>Ga0137379_10005682_pt1 | contig 11783 bp, 10 predicted proteins | sample SagtaG_18_FD_104812 | JGI IMG/M metagenome (GOLD analysis project Ga0137379, IMG submission 104812) | Vadose zone soil microbial communities from Sagehorn Ranch, Mendocino, California, USA - Sage2_L_80_16 metaG | ecosystem: Environmental > Terrestrial > Soil > Vadose zone | place: USA...
GAGAAGTGGGATACCTGCCCACTGGTGGGAACGAACGTCTTCCTAGGTGAGCCAGGGAAAAATATGCTCTCCGAGTCGGCCCGCGAACTGACCAATGTGGCGGAGGCCGAGGAGTACGAGGGCAAGCGGCAGAGTTGGACGGGCATCCTGGAAGGAGAGCTTGCTAAGGCGCGGGAGATCCAGGCAGAGGTGCGTTCGCTGCGTCACCGCGAGGTTGAGCAGGCCGTGTTTGCCACCTTCCTGCACTCACAGCCGGTGGGCCAGAAAGCACAGACGCGAGAACTGCTGGCCCTGCTTGGTGCGACGCGACCAGACAAGATCGAGCTTGAAAAGGTACTGCGCCAGTGGACAGAGGTGTCATGGTTCCTCGATGAAGCGGCCTTCCAGGATGCAGAGACTGGGCAGATTATCTACAAGGGGTTGCCGAGCTACTGGCGGTTGGGCTCGCGCCCAAATCTAAAACAGATGCACCACGATGCCTGCACGCGAGTGCAACCTAATATAGTCGAGACTAAGCTAGAAGAGGCTATCAAAAAGTGTAACAGCCTAACGGCGGGCGCGTCAGGACTGGGAGTACGCGTACACCTGCTGCCAGAGAAGCCAGGCGATGTTGAGGATGAGGGAGATTTTCACTTTGTGGTGCTGGGACCCAAAGCGGCCTCGCGTCCCGGCAATCCGAGCAGTGAAGCACGGCGTTTCCTTAATGAAAAGACCGGCCCTGATGTGCCGCGGGTCTATCGTAACGCTGTGCTGCTGGCTGTGCCATCGATAGAGGGTCTGGAGGCGGCACGAGAAGCCATTCGTAAATATCAGGGCTGGCTCCAGGTGGAAAGTCAGCTCACCGGCAAGGAGATCGATAACAATCGTAAGCAATTGCTGGAGTTAGAGAAGAAAAACACTCAGGCGCGTGCCAATGAACTGGTCAGACAAGCCTATTGTATCGTGGTGACCGTCTCCGCCACCAATGAGATCCAGGCCTTTCAGGTTGTCTTACGCGACAGTAGTTCGCTCTTCAACACCATTAAGGCTGACCCGCAAGCACGCATTTTGGAGGGGGCTATCACAGCATCGGCATTGTTGCCGGGCGGTCCCTACAACCTGTGGCATGAAGGGGACACGCAACATCGCGTCAACGATTTGGAGAAGGCGTTTGCCCAGTTCTACCGTCTGCCCAAGATGCTCAACCGCAGGGCTATCGTAGAGACGTTACTCGACGGGTGCCGCAACGGCCTCTTTGTCTTACGCTCCACGCGCTCCGATCATTCCTGTAAGACCTTCTGGTACGAGGCGCCGGATATGGCCAGCGTCAAAGACCTCAATCTGGATGTCGTGCTCTCAGAGGAAGCCTCGCTGACCATGATACCGACACGCTTGCTCAGCCCGGATGCGCTACCGGAACTGTGGCATGGTCCCGAACTGGAACTACAAGAACTCTATAGCTACTTTTCCGGTCGAACTATCAGCATGAAATACGAGGGGTACGAAGAGCCTTTCACCATCCCTAAAGCCGGTCGAGATGTCGTCAATCAGGCTATCCAGGCGGCAGTGAAAGAGAAAAGGCTGTGGTTGATCTCCAGGCAAGCGAGCCTGCTAGCCGAAGACGTACCTGCCGACGTACTGGTTGACAATGCTGTGTTACAGGTACCTCCACCGCCCCTGGCCGCGAAAGAGGTCATTCCAGACAATCTGCCGGAGGCCTGGAATGGCAAGCAGGAGATAACGGCGCGGGATATCGCCGATGCGCTCTCCACAAAAGTCGGCAAAGCCCTGCCATGGATTATTGTACGTGATGCGCTGATGGCGGCGTTTAATGCTCGTTTTGTGGACCGCTTTGGGCCATGGCCTTGCGATTATGCGGGAGCACGGATGGTCACGGTGGCGCGGCGTGCCGAGCAGGTTCCACAGCAACTGGTGCCTGCTGGGAGAATAGAGAAAGATACTGCGGGTGCGGTGCGTGAGCCTGTACGTGAGCCTGCACCGGCGTATGCTCCTGTTGTTCCAGGGCCGGGAATGCTCGTGGCTCATGCAACGCTGAGCGTGAGTCAGCTGCAGGATTTAGAGGAGCAGATTGCTGCTCTGACGAAGGCTTGTGTTGACTATTTTGGGGTCGAGCCAGCTTTTTCGCTGCGGATAGAGGTACAGCCGAAGTTAGCAGTGAGAGGGGAGCATGTTGAGAGGGTGAATCGGATATTGGAGGAGGTTTCGCCGGAATTGAGGTTCGGGTAGAGAGGCAGCACATAAAGTGCCAGATGCTCCCTCTCTTTGCGGCGACTGGGATACCTGAGTAGTTATACGAGAGCTTTTCTTGTCTCCTATCTGCTATTACGAAGTTGGCGCGCTATTGCGTCGGCTTGCTCAGTTTCTTTGATCTTCCAAGCATGCTAAGCGCATAGGCCTTGCGCTCATAGTAGAGGGCATTGTTGGGGTCAAGGCGAATGGCTTGTTCAGCCGCCCTGAGCGCCTCTTCGTAACGCTTGAGTTCATTGAGCGCATCAGTCTTGCGATCATAGGAGAGAGCATTGTTGGGGTCAAGGCGAATGGCTTGCTCAGCCGCCCTGAGCGCCTCTTCGTAACGCTTGAGTTCAAGGAGCGCATAGGCCTTGCGATCATAGCCAAGAGCATCGTTGGGGTCAAGGCGAATGGCTTGTTCAGCAGGCCCAAGTGCCTCTTCGTAACGCTTGAGTCCATTAAGCGCCTGGGCCTTGCGAGCATAGCCAAGAGCATTGTTGGGGTCAAGGCGAATGGCTTGTTCAGCAGGACTGAGTGCCTCTTCGTAACGCTTGAGTCCATTGAGCGCATCAGCGTTGCGAGCATAGCCAAGAGCATTGTTGGGGTTAAGGCGAATGGCTTGCTCATAGGCCCTTAACGCCTCTTCGTAGCGTTTAAGATCCCGCAAGGAGTCGCCTTCATGTATCCATTGCTCTTTGGTCTTCGCAAGTACTGTGGGAGCAATAGTTTGAACGCCAGTTGGAGGGGGAGTCGTATATACTGGAGAGGTATGCCCTGCAAATGTGGCTGCGGACTGCAAGGCGCTGATGAAAGAAGAGACGTTTGCATACCGGTCAGCACGTTGTTTTGCCATGGCTTTGAGGATAACTTGCTCGAGAGAAAGAGAAACATGTGGATTGAGGTGTGTTGGAGCAAGTGGTTGCTCAGTGATATGCTTGAACCCCATGGAGATGAAATCAGGGGCGGAAAAGGGTTGACGCCCGGTGAGCAGTTCATAAGCGATGCAGCCTAATGCGTATTGATCACTCTCCTTACTGACCATCCCTTGAAACTGTTCTGGGGCCATATAGGGTGGCGTCCCTCCAATGACGGTAACGTGTTTGATACTTGCTGTAGATAACATGGTGGCAATACCGAAATCGGCAAGCAGGGCATCACCCTGGGCATTGAAGAGAATGTTTTCAGGTTTGAGATCCCGATGAATAATGTTCTGTTGATGGGCATAGTGAAGTGCCTGGCCAATCTGTGAGAGAATCGTTCCTGCTTCGTCCAATGATAACAGACGAGGAGACTGTCCCTTGAGATGCTCACGGAGAGAACCACGAGAAGCATACTCTGCCATGAGGTAGGGGAATCCCTCACTAAAGCCAACATCGATAATAGAGAGAATATGGTGATGCTTGAGCTTCTCAAGGAATTGAGCTTCCTGAAGAAATTGCTCTCGTTCCTTTGAGGAGCTTAAATAGGCATGCAATATTTTGATCGCAACAGTTCGCTCTCTAAGAATGAAATGTTGGGCCTGATAGACGCTGCCAAATGCGCCACTGCTGATTTCACTAACTACACGGTAGTTGCCAATCTGCTTCCCAATGAAGCCGTTTATGTCAGCCATAATGCTCTACCCCGAAAACTGCATTTATATTCATGCCGTGTAAATCGCATAGGTTCCAAGCCTAGTATAGATGTATTGAGTGATTTTATCAAGAAGAAATAACAAACCAGAGAGAGTGCTCTGTAAAAGTAGTGCGTAATCTGCTACAATGCCTAGCATAAGCAGACAAAGAAGGAAACGAGGAACTACACATGGTAGCCAATAGACATGAAAGTAGTGATGGCCTATACATGACAGTCGAGCAATACCTGGTCCTCGATGAAAGTAGCGACGCCAAGTATGAGTATCTTGATGGGTATGCCTATATGCTGCGTCCGCCATCTAGTGCCTATGATGATCATGCGGTACTTGACCTGGCCGGGGGTAGCCTTGCACACGTGGCACTCTGCATACGTATTGGTGCAGTGCTGGATGAGGCCCTCTCGGATACCCCGTGCATGGCCTATAGCAGTGATGCAAAGGTAAAAGTGGACCTTAAAAATTCATTGACAAAGATAGACAACCTGTAGTAAAACAGGAGAATGAAGAAGAAAGAGTTTCTGTCAGCAGGGGAAGCAGCCCGTGCGTTGGGTGTCTCGGTCAAAACCATCCAACGCTGGGATAAGGCCGGTCTTTTGCCGGTCACCCGGACCGCGACGAATCAGCGTCGCATTCCTGTCGAGGCCATTGAGCGTATCCGCAAAACAGCAGGGCCACTGCAGCACTGCGCCATCTACGCACGAGTCTCTCGCGCCAAAGAGCAACAAGAAGGAAACTTGACGCGGCAGGTGGAACGCTTGCGGAGTGTGGCAAACGAACGAGGCTATCAAGTCACAACCGTCATCAGTGAGCAAGCTTCCTCTCTGAACGAGAAGCGGAACGGTCTGAAGAAACTCTTTTCCCTTATCGATCAGCAAGCGATTGATCTGGTCCTGATTGAATCTCCTGATCGGTTGGTGTGCTTTGGTTTTGGCTATCTCGAAGAGGCGTTTGGGTGGAGACAGGTGCGCATAGAAGTGGTTGAACCACCTAAGGCGCAGACCCCAACCGAAGAGTTGGTGGCCGATGTACTCAGTATGGTCACCGTCTTTTCGGGCAGGGTATACGGCAGCCGAGCGAAAAAAATTCGCTCTTGTGTGTCCCATGCCCTCAAGGATTGCTTGAAAGCAGAGGCAGAAGAAACTGAGGAACCAAATGGGACAGACGGCCAGAACGACCAAACTCCTGCTTGATCTCTCCGCCCGCGGGCAGGGAGGCACGAATACGGGCAAACGAAGCCATCTCCAAGAGACGGTCAAGGTCCTGGATGCCGCCCGCCAGTTCTATCTGGACTTTTTTCTGGCTCATGCCGACAAGGTGATGGAGCGAGTGCAAGTCATCTCCAAAAAGACAGGCGAGGTGAGTGAAGGACTGATCTCCGCGGACAAACTGCTGACCTGGGCCGAGTTTGAAACAATCGAAACGAGCACCCATCCGAATCCGCAGGCTGCATGGAATTTCAGTCAAGCATTCCCCGATTTTCCCAACCGTTACCGTCGCTCAGTGATTAAGGATGTGCTCGGTAAAGCTCGTGCGTATCTGACAGCCCTGATCAGATGGAGAGCATCAGGAAAACGGAAAGGCAAACCAGGACGACCCACGCCTCGCAATCATCCGACCCTCTACGACGGCACCTATGCTCTGGATCTTGGCACCCTGGATCTGCGCAAGAGCTTTGTCCGACTCAAAGTCTACACGGGTTCCCAGTGGAAGTGGGTCCACTATCCGACGCACTATAACCGCTATTTTGAGCGCCGACGGGCCGAAGACGGATGGGAAACGGGGAGTCCAAAACTGGTTCTGAACAAGCAGAGGGCAGCCATCCACTTCTTGCAAACGAAGATGATCACGGCGAAAAAGATTGTGGAGAGTAAGCGCGATCCTGATCTAGTGACTGTCGCAGTCGATTTGAATGTCAAGTTTCTCGCCGTGATTACGGTGCGTCAGCATGGCACCATCTTAGCCACCCGCTTTGTCTCCGATCAGGGCCTCGACCAACACCGCTATCGGCACCTCAAACGGATAGCAAAGAAACAATGGCAATCCGGCAGGTCTGTGAAGGAAGAGCGAAGCAATCAGCAATTATGGGCACATATCCGTCGGCAGAATCAGGACAGTGCCCACCGGACGGCGCGGGCGATTGTGGAGGTCTGTGAGCAGTATCCTGGCTGTGTGCTCGTGTTTGAACGGTTGCGCGTGATCAAGCCAAAGGGCGGCAGCAAGTCGAGGAGACTTAACCGCAAACAGGCCAACCACTTAAAAGGGAAAATCACCCAGTTCGCGAAAGAAAAAGCGTATGCATTAGGCGTCGTAAGTGTCGAAGTCAATCCGCATGGCACCAGTCAGTATTGTTCCCGTTGTGGAGCCAAAGGGCTGAGGTTCAGCCTGGTGGCAGGCCAACGGATCAGAGGCAAAGGGGGCAAGCTCTTCTGGTGTCCCGTTTGTCACTACGAGTGCCATGCCGACTTCAACGCCAGCGTCAATGTCCATCACAGTTTTTGGCACGAGTTTCATTGGCAGCCTCCCATCAAGGGGAGCGGCTGAACGCCCTGTCTGGCTAGAGGTCAGATGGGAGAAGGCTGGGGAGGGCAATCCCGGTGATCCAGCCCAGGCCCGTAGGCAAATGAGCCTACATGTTCAAAGTGGTGGGGCTGTTGCTGGTCCAACGGGGGCACGATTCAGACTCCATGCTCTCTCGGACATGACCCGTTTCTTTAACCTGTTGGAATGGTGGAGAATCGCTGGCAGGTTGTATGGAAATGGGGCGGCACAAACAGCTTTTGTCTAGCTCTGTCTACAGATTTGGACAACGGTTGACACCACGAGAGACGCTACTTCTATCCAGATGTGACAGTTGCTTGTGGCGAACAAGACGAGAAGATGCTCAAAAATCCGGTTGTGGTGATCGAAGTGTTGTCGCCATCCACCGAGAAACGAGATCGCGGTGCGAAGTTCAAGACGTATAAGCGACTCCCTTCTCTTCAAGAATACGTCCTGATTGGCAGTGAGTACAAAGCCATTGAAGTGTATCGGCGCGAGAGTACGTTCTGGAAACAGTACGACTACCAGGAAGGGGGTATGATAGAACTTATCTCTATCGGAGTGCGTTTCTCCTTCGAGCGCGTCTATCGTGGCGTGCGTATTCCTTAATTTTGCATCCTTCTCTTCACGTTTTGCTGTTGAGATGATACAATCTATCACAGCAATAATCCTGAGAGAGGAGGGGAACTGTGCCAGACTATGTACACATTATCGTCGAGCGTGATGAGCACGTTGGCATCGTCACCTTGAATCGACCGCAGGAACGCAATGCCCTGAACTTTCAGCTCATCAGCGAACTCATTGATGCGCTGGAAGCGTTTGATAACGATCAGGAGATTCGCTGCATCATCATCACGGGAGCAGGTGAGCAAGCCTTCGCCGCCGGAGGTGACATCAAAGAAATGGTTGCCCAGTCACCGGCAACCATGCTCGCGAGTGGTTTTGATGACTGGTGGAAACGTATACGGCGCATTCGCAAACCCCTCATTGCGGCAGTTGGTGGCTATGCACTGGGTGGAGGCTGCGAACTAGCCATGCATTGTGACCTGATTGTCGCTGCGGAGAACGCACGCTTTGGTCAGCCGGAAATTCTCATCGGCGTCATCCCCGGCGCAGGTGGCACGCAGCACTTGCCTCGCACTCTGGGAAAATATCGGGCAATGGAGATAGTCCTGACCGGTGAACAGGTGACAGCACAGGAGATGGCGAAGCGCGGACTAGTCAATTGCGTCGTCCCCAGAGGTCACCACTTGCATGAGGCACTCCAGCTTGCCAAAACCATAGCGGAGCAAGCAACTCTGGCCGTCCTCCTGGCCAAAGCCAGCATATTGGCCGCCTTCGAGACTTCCCTGGAAGAGGGCCTCAACATCGAACATCAGAACTTCTCTCTCCTTTTTGCCAGCCAAGATCGGCGTGAAGGGATGCAAGCCTTTATCGAGAAACGCAAAGCAGAGTTTCATGGAAAATAACCAGGAGGTATCTCATGCTCACCACTTCCTATTGGCCCGCTGATACATCTAGCCCTGTCGAGGAGAAAACGGTAGGAGACATCCTGCGCGAAGCCGCCGCCGAGGTTCCTGATCAGATCGCCCTGATCGCCGGGATGCCGCAGGTAACCGACCGCCGTCGCTGGACTTACGCGCAGATGCTCGACGAGTCAGAACGTGCGGCCCATGCGCTGCTGGGCCGTTTCCAGCCAGGGGAACGGGTGCCGTCTGGGCACCTAACCTCGCCGAATGGGTCTTATTGGAGTTCGGCGCGGCCCTGGCCGGGATCATCCTCGTCACCGTCAACCCGGCTTTTCGCCCGAAAGAACTGGAATACGTACTCAAGCAGTCTGGAGCATCAGGCATCTTCCTCGTGCCTGAGTTTCGCGGCAACGCGATGGCTGCTTCGCTAGAACAGGTGCGCCCCAACCTGCCCATGCTGCGTGAAGTCATCCTCTTTCCCGCCTGGGCCGACTTCCTGGCCAGCGGCTCTCCCCAAACAAGCTTACCCCATGTTTCGCCAGATGACGCCGCTCAGATCCAGTACACATCGGGAACCACCGGCTTTCCCAAAGGCGCACTTCTCCATCATCGGGGCATCGTCAATAATGCACGGTTCTGCGCCCAACGCCTCCGTGTGATGCCGGGTGAGGTTTGGGCGAATCCGATGCCCCTCTTTCACACCGCCGGATGTGTACTGGGAGTGCTGGGAGCTGTCCAGAGCCGGGCTATCCAGGTACCCATTTTGGCATTTGAGCCTGGGCTTGTGCTGGAACTGATCGAGAGTGAGCGAGCGAATGTCATCTGTGCAGTTCCTACCATGCTCATCGCTATGATGGAGCACCCGGACTTCGGACGACGCAACCTCTCCTCCCTGCGCTGCGTCTTCTCCGGTGGAACGCTGGTTCCAGCCGAACTGGTCCGGCGTATCGAATCGACGCTCGGCGTGCGCTTTGCCATCGTCTTCGGCACCACTGAATGTTCACCACTCCTGACGCAGGCCCGCCTGGATGACCTGCCCGAGGACAAAGCCAACACTATCGGCCGAGCACTTCCGCAGACCGAGATCAAGATCGCCGATCCCGCCACCAACCAGCCTGTGCCGGTCAACACAAGAGGAGAACTATGTACCCGCGGCTACCTCGTCATGAAAGGCTACTACAACATGCCCGAAGCGACCGCCACTGCTATCGACAACGAAGGCTGGTATCACACCGGCGACCTCGCATCAATGGACGAGCGCGGCTATTGTCGCGTGGAGGGTCGCCTCAAAGATATGATTATCCGAGGCGGCGAAAACATCTATCCGCGTGAGATCGAGGACCTGCTCTTCTCTCACCCGGCCATCGCCGAAGTCGCAGTCGTCGGTGTCCCCGATCATAAGTATGGCGAAGTACTTGCCGCCTTCATTCGTCCAGCAGCTGGGCAAGCACCAACTGAGGAAGAACTGTTCACCTTCTGCCGCCAGCACCTCGCCCCCTTCAAAACGCCGCGCTACTGGATCTTCGTGGACGCCCTCCCATTGACCCCTTCCGGCAAGATTCAAAAATTCGTCCTGCGAGACCGCTTTGTGCGCGAAGACCTGCCCCCAGACATTTGGAGAGAAGACTTCCCGTGAGCGGACTTGAGTGGGGTCCTCTCTGTCATCCTGAGCGAAGCGAAGGATCTCTCCCTGGGCCCAGCGCAGATCCTTCGCTTCGCTCAGGATGACAGATGGCGGGGCGAGCTCCTGGGCGTTGACTTGAGCACCGGAACACCGGTCCTTCTTGGCTTAAGTTCACGCCTATGGGGTGCAAGAAAACCCACCCCCTTTTCCCACCCTTTGATGGGTGCAAACCCACCCGGGCACCGGTTACACTGTTTTTCAGAACACCGTTGGTGATCCTGCTACCGATAGATGCCGGTGGCTGAAAAGAGGGAAACGTCTCTGGAAGGCCTCCTTGAAAAAGGAGTGTGAATCGTGGCCGCGCTCGCCCCTTGCGATGGTGCTGCCAGATGTCTGGCCAGCTCCTGTGCTGGTGAATCGTTGGGCCGCCGAGATGGCGGCGATACAAAAGGAGAGTTCTGATGAATAGCAATGTGATTGTAACCGCCTTGTTGGCTGTGGTGATCGTCGTCTTCATTTTTGTACGCCAGATCATCCAGCTGCCCGTCACGCAGCGGAGTCTGCTGATGCCGCTGATTCTGAGCGTGGCTCTTGGTGGCGTGTTCCTGGTGGGCCATCCGGCACCAGAGGGGATCGTTGCTGTGATCATCGGCGCGGTGCTTGGAGTTGGCACGGGTCTGGTGAGCGGGCAGTTGATACGCGTCTGGCGCGATGAAGCGACGGGCATCGTGTTTCAACGTGGTGGCTGGCGTTATCTGATTGTCCTCATCGCCTTGCTGTTAGCGCGGGTGCTGATTCGGTTCCTCTTCATAAGGAGTGGCAGCGCAGTTGATGAGACGGCGCTCAACGCAGCCTTGATCGCCGCGCTTGTGGGCAACTTTCTGGGCCGGGACATCCGCATCGCTCTGCGTGCCCTGTCGCTGGCCGGAGGCAGTTTCGCAAAGCTGTCCAGCCGCTCAATAACGTCGGAACGCTGAGTATCTCAACTGTTGCAGAGGAATATCTCTGAGTCTGTTGAATGTCTCGTTACACTTCACGTAGTGTTACCTGTCTGTTTCTGAGCAGCACACGATGTGCTGAATCCAAGGGGTGTGGTTCATTTTTTTGTAGAGAGTGCAGGTGGGCAGGCCTGACCCCCACAAGGGGGTCACGACATCTTGCACAGGCCGGGTGAGATCACATGTAGTGACCCCTTGTGGGGGTCTCTCAGGGGTAGGTTTTGTGCCATGATGAGGGGAAGCGCGTAGGGGCAGGGGCGGCGTGGTGCGGGGTTGGCTAACCCAGGCATGTCAGGAGCTTCTGCATAACTCAGCGCGTAGGGGCAGGGGCGGCGTGGTGCGGGGTTGGGGCCCTTGTGGCTGCCCGCCGGACCTGGTGGAGAGTGGGCCCTTCTCTACCTGTCCCCCAGACAGGATGCCCCGCGGGATGCCCGCAAGGGGCATCACTACTATATACGTGTGAATCGTCTTGGGAGGCCGTAGTATAGTAGTGATGCCCCTTGCGGGCATCATGCTTCGCTTGCGGGCATCATGCTTCGCCTGAGTCCTCTCTCGTTAATCCTCCACCTCTTCCGCCTTCAACTCCTCCTGCCACCGCTCTCCTCGCTCTAGCAGAATCGGCCCCAACAACGTCTCTTGCTTGACGCTGATGCGTGCGTGCTTCCACATTTCCAGCACGGCCAGGAAAGTGACGATAATGACCAGGCGGGAGTTTTCGTGAGCAAGCACCTCTTCGAGGAGTACCGCCGGGCGTTCGGTGAGCCAGTTGACAATTTCAGCGATCCGTTCGCTGACACGCACACGAGCCAGGGGCAAGAGATCGGCATGATTGGCTTCGTCTTTAGTGCGTAGCTCAAGCAGGCGTTGAAAGGCTTGTGCAAGGGATTGGGCCTCCAGTCCGACAAGGGTGGGAGGTGTCCAGGCCAGTTGGGTCTCAATACCGGCCAGGAGTCCTGAGCGGCCATGGGTCTGGAGGCCAGCTTCCTCGCGTTGGCGCAAGATGTGGGCAATTTCTTTGGCGAGTTTATATTCTTGCAGGTGACGTTGCAATTCCTCGGCCATGTGAGCGGCGGTCTCTGCCTCATTCGTCATCTCTTCCTGTGAGATACGCGGCAAAAGGCTCTGTGATTTGATGAAGAGCAGGCGGGCGGCAATAGAGACGAAAGCCGCCATATTGGCTAATGGCAACTGCTCAGTTTTCCACTGTTGCAGATATGCCAGGTATTGATCGGTCACCACTACCAGGGAGATGGTTGTGATCTCCATCTGGCGTTTTTCGATGAGGTGTAACA
>Ga0137379_10005686_pt1 | contig 11778 bp, 8 predicted proteins | sample SagtaG_18_FD_104812 | JGI IMG/M metagenome (GOLD analysis project Ga0137379, IMG submission 104812) | Vadose zone soil microbial communities from Sagehorn Ranch, Mendocino, California, USA - Sage2_L_80_16 metaG | ecosystem: Environmental > Terrestrial > Soil > Vadose zone | place: USA...
TAGAGGGATTTATCGATCTCTACCCGGGCGAAGCCCACGGGCTCGTCGGGGAGAACGGCGCTGGCAAGTCGACGCTGGTGAAGATCCTCGGGGGCGTCTACCAGCCCGACGCGGGAGAACTGCTCATCGGCGGTGAGCCGGTGACATTCGCCGGGCCGGCCAGCGCCCGCGCCGCGGGGGTGGCGATCATCTACCAGGAGCCGACGCTGTTCCCCGACCTGAGCGTGGCCGAGAACATCTTCATGGGCCGCCAGCCGGTGCGAGCCGCGCGCCGGATCGACCGCGGCGCCATGAACCGTGAAGCGGTCGCGATCTTCGCGCAACTCGGCGTGGCGCTTGACCCGAGCCGCCCCGCACGCGGCCTGTCCGTGGCCGACCAGCAGATCGTCGAGATCGCCAAGGCGCTCTCGCTCGAGGCCAGGGTGCTCGTCATGGACGAGCCCACCGCGGCGCTGGCCAGCGTGGAGGTCGACCGGCTTTTCAACGTCATGGCGGCGCTGCGCCGACGCGGCACGGCTGTGCTGTTCATCTCGCACCGGCTCGAAGAGGTGTTCGCCAGCTGCCAGCGGGTGACGATCATGCGTGACGGCCGGTTCGTGCTGGCCGCGCCGACCGGTGAACTCGACATCGACACCATGATCCGCGCCATGATCGGGCGGGACCTCGGCGCGATGTTCCACAAGACGGGGGTGACGCCCGGCGAGGTCGTGCTCGAGGTGGAGCACCTGGAGCGGGAGAACGTCTTCACCGGCATCAGCTTCGCCGTCCGGCGCGGTGAGATCGTGGCCCTGGCCGGGCTGGTGGGGGCCGGGCGCACCGAGGTCGCGAGGGCGGTGTTCGGGATAGACCGGCGGACAGCCGGCTCGGTTCAGCTGCTGGGCAAGCCATTGCCGAACGGCCAGCCGACGGCGGCCATGGCGGCCGGCGCCGCGTTCGTCCCCGAAGACCGCAGGCAGCAGGGCCTGGTCATGGACCTGGGAATCGACGACAACGTCGCGCTGGCGTCACTGGCCCGGCTGCGCAGGGGCGGGCTCATCTTCCGGTCAGCCGAGCGCAAGCTCGCCATCACGTGGGCTAAGCGCCTGCAGGTGAGATACGGGTGGATACATAACGCGGTCGCCACCTTGTCCGGCGGCAACCAGCAAAAGGTCGTGCTGGGCAAGTGGCTGGCCCGCCAGCCCGCGCTGCTGATCATCGACGAGCCGACGCGCGGCATCGATGTCGGCACCAAGGCCGAGGTGCACCGCATCCTCGACGGGCTGGCCGCCGACGGGGTGGCGGTGCTGATGATCTCGTCCGAGCTGCCCGAGGTGCTCGGGGTGGCCGACCGGATCCTGGTCCTGCACGAAGGCCGGCTGACGGCGGAGTTCGACCGGGCGGACGCTACCGCGGACAAGATCATGCGGGCCGCGACCGGGCAGGCCAGGAAGGACGCGGCGTGACGGCCCGCACGGCGCTGACGTCGCCGCGGCTGGCCTCCATACTGCGGGCCAGGGAAGCCGGGACGGCCGTCCTTGTGCTCGTGGTCTTCGCCGCGGCCACGCTCAAGGACCACAATTTCGCCGACGCGGGCAGCGTGCAGCAACTGCTGACCGGAGCGTCGCTGATCGCGCTGCTCGGCGTGGGCGAGACGCTGGTCATCGTGACCCGCAACGTCGACCTGTCGGTCGGGTCGGTGCTCGGCTTGTGCGCCTTCACGGTCGGTGACCTGTTCCGGCACCAGCACATTCCCGTGTGGTCCGGGTTCGTGATCGCGGTCGCCCTGGGCGCGGCCGTCGGAGCCATCAACGGGCTGATCACGACCGTCGCCCGGGTGCCGAGCCTGGTCGTGACCCTGGCCATGCTGTACATCGTCCGTGGCGTCGACGCCAAGCTGGTGTCCGGCAGCATCGTCCTCCCGAGCCAGGTCCCGAGCGCGTTCGCGGCCGTCGGCTACCGCACGATCCTCGGTATCCCGTGGCTGGCGATCATCGTCGCGGTCGTGGTGGCCGCGGTCGCCTACGCGATGCGGTCGTTCCGCTCCGGCCGGGAGCTGTACGCGATCGGCTCGAACCCCGAGGCCGCCACGCTGGCCGGGGTCCCCAGCGGCCGGCGGGTGTTCATGGCCTTCGTCACCAGCGGCGCGCTGGCCGGTCTCGGCGGCGCGCTCTTCCTGGCGCTGTTCGCGCAGGTCGACAACAGCGCCGGCATCGGCTACGAGCTCAACGTGATCGCCGCGGTCGTCGTCGGCGGGGTGGCTATCTTCGGCGGCAGCGGCACGGTGGTGGGCGCGGCGCTCGGCGCGCTGCTGCTCAACACGATCCAGCAGGCGCTGGTCGCGGTGCGGAGCTCCTCCTTCTGGAACGAGGCCATCGCCGGCGCCCTGCTGCTGGCGGCGATCGCGTTCGACCGCTGGCTGGCGCTGCGGGTCGCGCGCGGCCTGCGAACGGCGCAGGGCGCCCACCGTGACCTGTCCGTGGCCGCCCCAGGGAGTTCGTCGTGAGCTCGGAGATCGCGCCGCCCGCGGCGGACACCCAGGCGCCGGAGCGCGGGCAGCCGCCCGAGGCCGCTCCGCGGCCGCCGTGGTGGCATACGGCGCTGCGCTGGGAGACGGGCCTGGTCGTCGTCCTCATCGCGGCGCTGCTGTTCGGCAGCTCGGAATCGGCCACCTTCACCAGTCCGATCACGTTGTTCTACGCGGGCATCAACGTCGGCTACATCGCGATCATGGCCCTGCCGATGACCCTGATCGTGGTCACGGGCGAGATCGATCTGTCCGTCGCCTCGATGCTGGGCATGTCCGGCGCGCTACTCGGTAACCTGTGGCACCACGGCTGGCCGATCTGGCCGGCCATGCTGCTCGCGCTGGCCGCCGGCGTCCTGGGCGGCGCGCTCAACGGGCTCCTCGTCACCCGCCTGGGGCTGCCGTCCATCGCCGTGACCATCGGCACCCTGACGCTGTTCCGCGGGGGGGCCGAGATCCTGCTCGGGTCCCAGACCATCCCGCTCGCGAGCGACCGGCCGTTCCCGGCCTGGCTGACCAAGATCGGCGTGGTCCCGGTCTCCGGCACCGAACTGTCGTACACCACCGTGATCTTCATCGTGCTGGCCATCGCGTGCGGCGTCGTGCTGCACGCCACGCCGCTGGGCCGGGCGATGTTCGCGACCGGGCTGCAGCCGGAGGCGGCCAGGTTCGCCGGAATCCGGGTCGCGCGCGTCAAGTTCTGGCTCTACGTCTTCTCCGGCATCGTGTGCGCCTTCGCGGGGATCCTGCTGACGGCGCAGAACTCCTCGGTCAGCTACAACGCGGGCTTCGGTCTCGAGCTCAACGTCGTAGCCATCGTGCTCCTGGGCGGCGTCTCGATCTTCGGCGGCCGCGGCACGATACCCGGGGTCGTGCTCTCGGTGGCCATCGTGGGCTCGCTCCAGATGGCGCTGACGCAGATGAACATCGACCCCAACGTCCAGCAGATCGTGATCGGCGGCCTGTTGCTGATCAGCGTCGTCATCCCCGGCCTCGGCCGGGCGGCGCGCTGGCGGGGGCCATCCGGTCACAAACCACCCTGGGCGCTGTCCAAGCGCCATCGCTTGTAGTCGGAGTCCCATCCCCGTGTTGAACAGCGAGGTATCAGCATGAAACGTATCAATAACGCCAGGGCCCAGCGCAGACAGGCACTGCGCAGACAGGCACTGCGCAGACAGGCGACCGTGATCTTCGCGGCCGTCCTCGCCGGGTCGGTCATCGCCGCGTGCAGCTCCTCGGCGAGCAGCAGTCCCCCGGGAGGCAGTACCACGAGCTCTTCGACCGCATCGCCCTCCTCCACCGGGGCGAAGAAGGGGCTGGTCGTCTACTACATCCCGAAGGACACCCAGAACCCGTACGAAGTCCTCGCGGACAAGGGCGGCGAAAGGGCCCTGTCGGAGCTCGGCGGCAAGGTCGTGGTGAGCAGCGGCACGGTGGACACGGCGGCCGCGCAGATTCCCTCCATCCAGGCGGCCATCCAGGCTCACGCCAACGCGATCGTGATCGCGGGAAATGACGCCAAGGCGCTGTGCCCCTCGCTGAACCAGGCCGCGCAGCAGGGCATCAAGATCCTCTCGTTCGACTCCGACGTCGACTGCGGCGCCGCCCCTGACCACCTGTTCATCAACCAGGCGGACACGCAGACCATCGGCACGTCCGAGGTGGACATCCTGGCCAAGGAGATCAACAGCAGCGGCCAGATCGCGATCTTGTCCGCGGCCGCGAGCGCGACCAACCAGAACTCGTGGATCGTCTACATGAAGCAGGAGCTCCAGAAGTACCCCAACATGAAGCTGGTCAAGATCGTCTACGGCAACGACGACCCGGCGACCTCGCTGACCGTGCTTCAGGGCCTGCTCTCCGCCTACCCGAACCTGCGGGGCATCATCTCCCCGACGACGGTCGGCATCCAGGCCGCGGCGCAGTACCTCAACACCCACAAGAGCCTGCTCAGCAAGCTCGTGCTGACCGGCCTGGGCCTGCCGTCCCAGATGAAGCCCTACGTCCTGGACGGCACGGTCAAGGAGTTCGAGCTCTGGAACCCGTCGAACCTGGGGTACCTGGCCGGCTACGCGGCCGCCGCGCTCGCGTCCGGGACCACGACGCTGTCGACTGACTCCACCTTCACGGCGGGCACGCTCGGCAGCTACAAGGTGCTGGCCCCGGCCGGCGGCACCGGCCCGTCGGTGGTGCTCGGGCCGCCGACGGTCTTCGACAAGGCGAACGTGGCCAGCTTCAACTTCTGACGGCCGCTGCCTGGGTGCCCGGCCGGGCACCCAGGCAGGCCGAACCCGAGGACGAAGGAGAAAGGGTCCATGGCGCGCTACTGCTTCCTGCTCCAGGTGCGGCCCGGCTTGCTGGCCGAGTACCGGGAGAGGCACGCCGCGGTCTGGCCGGACATGCTGCGGGCGCTGCACGAGACCGGCTGGCGCCATTACTCGCTGTTCGCGCGGCCCGACGGCCTGCTCGTCGGCTACGTGGAAGCCGACGACCTGGACGCGGCGCAGCGGGCGATGGCCGCGACCGAGGTGAACGCGCGCTGGCAGGCGCAGATGAGCCGCTATTTCACCGGGCTCGACGGCCGGCCTCCGGACGAGGGCTTCGTCCTGCTCGAGGAGATCTTCAACCTCGAAGACCAGCTGGCCCGCCTGCGCTAGCCGAGGATCCATCACACCACGAGGGACGCACGATGACCGCTTCCACCACCTCCCGCCCCGCCGGCGGACTGACGCGGATCGAGGGCAGGCGCGCCAGGGTCGGCCTGGTCGCCGGGGGCCTCGGCGCATACTGGCCGCAGTTCCCCGACCTCCTGCCGCAGTTGCAGCGATCGGCCGCGTACGTGTCCGGGCGGATACGCGCGCTGGACTGCGATGTCGCCGACGCCGGGTTCGTCTCCGGCGCGGAAGACGGGGCCAGGGCCGCGGAGACGCTGCGCGCCGCCGGGTGCGACCTGATCGTCTGCTTCCTCACCACCTACATGACCGCCTCTATGGTGGTGCCGATCGCCCAGCGCAGCGGCGCGCCGGTGCTGCTGATCAACCTCCAGCCCACCGAAGCGATGGATCATGCCACGTTCGACACCGGGCAGTGGCTGGCCTACTGCGGCGCCTGCCCGCTGCCCGAGATGGCCAACGCCTTCCGGCGCTGCGGCGTCCCGTTCCGCTCCGTATCGGGCTATCTCCACGACGAGCGGGCCTGGGCCAAGATCACCCGCTGGATCAGGGCGGCCGGGGTCCGCGGGGCGCTGCGGCACGGCCGCCACGGGCTGATGGGGCACCTGTACCCGGGGATGCTCGACGTCTCGACCGACCTGACTCTGGTGACGGCCAACTTCGGCGGCCACGTCGAGGTCCTCGAGTTCGACGACCTCCGGATCCGCGTCAACGCCGTGACCGATGCGCAGGAGGGCGAGCGGATGGCGCTGGCCCGGGAGATCTTCGGTGTCGACGGGACGGTACGGGAGGAAGATTTCCGCTGGGCCGCCCGGGTTTCCGTCGGCCTGGACCGCCTGGTCGACGACTTCGCCCTGGACAGCCTGGCCTACTACCACCGCGGGCTGGAAGGCGAACAGCACGAGCGGCTCGCCGCGGGCATGATCCTCGGCGCCTCGCTGCTCACCGCGCGCGGCATCCCGGCCGCCGGCGAGTACGAGCTGCGGACGTCGCTGGCGATGCTGATCACGGACCGGCTCGGCGGCGGCGGTTCGTTCACCGAGTTGCAGGCGCTCAACTTCCGCGACGGGGTGGTCGAGATGGGCCACGACGGTCCGGCGCACCTGGCCATCAGCGAGCGCCAGCCGCTGCTCCGCGGGCTCGGCGTCTACCACGGCAAACGCGGCTGGGGCGTCTCGGTCGAGTTCGACGTGAAGCACGGACCGGTCACCGTGTTCGGCATCGCGCAGCAACGCGACGGCACGTTCGGATTCGTCGCCTCGGCCGGCCGGGTGGTGGACGGACCGCTGCTCACGATCGGCAACACCACGTCCCGGGTGGATTTCGGCTGCGACCCCGGCCAGTGGGCCGACGACTGGAGCGCGACCGGCATCTCCCACCACTGGGCCCTGGGCACCGGTGACCTGCTGCCTGAACTCCGTGCCGCCGGCGACCTGCTGGGCACCACGCTCACCGAGGTCGCGCCGTGACCGCTGACGACGCACCCCGCACCTCTCCCAACCAGAAAAAGGTTCCGTGATGGCCGACCGTGAGGGAGTCAAGGACGCACTCCGCACGCACCAGATCGAGCTGCCCTCCTGGGCGTTCGGGAATTCCGGGACGCGGTTCAAGGTATTCAGCCAGCCGGGGGTGCCGCGCACGCCGTGGGAGAAGGCGCAGGACGCGGCCCAGGTGCACCGTTTCACCGGCGTGGCGCCCGCCATGGCGGTGCACATCCCCTGGGACAAGGTCGACGACTACGCGGCGCTCGCGGGGCACGCCGCGGGCCTGGGCATCAGGATCGGCACCGTCAACGCGAACGTCTTCCAGGACGACGACTACAAGCTGGGCAGCGTCTGCAATCCCGACCCGCGGGTGCGCAAGAAGGCCGTCGCCCACCTGCTCGAGTGCGTCGACATCATGGACGCCACCGGGTCGCGCGACCTGAAGCTGTGGTTCGCGGACGGCACCAACTACCCGGGCCAGGACGACATCGCCGCGCGGCAGGACCGGCTGGCCGAGGCCCTGGCCACCGTCTACGAGCGGCTCGGCGAGGACCAGCGGATGCTGCTGGAGTACAAGCTGTTCGAGCCGTCGTTCTACACCACCGACGTCCCCGACTGGGGCACCAGCCTGGTGCACTGCGTGGCGCTGGGGCCCAGGGCGGCGGTGGTGGTGGACACCGGGCACCACGCGCCCGGCACCAACATCGAGTTCATCGTGGCCATGCTGCTGCGGGCCGGGCGGCTCGGCGGGTTCGACTTCAACAGCCGCTTCTACGCCGACGACGACCTGATGGTGGGCGCGGCCGACCCGTTCCAGCTGTTCCGGATCATGCACGAGGTGGTCAAGGCCGGCGCGCTGGCCCCGCAGGCCGGGATCGCGTTCATGCTCGACCAGTGCCACAACATCGAGCCGAAGATCCCGGCTCAGATCCGTTCGGTGATGAACGTGCAGGAGGCCGTGGCCAAGGCGCTGCTGATCGACGCCGGCGCGCTGGCGGCGGCGCAGCAGGCCGGCGACGTGCTCGGCGCCAACGCCGCGCTGATGGACGCCTACAACACCGACGTCCGCCCGCTGCTGGCCGACCTGCGCGCCGAGCAGGGCCTGGACCCGGACCCGATGACGGCCTACGCCCGGTCCGGCTACGCGGAAAGGATCGTCGCCGAGCGGATCGGCGGCCAGCAGGCGGGCTGGGGCGCATGACGGCCGTCACCGATCTTATCGAGCGGTCGAACCGGCTCGGCTCCGACCCGCGCAACACGAACTACGCCGGCGGGAACACCTCGGCCAAGGGCACCGCCACCGACCCGGTCACCGGCCAGGACGTTGAGCTGCTCTGGGTCAAGGGCTCGGGCGGCGACCTGGGCACGCTGACCCCGGCCGGGCTGGCGGTGCTGCGGCTGGACCGGCTGCGCGCGCTGGCGAACGTCTACCCGGGGGTCGACCGGGAGGACGAGATGGTGGCGGCGTTCGACTACTGCCTGCACGGCCTGGGCGGGGTGGTGGGGTCCGGGCAAGCCCTGGGCGGGGTGGTGGGGTCCGGGCTAGCCCTGGGCGGGGTGGTGGGGTCCGGGCTAGCCCTGGGCGGGGTGGTGGGGTCCGGGCTAGCAGAGCGCGCCGCGCCGTCCATCGACACCGCGATGCACGCTCTGGTGGACGCCTCGCACGTGGATCACCTGCACCCCGACTCGGGGATCGCGCTGGCCACCGCCGCGGACGGGGAGAAGCTGACCCGGGAGTGCTTCGGCGACCGGGTGCTGTGGGTGCCGTGGCGGCGGCCCGGCTTCCAGCTCGGCCTGGACATCGCCGCCATCGCCGCGGCCAGCCCGCAGGCGATCGGCGTCGTACTCGGCGGGCACGGCATCACCGCCTGGGGCCCCACCAGCGGCGAGTGCGAGGCCCGCTCGCTGGAGATCATCCGCACCGCGGCGGAGTTCATCGAGGTCAACGGGAAACCCGGCCCGTTCGGCCCCATGATCGCCGGTTACCAGCCGTGGCCAGAAGAACAGCGGCGCGCCCGTGCGGCCCAGCTGGCCCCGGTGATCCGCGGCCTCGCCTCGACCGACCACCCGCAGGCCGGCCACTACACCGACAGCGACGTGGTGCTCGACTTCACCGCCCGGGCTGAGCACCCGCGGCTGGCCGCGCTCGGCACGTCGTGCCCTGACCATTTCCTGCGCACCAAGGTCCGCCCGATGGTGCTCGACCTGCCGCCGGACGCCCCCCTGGACCGGGTCGTGGCCCGGCTGCGCGAGCTGCACGCGGCCTACCGCGAGGACTACGCCGCCTACTACCGGCGCTACGCCGGCCCGGACTCCCCGCCGATGCGCGGCGCCGACCCGGCCATCGTGCTGGTGCCCGGCATCGGGATGTTCAGCTACGGGGCGACCAAGCAGACCGCCCGGGTGGCCGGGGAGTTCTACGTCAACGCCATCAACGTGATGCGCGGCGCCGAAGCCATCTCCGCCTACGCCCCCATCGACGAGGCCGAGAAGTTCCGTATCGAGTACTGGGCGCTGGAGGAGGCCAAGCTCGCCCGGATGCCCAAGCCCAGGCCGCTGGCCGCGCGGGTCGCCCTGGTCACCGGGGCGGGGTCGGGGATCGGCCGGGCCATCGCGCACCGGCTGGCCGCCGACGGCGCGTGCGTCGTGGTGGCCGACCGCGACGCCGACAGCGCGGCGGCGGTGGCGCGGGAGATCGGGAACGCCGACGTGGCGGTCCCTTACACCGCGGACGTGACCGAGGAGGAGCAGGTCGCGGCGGCCGTGGCCGCGGCGGCGCTGGCGTTCGGCGGGGTGGACCTGGTGGTGAACAACGCCGGGCTCTCGATCTCCAGGCCGCTGCTCGAGACCACCGCGGCGGACTGGGACATCCTGCACGACGTGATGGCGCGCGGCTCCTTCCTGGTCTCCCGCGAGGCGGCCCGGGCCATGAGGGCCCAGGGCATGGGCGGGGACATCGTCTACATCTGCAGCAAGAACGCGGTCTTCGCCGGGCCGTCCAACCTGGCCTACGGCGCGGCCAAGGCCGACCAGGCGCACCAGGTCCGGCTGCTGGCGGCCGAGCTCGGCGGTGACGGCATCCGGGTCAACGGCGTCAACCCGGACGGCGTGGTCCGCGGCTCCGGCATCTTCGCCTCCGGCTGGGGCGCGCAGCGGGCCGCGGTCTACGGGGTGCCGGAGGAAGAACTCGGCGCGTTCTACGCCCAGCGCACCCTGCTGAAGAAGGAGGTGCTGCCCGAGCACGTGGCGGCGGCGGTCGCCGCGCTCTGTGCCGGGGACCTGGCCCTGACCACCGGCCTGCTCGTCCCGGTCGACGCGGGGGTGCCGGCCGCCTTCCCGCGATGACGGACACGACGGTCGCGGCGGTCGACCTGGGCGCGTCCGGCGGCCGGGTGATGGCCGGGCAGGTCAGCGGCTCGGCCATCGCGCTGCACGAGGTGCACAGGTTCCCCAACCTGCCGGTGACCGCGGGCGGCACGCTGTACTGGGACATCCTGCGGCTGTTCGCCGACGTGCGGCACGGCCTGGCGCAGGCGGCGCGCCGGTTCCCGCTGGCCGGGGCGGGCATCGACTCCTGGGGCGTGGACTTCGGGCTGCTCGACGAGTCGGGCGCGCTGCTCGGCAACCCGGTGCACTACCGCGACGCGCGCACGGACGGGGTTGCCGCCCGGGTGCACGCGGCCGTTCCCCCGGACGAGCTGTACGCGGTCACCGGCATCGGCCAGCTGCCGTTCAACACGATCTACCAGCTGGCCGCGACGCCGATGCTCCGGCACGCCGCGACGATGCTGCTGATCCCCGACCTGCTGGCGTACTGGCTCACCGGGGTGGCCGGCGCCGAGATCACCAACGCCTCCACCACGTCGCTGTTCGACGTGCGCGCCCAGGACTGGGCCACGGGCGTGATACGGCGGGCGGGCCTCCCGCCGCACATCTTCCCGCCGTTGCGCCGGCCCGGCGAGATCATCGGTTCCATCGATGAGCCGAACGGGCTGGGTTCCCCGCTTCCGCTCATAGCGGTCGGCTCGCACGACACGGCGTCCGCCGTGGCGGCCGTGCCCGCCGCCGGCCCGCATTTCGCCTATATTTCCTCGGGCACCTGGTCGCTGGCGGGGCTGGAACTCGACGCGCCGGTGCTGACCCGGGACAGCCGCGCCGCGAACTTCACCAACGAGACCGGCGTCGACGGCACGATCAGGTACCTGCGCAACGTGATGGGGCTGTGGCTGCTACAGGAGAGCCTGCGCCGCTGGCCGGACGCCTCGCTCGGCGCGCTGCTCGGCGAGGCGGCCCGGCTGCCGCCGCTGACGTTCGTGATCGACCCGGACGATCCGGTGTTCCTGCCGCCCGGCGACATGCCGGCCAGGATCGCCTCGTGGCTGGCGGACCGGGGCGAGGCGGTCCCTGGCGGACCCGCCGAGACCGTGCGCTGCATCCTGGACAGCCTGGCGCTGGCGCACCGGCGGGCGATCCTGTCCGCGCAGTCGCTGGCCGGGCGGCACGCCGACGTGCTGCATATCGTCGGCGGCGGCGCGAGGAACTCGCTGCTCTGCCAGCTCACGGCCGACGCCACCGGGCTGCCCGTGGTCGCGGGCCCGGCCGAGGCGACCTGCTTCGGCAACGTGCTCGTGCAGGCCCGCGCGCTGGACGCGGCGCCCGGCGACCTGGCCGGGATGCGCGCGCTGATCCGTGCGGCGCAGCCGCTGCGCACGTTTTCGCCCGCGGGCGACGGCGCGGCCTGGGCCGACGCCGAGGCGAGAATCGGGCTCGCTACGGGCTGACCGGGCGGCCGGCCAGCCATGTTCACGCCCCGGGCCGCGCCTTCCTGGCTGACCCGGATAAAGTCCTCCTTCGGGCCCTGGAACCAGGTGGCCATCATGTAGCCGTCGCCGTGCCAGCAGTTCCTGAAGGCTTCCCAGTCCCCGGAGTCCCGGGCGCTGGCCCAGGTCTCGACGACGTCGCGGATGGCGAGGCGGTCAGCGAGCGAGGCGTCCACCCTGCGCACGCTAGATCGTTGACCGGGAAATATGGGCAGTTCACACGTGGTCGTAGGCGATCAGGGATCGCTTGACGGGTGCGCCGATGTTCCAGTTGTGCCAGATGCAGGCGTTGAGCGCGA
>Ga0137379_10005691_pt1 | contig 11776 bp, 9 predicted proteins | sample SagtaG_18_FD_104812 | JGI IMG/M metagenome (GOLD analysis project Ga0137379, IMG submission 104812) | Vadose zone soil microbial communities from Sagehorn Ranch, Mendocino, California, USA - Sage2_L_80_16 metaG | ecosystem: Environmental > Terrestrial > Soil > Vadose zone | place: USA...
ATACCTGGCGGCCAGCCCCGGCGGGGTGCCGCGCGGGCGGCGGGGGCAGGCCTGCCCCGGCCGGGCGCGGGCGCACCAAGACCAGCCCAGTCCCGGCCATGATCACCACAACCGAAGTCTCCACGGTTTGAGGGGAATCCCGGGGGGGTGAACCAGGCTTTGCGGCCCCGGTGGTCGCCCGGCCCGAAGTGCTGCGGCTGGCCTGGGTTGTATTTGCCGGTGAGCAGGCCCTGGGCAAGCGGCTTGTTGATCAGCACGCTCGCGCCGCGTTTGGCGGCGAAGGCGAAGATGTCGTCGTGGCCAGGCGGCGGGGGCGGGGTGAGCGCGTTGAACCGCACCGCCAGGTAGTCAGGGCGGACGCGGTCGAACAGGTGGCGGAACCGGGTGTGTTTGTCTTCTCGCTGCTGTTTGGGGACGGTCAGCCGGTCGGTGGCGAAACGGTGCGGGCCGCGCATCCCCACCGCTTTGACCATGCCTTGGTTCTGGAATGTGCGCATTTGGCTGATCGCGCACTCCAGGTATTGGTCGTCCTCGCCGAAGTTGGAATTGTGCAGGAAGTAGATGTCCAGGTGATCGGTCCCGAGGTTTTCGAGGGTGGTTTCCAGCTGGCGGCGCATGGCCGAGGGCAGGTAGGGATGGGCGGCGGTGCCGGCGAAGTAGCCGACCTTGGAAGAGATCACGAGGCTGTCGCGGGGCACCTGGCGCACCAGGCGGCCGAGCAGCTGTTCGGAGCGGCCGTGCCCGTAGACATCGGCGGTGTCGAACAGGTTCGCGCCGAGCTGGTAGGCGGCCTCCAGGCCGGGCAATGCGGCGGCCTCGTCGGCGGTGGACCAGCCCATCGGCAAGCCGAGGTTGGTGTCGGGGCCGCCGATGGCCCAGCATCCGATGCCGACCGGGTACATGCTCAGCCCGCACGCCAGCGTTCGCCGGGTGAACAGGTCGGGCATCTTGCTCATGGTGTTGTCCCATCGTTGTCTTCGTGAACATAGCCGCCCCGGCGCGAGTATGGTGTCCGGCCATGACCAATCCACCGGATACCGATCTGGACCTGACCGCGCTGCTGGCGAAAGGCTGGGCTGATCGCGGCGATTTCCCTGACACCGAATACAAGAAGGCGCTTGCGTTCTATCAGGCGATGCGGGCACACGATGACCGCCTGCACCGGGTGCGCGCCCAGGCGTCCGGCATGATCGAGGTGTGGACCGGGCGGGTGCCGCGTGATGTCGGCTCGTTCGGCACCCGGCTGAACCTGGAAACCTCCGACCTGGACCTGGGCATCGGCTACCCCGTTGACGGTCGCGACGGCCTGATGGCCACCCTCGCCGGCTGCACGGAGTTCCTGGGCGAGCGGTACACCCGGGTTTCCACCACGCGGCTGGTGTTTGCCTTCACCGTGGACGGCGTCCAGATCGACCTGAGCGCCCTGACCGAGGACGACTTCACGGTCGCCCGCCGGATGCTCGACCAGATCGACCAAACCATGACCTTCGGCGAGCGCGTATGCCACACCTGGGTCAAGCACCTGATGCGCGCCTACGGGCGGCTGGAGGACTACGCTGCCTGGAAGCTGGTCACCTACCGGCGGTTCTGCCCGGAGTTCAACTGGGTCCCGATCCCGGAGAAAGCCAGCGCCTGACCAGCCGGTATGCGGGTCAGGTGCCACAGGAGTCGGTCGCGTTGATCAGCCGCCACCCGGTCGCGCTGTCCCAGCGGTGGTATTCGGTGTGCAGCATCCGCACGTGCTCGGCGGGGAGGCTGGCGGCAGCCTGCCGCATGGTGTCGTCCATGCGGGTGCGCAGCACCTGGATCTGCGCGCCTAGCATGGCGCCGATCTGGGCCGACAGCCGGTTCTCGCCCTTGGTGCCGTCCGCCAGGGGCTGGGCCTCGATTGCGGCGATCAGCTCCCCGAGCACCGCGTAGGCGGCGGCTTTGAGCACCACCCGCGCCTCCCGGACAGCGTGGCGGGGCTGCCCGTCGAGCACCTTCTCCAGCGATTTGAGGGTGTAGTCCAGCGCGAAGTTCCGGTCCACCCATAGTTGCGCCCAGTGGGAGGCGACCCCGATCCGCCAGTCCGTGAACCTCGCGTCCACCCGGCCCATCGACGGGCGGACCGCTCCGGCTAGCCCGGCCGCCTGCACCTTGCGAGTGTAGGCGGCGCCAATCAGGCATTCCATCGACACCAGCATGTAAGAGATCGCCGTGTGCAGCGGCTGGCCGATAGACGCTTCGGCAGCGGAAGCCTCATCGCGCACATACCGCACGATTTCCTCGTCGCTCAGGTGCGGCATCGGTCGCAGCAGCAGGTCAGTGCGGCCCTGGAAGGCGTGCGTGGCCTTCATTCAGTTCCTCTAGCGTCATCAAGTGATCGAACGTGATGTAGGTGAACCTGGTGGGAACGCCCAGGGCCGACAAGGTACGGATCGCCAGTGCGTTCTGGTAACCGGTGGTCTCCTTGTTGAACCTCTCCAAGATCGAGTCCACGCCCGATTCGACGCCGAACAGCATCCGCCGCAAACCCCGCCGCACCAGCTCGCGCCACATCCGCACCCGCCCGGCGTGCCACGCCGGTCCTTGATCGAGGCGGACCACCTGGTCAACCCGGCAGCTTGACTCCCAGCGGAACCCCGCCTCCTGCACCACGCGGGCGACCTCCAGTGCCCGGCCCGCCGCGTCGTGGTCGCGGCCGATGAACTCCTCATCCACCAGGTACGCCGTGCGCGAGCCGGCCGGGTAACGGTCGAACACGCGGCGCATCTCGGCCAGCATCCACGGCAACCGCTCCGGCGCGGCCCCGGCCCACAGCCCCTTGTGGCCGCGCGGGCAGAAGCTGCAAAAGTTGGTGCAGCCCCGGCCGGTCTCCAGCTGCGCCACGCCGTGATGGTCGAACGTCGCGGGCAGCAGATCCAGTTCAGGGAAGATGTCCGCCGTCGCATCGCGGGTGACCGGCTTGGCCGTGCGCCGCCGCGTAACCGCCAGCCCGCCACCTCGCGCCATGCCGTTGAACCCCAGCCCCGGCACATGGTCCAACTCCAGGTCGCCGTGCCAATGAGCCAGCAGGCACTCGATGGTGGCTTCCCCGCCGCCACGGGCGACCAGCAGATCCGGGTAGCGTTCCAGCAGCAGTCCCTCGTTGCGGGCAGTCAGGCTGCCGCCCACGATGACCAGCGGCGGCCGGGGCAGCCGGTATGCCGCATCCAGCAGCGCGATCATCAGGTCATGCTGCCTAAAGGTCGCTGATACCCCGAAAATGTCCAAGTTCTCGGTGCTGACCTGGTGGATCAGGTCATCCAAGGTCACGCTGAGCTGCATGTCAGCCAGCCGGACAGTACCGAGCAGCGTCGAACGAGCCGCGCGAGCCACATCGCTGATCCCCAGCGGGAAACGCGGCAGCGGAAAATACTCCGGGTGATACAACGCCGCCAACAGCACAGCCGGCCGGGTCAACCGGTAGACAGCCTGCTCGTTCAGCGACGCCAGCGACAGCCACGAGCCAGAGGCCTCCAGCTTGATCTGGCCGGATGTCCAGGCGGGCCAGGTAATCAGGTGCGGCTGCCCGGACAGGTCAGCGGCCACCCACCGGCCGTCCCGGCGTTCGATGAAGGCCAGACGGCGGTCCAGTGTGCCGGCCACGTGCACCCGGCCGGCCGTTCCGGCCAGGGCGGCCTGCAGGCTGTGACGCAGCCGGTGTGGCTCCAGGAACAAGGTGTCGTCAACCGGGGGCAGGTCAATGCCGGCGACCTGACGGACGGTCTCGGTTAACCGCTGAGCAGTTGTGGTGATTGCGTTCATTGCGATTCCGTGCCTATCTGTGCCCATACCACTTTCCCGCCCAGGTCATGCGGGAAGTACCAGTTCCACCGCGTGCTGATGGTTTCCACCAGCAGCAGTCCCCGGCCGTTCTTTGCGTCATCGCTGGTGTCGATCCGCACTGGCGGCTGCAGACTGGAATCCCACACCAGGATGAGCACGCGCCGCCTGTCCGATACCAGCCACAGCCGTACCGAAGTGAAGAGTTCCAGCGCGCGCGATACCTGCACCGCGTTGGTCAGCAATTCCGAAGCCACAAGTTCAGCGGCTTCGCTAAAATCGGTGAGATTCCATTCCCACAGCAATTGCCGCACGTGCAGCCGGGCGCAGGGCACCGCGCTCGGCAGCGGGCCGAACTCAAGGAAGCTCCTAAGCGGCCACTGATCCGCCATATCATATCCCCGCTGCGCTGCAAAACGCGAGATCGGCACCCAGGCGCGGGCGTTACCCCTCGGAGGGCCGGGCGTTTCATCTGCGGTAAGGCCGACGTGTCCACCCAGGCGGGCAGCAATAGCCTTGCCATCCATTGGCCGCCTCCTAAAGCGCAACGGCCGCGAGCGGCGAATCTGCGGCTGCGGGCCTTGATGGACGAGGCCAGAATGTCCAACAAGGGCCTGGCGCGCAGGGTCGTTGACCTGGCTAAGGCGCGAGGCGTGGTGAAGGTGCGCTGCGACCACACCTCGGTGCTGCGGTGGCTTGCCGGGGAACAGCCGCGCCCGCCCGTGCCGGAACTGATCGCCAGTGTCCTTGGTGACGCTCTCGGCCGACCGGTGCCGGAGATCGAGCTGGGTATGACACCCAGCGACCTCCCCACCGACCTCGGCCTGCACCTTCCAACTGCATGGGCCGACACCGTAGCCATCTCAACCGCCCTGTGGAGGGCCGACGTGCAACGTAGGCGGTTCCTGGTCAACGCGGCGTTCGCTGCTGCCGCCATGCCGGCGTCAGCGCTGCGCTGGCTCACCAGCCCGCCAGCCGACGCCCCCGCAGGCAGCGGCCCGCTGCGAGTGGGACGCGCCGACATCGACGCAATCCGCGAACTGACGCTCTCCTACCGGGAACTGGACAACCGGCTCGGCGGAGGCCGCCTCCGAGCCATGATCTTGTCGTATCTCGACGACCACGTCTCCCACCTGCTGACCAACGGCCGCTACCACGAGGAGACAGGACGGCAGCTCGCCGCCGCCTGTGGTGAGTTGTCGCAGCTGGCCGGCTGGGTCGCCTACGACAGCGGCGAACACGGCGTTGCCCAGCGGTACCTAACCCAAGCCCTCGCTTACGCTCGTCACGCCGGTGATCACGCCCTGGGCGCGGAGATCCTTGCCGCCCAGGCGCACCAGGCGCTATACCTGGCCCGGCCCGGCGAGGCCATCGACCTGTCCCGCGCCGCCCAAGCCGCCGCGCTCAAGCACGGATCAGCGACCCTTCTCACCGTATGCCTGGTCATGGAAGCACACGGCCACGCAGCCAGTAACGACGCCCACGCCTGCGGCGCAACCCTCGCCACCGCAGAGCGGACATTCGACCGCTCCACACAAGAGGACAACCCCGCCTGGCTCGCCTACTTCGATGAGGCATACCTGGCAGCGCGCATGGCCCAATGCTTCCGCGACCTTGGCGAGGCAAGTCACGCCGCCAGGTATGCGCGGCGCTCCCTCGACATGGACGGCCGCTACGTCCGCGGCCGGGCCTTCAACCTATCCCTGCTCGCCACCGCCTACGCCGCCCAGGACGAGCCGGAACGGGCATGCAGCGCCGGCCGGCAGGCCCTTGTCCTGACCGTACGCCTCACCTCCGCGCGCAGTATCCACTACGTCCGCGACCTGGTCCGGCGGCTTCGGCCACGCGCCGACATCCCCGCCGTGCGTGACTTCACGGCCGAGGTACGGGAACGCCTGCCCGCCGCAGCAGGGCATGCTGCACCCCGATGACAGTGATCGCGCCGAGGATCTCTCCCTTGGAGATCATGGCCGATGCCTCATCGAGCGGCACCCACCGCACCTCGGCCGTCTCGTCCACCTCGGGCGCACCGACCTGCTCCGCCCCGCGCCCCACGTACAAATCCTGCGGGTAGTCCGCGTTGCCGATCATCGGCTGGCACGACAGCACGAACTCGATGTCCCGTGGGCGCCAGCCAGTCTCCTCCTCAACCTCACGCACCGCCGCCACGGCCGGGTCCTCGCCGTCATCGACGTAACCGCCCGGCAACTCCCACACCCAGCGATCCACGATGAACCGATGCCGCAGCATCAACAGCACCCGCTCACCCGGATCGTCCAGCACCACCGTCATCGCGCAGCGCCGCATCCGAAACACGTACTGAGTGAAACGCACCTCGTTAGGCAGCTCCACATCGGCCAAGCTGACTCGGATGTGAGGGGTATCGTCCACCAGCCGCTCGCCATGGACTACCCACTTGTGCGGGTTCGACACCCACCGACACTACCCCGCCCCACGGACGCGAAGATCCACTAACCCGAATGGCCACTGTCATCCTCGCCATCTTGCAAGAGCATCGCTAGTACGATTCGGCCGTGTCCAGGACCGTTGAAGTCGGCAAGTTGCCTGAAGACTGGCTCAGGCTCAACGCGGTGTGTCCCTACTACACGATGTTTCCGCTGGACTTCCCGCTCGGTCAACTCAAGCTCTATCCTGGCGCTCGGAGAATCTTGGACCCGTTCTGTGGGCGCGGGACGACTCTCTACGCCGCGCGCCTGACTGGTCGGCAGGCCGTCGGCATTGACGTCAACCCTGTAGCTGCAGCTATAGCGCGTGCGAAGACTGCCCATGCGAGTTCCGCTGCGGTCGTCCGCCTGGCGAGGCGGATCTTGCGCGACGCGGACGAGGCGGACATCCCAAGGGGAGAGTTCTGGGAGTGGAGCTTTCACCCCAGCACGCTCAGAGAGGTTGCCGCTCTACGAGACGGCTTGCGGGCGTGCGCCGATACGTTTACGGCCCAGCTACTTCGTGCGTTGCTGCTCGGCATCCTGCACGGGCCGCGCAACAAGGGGACGCCATCGTATCTGTCGAACCAGATGCCGCGCACCTACGCGTCCAAGCCTGCCTATGCAGTTCGGTACTGGCGCGAGCATGGCCTTAGCCCGGTTCGCGTGGACACTATGGAGGTGATCGAGCGCAGGGCGCAGCGTGTACTGAACGACTGTCCGCCTCGCATGCCCGGCCGGGTGGTGCTCGGCGATGCTGCTTGCAGCGTCGTGGCGCTGCGGCAGCGCTTCGATCTAGTGATCACCTCGCCGCCCTACTACGGTATGCGTACCTATGTGGCCGACCAGTGGTTGCGCAATTGGTTCGTCGGCGGGCCATCCGAAGTCCCATACGGCTCCGAGGGGCAGCTCACCCGTCAGCCCAGTCAGGCGGCATTTGTGTCAGCCCTGGCGGAGGTGTGGCGCACAGTAGCGCACCGTTGCACGCCAGAAGGTCGGCTCGTGATCAGGTTCGGCGCGCTGCCATCCGCCAAGGCCTCGCCCGAGAAGCTGATCGTCGCCTCGCTGCGCGAGGCGGGGGCTGGCTGGCTTGTGCGAGACGTGCGCCCGGTCGGCATCCCGTCACGGCATCGTCGGCAGGCTGAACAATTCAACAGCACTGGCCGTGTCGTCGGGCGCGCCGTCGACGAGATCGATGTCATGGCCGAGTTGGTGCCTACACGCAGCCGTCGGCAACCGCAGTAACTGCCATTCGGCCAGTACACTCTGTTGTTGCCCTGTTACCCCCATGGAGGGGCGCGTGTTCGACCCCGATCAGCTTCCCCAACTGAAGCGTCTCGTCCGCGAAGCAACTCAAGGTGACTCCGGGCTGCTCGACAAGGTGCTGCATGAGGTTACTTCGCTGCGCCCGGTCACGGCGATTCAGCCGCGCAACATCAACTCGATCTCGCTGGTGGCATCCGACGGAGGTAACAACCGCCTGGTGTTCAATCCCTTCTCGCTCCAGGTGGTCAGGGTGGTTGACACCTTCGGCCAAGAACTCTTCCTCGATGTGATCTCCTCGTCGACTGACACGGTCGCGCTCGGCCAGCGGCACTTGGACCAAGACACTCCGCTCGGGAGGCTTATGCGCGCTCTCGGCATATCCCGCCTCGCAGACTTGAGCCCGATGATTCCGGAGGAGAACAAGTCCAGGAGCTGGCCGCTGGTCTACCGGGACCTGTGCGAGTGGGCAGTGCTGTACGACCTTGTCGGTCAGAAGTGGGGCAGCGACACCCTGATCATCCGAGATGGCCTGCTTCGCACGAAGATCTTCGCAGGGGATGGGAAGCGCCAGAAGCCGCTGTTCATCGAGCTCTACAAGTTGCTCAAGGAAGCCATTGAACGGACTCGCGGGGAGCGGCGCCGGGACATCTTTCTGGTAGGAATCGCGAAGCACTCCCGGGTCATCGAGCGCTACCGGCTCGCGATGGCGATCGCAGATGTGTTTCCGTCCGGGCACCCCTACTACGTGGCGGTGGAGGAGGGCCTACAGCGCAAGGTGTACGAGACCTGGCCGGAGTATGTGCGGTCGCCTGAGGACGATGCGGCAGACGTGGAACTGCCGAAGTTCAATATGGGGGCTATGTACCTGGTCAGGTTCGGCAGGATGTCCGCCGACCCGGTATGGGCCGTTGACCTGTTGGAGTTCCAGGCGCCGAAGGCTCAGCAGATCTTCGGCTCGCTCCTGTCGGACGCGGAGCAGGGGTTCCCCATTCCGTGTTACCCGCACTGCCTGCAAGAGGCGGATCGGCACGCCCAGGTGGTCGATTTGGATCTCGCCATCCTGCAACACGAACTGGAGGAAGCCGTTCGTGAGCAGGTAGCGGCCGACCGTCGTGCCGTTTTCGACGCCCAAGTCTTGTCCGTATCCGACCCTGCCGCCGTGAGGTACCAATGACGCTCTTCGAGAACGCCCAGGTTGTCGGCACGTTCCTGGGCTTCTCCGAGGGAGGGCTGGAATTCCACGCCGATCTGATCCTGCCGTACCGCAATGACTTCCAGTCCCTGCCGATGCATGGTCAGTTCGTCCTGGTGGCCCTGGAGAACGACGGCGAGGCGGTCTTGGGGCGAATCACGACGATCGCAGCTCAGGGTCGGCTGGTCTCCGCAGCGGGGGAAGACTACGCGATCCGGCAGCAGCGCGAGAACCGCCCTGTTCCGGAGGACTTGCGTGACCAGTTCCTGAAGTACCGCGTTAACATCAGGATTCTCGGCGTTCTGCGCAGGCGGGCTGACGGCAAGGAGCCGGTCTTCGTCGCCTCGCACCGGCGCTTGCCCCATGTCGGGGCCAAGGTGGCGTTCCTGTCCGACGACCTGCTGAAGCAGGTATCGGGTGCCATGGCTGATGGGCCGAACGCCGTGGAGATCGGGTTCCTGGCCTTCGGCGAGTTCGTCCACGCGGGGCAGGACGAGCGGGTAGGCGACGACGAACGGCTGCAGATCCAGGACCCGTCCGTGCTGCCACGGTTCGACATCCAGCAGTTGAAAAGCCGCCGGTCCTTCGTCTTCGCCCGGGCCGGGTTCGGCAAGTCGAACCTGGTCAAGTTGCTGTTCTCAAACCTGTACGGGGGCGCTGAGGGTCCCGTCACGGAGAAACGGGGTGGCCGCAAAGTCCCGGTCGGCACAATCATCTTCGATCCCGATGGTGAGTACTACTGGCCAGACGACGAGGGCCGACCAGGGTTGTGTGACGTGCCAGAGTTGCAAGACCGGCTCGCCGTGTTCACCTACAAGGAGGGCGACAGCGACTTCTACCGGTCCTTCGTGGTGGACAAGGTCAAGCTCGACATCCGCGAGCTCGATCCCAGCAAAGTGATCTCGCTTGTGATCCCGTCCGAGCGCCAGGACAATCAGAATGTCGCGAAGCTGAAAAGCCTCCGCGAACCGGCATGGCGGAAGCTAGTTGACGCCGTGTACCGGGATAAAGGTGGGACGGACCTCGCCGTCTTCTACGAGACGCTGCAGCTGAAAGAACCAAACCAGGAGAACGAGGCGCTCGCCGCCCGGTCCAACATGGTCCGCGTAGTGAACACGCTCCACGATCCGTCTAGCCAGCTCCTGCGCGGGCTTGAGCGTGCCCTGGAAGACGGCAAGCTGTGCGTGGTGGACATCTCGCAGATGCGCGGTGAGCAAGGACTCGCGCTGGCCGGCGTGATCCTGCAGAAGCTGTTCGAGCACAACCAGGCGGAGTTCACTAAGAAGGAGTCGCGGAGCGTCCCGGTCATCGCGGTCGTCGAGGAGGCGCAGTCGGTCCTTGGCAGTTCCGCCGGGCACCGGGAAGGACCGTTCGTGGCGTGGGTGAAGGAAGGGCGCAAGTACGACTTGGGGGCGGTCCTCATCACACAGCAGCCCGGCAGCATCCCGCAGGAGATCCTGTCGCAGGGTGACAACTGGTTCGTCTTCCACCTGCTCTCCGAGGTGGACCTTCGTGCGGTCAAGAGCGCGAACGCGCACTTCTCCAACGACCTGCTGTCGTCGCTGCTTAACGAGCCAATCCCCGGCCATGGTGTCTTCTGGTCGAGTTCGGGCACGGCGCCGTATCCGATCCCGTTCCGGGCGCTCCTATTCGAGGCTGCTTACAAACCTCTGGACCCGCGCTACAACCGGCCGGGCGTCGAGTGCTACGCGTCGAGGCTGAGAGGCCGACTCACGAGCGCGCTGGATGCCGCCGTCGAAGCCGTCGGCGGCAGGCCGGTTACGGTTGCGGGCACCGAGGACGCAACCGAGACCTTCAAGCTCGCCGCGATCCGTCAGCTAGCTCTGGACTCTCGGTTCCAGGAACAGGTCCGGGGCCCACAGGGAATCCGGTGGGGTGCAGTCCAAAGGATGCTAGCCGACTACCTGCCAGCGACGATCAACGATCGTTTCCAGTGGGTTCGCAACCAGGGCCTTGATGTGCGTGCGCTCAATGAGATCCTCGGGGACGGTGGCTGGGCATCCGATCCGCGTCCTTTCGAGCAGGGAGGAACGCGCAAGTGGATCACAGTCACCGACCGGGCCAAGCCGCGCGGGTCCGGGCCGCCCGCTCCACCTGAGGACTGGCCGCGGGACGAGGAGTTCGGCCCCCCGCCTGACGACGCCATCTTCTGAAACGGTGAGCCACCCAACCTCCGGGCCAGACCGCGTCAGGTCCATCGGAGGTCCACGAGAAGTACGCAGGAGGTCAGACCAAGGTCGATGATGGGCATCGGTATCAAGCCGAATCAGCGCGGGCGCGCAGACCACGAGCGATACCTGCGGAAGCCGAGATACCGAGCCTCGGGCTGCTCATCGGGCCGTCTTCCTCGCCCGTGACTTGCGCAGATGTACGGGAAGTGGGTCACCAACGACGGCAAGATCGTGGTTCGCATAATGGTGCGTCCGCCCCACCGAGCCTGACCTGCGCATACGTGCGCCACAGCGCGCAGCGGCCAGTGCCGGGGAGCCTTCCCGGAGAACGTCCGGGGAACATTCGTGCCGTTCACGGCGCACCACCGGCCTTGCGGACCTGGGCAGCGACAACCTCGGCCGCGGCCAGGTGACGCTGTATCGCCGGATGGTTGTAGCGCTGGTGGATCTCGCGGCTCTGGTGGCCGACCTCGCGCATCGAGATGTCCTCGCTGATCTCGGCGTCACCCATCAGCGACCTCGCGGTGTGCCTGCCGCCCTCGTGCAGCGACATCTTCGGAACCCCAGCCTGGATGGCCAGCCGCTCGAACCGGCGAGTCACGTGGTCGGGGTTCCATGGGCGGCCGTCGTCCTGGCAGAACACAAGGTCGCGGTCCTGCCAGGCCTCGCCCGCCTTCATCCTCGCTTTGAGCTGAGCGCGGCGGTGCTCGCGCAGCAGGTCGGCGGTGTCAGCATCGAGGAAGACCTTGCGGTTGGCCGCATTGGTCTTGGCCTCGTCCTCCTCGTGCAGCTTGCCGCCGAGCTGAAGGATCGGGCGCTCGACCGTGAGCATCGCTCCCGAGCGCTGTCCGCCGGTCGCCGGATCGAAGTACGGG
>Ga0137379_10005696_pt1 | contig 11771 bp, 7 predicted proteins | sample SagtaG_18_FD_104812 | JGI IMG/M metagenome (GOLD analysis project Ga0137379, IMG submission 104812) | Vadose zone soil microbial communities from Sagehorn Ranch, Mendocino, California, USA - Sage2_L_80_16 metaG | ecosystem: Environmental > Terrestrial > Soil > Vadose zone | place: USA...
GACGACAAGCAGCTCCAGTCGAGCACGATTTTCCCGGAGTTGCCGGATTTCATCAGCTCGATGGCTTCTTTGAATTGTGCGTAGGGGAAGCGGTGCGTGATGACCGGCGAGATATCGAGGCCGCTCTGGATCATGGCGGTCATTTTGTACCAGGTTTCATACATCTCGCGTCCGTAGATTCCTTTGATTGTGAGCGCGCTGAAGACCACGGTGTTCCAATCAATCGCAGCGGTGCCGGGCATGATGCCGAGCAATGCGATTTTGCCGCCGTGAAACATGTTCGGCAAAATGTCGGCAAACGCTTTGGGGTTGCCGGACATTTCCAGCGCGACATCGAAACCTTCCTTCATCCCGAGCTTTTGCATCGCGTCCGCCACTTTTTCTGTGCGCACATCCAATGCCAGATCGGCGCCCATTTTTCGCGCCAGATCGAGACGATACGCATTCACGTCCGTAATGACGACGTGACGCGCGCCGGCTCGTTTGCAAATTGGAATGGCCATGCAACCGATCGGCCCGGCGCCGGTGATGAGGACATCTTCGCCGACGAGATCGAACGAGAGCGCAGTGTGCACAGCGTTGCCAAGCGGATCGAAACACGAAAGCACATCCAGCGGGATCGATGGATCGGCGTGCCAGCAGTTGTCCTGCGGTATCGCCACGAACTCCGCCCACGCGCCGGGGCGATTGACGCCAACGCCCTGCGTATTTGGGCAAAGATGTCGGCGTCCGGCCAGACAATTTCGACAGTGTCCACAGGTGATGTGTCCCTCGCCTACCACGAGATCACCCTTTGCGAAGCCTTTAACGTGATCGCCCACAGAATCGACAACGCCTACAAATTCGTGACCAATTATCATCGGCACGGGAATCGTCTTCTGCGCCCATGCGTCCCAGTTGTAGATGTGCACGTCGGTCCCGCAGATTGACGCTTTACGTACGCGGATGAGCACGTCGTCACCGCGAACTTCTGGAACGGGAACGTCTTCGAGCCACAGACCCGGCTCGGCTCTCGCCTTTACCACGGCCTTCATCATTTTTTGCACAATGGCAAAGTATGCCAATCAGCAAAGCAGGAAAGGATTTTTGCGACTGAGAGGGCGTTTGTGACGCTCACCTCTTATGCGACCAATCGGGACGGCGATGGTTCTGTCCGAACACGCCCGATGGCGCCAGCCCTGTAATGAAAAAAAATTAATATTTGCTCTTGACGAGCACCTGCCTTTTTGGGAAAAAGCCTCTCAGGGGTAGATTTTGCTTAGGGCTTGGCAAAAGCAATATCAACAAAAAATAGCGGCCAGAAGTGAGTTCTCCCGGGAGAAATCACGGAAGGCCAAAAACTGAAAGGACAAATTAAAGAAATGAACAATCGAAAGATGATATTCGGAGCAATCCTGTCCGTGCTCGCCTGCTTCGTGCTTTTGCCACAAATGCGGGCAGCTCCGGACGTAGGGCCGATACTGCCTGACCCTTTTTCGGGGAGCAACACCTTTGATGGGTACCAGGCTCTTTTCCATCAAACCGCTAACAACTTCAACACAGCGAATGGTTGGTTGGCGCTCTGGAGCCAGACGACGGCCGCCCAAAACACTGGTGTCGGCGCTGGAGCCCTGAGCCTAAACACCAGCGGGCAGAACAATACTGCATTTGGCGCTGGAGCGTTGACGTTCAATAGCACCGGCGGAGCCGACAATGCCGTCGGGGCCTTCGCGCTCTTTAATAACGGTGCGGCAAGCTTCCAAAACGCCCATGGCCGCGAGGCGCTCTTCAACAGTACCGGTGGCCAAAACAACGCCTTCGGTGATTTGGCGCTGTTGTCAGCTACCACGGGCTTTGCTAACTCGGCTTTCGGCGATGACGCGCTCGACAGCGTAACCACTGGTTCTGAAAACGTCGGTGTGGGTGACGAGGCCTGCAACAGTTGCACGACCGGCCATGACAACGTTGCTATCGGCCACAACGCCCTCAACGGAACCATCACAGCCAGTAACAACATCGCAATCGGCGTCCCTGCTACGGGGCCATTTGCCAACCTGAGTTTCACCGCCTTCATCGGCAGCATCCACGGCTTGCCGACGTCGAACGCAGCCAGCACCCTGCCAGTACTGATCGATTCAAATAACGTGCTGGGCACTTCGCCTTCGTCACGCCGCTACAAACACGACATTAAACCGCTAGACAAGGCCAGCGAAGCCCTGTATTCGCTCAAGCCGATAAGCTTCGTATACAACTACGACGAGTCACGGACGACGCTGTATGGTTTGATCGCCGAGGATGTGGCCAAGGTTAACACCAGCCTGGTGGCCTACATGGACGGCGCACCATTCACAGTGAAATACGATCAGGTCAACATGTGGTTGCTTAACGAGTTCCTCAAAGAGCACAAGAAAGTCGAGGAGCAGCAGGCAAGCATTCGTGAACTGAAGAGTGAAATGCAGACGATGGTTGCGCAGCTCAAAGAGCAGGCAGCGCAAATCCAGAAAGTGAGCGCCCAGCTCGAAGTAAGAAAAACCGCGCCGCAAGTAGTCGTAAACAAACCGTAAGACTCCGAAATACATAGGCCTTGTGTGCCAAGCACCAGGGCGAATTGAATTGGAAAGGCGTTCGCCCTCTGTGGCGAACGCCTTTACCATTTCGGCTCCTCGATGGCATCGGCCCTGTCGGGTTAAATCAGGAAGTATATTTATCCTGTTGATTTAATCCGATGAGCTGGCCGACCTTTCGTTTAGACGCACGTCGGCCAGACGTTGCCCCAGACATGTGTTTAGCAACTGGCGTCAGCGTTGAATCAATTGCGATCCTACCGGACTATCCCGGATGAGCTTTGCTAGACGCGCGTTTCCGGAATCGGATCGGCCGAAAAAGACTTTGGGGCCCCATCCAACCGAGCGCCGCACTTCCCGCACTCATGGTGGCCGAGTGGTCACCGGCATCGTCTCGGTTTTTCTTGCGGTAATTGTCTGGATCGCTTTTGGCCGGGCACTTAACCACGGGTTCGTAGGTTATGACGATCAGAATTACGTCCTGCGGAACCCACGAGTGACAAATGGTCTTACGCTAGGCAGTATTCAATGGGCGTTCACCCACGTGCACGCCACTAACTGGCATCCGCTCACTACGATTTCGCACATGCTGGATTGCCAGTTGTATGGCTTGCAACCGTGGGGACATCATCTCACCAACATTTTACTCCATGCCGCAGCGGCAACTCTACTTTTCTTCGCACTGCGCGAACTGACAGCCAGCGGTGATGCTGTAGCCGGCATCGGTGATGCCGACCGGGATCAACGATACCGGCTACAACGTGGCTCGCTTTGGGCGAGCGCGTTTGTGGCCGCGCTTTTTGCTGTTCATCCGCTGCGCGTGGAGTCGGTGGCCTGGGTATCAGAGCGAAAAGATGTGCTCAGCGGCGTGTTCTTCATGTTGACCCTCTGGGCTTATGCGCGTTACGCGCGCAGCGATGGGCCTTCTCTCTTCCGCTATCTGATAGTTGTAGTTCTTTTCGCCTTGGGCCTGATGTGCAAGCCGACACTGGTGACACTGCCCTTTGTTCTGTTGCTGCTGGATTACTGGCCCCTGGGCAGAGTTCGGCCGTCTTCCTCCAGCGGTCGCGGGGAAACAGCGAGTCGGTGGAAGAGGAGGAATACATTGTCGTGGCTGGTGATCGAAAAGGTTCCATTATTTGTGCTCTCAGCCGCGTCCTGCGTAGCGACGCTTCTGGCGCAGAAACAAGCTTTGGACATGAGCATTAAAGCGCCTATCGAGGAGCGTCTTGGTAACGCTCTGATCTCTTACGTCGTATACGTCGGCCAGATGATTTGGCCGGCGCACCTGGCAGTCTTGTATCCGTATCCCGAAGGTAATTTAAAAGTCCCACAGGTGATTCTTGCGTTACTGCTCCTGCTAATGATTTCCGTCGCTTTTTTCCTGTGGCGTAAAAAGTATCCATTCCTGTCGATAGGGTGGCTTTGGTATTTGGGCATGCTGGTCCCCATGATTGGAATTATCCAAGTCGGATCACAAGTGCGAGCCGACCGTTACACCTACCTGCCGCAGATCGGTTTGTATCTTTTGGTGGCTTGGAGCGCGGCGGAATTGTTTCACCGATGGCGTCGCAGCCGCGAGGTCCTGGCCGCCGCAGCCGTGCTTATCATAATGGCGCTCACAACGCGGAGCTATTTACAGACTTCCTGCTGGCGGGACACTGAAACACTATGGAAACATGCCATTGCCAGCACCTCAAACAATTACATCGCTCACACCAATCTTGCCCAGAATCTCACGCATTCCGGGCGATTTACTGAAGCGATCGCTGAGTGCCAAGAAGCTCTGAAAATCAAACCGGATTTTGCAGCAGCCCACAACAACCTCGGCGTTGCCTTACTGCGAAACAAACAGAGCGGTGACGGTGCTCTCGGACACGACGGAGCCGTTGACGAAGCGATTGAACACTACCGAAAGGCCTTGCAAATCAACCCCGACTTCACGCAGGCCCACAAAAATCTTGGGATTGTTTTTTTGCGAAAGGGCCAGATGGACGAGGCGATAGCACAGTTTCAAAAGACTTTGGAACTGGAACCTAACGATGCACAAGCAGAGTTCTCCCTTGGAAGCGCTTTTCTGCAAAGACGAGAAGTCGATGAGGCGATCGCGCACTACCAAAAAGCTGTGGAGATCCGCCCGGACTATGCGGAGGCCCGAAATTACCTGGGCAACGCCTTTGTCGCCGAGGGCAAATACAGCGAGGCGATAGCGAACTACGAGGCCGCGGTGCGGATACGCCCCAATTACTCAGAGGCCCATCATAATATGGGCTGCGTCCTGGCCACGATCGGAAAAGCTGACGAGGCGCTCGAGCAGTTTAACGAAGCGCTGCGACTCAATGGAAACGACGCGCAAACCCATTTCGCTCTAGGCTCTCTGCTGGCACGCATGGGCCATCGAGAGGAAGCAGTGTCGCATCTTGCCGAGGCATTGCGGCTCAAGCCGGACTACGAATCTGCGAAGCAGCAACTGCGCGAACTCGGTGTGCCAGTGCCGCAATAATCACAGCCCTGAGCCTACCATGCGAACTTCTGCACACAGCGTTGGACACCACTGGAATTTGGATCGTTGTTATCCGATGTCGTTATGCTTTCGCCGTCACGTGCTCGCTCCACGATGGCTTTGTGACAAGACCAAGCTCCAGCCATTCCACACGATACCGGATTCACTTCCGGCGTTAAGTTTTGTTTGACTAGTCGTTGACCTTCCGTTTCCTTCGTCCGCGAATTATGCGAAATTGTTACCAATTTACTACTGATATGAAAAATATTTTGGTCCTGTCGATGCTCGTCTCTTCCGTGATGATTTGCTCTTGCCAAAGAAAGGATTCAGCCGCTCAACAACAACTTGCTCAACGGACAGTGGAGTTGGATGCACGTGAGGAAGCGTTAGCTGAAAGAAAGACTGTGTTGGATGGAAGAGAAAAAGCGCTAGATGAAAGACAAAACGCGCTAGATCAAAGAGAGAAAGCGTTGGCCCAAAAAGAAAAAGCCGCTGTGACGAATCCTACCGACGTTCAGGGCCAGACTTCCGGCCCTGCACAGATGCAAGCTGAAAGAGACAGGATAACACAGCAGCTTTCCGCCAGCGCGCCCGACCCCTCGCAACTGCAGGCTCAGAAAGCTCAAAAAGAGAACGAAAGACAACAGCAAAGTCAGCGTGAGCTGGAAGAATTCAAGGCCGAAAGAGAGCGCGTAAGACAGCTTAAGTTGACGGGAGCGTTCATGTCTGGCGGTGCCGCATATCCTGCGGCGTCGGCTACTTCGCCAACTCCGCCTCCTGCAGAAGAGGCTACTTCGCCGAGTCCATCGCAGACGCCGGAGTAAGTCCTAGCCGTTCCGCCGGTCCCAGCGGAGTCGCATTGCTAATGCGCGGTTCGTCTGCGCTTGCACCCGAATCGTTCCTTGGGGATGATGCAGATGCATGCCCGTGACTCTTGAGCAAACCGGGACGAATCCCGCAGTCGCCGGATCTCGTTCTGCCTTTATTCTGCGGTTCATCAGCACGATCGCGCTTTGGGCAGTCGCGCTGCTGATCGTCTTTTCCGGATACGAGCTGTTGTTTTGGGTGCTGATCAGCGTCTTTGGGATGATCGGGCTTTGGGAATTTTACGGGATGCTCGATCACAAGGGACTCCCCAATTTCAAGATCACGGGAATGATCTGCGGCGCGGTGATGCTCGCCGGCAGTTTTTATTACTTTTCAAAAATCGGACCCGCTGGCTCCTACGACTTCGAGGTTGCCGTCCTGCTCTTTTTTCTGCTGACGGTTTTCGGACGACAAATGTTTGCGCGGCTGCGTCACGACGAACCGTTGCAAACCATGGCTTACACCTTATTCGGTCTGCTCTATGTTCTTTGGCTCTATAATTTCATCACCAAGATTGTTTATCTGACTCCGCGATCCAGCAACGGCCATCTCACGGGACAGTTTTACGTCCTGTACTTGATTGCGGTCACGAAATTTGCCGACATGGGTGCGTATTTGACCGGCAGCGCGATCGGCAGGCATCTGATGGTGCCGCACATCAGCGGCAAAAAAACGTGGGAAGGTTTCTTTGGTGCGATTGGGTTTGCGCTGCTGTGTAGCCTTGCACTGTTCAAATTAATGCCCGGTCATTTGCCGGCGCTGACCTGGACCCACGCGACAGTTCTTGGTGTGCTTCTTGGATTTGCCGCAGTACTTGGCGATCTGGCTGAATCCATCATCAAGCGCAGCACGGACGTAAAGGACTCGGGGAATTTGCTCCCGGGAATCGGCGGCGCGCTCGATCTCTTGGACAGTCTGCTTTTCACCGCGCCGCTGTTGTTCTTTTACCTGCGACTCGTGATTCGGGTCTCATAGAAAGCCGACAGAATTAACAGAATGAACAGAATCGAAGAGCAGCCCAAAGCATACGATTTATCTGGGCAGGTCATCGGTGCAGCGATGAAGGTTCATTCGGCGCTTGGACCGGGATTCCTCGAGTCAGTTTATCAGAACGCGCTGGTCTGGGAATTGCACAAGACAGGCTTGAAAGCTGACGCCCACAAACCAATCAGCGTGTATTACGATGGTCAAATCGTTGGTGCATTTACGGCTGATCTGTCGGTTAACGACTCATTGATCGTCGAACTGAAAGCGATTCAGTCACTGTCGAAAGCGCACGAAGTTCAACTCGTGAATTACCTCGTCGCAACCGGCGTCGATGAAGGTTTGCTTTTGAATTTTGGCGCGGAGCGACTGGAATTTAAGAAAAAATTTCGTGTTCCAAAACCGGAGCCGATATCTCTTTAATCCATTCGGTAAATTCTGTTCTTTCTGTCTAAAAATGAAACGCAAACGCGTTGTTATTCTGGGGGCGACGGGCTCGATCGGCGAGAGTGCGCTTAAAGTGGCTCGCGATATTCCGGAGCGGATGGAAATCGTCGGACTAGCCGCAAACAGCAATGCGGAAAAACTCGCGGCGGCTGCGAACGAAACGCGCGCGCCGTTTCTTTGTCTTGTGGATGAAACGAAAATGGAGATTCTCCGCCGCGCGCTCGCATACAAGCCGCGGATTTTTTCAGGGGAGGCTGGTCTGCGCGAGATCGCCTGCCTGGCCGATGTGGACATGGTGCTGGTGGCGATCGTTGGCACCGGCGGTTTGCGCCCGGCACTCGCGGCAATCAAAGCGGGGAAAGATCTCGCCGTCGCGAGTAAGGAGATTCTCGTAATGGCGGGTGAGATTGTGATGAGGGAGGCAGGCGATAAAAACGTGAACGTTTTGCCGGTGGACTCCGAGCACAATGCCATTTTTCAATGCCTGGAAAGTGGGAGGAGCCCTGGTGCCCCGAAAGATCGCGGCACTGAGGCCGCTCCCACATTTCAATCTTCTGAGGTCAAACGCATCATCCTCACGGCTTCCGGCGGACCATTTCGCGAAAAGCCGCGAAAAGACTTCGATTCCATCACACCAGAACAGGCATTAAAACATCCCACGTGGAACATGGGCCCGAAGATCACAATCGATTCCGCAACCCTGTTCAATAAGGGCTTGGAAACAATCGAAGCACATTGGCTTTTTGGCGTTGAGATGGACCGCGTTGAAGTCGTCATCCATCCGCAGAGCATCGTTCATTCAATGGTGGAATTCGCGGACGGTTCCACGCTGGCCCAATTGAGCTATTCGAATATGTGCTTCCCGATCCAATACGCGGTGACATGGCCGGATCGCGTCCCAAACACTTTGCCACCGCTCGATTTTTCCAAGTTGTCGAAGCTGGAATTTTTCCCTCCGCGGTACAGTGATTTTCCAGCATTGAATATCGCGCGCCGGGCCGGCGCGACCGGCGGCACATTGCCAGCTGTGATGAATGCCGCGAACGAAATCGCTGTCGCCGCATTTTTAGATAGACGCGTGCGTTTCCCGGACATCTGGCAGATTGTCGAAGAAGCGATGAATCGGCACACACCCGTTGCGCACCCCGATCTCGATGCAATATTGGAAGCCGACCAGTGGGCGCGAGCCGAGGCGAGGAAATGCGTTGAAGCGTTAAAGCGTTGAACGGCGCGTCGCTTGCGCACGTCTCAGTTTCCATCTTTCACCTATTACAATGATTTTGCACATCGTCCGCGTCATCGTCGTTCTGCTCGAAGTTCTCCTCCTGTTTAATCTGCTGATCGTGGTGCATGAATTGGGGCATTTTCTGGCCGCGCGCTGGCGAGGGCTTTACATAGAAAAATTCGGTGTCTGGTTCGGCAAACCGCTCTGGAAAAAGACGATCAACGGCGTCCAATACTCTCTCGGGTCCCTGCCGTTTGGAGGTTTCGTCGCGCTGCCGCAACTTGCGCCGATGGACATCATCGAGGGCAAGGCCGATCTAGATCGGGCCAGGTTGCCGAAGATTTCGGCGCTCGATAAAATCATCGTAGCCGTTGCCGGCCCGCTGTTTAGTCTGCTCCTGGCGTTGTGTTTTGCGGTAATTGTCTGGGCAGTCGGCCACCCGGTCAGTGAAGCGGATTCAACGACCGTCATCGGTTATGTCACGCCGGATTCGCCGGCGCAGAAGGTTGGTTTGCAACCGGGCGATAGAATTTTGTCAATAGACGGCAAGCCGGTCAGGCGTTTCATGGGTATGAACGATAGCGTCAGTTGGGATGTGGTGCGCAGCGAAGGCAAAAAAATCGCAGTGAAATTCCAGCGAGATGGCAAGGTCCAAACCGTTTGGGTGGAGCCTTACAAAGCAGAGACCCGCGGATGGCGCCGGAAAAGTGTGCGCCAGTTACTCGTTTATCCGGCGGAGACACCCATCATCGCTAAAGTAGAGGCCAATACACCGGCTGCCGCGGCCGGGCTGCGTTCAGGCGACATCGTTCATGGTTTCAATCAAACACCGATCTACCATCCCATCGCCCTGTTGGAGTACATCAGCAAACATCCAAACGAAGAGCTTGTTCTTCAGGTGGAGCGAGGTGGCTCGAGATTGGACGTTCGAGTGAAGCCTACGCTTCTGCCCACTGCTGGTGAAATGAAACCACGAATCGGAATTCAATGGGACAGCACCGGGATTGTGTCGATCCTACACCCGAACCCGATTGAACAGGTTTATAACAGCGTGACCAGCACACTCAAGACAATTGGTGCGGTCGCCTCGCCCAAATCTGATGTAAAGTTACAGCATTTGAGCGGTCCAGTCGGAATCTGGAATATTTACTTAAGGCTGTTCGAAGCCGAAGGAGGTTGGAAGCTGGCGCTGTGGTTCAGCGTCATCCTTAATGTGAACCTCGCGATTCTAAATATGCTGCCGATTCCAGTGCTCGATGGCGGGCACATCGTGCTGGCGCTCATCGAATCCGTGCGGCGCAAACCGGTGAACATGCGCGTACTGGAAGTAGTTCAGACCAGCTGCGCGGTAGTGATCATAGGTTACATGCTCTACATCACATTCTTTGACGTGCAGGATTTGCCCTTTGTCAGAAAAAAGCTCGACCAACTCGAAGCGCAATCGCCGGCAAAGAACAGCCAGACGCCGTAGCGCCCGTTGCGGGGCTCATCTCAGCCACGTACAATAGCGGCGTGCACATCGAGAATTTTGATTTTATGTCTCTGGCCGCAGATCGAACTGCCATCACTGTTTACAAACTTCCAGGTCAAGCTGAGGTAGTCGATATTAGCTTGATTTTTTCACTGAAGTTTCGCGAGCCGGAGTCGGATGGTCGATATTGAATCCCACCATGCGTGAGTTGTCCTACTGCCAGAGTCCATTCGTTTATCACCGTCGCAAGACGCGCGAGGTGAAGGTGGGCAATGTCGGGATCGGTGGTGATAACCCGATCCGTGTCCAGTCGATGATTACCTGCGACACGATGGACACCGAGGCGTCGATCCAGCAGACGATCGAGTTGGCAGACGCCGGTTGTGAAATCGTTCGGATCACCGCGCCTAGTGTCAAGGACGCGCGCAACCTCGAGCACATCGTCAAAGGCTTGCGCGAGCGCGGGTGTAATGTGCCGACCGTCGCCGACATCCATTTCAAGCCCGACGCAGCGATGGAAGCGGCCAAATGGGTGGAAAAGGTGCGGATCAATCCGGGCAATTACGCGGATTCAAAAAAGTTCGTCATCCGCGAATACACCGACGAGCAATACGCGGCAGAGCTGGCGCGGATTCGGGAGCGCTTTTCGCCGCTGGTGGATCTTTGCAAGAAACGCGGAATCGCCATGCGCATTGGAACAAATCACGGCTCGCTTTCGGATCGCATCCTGAATCGTTACGGCGACACGCCGCTGGGCATGGTGGAAAGCGCACTGGAATTCGCCAGGATCGCACGCGAGGTGGATTACCACGATTTCGTTTTCTCAATGAAAGCGAGCAACCCGAAAATCATGATTGCCGCCTATCGATTGCTCGTCGCGCGATTAAAGGAACTAGGTCCGGACTGGAATTATCCATTGCATCTCGGCGTGACGGAGGCTGGTGAAGGCGAAGACGCGCGCATAAAAAGCGCAATTGGTATTGGCTCATTGCTCGCGGACGGAATTGGCGACACGATCCGCGTTTCGCTGACCGAAGATAGTCCCCACGAAATTCCGGTGGCCAAAGCGCTGATCGAGAACATCAGCAAAACGTCCGGCTCTCAACTCTCAACTCTCAACTCTCAACTCTCTTTCGATCCTTTCTCATATCAGCGGCGGGCCACGGAGACGATCGAACGCGATGGCGTGAAAATCGGCGGCACAGAATTGATTCGCGTCATCGTCGGACAAACGAACTTCGACAAGATCGCGCATAAGATAAACAAAATGGGCGATTACAAGCCCGAAATCGTCTACGAGAATTCGAAGGTAGCGGAGGTCGATCCGCTCGATGAAGGCGCAATTGCGAAGATTAACGCGGAGCCTAGTGCGCAATTTGTTACTGTCCGCGATGATGTGGAGCTTCCAGTGATCGCCGCGTTCCGGTTGCTCGCCGCGCGATTACACGCGCGGCATCCGATTCTGTTGAAGGATGTATTGGTAGGGGCCGTTGACCGCAACGGCCCTGGACGATTGGGGTCAATCGCCCCCACCTCGGATTTTCTCGAGACGCTTCTGACTGCTTCCACCAACATCGGCTCGTTGGTGTGCGATGGAATTGGCGACGCGGTTCTGGTGCAGGGTGAGGAAGCGCCGGGACAAGCCCTTCGTTTGTCGTACAACATTTTACAGGCTGCCGGATCCCGGATTTTCAAGACCGATTATGTCGCCTGCCCTTCTTGCGGCCGGAC
>Ga0137379_10005703_pt1 | contig 11770 bp, 18 predicted proteins | sample SagtaG_18_FD_104812 | JGI IMG/M metagenome (GOLD analysis project Ga0137379, IMG submission 104812) | Vadose zone soil microbial communities from Sagehorn Ranch, Mendocino, California, USA - Sage2_L_80_16 metaG | ecosystem: Environmental > Terrestrial > Soil > Vadose zone | place: USA...
CCGGAGACCCCGAGCTGCTTGCCGATCGCCGAGACCGACAGGCCTGCGGGCCCTGACTCCGCGAGCTGGCTCAGCGCCGCTTGCTTGACCTCGCCACGCACCTGCGCCCGGTAGCGCTCGCGCATGGTCAGCAGCTCGGGCGCGGGCATGGCCGGCATCGATCCTTACCTCCGGACGAGTTGACACGGGAAGTCTAACAGGTACTCTCTTGCGTTAGAACCTATAACTATCGTCAGATCATGTCACGGGCACCGTCGGTGCGAAGCCGGATTTGAGGAGTTGCCATGACCGAGATGGACGTCCCCACCGTGTCCGTGACCGCGACAGAGGTGGTGCTGCCGGGCAAGGTCGAGCCGTCTGGCCTGCGGCTGGTCCAGCGGGCGCTGCCGCCGCCCGCGGCCGGGCAGGCACTGGTGCGGGTCGAGTCGACAGCGGTGTCCTTCGCCGAGACCGCGATGCGCCGGGGCCGGTACTACGGCCAGCCCCCGTTCCCGTTCGTGCCCGGCTACGACCTCGTCGGCGTCGTCGAGGCTGTCGGCCCCGGCGTGAACCGCTCGCTGACCGGCACGCGGGTGGCCGCGCTGACCAAGACGGGCGGCTGGGCCGCAGCCGTCCTGCTGACCGCCGCCGACCTGGTGGAGGTGCCCGACGGGGTCAGCGCCGAGGCGGCGGAGACGCTGATCGTCAACGGGGTAACCGCGTACCAGATGCTGCACCACAGCGCGAAGGTGCAGGCCGGGCAGACGGTGCTCGTGCTTGGCGCCAGCGGCGGCGTGGGCACGATCCTGGTGCAGATTGCCCGGCATGCGGGCGCACGTGTGATCGGCACGGCCAGCCCGCGCCACCACGACGCGCTGTGCGCCCTGGGAGTGGAGCCGATCGACTACCGGGACCCCGATCTGGCCGCGCGAGTCCGGCAACTGGCTCCCCACGGGGTGGACGCCGTGTTCGACCACCTTGGCGGCGCAAGCGTCACCCGCTCCTACCGGCTGCTCAACCGCACCGGCACCCTGGTCTCTTACAGCATCGCCAGCAAACTCGACGACACCAGCCCTGTGCTGCCCGGTTTCTTGCGGCTGCTGGCAAAACTGGCGGTCTGGAACTACATGCCCACGCGCAAGCACGCGAGCTTCTACAACGTCTGGGCGGGCGCGGGAAAGCCGGACTCAGCCAAGCGTGAAGCGTTCCGGGCGCGGCTGCGCACCGACCTCACGCACCTGTTCGGCCTGCTGCGCGACGGCGTGCTCACCGCGAAGATCGCCGCCCGCTACCCGCTGGCCGAAGTGGCCGCGGCCATGGAACTGGCCGAGTCCTCCGGCCGGACCGCCCTCGGCAAGATCATCCTGGCGCCCTGACCACGGAAGCTACATCGGAGACACCCCAAAGCGAACTTGAGATACGGCGGCTCGGCGCCGCCATGGCAGCGGGCTCCCTGCCGGTTCACCCGGCCTTACTCGTGGCATACTTGCGGGCGCCCGGGCCACTGCTGAGCCGAGGGAGCACGATGCCTGCCCGATTCCAGCTCGTCATCGACTGCAAGGACCCCGGGCTGCTTGCCCGCTTCTGGGCGGCTGCCCTGGGATACGTGCTCGAACCGCCCCCCGAAGGGTTCGCTACCTGGGACGACTGGCGGCGCGACATCGGGCTTCCCGACAGTGAGCTGGGAATCGGCGCGGACAGCATCATCGATCCTCGCGGTGACGGCCCCCGCATCTGGTTCCATGTGGTGCCGGACGCCAAGGTGGTCAAGAACCGCGTCCACCTCGACATCCACGTCAGCGGCGGCCGTTCGGTGGTGGACCGGGACGTCCCGCTCGCCACCCGCACGCAGCGAGTCGATGCCGAGGCCAGACGGCTGACGGATCTCGGGGCCACGCTCACCGGAGCCCTGAGCGCCGACGGCCTCGATCACTACGCGGTGGGGATGAAGGACCCCGAGGGCAACGAGTTCGACATCAACTAGGACGGGCAGGTGCCCTACCTGCGCCGGTTGCCGGGAAACCGCTGCTGACCTGCGCAGACTCTTGTCAGCGTTGGTCAACGCTAGGCACCGATGGTCACTCTCGCGCGGACTTTTTGCGGACTGCCGCGGACTTTCTGCGGACTGCCGCGGGTCAGTCGCTCGGCTTCACGTAGGTGCCGCGGCCGATGATGGTGATGATCAGCCCGCGGTCGCGCAGCAGCGCGCTAGCGCGCCGGATCGTGTCGTAGGCCACGCCGTACTCGGTGGCCAGGTCGCGCTCGGCGGGCAGCCGCGCGCCCGGCGCGAACTCGCCGGCCTTGATGCGCGCCGTGATGTCGTCGGCCACCTGGACGTAGACGAGCTTCGGCGCTGCCGGGTCGATGGCCGGATGATCACTCACAAGGCCAGGTTAGGCACTGCTGACCTGCGCGAACTAATGCCACGCATGGCAGGGCCTAGCATGGCCCTGCATAGCGCTGTAGGGTCAGATGTCGTATTCGCTCCGTAATAGCGGGACCGGCGCGACGCGCTACACGCCGGCCGGTCCCTTGATCGCCCCATGGAGGCGACCCACATGTATGGTCCCACCGACACAGACAACGACGGCCGGTACCCGGACGGCTGCCCCGTCCTGACGCCGTTCCCCGTCACTGACCAGGAGATCGCAGGCGGCCGGGGCGCCTGGCCGTGGCTGCCCGCCACGGTCGTGGCCCAGTGCGGGCCCGACGAGTGGTCCGTGTGCATCGAGGACGAGCGGGCAGCCGCCGACGACGACGGCACCCCGTGCTACCCGGTCGTGTTCCGCGACTCAGCTGAGATCCGCCTCCCTGATCCCGCCGTCGAGGACATGCGCGCGATCTTCTTCCCCGGGGACGGGGGCGCGCCGTGAGCGGGCCCGGCGGCTACTACGACGCCATGCGCGAAGCCGACGACGACCTCGCCGACGCGCTCGCCGCGGTCCGCGCCCAGGAAGACGAGCACCGCATCACCCCGGCCGCGGCCGCGCTCGAGCGGGTCGGCCTCCTCGAGCGGCACATCGCGCTGTGCCAGCAGCTCCGCGCCGAGCACCACCTCGGCACGCCGTGACCGGTACGGCATACTGCGGGATCTACGTGCAATCCCACCAGATCAGCCTCTACTGCCAGGAAGGCCACTGATGAGCGGCGGCTACTACGACGACGGCTTGCCCAGGATCGACAAGCGCTGCTTCTGCTTCGGGCCCTGGTGCCTCGGTGCCGAGCCCCGGGACTTCCAGCGGCCCGCCACCCCGGAGCATCCCGGGTTCGGCGCTGTTCCCGGAGCGTGGCGTGAAGCCGCCCGGCCGGGCCGCGAGTCGGTCACGCTGACCCGGAAGCCGGAAGGCGGGCGGCCGTGAGCGTCGAGCGGAAACCCTGGCTGGGGTGCGAAGCGGAGCCCGGCCCGGCGGCCAGCTTCGGCTGCGCCGCTCCCCCGCGGGAGAACCCGGGCGGCCCGGGACCCGGCACGCCACGGGAGCGCGAGCAGGTCACGCTGACCCGGCCGAAGCCGCCCGCGGAATGAGCCCGCTCCCCGCGCGCGAGGGGTGGCCGTGAGTGACGATGTTAACGATGACATTCTCACTCGCCCGCTCCCCGCGCGCGAGGGGTGGCCTGCGGGCAAATCAGTACCATGGTCCTGATTTGAGCCCGCTCCCCGCGCGCGAGGGGTGGCCCCCCTGTCCGGGACCGGACAGCTGAGCCGGAGCCTACGGCCGCTGACCTGGGAGAACCGGTCGAGCCTGTCCGGGACCGGACATGCCGGCTCCCCGCGCGCGAGAGGCGAAAATCACCCACGCCGTGGGTGATTTGTGGCCGGGCGGCCAGCCCGCCCAAGGGCGCGAGGACAGGCCAGCCGCCCGCAACCCCCAGGGGAGCCGACCAGGGCCCCCGGGGGAAGCCCCCTAAGTTGAGCGCCGCCGCGTAGCGGCGCCTGGCGGCGGCCAGGTCCGCCAGCAGCACCCGCGCGTACTCGAACGCCTCGTCCATCTCCGCGGCGGCCCGGACCCGCTCGGCGAGCTCGGCGGCCTCGTCCCGGTGCACCGCCCGCGGCACGGCCATCTGGCCGTGCACCGCCGTCGCGCTCATGTGATTTTCGCCGGGCGGGCGGGCCGCCGCGGCGGCGGCTCGCCGTGGAACCGGTCGTGCGCCGTCGTGTCGGCGACCAGGGCCCCGCAGACGGTGCACACCACCGCCTGCTCCTGCTCGGTCGCCCCGCCCAGGGTCGTAGCGGCGTACCGGCCCGCCTCCGCCATAACTTAACTTCCAGGTAACGGAAATGGTTGGGACTTATTACCCCGGCACCACAGCGCCAATATGCGTATAGGCCTCTAGTCCCAATAGGGCGCGCATTTGCTGTAGAGAAAAGGTGAGGAATGACCTCAACAGTAATTCCCGCCAGCCGGTCGACAATCTTGTAACCCTTGAAGTTGCCGCCGATGATCAGCTTCGTCCCGGTCGTAGAACCGGTCGCCATTGTTGACCATTCTAGTTTTGGTCGCCCGAGAAAGTCGCCGCCTCTGTCCCCGTCGGAGAACTGGCGGGCCGCCGTGGTGCTCCCCTGTGCGACAAACTGGTACGTTGTGTCCCAGGTGGCCGGGGCGGCGGCGAAGGTGCAGTCGCCGATGAACCGCGGCGGGATCGCGGCCTTCAGCAGCCACGGGTCGCCGACCGCGTACGTGGCCACGGTGAGGGTCTGCACCCGCTGCGTGGTGGTCAGCCCGTTCAGCGCCCCGATGTTCAGGATGCCGCTGGGCTCGTTCGTGCCGGAGCCGAGCAGGAACTTGGTCGCGTCCAGGGTGTTCTTGGCGTCGGCGATCAGCTTCTGCAGCTGGTTCGACAGGGTGTCCCAGTCCTGGCCGGCCTCGATGGTGAACGGGACGAACGCGCGGCCCTGCTGGCTGCTGATCCGCGGCCCGATCAGGGCCGGGGTGTCGTCGGTGGCCTCGGTGCCCTCCTGGACGTAATGCGCGGTCACCGAGTCGGCGGTGACGCCGACCCAGTCGTGAGTCCCGATGGTCACGACGTCGGCGACGTCCCGGACCGGGTTCAGCGCGCCCGCGCCCGTGCCCGTGATCACGATCGACGGGTCCACCGTCAGCGGCAGCGGGAACCCCGTCGACGTGGTCCCCACGGAGCCCATGATCCGGACCGCGTCCTGCGCCGCGGACATCTCCGTCATCGCCGCCGTCTCGGCCGGGGTGAACCGGTTGTGGCCCATCACCGGGTCGCCCAGCATTTTCCCGAAGGCCGTGAAGTAGTCCGGGTTGCCGCACGCCGCGATGTACCTGGCGGTCAGGCCCTGGCCGTCACCGTGCCGCAGCACCGCGTCGGCCCGGTCCGCTGAGGCCGGGTCCAGGGCCCCCGTGCCGCGGTAGTGGTCGAGCACCCGCATGGCGTTCATGCGGTGCTGCTGCAGGTGCCGGTCCGGGCCCGCCGAGGCCGGGAAGTTCGCCCACCCGCCGTGCCCCGCCTCACCGCCCGCCAGGGTGCCGCCCGGCGCCGGGCGCGACTGGTCGAACATCCCCGTGTTCCCGCTGGCGTACGCCGTCATCACCCGGCTGGCGGTCTCGGCGCGCTCGGCCAGCAGCGACTGCTCAACCCGCTGGCGCCCGGACAGGCGGGTGAACCGGGACAGCTCGGCGAGCCGCGCCGAGCACTGCTCCGGGGTGTAGTCCCTCGTCTCCGCGACGATCTCGTCGAGCACGTCGGGGACCTGCCCGTCGCCCACTCGTACCGCGTCGTCAATCGGGCCAGTCATCGCCGCCTCCAGTGTGGTCGCCGGGATCGGGGTTACGTCCCTGGCCCGGCGCCGGGCCAGTTGGCCTCCAGCGGGGCTACACGCGAACCACAGGCCAGTTGGCAGCTGCGGACATGAACCAGCGTAGCGCGCCCTACAGGTAGCCGCCCGGCTCCGGCTCAGGCTCGGACGGCGGCATCTCCGGGCCCGCGTCGATCCGCAGCCCGCCCCGGTCCACGTGAATGCCGATCAGCCCGGCGGCGAACGCCTCCAGCATCGGCCCCGGATTCACGTTCGTCTTGTCCCGCAGGATGTCCGACAGCGCCGCGGTGATCTCGCAGGACAGCGCGGCCATCGCCTTCACCAGCCGCGGCTCGATCCCGGACAGGTCGCCCGGCAGGGCATGCACGTCATCAGTCATGATCGTTTCCTCCCGCTACCAGCATCGTGATGTCCAGAACCGGCCCGGCTGGCGGGCGGCGCTCCCGCCGCACCGGCAGTCCGCCGGGTGCCGGATCGCGACCGCGGTCACAGCCGGCGCGTTCGCGGCCGGCGTCCCGTTCACCCGCTGGCGGTTGCCCTTGGCCGCGCCCGCCGACGTGTTGCAGTGAGCGTGCGCCCAGCCGCGGTAGTCGGCCGGGCCGCCGCCGTCGAGGTGGTCGAGGTGGATCTCCTGTCCCGGGACAAGCTCCCGGCCGCACCGGGTGCACGGCGTGCCCCACGCCTGGTCTTTCGTCGCCGCCGCCAGCTTGCGGTGCCCGCCGCCGTACTTCCCGCCGCCCTCCCGGTGCTCCGGGCACCAGCGGGCCGGCCGGCCCCGGCCCTGCGCGAACGACCGCCCGCACGCCTCGCAGTACCTGACCGGCATCCGGACGGCCCTCCTGTCCCCGTGGTCACATGCACACAGGCTGTCACGGGACAAAAAATCTGCCGGGGAGATAAATCTTAAACAGGCCGGGCGTCGCAAGTCCCGCGGCTTCGGTGCGCTATGTACCCCCCATACCCTCTGACCTGCGACGATGCACTGCCTGGGGTGGTTCGGGGGTGGTGAACCGTGCTCGCCTCGGCCGCCTGGCCGCCGCCGTGGCTGGCGGCCCGCGATGGTTCATGTCCTTGGCGGTTCATGTCCTTGATGCTTCGGATGGTTCGTATGGTTCATGTCCTGCTCGAGGCCGAGGCCGAGGTCGTGCTCGTCATCGCTGGTCGTGGCTGGCACGACTGACCGCGCGGTGAGGTAGGCGCTGCTGGTGCCGTGGTGGTGGCCGCAGGGCCGGTCGGGCCCGCCGTCTGCCCATCGCCAGGGGCACGCCCTGGTCGTGCACCTGGCCAGGCGTCCGCTCATGCCGCCCATCATGCGCCGTCATGGCACCTCGCGCTGGCAGGGCACGCCCTGCCGTCCGGGCAGCCGCAGTGGTAGTTGCCGCAGGTGTCGCACGGGTGGTAGCAGCCGCAGCCAGGGCACGGGCTGCCGAACGCCTGGCGGATGATCTCCGGGCTGAGGTGGGCCAGCCGCGGGTCCTCGGGCGCGAAGGCGGCGCACAGGTACGGGCCGCGCTGGTAGGTCATCATGGCCGCTGTCCTCCTGTCGTGGTGGCGGGCGTGGCCACGGTCGCGGTGGGGTGGCGGGTCGCCTTGGTGTGCTTCTCGGCCCCGCGGTCGACGTCGGCCATGGTGCCGGGCCCGGCCGTCCACCCGCACTCGCGGCGGATGCAGTGCGCGGCCGCGGTAAGCCTGATCATGGCCGGTGAGTGTCAAAAAGCGGCGGGTCTTCTTGCCCCCCAGGGGGCAACTTGCCGCGCCAATTTTTGACAGCGACGGCCGGGGCTGTCAAAGAATGGCGTCTCATTTCTGCCCCCTGGGGGCAGTTTTCTGACGCCACTATCTGACAGCCTTCCGGGACAGCGGGACTACGTTCGCGGGCCGCGCCGCATCCCATCGCGCAAGGTCGTTCTTGACCGTCTGGTGGCTGACGGCCAGCTCCCGGGCGATCTGCCGCAGCGACTGACCACCAGCGCGGAGCCGCACGGCGGCGGCCATCCGCTTGTCCCGGGCGGGCACCCGGCGCTTTTCCAGCCGTCTCCGGTACGCGCCGAACGTCCCGAGGTCGAGGCGGGCCAGATCATCTATCGCGGTCTGGTGATGGATCCCGGCTCGCCGCGCAGTTTCCCGCAGAGACAGTCCGGATGCGTACAGCCGGGCGACCTTGCGGGCGCGGGCGTCACGATCAGGCGCGGTCATGGCGGGGCCTGTGCTGGCTGGCCGGTGCTGGCGGCCTGGCCGTCGCCGAGGCGCCGGGCGGCGCGGTACCGGTACCGGTGGCTGCGGGCCGCGGTGGTGCCGTTCGGGTGACGGCAGGGCTCGCCTGGCGTGGCGCTGCAGCTGGGGCAGGGGGCGGTCCGGGCGCGCGCCTCGGCGGCGGTCATGGCGCGGCCTCCGGCAGCGGGCCGAGGATGCGGGCGGCGACGCGCTCCCGCCGTTCCCACTCCTCGTCGCTGATATCCCGCCGTTGACCTGGCCTCGCGCGCGCGCCTTCCACAGGTACCGGTGAGGTCAGAGGCCGCGCATAGTCTCCGTTCATGGTCTCCGTACTCAGGTCTCCGTCGTAGGTCTCCGTAGAGACGCCTGGTGGACCGACGCCTGGTGGACCGACGCCTGGTGGACCGACGCCTGATACGCCGTCATCGGTGCGACCTGCGGCGACAGCAGGTTTCCCCAGGTCGCACCGACGCCTGCCCGTGTCGTCGTCGGTGCGACCTGCGGAAACGCTCGCAGGCGGGGAGTTATCCACAGCCTGAGCCCGGAATCTCTCGGCCGCGAGCCATGCCTCCAGGCCGTCCGGCGCGTCGAACACGTGCAGGGTGGTGGCGACCCGCCCGCGGCCGGCCCGGCGGCGCTCACGGTGCAGGTAGCCAGCGGCGGCCAGCTCGGCGAACGCCGTGCGCAGCACATCACGTCCCTCGCCCGCGCTGCCGCGCTCGGACCTGGCGCGGCGCCATATGGCGTCGGCGCTCGTAACCCAGTCGTCGGGACGGCTCAGGATCTCGGCCAGCACGCCGCGCGCCTGGTAGCTCAGCCGCCGGTCGCGGAGCGTCGCGTCGGGGATGGTCGTGAACCTCGACTCGGGATGAGAGCGGTGGATCTCCACCCGCTCACGCCGGTCAGGCTGTCCGGCTGGCGACGACGCGCGAGCTCTCCCACGCGATGACGTCGGCGAGCCGGTAGCGGACGTGCCGGCCGATGCGCATGTACCGGGGCCCCGTCCGGGTCTTGTTCCACCCGTAGACCGTCTGGAGTGGCACGCCCTCGCGGCGTGCCAGATCCTCGGGACTCAGGTGTTTGTCAGCGTCGCTCACGCCATACCCCCAGTTAGCCGATCTGGCGAATCTGTTAGCCGTGGTGGCTACCTGGTATCAGCATGCCGGTTTAGGTAGACGTTAGTCAACCTGAACGGTACACTCGCCAATATGGATAATGAACGGACGCCGAGCGATGTGGTCGCCGCGCGGGTACGGGAGGTCCGCGGCAAGCGGCACCTGACGGTCGCCGAGCTCGCGGACCGCTGCGCCGAGATAGGTGCGCCGGAACTCACCGCGCAGGCGCTGTACAAGCTCGAAGGGCGGCGGCCGGGCAAGCTGCGCCCGCGGCCGGTGACGGTGGACGAGCTGCTCGCCCTGGCCGCCGCGCTGAACGTCGCCCCGGTGCACCTGCTCGTCCCCATTGACGGCTTCCGCGAGAGCTATCAGGTGACCGGCGGGATAAGCGCGCGCGCGGCCTACGTCCGCGAATGGATCCGGGGCAGGCTCCCGCTCCGGGACGCCGACCTCCGCGAGTTCTTCAGCCAGATCCCGCGGGCCGAGCACGACTGGAGATACGCGGGCGGTCCCTGGCCGGCGTCAGCCGATGAACTGGAGGATTCCGATGGCGAGCATCACGAAACGTCCTGACGGCCGCTGGCGGGCCCGCTACCGGGACGGCGCCGGCAAGGAGCACGCGCGGCACTTCGCCCGCAAGCTCGACGGCCAGCGCTGGCTCGACGAGGTGACCTCCAGCGTTGTCACCGGGACCTACACCGACCCGAAGACCGCGCGGACGACGGTGGGGGATTGGTGCGAGACGTGGCTGGCCGGGTACGCGACCCAGCGGCCGTCCACGGTCCGGCAGGCCCGCGTGCATATCGCGCAGATCGTGGCCGAGTTCGGGCCGCTGCCGTTGTCAGCAGTCCGGCCGAGCAGCGTCCGGTCGTGGACGTCGCGGCTGCGCTCGGAGGGGTACGAGGCGAGCTACGTCTACGTTCTGCACTCCAGGCTGGCGCAGATCTTCGCCGACGCGGTGCATGACGGGATCGTGCCGCGGTCGCCGTGCTCGCGGCGTACCTCGCCCGGCGCCGGAAAGCAGCGGCCCTACGTGGCGACCACAGAGCAGGTCTGGGCCCTGCACGACGCGATGCCGCCGCGGCTGCGCCCGGCCGTCCTGCTCGCCGCGTTCGCCGGGTTGCGGGTCGCCGAGGCCTGCGGCCTCCGCGTCGCCGACGTCGACTTCATGCGCGGCGTGATCCACCCGGTCGTGCAGTACCCGGCCGAGGAACTCAAGTCCGAGATCAGCAAGACGCCCGTCCCGGTCCCGCGGTCGCTCGCGCTCGGGCTGGCCGCGCATGTGCAGCAGCACCCGGGCGAGACGCTGCTGACGGGCGCGCACGGCGGCCAGCTCTCCACCTGGTCACTGGAACGCGCCATGCGGATAGCCCGCGGGAAGGTGGACGGCCTGCCCGTCGGCTTCCGGTATCACGACCTGCGGCACTACTTCGCGTCGCTGCTGATCGCCTCAGGCACCGACGTCAAGACCGTCCAGGCGCGGCTGCGGCACGCCTCAGCCAAGACCACGCTCGACACCTACGGCCACCTGTGGCCAGACCGGGACGAGTCCACCCGCGCGGCCGTCGAGGCGGTATTCCAGGCGCGCTTGGGGAATCCTGCGGACTCTGTGCGGACTAGGCGTGGCGCGCTATGACGTACCCGCAGGTCAGCCGCGCCGGACTACCCAGGCGCACGAGTTCGACATCAACTGACGCCTTCGCCCGCCGCGACTCCTCGTGCCGGAGCGGCTATTGCCACGACGTTCCGGCGGCAATTTGTTCTTGAACGATCGTTCCTGTATTGTGCTCGCTATGCCTCGTCCACGAGAGTTCGAGCCAGATGAGGTTCTGGATTCGGCCATGCGGCAGTTCTGGGAGCGGGGGTACCGCGCCACCTCGGTGGATGACCTGGTCCGGGCGACCGGGGTGAAGCCGGGCAGCTTGTACTCGGCGTTCCCGGGCGGCAAGCATGCGCTGCTGATGGGCTCCCTGGAGCGCTACTCGAAGCTGGTGGTGCCGCAGAAGCTGGGTGAGCTCGAAGATCCCGGGGCGTCGGTCGCGCAGGTCCGGGCGTACTTCGATGGGCTGGTGCGGGATCTGCTCAGCCCGGAGGGGCGGCAGGGCTGCCTGCTGGTTAACAGCGCGATCGAGAACGCGGCTACCGACCCTGAGGTCGCGGCCGTGGTGCGGGGGCACCTGGCGCGGCTGGAGCACTGCTTCACCGCCGCGCTGCGCACCGCGATCCGGCGTGGCGAGGTCCCCGCCTCGGTTGATCCGGTATCGCGGGCGAAGGGCCTGGTGGCCACCAGCCAGGGCCTGATGGTTGTCGGCAAGGCCAACCCGGATGAGGAGGTGCTGCGGGCGATCGTTGATAGCGCCTTCTCCGGCCTCAGCTAGACCTGAACCTGGGCCGCCGCTTGGCGGCCTTCTTTACTACCTAATAAATGAACGATCACTCAAGAAAGTATTCGATCATGAAGGCCATCGTCATCAGCGCTTACGGCGCACCGGAGGTCCTGACCATCACCGAACTGCCTGACCCGGTGCCTGTGGCCCGGCCTTTACAGCGCCGAACAGCAAGCGGGCTGGCGGGAGATCACCAGATCGGTCCACGCGGCCAGGGGGCGCATCTTCATCCAGCTGTTCCATACCGGCCGGATGTCCCATCCGGCGTTCCATCAAGGCGGGCTGCCGGTCGGCCC
>Ga0137379_10005704_pt1 | contig 11768 bp, 7 predicted proteins | sample SagtaG_18_FD_104812 | JGI IMG/M metagenome (GOLD analysis project Ga0137379, IMG submission 104812) | Vadose zone soil microbial communities from Sagehorn Ranch, Mendocino, California, USA - Sage2_L_80_16 metaG | ecosystem: Environmental > Terrestrial > Soil > Vadose zone | place: USA...
CACGCACCTGTTCGACGACCCGATGTACCTGCTCAGCCTCGAACCCGGCCAGACACTGGCCGGCAACCGCGACTCCGCCTGGATCGCGGGCTGCGAGAACTGCCGCCGCGAGTTCCTCGAGGCCTGCGACAGGGCGGGTTTCGTCCCGCCCATCGCCTACACCAGCGACGACGTGATCGTCGAGCAAGCACTCGTCGCCGCCGGCATGGGTGTGACCACGATGCCGGGACTGGCGCTGCGCACCCATCGAGCACCCGGAATCGAGGCCAGCGTCGTGCCAGACTTCCGGCGGCGCGTCTACCTGGCCGCCTACGGCGACCCACCCGATCCGCCCGCGACCACGGCCTTCATCACCGCACTGCACCAAGCCGTCCAGCAGACCCAAGCCGACGAGCCGACCCCACTCCACCCATGACGGGCCCCATCCGACGAACATCAACGAAGCGACAGATCGGGCCGGCGTAGGTGCCCTTGTCCAGCCGCTGGAGGCGTTTGGTGACGTGCGCGCCGGCCAGCGCGCGGCCGCCGGAGTGTTGGTCGAGGTGAGGTAGCACAGTGGGACGAAGGTCCTTTCATGTTGGGCGTTTGTCTCTGTGTTCGCTCGGATCGGACGTCGATGCTGATGACGAGCTGTCCAAGCCGGACGGTGGCCGTGCGACGGCCTGGCACCACGACACGATCAGGAGCGATGTGGCGATCATGGCGACCACGGTGGGACGAGCAGGATCAGTGACGCCCTCGCTCGATGGCGGCGGTCGCCGGGCGGGTGTGATGCTCGCGCTCGCTACGACCGGGTTCGCGGTGAACTTCTGGGCGTGGGCGTTGCTCAGCCCGTTGGGGCCGCGGTTCAAGGACAGCCTGCACCTGACCGCGTTCCAGCAGGCGCTCGTGGTCGCGGTGCCGGTGCTGGTCGGATCCCTTGGTCGTATCCCGGTTGGGGCGTTGACCGATCGGCTGGGCGGACGTGTCATGTTCCCCCTGGTGTCCGTGGCGACAGTGCTGCCCGTGTTGTTTCTCGGTCTGGGTGGGCAGTCCGCACTGAGCGGCCTGTTGGCGGGCGGGTTCTTCCTGGGGATCGGTGGCACCGCGTTCGCGGTCGGCGTGCCGTTCGTGACCGCGTGGTTTCCGCCGCAGCGACGCGGCCTGGCGATCGGGATCTTCGGGGCCGGCATGGGCGGTACCGCGATCAGCGCGTTGACGACCGTGAACCTGGTCAAGTCCAGTGGCACCGCGGCACCGTTCGTGGTGACCGCGATCGTGCTGGCCGGCTATGCGGGCGTCGCGGCGCTGGTGCTGCGGGACGCGCCCGACCGGCCGCACCCGGCTGGGTCGGTGCTGCACCGGCTACGGTCCACGGTCCGACTGGCGGCGACCTGGCAGGCTGCTGCCTTGTATGCGGTCGCATTCGGCGGTTACGTGGCGTTTTCGGTGTACCTGCCCGCCTATTTGAAGACCGCCTACCACCTGCTGCCCGCGGATGCGTCCAACCGGATGGCCGGTTTCGTGCTCGTCGCCGTGCTGATGCGGCCGGTCGGCGGCTGGCTGTCCGACCGCGTCGGTCCGACCCGCGTCTTGGCCGTGGCCCTGGCGGTCGTGGGTGGCGGCGCGGTGATCCAGGCGGCCACCCCGGGACTGGTGCCGCTGGGCACGGTGGCGTTCCTGGCGATGGCCGCGGCGTTGGGTGCGGGCAGCGGCGCCACCTTCGCACTCGTCGCTCTGCTGGCGCCACGTGACCGGGTCGGGTCGGTCACCGGCGTGGTGGGCGCTGCCGGCGGTCTGGGTGGGTTCGTGCCGCCACTGGTGATGGGCGCCGTGTACGGCCAATACGGCTCCTACGGCCTGGGACTGGCGCTGCTCGCCATCGTGGCGCTGGCCGCGTTGGTGTTCACCGCCACCATGGTTCGTCGTGCGGTCACCACGTCGGTGGCGGCCCGTGGCGCGGTCTGAGGCGGCGGGGATGTGTGAGTAGAGCAGTCATGCCTCGTAGAGGAGTCACAGCGTGACCAAAGACAAGCGGATCGGGTTGGACGACGATCTGACCGAGGCGCTGGTGCGGGCCCGCCGGTACTTCACCCGCGCCGAGGTGTCGCCCGATCTGCGTACGCTGCACAAGATCGGTGGCCGGCAGGCGGACGAGTTCTACCGGGATCGCTGGAGCCACGACAAGGTCGTGCGCTCCACCCACGGGGTGAACTGCACCGGGTCGTGCTCGTGGAAGGTGTATGTCAAGGACGGCATCATCACGTGGGAGACCCAGCAGACCGACTACCCCTCGGTGGGTCCGGACCGGCCGGAGTACGAACCGCGTGGCTGCCCGCGCGGTGCGGCGTTCTCCTGGTACACCTACTCACCAACGCGGGTGCGGTATCCGTATGTGCGGGGTGTGCTGCTGGAGATGTACCGGGAGGCAAGGGCCCGGCTGGGTGATCCGGTCGCGGCATGGTCGGAGATCGTGTCCGATCCCGAACGGGCCGCCCGCTACAAGTCCGCGCGCGGCAGGGGCGGCCTGGTCCGGGCCGGCTGGGACGAGGCGGTCGAGATGGTCGCCGCGGCCCACGTGCACACCATCGCCCGGTACGGGCCCGACCGGATCGCGGGGTTCTCACCGATCCCGGCGATGTCGATGGTCTCGCACGCCGCCGGCAGCCGGTTCTACTCGCTGATCGGCGCTCCCATGCTGTCGTTCTACGACTGGTACGCCGACCTGCCGGTCGCCTCACCCCAGGTGTTCGGCGACCAGACCGACGTGCCGGAGTCCGGGGACTGGTGGGACGCCAGTTACCTGATCATGTGGGGGTCCAACCTACCGGTCACCCGCACCCCGGATGCGCACTGGATGACCGAGGCCCGCTACCGGGGCCAGAAGGTCATCGCGGTGTCCCCGGACTACGCCGACAACGTGAAGTTCGCCGACGAGTGGCTGGCCGCCCACCCCGGCACCGACGGGGCGCTGGCCATGGCGATGGGGCACGTGATCCTCACCGAGTTCTTCCGCGACCGCCAGGTTCCTTACTTCACCGACTACGTCACCCGCTACACGGACCTGCCCTTCCTGGTGCGCCTGGACGCCCACGGCGATGACTTCGTGCCGGGGAAGTTCCTGACCGCCGCCGATCTGGCGAGCGAGGCCGACACGGACAACGCCGCGTTCAAGACCGTCGTGCTGGACGCCGTGACCGGGCAACCCGTGGTGCCCCAGGGATCGCTCGGATTCCGCTACGGCGAGCAGGGTGCCGGCCGCTGGAACCTCGACCTGGGCGACACGAGCCCGCTGCTGTCCCTGATCGGTGGCGACGAGGCGCCCGTCATGGTGGCGCTGCCCCGTTTCGACGCACCCGACGGGTCCGGCGGCGTGCTCCGTCGTGGGGTGCCGGTGCGCCAGGTCGGTGACCACCTGGTGACCACCGTCTTCGATCTGCTGATGGCCCAGTACGGGGTGCGCCGGGACGGACTGCCCGGCGTCTGGCCAGCCGGCTACGACGCCGCCGCCGAGCCTTACACGCCCGCGTGGCAGGAAACCATCACCGGCGTACCGGCCCAGACCGCGGCGCGGATCGGGCGGGAGTTCGCGGCCAACGCCGAGGAATCCCACGGCCGCTCGATGATCATCATGGGGGCGGGCACGAACCACTGGTTCCACTCCGACACCATCTACCGGGCGTTCCTGGCCCTGACCACGCTCACCGGCTGTCAGGGCGTCAACGGAGGAGGGTGGGCGCACTACGTCGGTCAGGAGAAGGTCCGCCCGCTCACCGGCTACTCGATGCTCGCCTCGGCGTCGGACTGGCAGCGCCCGGCCCGGCAGATGATCCAGACCGCCTACTGGTACCTGCACACCGACCAGTTCCGCTACGACCACTTCAGTGCCGACACCCTGGCCGCGGCCACCGGCGGCGGCCAGTTGGCCGGCAGGACGACGGCGGACCTCATCGCGCAGTCGGCGCGGATGGGATGGATGCCCTCCTACCCCACGTTCGACCGCAACCCGTTGGACCTGGCCGACGACGCCAGCGGCGCAGGTGTGCCGGTCGGCGAGCACGTCGTGGCCGAGCTGGCCGCCGGTCGGCTCCGGTTCGCCTGCGAGGACCCCGACGCGGCCGAGAACTTCCCCCGTGTCCTGACGATCTGGCGGGCCAACCTGCTGGGTTCCTCGGCGAAAGGCAACGAGTACTTCCTCAAGCACCTGCTGGGCGCCGAGTCCTCGGTCCGGGCCCAGGAAGCCCCGCCGGACGCCCGGCCGAGGGACGTGGTGTGGCACGGGCAGGCACCGACCGGGAAACTGGACCTGCTGCTGACGCTGGACTTCCGCATGACCAGCACCACCGTGTTCTCCGACGTGGTCCTGCCCGCCGCCACCTGGTACGAGAAGCACGACCTGAGCAGCACCGACATGCACCCGTTCGTGCACTCCTTCAACCCCGCGATCGCCCCACCGTGGCAGACCCGCACCGACTGGGACGCGTTCGCCACCATCGCCGAGGCGTTCAGCCGCCTGGCGGCCACGCACCTGGGTGTGCGGCAGGACGTCGTCGCGATGCCCCTGCTGCACGACACGCCCGACGAGTTGGCGACCCCGCACGGCCGCGTCGCGGACTGGAAAGCCGGCGAGTGCGCACCCGTGCCCGGGGTGAGCATGCCGAAACTGGTGGTCGTCGAGCGGGACTATCCGGCCGTGGCCGCGAAGATGGCAGCGCTCGGCCCCTTGGCCGACACTCTGGGTGCGACCACCAAGGGCGTCACCTTCGACCTGACCCGCGAAGTCGAGTACCTGCGCCATGCCAACGGCACCATCCGAGGCGGCCCGGCCGACGGGCGGCCATCGCTGGCCCGGGACGTGCACGGCTGCGAGATGATCCTGGCGCTGTCGGGCACCACCAACGGCCACCTCGCCACCCAGGGGTTCCACACCCTGGAGAAACGCACCGGCACCCCGTTGGCCGACCTGGCCGCCGAACACCAGGGCAAGCGGATCACGTTCGCCGACACCCAGGCCCGTCCGACACCGGTCATCACGTCCCCGGAATGGTCCGGTTCCGAAGCCGGCGGCCGCCGGTACTCCCCGTTCACCATCAACGTCGAGCGCCACAAACCGTGGCACACCCTGACCGGGCGACAGCACTTCTACCTCGACCACGACTGGATGACCGAACTCGGCGAGGGCCTGCCGGTGTTCCGGCCCCCGCTGGACATGACCGCCCTGTTCGGTGAACCCCGGATCGGCGAGCGGGGCGAACTGGGCATCACCGTGCGATACCTGACCCCGCACAGCAAGTGGTCCATCCACTCCGAATACCAGGACAACCTGTTCATGCTCTCGCTGTCCCGGGGCGGCCCGACGATCTGGATGAGCCCCCAGGACGCCGACAAGATCGGCGTGTCCGACAACGACTGGATCGAGTCGGTCAACCGCAACGGCGTCGTCGTCGCCCGTGCCGTGGTGTCGCACCGGATGCCCGAAGGCACCGTCTACATGTACCACGCGCAGGACCGGCTGATCGACGTGCCGCGCACCGAGACCACCGGCCGGCGCGGCGGCATCCACAACTCCCTGACCCGGCTGCTGATCAAACCCAGCCACCTCATCGGCGGCTACGCCCAACTGTCCTTCGCGTTCAACTATCTCGGCCCCACCGGCAACCAACGCGACGAGGTCACCATGATCCGCCGCCGCAGCCAGGATGTGACCTACTGATGAGAGTCATGGCCCAGATGGCGATGGTGATGAACCTGGACAAGTGCATCGGTTGCCACACCTGCTCGGTCACCTGCAAACAGGCCTGGACGAATCGGTCGGGCGTCGAGTACGTGTGGTTCAACAACGTCGAAACCCGCCCCGGACAAGGCTATCCGCGCACCTACGAGGACCAGGACCGGTGGCGGGGCGGCTGGACGCTGAACCGCAGGGGTCGGCTGGCGCTGCGCGGCGGTAGCCGGTGGCGCAAGCTGTTGACGATCTTCTCCAACCCGAAACTGCCCGCCATCACCGACTACTACGAGCCGTGGACCTACGACTACGCCAACCTCACCACCGCCCCGCTGCAGGAACACATCCCGGTCGCCCGCCCGAAGTCGCTGATCTCCGGCAAGGACATGGCCATCACGTGGTCGGCGAACTGGGACGACGACCTGGGCGGCGCACCCGACCACGGCCACAACGACCCGATGCTGGCCAAGCTCACCGAGAAGGTCCGGTTCGAGTTCGAGCAGACCTTCATGTTCTACCTGCCCCGCATCTGCGAGCACTGCCTCAACCCGTCCTGCGCCGCGTCGTGTCCATCGGGGGCGATCTACAAGCGCAGCGAGGACGGCATCGTGCTCGTCGACCAGGATCGCTGCCGTGGGTGGCGGATGTGCGTGTCGGGCTGCCCGTACAAGAAGGTCTACTTCAACCACCGCACCGGCAAAGCCGAGAAGTGCACCTTCTGCTTCCCCCGCATCGAGGTCGGCATCCCCACCGTGTGCGCCGAGACCTGCGTGGGGCGGCTGCGGTACATCGGCCTGGTGCTCTACGACGCGGACAAGGTCCTGGCCGCCGCGTCCACACCGGACGAACACGATCTGTACCAGGCGCAGCGCGAGGTGTTCCTCGACCCGAACGACCCCGCGATCGTCCACGCGGCAGCGCAGGCCGGCATCCCGCGCGACTGGATCGACGCCGCGCAACGGTCCCCGATCCACGCACTGATCAACACCTACCGGGTGGCGCTGCCGCTGCACCCGGAATACCGCACCATGCCGATGGTCTGGTACATCCCGCCCCTGTCCCCGGTGGTGGATGTCGTGCGCGACACCGGCCACGACGCGGAGGACCACGGCAACCTGTTCGCGGCCATCGACGCCCTGCGCATCCCGGTGGACTATCTCGCGCAACTTTTCACCGCCGGCGATCCCGCACCGGTCACCGCCGTACTACGCAAGCTGGCCGCGATGCGCGCCTACATGCGTGACATCAATCTGGGCCGCGAACCCGATCCCACGATCCCGGCCACGGTGGGACTGACCGAGGAACAGATCTACGACATGTACCGACTACTCGCCCTGGCGAAATACGACGAGCGCTACGTCATCCCGCCCGCACATGCCGAACAGGCCCACGGCCTGGAGGAACTGGCCACCGAATGCAGCCTGGACTACGACGGAGGCCCCGGCATGGGCGGCTCCGGCCCGTTCGGGGAGAACTCGGGCGCACCCACGCCGATCGCGGTGGAGAACTTCCACCTGCTACGCCAACGCCAAACCACCGACACCCTCGCCACCCCGACCGACAAGACCACCCGGGTGAACCTCCTCAACTGGGACGGCAAAGGCCGGCCCGACGGCCTGTTCCCACCCCGCTCCGATTCACCGCCAGCGGCCGACGGCGACAGGCGGCCCCCGGCATGAGGACCCACGCCGAACACACAGCCGCATGGCAGGCCCAGTCACTGCTGTTGGGCTATCCCGAACACGATCTGCTCAACCACCGACCGCTGCTGCACCGCATAGCCGCCAGCCAACCCGCACCCATCGGCCACCCCCTCCAGCAATTCCTCGACCACCTCGACACCACCCCGCCACTGGCGCTGGCCGCCGACTACGTGGCCACCTTCGACCACCGCAAGAAGTGCAGCCTCTACCTCACCTACTACGCCTACGGCGACACCCGGAAACGGGGCATGGCCTTGCTGCGCTTCAAACATGCCTATCAGACCTCCGGTATGCGACTGGACGACAGCGAACTGCCCGACCATCTGGCCGTCGTGCTCGAATTCGCCGCTACCGGTGACGCCGCCGTCGGCCAGCGCCTGCTCACCGAGCACCGCGCCGGCCTGGAACTGCTGCGGCTGGCTCTGCATCAGGACACATCGCCCTGGGCCAGCGTGCTGGACTCGGTCTCCGCGACCCTGCCCCCACTGGTCGGTCGGGACCACGAGGCGGTCGCTCGACTGGCCGCCCAGGGACCACCGGAAGAAGACGTCGGCCTGGCCCCGTTCGCGCCGCCGGAGTACATGCCCGTGCACCCTGGAGCCCGCCTGTGACAACCCCACCCGGCATCCTCGCCACCGTGTTGTGGGTCGCGATTCCCTACGCCGCGATCGCGGTGTTCGTCGTCGGCCACTACTGGCGTTACCGCTACGACAAGTTCGGTTGGACCACCCGCTCGTCCCAACTCTACGAAAACCGTCTGCTGCGACTGGGCAGCCCGCTGTTCCACTTCGGCATCCTGGTGGTCTTCCTCGGTCACGTCGGCGGCATCCTCATCCCGGAAACCTGGACCGCCGCGCTCGGCATCAGCGAAACCGCCTACCACGCCGTCGCCACCACACTGGGCATCCTGGCCGGCGTGAGCACGCTGGCCGGCGTGGGGATCCTGATCTACCGCCGCCGCACCGTCGGGCCGGTTTTCGCCGCGACCACCCGGAACGACAAGATCATGTATGTGCTCCTCGCCGGCACCCTGCTGCTGGGCCTGGGCACCACGGTGCTGGGCAACATCACCGGCCATCCCCACGACTACCGACTCACCGTCGCACCCTGGTTCCGGTCAATCTTCTACCTGCACCCCGACACCGCCCTGATCCTGCGCGCACCCCTCGGATTCCAACTACACGTGCTCACCGCATGGGTACTGTTCGCGTTCTGGCCCTTCAGCCGGCTCGTGCACGTGTTCTCCGCGCCCATCGGCTACCTCACCCGGCCCTACATCGTCTACCGCAGCCGCGACGACCACCTGGGCAACCGCCCACCCCGCCGCGGCTGGGAGTCCTCGAGCTAGGAATCGACGAACTGGCCTGGCGTGGCAGACGGTTCGCTTGAAGCATCCGAGCAGCTACTCCGTGGTGATGGTGATCTTCCGCGCGATCCGCTCGGCGGCCATGACCGCGGTGTCGGTAGCCGACATAGCCGAGGTTGAACGACGTGCCGGTGCCGGCGGAACTGCTGTCGAGCCAGACGCTGTGCGCCGCACCGGAAAACAGCTTGGTGTACGCCTGTTCGGCGTCCACCGCGGTGGACGCCCTGCGGACGTGCACCTGGTTCGGCGTCACCTGACCACGGCGGTGCTGGTGCGCGATGGTGAGATCGCGGAAGTTGGCGAGCAACTCGCGGCCGTACCTGCTGGAAATCGATTCCGGATGAACCTGGACACCCCAGATCGGCAGCGACCGGTGCCGCGCGCCCATCAGCACGCCGTCCGCTGTCCACGCGACGGCTTCCAACTCGTCCGACAACCCGGTGACGGTCAGGGAGTGGTGACGGGCTGGTGGTGCTCATGCCGTTGACCTCTCCATAACCGACAAGGGAGACCGGGTTCAGGGACAGGGCGACCAGTGCATGTCGCTGGTGCAGTCCAGCGGCTGGGCCGTTGTCTGGGTCTGGCCGGCGGCCATGGCGCTCGTCGTGCCAACACACACGACACCGGCGAGCAGGGCCACCGCGACAATGATTGCTTTGAACATGTCGTCCTCCTGGTGTCTTCGTTGTGAACACCAGTGGACAACCGGGCTCTCCCAGACGTCTCTCAACGTGCTATCGGTGCACGAAAAGAGAATCGATAGGAGAATAGGAGCGGGACGCCACAGCATCGGCCGCATCGTGATTCACGCACACTCGAGAGGCACTCACGGCGACCAGTCCCCAGCCAGTTCGGTGCCGTGCATCTCGTGCGCACGTATTGGACGCTGCTGAGGCTGCCCGGAGCGGCCGGTTTCGCCGGAGCGGGATTCGTCGCGCGTCTGCCGATCGCGATGCGTTCGGTCGGTTGCGTGCTCATGGTGTCCGCGCTGACGGGTTCGTTCGCCCTGGCGGGTGCGGTCGCCGGCGTGTTGACGCTGTCCCAGGCGGCGATCGCCCCGATCGTCGGCAGGCTGGTCGACCAGCGCGGCCAGTACCGGATCATCATGACCGCGTTGCCGGTCAACATCCTCGGCACCGTCGCACTGGCACTGTTGGCACGCCACGAGGCTCCGGTGTGGACGTTGTTCCCCGCGGCCGCGGTGGCCGGCGTCTCCGCGCTTCCGGTGGGGTCGCTGGTCCGTGCGCGCTGGAGCGCCGCCGCGGCCGGGATGCCGCACCTGTCCGGCGCCTATGCGCTCGAAGGTGTGGCCGATGAGCTCATCTACGTGGCCGGACCCATGTTGGTCACAGCGCTCGCGGTCAGTGTGAACCCCGTCGCCGGTCTACTGGGCGCACTGGTTCTGTATGTCGCGGGCAGCGTGGACCTCGGCGGCAGCACCGCGTCGCTGTCGCTGGTGATCGGCTGCGCCAACGTCGGTTTCGTCGCCACACTGGCTGGCGTCCGGGCGATGAGCCGCCACCAGCGCGAGTATCACATCGCCGCCATGACCAGGTAGGTGTTGAGCACGATGATCAACGTGAGTCCATTGCGGACCGCGTCGTAGTCCAGGCGCAAGCCGCGCACGAACCGGTGCACCCAACATGACACCGACTATCGCGCGGCCCGGCTTGACCTGGAGCCCACTCCAGCGCCTAACGTCGAAGGCATGCAAGAACCGACCCGTCGCCGCAGGCAACTGGTGTTGGCGATCTGCTGCGCCAGCATGGTCGTCTCGGTCATGGACGTCTCCATCGTCAACGTCGCACTGCCCACGATCCGCCACGACCTGCACGCGTCCGTATCCGGTCTGCAGTGGACGGTCGACGCGTACACCCTCGTGCTGGCCAGCTTCCTTGTACTGACCGGGTCCACGGCTGATCGGGTCGGCCGCAGGCGCGTCTTCCAGGTCGGCCTGGCCGCGTTCGGGCTCGGCTCGGTGTTGTGCGGACTCGCGCCGGGCATCGGGTGGCTGATCGCGGCGCGTGCGTTGCAGGCGGTCGGCGGCACGATGCTCAACCCGGTCGCGATGTCCATCATCGCGACCACGTTCCCGGACCGGGCCGAGCGGGCCAGGGCGATCGGCGTGTTCGGCGCGATGTCCGGGCTGTCGCTCGGGCTCGGCCCGATCCTGGGCGGTGTGCTGGTGCAGGGCTTCGGCTGGCGCTCCATCTTCTGGGTCAACGTGCCGATCGTGGCCGCCGCGATCGTGTGCACCGCGCTGTTCGTGCCGGAGTCCCGCGCCGCCCGCGCCCGGCGGACCGACCCGGTCGGTCAGTTGCTGGTGATCCTGGTGCTGGGCAGCGTCGTCTACGCGATCATCGAGTCGACGCGGCTGGGCTGGACGTCGCCGGTGATCCTCGGGTTGCTCGGCGTGGCCGTGCTCGGCGTGCTGGGCATCCTCGGGTACGAACCGCGGCGCGCCGACCCGTTGTTGGAGCTGCGGCTGTTCCGCAGTGTGCCGTTCAGCGCCGCCATCCTGATGGCGCTGTGGGCGTTCTGCGTGTTCGGCGCCTTCCTGTTCGTGAACGTCCTGTACCTGCAGGAGACGCGCGGCATGTCGGCGCTCGCGGCCGGGCTGAGCATGCTGCCGATCGGTGTGCTGGTCATCGCGCTGTCCCCGGTCACCGGCCGGATCGTCGGCGAGCGTGGTCCACGGCTGCCACTGGTGGTGTCCGGGATCGCGATGGCCCTCTGTGGTGTGGCGTCGCTCTGGCTCGGGCCGGCGACGCCGATGCCGGCCGTGCTCGGGGTGTACGTGCTGTTCGGCATCGTCATGGGCACCGTGAATCCGCCGATCACGAACTCGGCGGTGTCCGGGATGCCCGCGTCGATGGTCGGCGTGGCCGCGTCCCTGGCGTCGACGGGACGGCAGACCGGCACCACGCTGGGTATCGCGATCTCCGGCACGATCGTGGGACCGGCCCTGTCGCGGGGCGGGACGGCGTTCACCAGC
>Ga0137379_10005709_pt1 | contig 11763 bp, 6 predicted proteins | sample SagtaG_18_FD_104812 | JGI IMG/M metagenome (GOLD analysis project Ga0137379, IMG submission 104812) | Vadose zone soil microbial communities from Sagehorn Ranch, Mendocino, California, USA - Sage2_L_80_16 metaG | ecosystem: Environmental > Terrestrial > Soil > Vadose zone | place: USA...
GCTGCGACAGACGACGGTCGATCTCCTCGCGCAGCGCCGACACATCCGCGGAGAGCTCGGGCGTGCGGGCCGGCGCTTCGCCCAGCCAGAACGGAATCGTGGGCGCCTGTCCCCGCGCGTCCTCCACGCGCACGCGCCCCCGTTCCACGCGGCGCACTTTCCAGGGCGTGTTCCCCAGCAGGAAGATGTCGCCGGCAAGGCTCTCGATGGCGAAGTCCTCGTTGACGCTCCCGACATAGGCGCCGTCGGGATCGGCTATGACTTGATAGTCTGCATTATCCGGGATGGCGCCCCCGCTCGTCAAAGCCGCCAGGCGCGCCCCCCTGCGGCCTCGCAGCTTCCCGTGAATCCGATCCCAGTGCAGATAGGCGGAGCGCCGGCCGAGGCGAGTGGAAATCCCCTCCGCCAGCATTTCGACGATCCTGTCGAACCAGGCGCGCGGCAGGTCGCGATACGGATAGGCCTGGCGCACCGTCCGGAAGAGATCCTCCACGTCCCAATCACCCGCGCTGCACATTGCCACGATCTGCTGCGACAGAATGTCGAGCGGCCAGGGAGGAATACTCAAGCGGTCCAGATCGTCATGGCGCACCGCGTAGAAGAGCGCGGCGCATTCGATCAGCTCGTCGCGCGTCAAGGGAAAGAGTCTCCCCTTGGGAACTCCTCCCAGCCAGTGACCGGAGCGCCCGACGCGCTGCAACAGAATGCCGATCGAGCGCGGCGATCCGATCTGGCATACCAGCTCGACGGCCCCGACGTCGATCCCGAGCTCCAGCGAAGCGGTAGCGACACAGACTCGCACCTCCGCCTTCTTCAGCCGCTCCTCAGCGTTGAGCCGTGTCTTGCGCGACAGGCTGCCGTGATGGGCTACCACGCATTCTTCGCCCAGCTTCTGTGAGAGAAGGTGCGCCACCCTCTCCACCAGGCGGCGCGTGTTAACGAACACGAGCGTCGTGCGATGCCCCTGGACCAGCGCCGCGATGCGCGAGATGGTCTCGTCCCAGATCTCGTGGCTGGCAATCGGCCCCAGCTCGTCATTCGGGATTTCAATTTCGAGATCCATCTTGCGCCGGTGGCCCGTGTCCACGATCGTACAGCGAGGGGCGCCGCCCGGATCGATGTTGGCGGCGCCCACCAGGAAGCGCGCCACCTCTTCGATAGGCCGCTGCGTTGCGCTCAAGCCGATGCGCGTGACCGGCTCCTGAACCAGAGCGCACAGCCGTTCCACCGACAGGGACAGATGGGACCCGCGCTTGTCGTCGGCTACCGCGTGGATCTCGTCCAGAATCAGAGTCCGAACCCCGGCCAGGCCCCGGCGCCCGCTCAACGAGGTAAGCAGGATGTACAGCGACTCGGGCGTCGTGATCCAGATGTGAGGCGGCTTGCGCGCCATCGCCTGGCGCTCGGATGCGGGCGTGTCGCCCGTCCTCACGGCCACCCGAATCTCCGGGACCATGATTCCATTTTTCCATGCGAGATCTGTTATCTCCCGCAGCGGAACGGAAAGGTTTTTGTGAACGTCGTTCGACAGCGCCTTCAAAGGTGAGACGTAAACCACCTGGGCGACATCGGCCAGGTCGCCACAAACACCGGCGCGCAGAAGCCGGTCAATGCAGACGAGGAACGCGGCCAGGGTCTTTCCGGAGCCCGTGGGCGCCGAGATCAGCGTGTGACGGCCGCTCGCAATCGCGGGCCAGCCCAGCGCCTGAGCCTCGGTGGGCGCGGAAAACGTCTTTTCAAACCATTCGCGCACTATGGGGTGAAAGTACTCGAGCGGCATGCCCGTAAGGTTAGCATTGCGACACACCCCGGCGTCAAATGACAAATGAACAATGCCAAATAGAGTCAGAAGTCCGAACAACGAACCGCCATTTGTCATTTTTCATAATTTTTCATTGGTCATTGGTCATTTGGTCATTTTTCTGGATTTCCCGGGTTCGGAGTTCAGGCTTTAGCCTGCACTGAATCCGTGCAGCCTGAAGGCTGAACTCCAAACCTGGCACATAGGGGTTCGTGGACTCTCGTTTTTTGGTTGCGGCTATGCCGCGCCAGGTTCATCTGTGTTCATCTGTGTTCATCTGTGTTCATCTGTGGTTTCTTTTGGTTGCGGCTCCTCTGCGCCGTGAAATTCGTGGCCAGTTTTGATTCGGAATTCAGGCTTTAGCCTGCCCGGGCGCAGGGCACTGAAGACTGAACTTCAAACCCGGCGATCGAAAACGGTCAATGAAAAACGACGAATAGCCGATGATAATGATCGGTGTGAAGTGTGCGTGTCAGGGTCGGGTGTAACTGAGTGGTCAGGGATGTCCATAAAAAAAGCCGGGCAGCCGGCGGAATCCGTGGGTAAGATGAGATACGAGATGAGGAGGAAAAAAATCCATCCGGCATACCCGGGCTGGCCTGTAATCAGGGGGCGTCTGAACATCCCGCGAGTGCCCATCGGCAAAAGGCACGAAGAGCTCCTTTCAGAAGCAGTCCAAAGAGCCCGTCTCGCGCATGAGCTGGGAGCGGGCGAGCACACGGCCGCTATCATGCGCGAGATGCTGAGCAAGGCAATCCATCACTCCAGCAGGAAGTTCAAACTGACTATTGCCGCCCTGGCTATTGCCCTGGTCGCCATCACCGGTTATTCGCTATGGGACATTCAAATTCTCAAACGTGAAAAGAGCGACATCGACGGCCAGATCCGTAGCATTGAGGCCAGCCTGCGCTCGGGAGTCAAGGGTCCTGGAGAGATAGACGGGCTCGTCGACAGATTGGACAAATATCAGGACCGGGCGCACAAACTGCAGAAGAGTGTGCTCTACCGCTTGGGCGTTCGAAGCTCGGAGCGCGATTTCGTCGAGGACGAAATCAAAACGCTGCTGGCAGAATTTGGCGCAGAGGTCTACAGCGTTCCTCCGGAGTTCGTGGAGCAGGTGAACCGCTTCATCCTGCAGTACCAGGGCCGCGATCGGCAAAACATGGCGCGAAGCCTGGGCCGCGCGGACAAAGACCTCACGCTGGTCCGGCAGGTCTTGAAGGAGAACAAGCTCCCAGTGGACCTGGCGTATGTCGTTCTGGTCGAAAGCGCGTTCGTCACGGAGGATCCAAGCCCGCACGGGGCCGCGGGACTCTGGCAGTTTACGGAAGCCACGGCGCGTGCCTATGGATTGACCGTGGATGAAACTGTGGACGAGCGTCTCGATGTTCGAAAATCCAGCCGAGCCGCAAGCCGGTACATTCGCGACCTCATTCTGGATTTCGGGTCAGGGAGCTCCGTAATGCTCGCCCTGGCCGCTTACGATGCCGGTCCCGGAACGGTAAAGCGCGCCATGCGCAGGGTGCAGGACCCCATCAAGCAGAGAAATTTCTGGTACCTCTATCGCGTGCGCGCGCTCCCTCCGGAAACAAGGGAATACATACCGAAGGTCTTTGCCGCAATGATCATCGGGCGCAATCCCGCCGGCTTCGGCTTCCAGGAATAAAACACGAAAATCCACCACGAAGACACGAAGACGCGAAGAATCGCGAAGTGGCTGCGGCTCTTTTGCCGTGAGATTCGGAGTTCAGGCTTTAGCCCGACTTTGACAACTGGACCCGATTTTTTGCGATTTTCGCGGTTTCTGCGAGCGTAAGTCCTTTGGTGTCAACATCGGCATTCCCAAAATCGCTTGTAGTGAAGACCCACCCTCTTGATTGGCCGATCCGCGTGTGAACAATCGGGCCATGTTCCTGCGCTACACACGGCGATTCAAGGACGGGAAGGAGCTGCCGGGGCGTCGGCGGGCGCTGGCGCTGTAGTGAAGACCTAGGGGAACCTTGAACGTAGAATCAATAACTTGCGGAGATTTTGAGCTCCAGTTGTCAAAGTCGGGCTAGGCCGCATGGGAGCAGAGGGGCAGAGGAGCAGAGGAGATCCGCTCCCCCCTTCTCCTCCGCCCCCCTGCCCCTGCCGCTTTTCGCGGGAGATTACTTCCCAAATCGAAACTGAACCCATACGATTAATTCATCGTCTTCAGCTTTCAGGCGCTTTCGCTTTTCCTTCGCGTTAAGTCATGTCAACCCAGCAGTTATTCTCGTTCGGACTCCGGCAGAATCTTCTGGCACAAGATATGCGGTCCAATTGCCGGAGCGTTGAGGGGCGGGCGAGCCGCTGAGGGTGGACTCAGCTCGAGGGAAACAGCGGCCCGTAAGATGCCGGGGCGAGCCAAACCTCTCAGCGCTCCTGTCGATTGACGATTGACGAATGACGAGCGGATGGATGCGATCAACAGAGACCGTCATTCGTCACTCGTCATTCTGACGGGGTCCCAGAAACGCCTCGATTCTTTCGACCGCCTGAGCCAGCAATCGCTCTTCCCCCTCTGTGGCATCCAGCCACACGATTTCAGGGTCGCCACGGAACCAGGTCATCTGCCTCTTGGCATAACGCCGGCTCTCTATCTTTGTCTGTTCTTTTGCATCGTCCAGGCTGATTTTGCCCGCGAGGAAGCCGGCAATTTGCCGATAGCCGATCGCCTTAAAGGCGTGCCTCTTCGCGGGGAACCTTTCGAGCAGCCCTCGGACTTCATCGACGAATCCCGCCTGGAACATTTCCTCCACCCGGGTTTCAATTCGGCGGTACAACTCCTCACGCGGCCAGTGAATCCCGAGTTTCAACCAACGGAAGCCTTCCAGCCCGTTCCTGGGCTGGCAGTGCCACCAGTTCATTGGCCGCCCTGTGAGCAAGTAAACTTCGTACGCGCGGGTAATACGTGAGATATCCGTAGGCGCGATCCGGGCGGCGATTGCGGGATCCGAGCGCTGAAGAGCCCGGTACAGGCAAGCCACGCCTCGACGTTCCGCGATCCTCGAAAGGCGGCGCCGCAACTCTTCAGAACGCCCCGGCCCCTGGAAGAGACCCTGTATCAGGGCCCGCAAATAGAAGCCAGTGCCTCCGACAACGAAAGCTATACGCTCTCTATCACGAATTGCTCGCAGACCCTCTCGACCCAGGCGCTGATAGTCACCGGCGGAAAAGGCTTCGCCTGGCATTCTCAGGTCAAGCATGTGGTGCGGAACGGACTCGCGTTCGGTTGTCGCCGGTTTTGCAGTCCCTATGTCCATGCCCCGATAGATCTGCAGTGCATCGCAGCTGAGTATCTCTCCCTGGTATTTCTTTGCCAGGGCCATTCCGAGCCGGCTTTTGCCCGATGCAGTCGGACCGGCAACAACGATAGCGGGGTACGCATTTGCAGGCATACGTTGAAAAGATGACAGGATCACAGGATGCACACGAGAGGAATCCAAGAATTCAAGAATTTTGCATGAATGTGTTTGTTCTGGATTCCTTGACTTCTTGGATTCTTGGATTCCTCTGCTTATCCTGTCCCGACCGGATTGATTTTTTCACGGCTTCGGAGGCCGTGCGTTTCTATCCTAGCCTGAAATAAAAGCGAATGCAGACGGCCAGCAAAAGGAGCGCGGCCACTATCAGGATTCCCAGGATCTGCGAGCGCTGTCGTTCCATGAAGAGACAGAATAACAGGATGGTGGGACAGGATAACAGGATGGGCAGGATTAAAGGCAGGAGAGGAATCCAAGAATTCAAGCATTCGCATGAATGTGTTTATTCTGGATTCCTTGAATTCCTTGGATTCCTCGAATTCCTCTCCTTATCCTGTCCCTGTTCATCCCGTTCAGTAGGCCCTTCGCAGTTCGACGCCTTTGTAATAGGCCTTCAGGATGTCTTCGAAGCCCAAACCGGCTCGTGCCATGCCAAACGCTCCAACCTGGCACAGCCCCACGCCATGCCCCCAGCCCCGGCCGTTAAAGGTGAAGCTTTCAACCAAACCTTCCGGATTGTAGGCGCGAGTGATAGTGAAAAGAGTGTCTTTGAGCCCCAGGGCGATCCGGAGCCGGTTTCCATTGAGAATAGTGGACCCACGGCTCCCGGTCACGCGAATCCGTACCGCCCGGCCCGAATTGCCCAGGCGCGCAGGTTCGAGGTCCCGAACCTCGCCAATACCCGAAACCAGTGGTCTGAGTTTCTCGGCAATGACCTTGCGGGAAAGCGTAGTCTGCCACATGGCCAGCGGGGAAAACCGGTCGCTTGATGCACCGGTCGGGTTGAGCTCTACCTCCAGGAAATCAATCTTGCCGTCCGGACGCACATGAAAGCGCACCTTCTCATTGCCGATCACTTTCAGGGTATCCACAGGCGTGCTGCGCTCGTCGGCGCGCCGGAACAGACGCACTTCGCGGGCTAACGGAAACTGCTGTGCGCGGTTTCCCCATTTGACGGATATGGAGACTTCCCGCGTTCCTGGAAGAGGGGAGCCGGCCCCTGCAAATATTCCCGTTTTCAGGATGTCGGGCCGCTCCGATTCCAGCCAGCGGCTGAGAGCTGACAGCGCATCACTCCGGAGTATGGGTTGAGCTGCCCGGATGGAATTGTCCGGATAAGGCCGCCACAATCCTTTCTGCATGAGATAAGTGAAGACCGCGGCCTCCGGGCGGGGGAGTTGATCTCCGTCCTTCAGGTTGCCCAGATAGTACGCGGCATCTCCGGGGGAAACCCTCTGGACAATTTCCTCCGTTCCGAAAAAGCTCTCCGCCGCATAGCGCAGGAAACCTGCGCGGGACTGGATTTCCCTTGCCTGGGGAGATGGGGCTGACGAGGGTTTTCCCGCCAGCTCGCGAGCCCTGCGAACCCAGGCGCGGATCTCCTCGGCCGTGGGCTTTCCTCGGAGATACTCGGCGGTCAGAGTCCGCCCTTCCGGCAGGGCGAGAACCCCGGCCAGTTCCAGGTTTCGGTTTGCCGGGCTGCCGTCATCCGCGAATAACACGTCGTCCAGATCGTGCTCCCCTTTCAAGCCGACTTCCGGCGCGCCGCTCTCCACCGTGCAAAACACGCTCGTCAGATAGGGAACCGGGGCACCGTCAAACACGTTGGAGAAATCTTCCGTCCTGCCTCCGCAAGTCGAGGAGTACATCGCGTTGATGAGCTCGCCGTGGTAATAGAGCGCCAGACCGCAGGTCCCGCTAACGGCCGCATTCGTGGCAGGCTTTTCCGCCGAGACCCCGCCGTAGACCTGCGTCCTTTCATCGGCTGTCAGGTCGAAGCCTTCGGAGTTGAACCGTCCCATGTTCTTCAGCGCATAGGTTCGCGCGGCCACGGCCTGGGCTGCGAGGGCCGCGAGCTCGGGATACGCGGTGGGGCTGATCTCCGAGGGGACCACGCCATAAAGGTACTCTTCCATGCCGAGTTGGTTTACCACGGTCATGCGGCCGTTCTTGTTCAGGCCCAGATTCAGGACGCCGCGATACGGTTTCCCGTCGAGACGCAAGAAGCTTGTCCCGGCGCCCGGCGAAAACAAGAATCCTGCCGAGCTCAGGCGAAAGAAATTTTCGGGCCCGCGAACGGCGAGCCGAGCCGAGCCTCCGCCGCTGGCGGTAGTCTCCCGCACCAACAGGGCGCCGGAGTACCCGGCGGCAGAGAGATCCCCCCGGGCAAAACTCTGTGCTTCGCCGCGCGTGGAAAAAGCTCCCAGGCGGACCTGTGTCGTGCGTGTCGACGGATTGAGGCGGGTGACTACGGGCATGGAGAATTTTTCGGCCAGAGTCCGGCCCAAGTTTTCCGCGTCCTCGGCGTTTGCGAGGGAGGCGACCTGCAGTCGATAGACTTCAGAGGATTCCTGAACCTCGCGCTCTACCCGGACCTGGAACTCGCCTTTTATCTTTTGCCGCTCGGCCTCGGGGGCTTTTTCCACCAGGTAGAAGTCGTCAGCCGCGGAGATACGAACCTCCCGGGACGTGGTGCTCAGGCCGATGCGAATGCTCGGACCGGCGCGATCGGTATCAGGACTCGGAGCAGGGAGAATTTCTTCTATTTCTCCCGCAGTTTTACCCCGTGTCTCCGTGGGTTTGGGTTGCGGGGCGGGGGCAGGTGGCGGGCCCGGCGAAGCAGGATGCATAGGGGGCGGTGTAGGCTTCAGTACGATGGGCGGTGACGCCGGAGATTTCTTGGCGCAGGCCGGCACCAGACACTGCAACAGCAGAATCAGAACTACGGTGCCGTACCTTGATTGACGATTGGAAAGCTGGAACAATTCAGGTGGATACTTCACATTCGTCAATCGTCAATCGAAAATCGTCAATCGTATTAGGGCTCGTTGTAGAAAAAGACGAATTTTGCCCCCACGTGCTCGCCCGGGAATCCGCCCGGGAGCGGGGGCAGAGGTTTTGAGAGGAGAACCGCATGCAGGGCAGACAGATCCAGAGATTGGCTTCCGGACGAGGCGACCACCTTGAGATTGCTGACCGACCCGTCTTTCTCGATGAAGAAGACCAGCGTCGAGCGCCCTTGCGAATTACGCAGATTCGAGGGAATAGACCAGTTTCCTTTGATACGCTCGAGGATCAGGCGCGCGTATTCGCCCAACGGGAATCCCTGTGTATCGAAAAGGCCGCTCCCTTCCGCGTGAATGGCAGAACGTTCGTCCTTGAAGATCTGGGGTTGCTGCTGAGCTGCCGGTCTCTGGGGGGGTGCAGTTCCTTTTGGAATTTCCGAGGGGCTTGTATTCTCAGCCGTCTCCCCCACCTTCTTGGGTATCTGTCTTGGCTCCGTGTTCTCCGGAGGCGGAAGGGAGACTGCGCGTCTTTTTTCATTGGAGGACGATGTTCCGGCCGCGGTCCCGGGCGATTCATTTCCGGGGCCGCCGTTGGCCGCGCCGTCTTCGGCCGCTTTGCTTGCGTCGAGAGTTTCAGGAAGGGGCTTGCGGTCTTCGGTCCTTAACGGAGGCCGAACTGGTGGAATCGACTTCGGTGTGGTCGATTTGGAGACCGAGACGCGGTCGTTCCACCGGATCCGAATCGAGGGCCCTGCTGTGGGAACAACGCTCTTATTCCAGTCATAGAGGGCCTTCTTCAAAGTTTCTTTTGAAGGCATTTGCATTCTGGAGGGGCCGACAAACGTCACGGTCCGCCAGTTCCGGGCCTTGGGGGGAGGAGACAGGAGAAAGACAGGCACGCGAATCCACATGTGAGCGCGGTGACGCAGAAGGCTGGGATTCTCGATCAGGACTACGAGAGCCGCCGCGTGAAGAACACAGGAAGCAAACCAGGAGGCAATGAATTTTTTTGTCGGCGGCCGCTTCCGGTGTTGTGAGATCGCAAATTCAAACATAGGAGTTGGCCCGTAACAGTATAAAAAAGGGTTCAACGCCTGTCAAATTCGGTGGCGCGGAGGGGCGGAGGAGCGGAGGGTAAAGGGTACGGCAACTCAGGCCCGCCCCAGACTCGAAATGACAAATGACAAATGACCGATGACAAATGACAAATAGACCGGATCCGCCTAGCGCCTCATCTGAAAAATTCACACTAGTTCCGCTGAGCACCCGGGGATTTGTTATTTGTCATTGCTCATTTGTCATTTTGCCCCTCCGCCCCTCCGCTCCTCCGCCCCTCTACCCCTTTGCACTCAAGCGCCTGGGCTTGTTTGGCTTGGGCCAGTATCCTGAGTCCCAGGTCGAGAGCGCGCTTGCCTTCGTCGCCCGTGCACTCTACCGGCCCGGTTCCGCGGCCGGCCGCCAGAAAAGCGCGGATCTCCTGCTCGATCGGCTCCAGGCGCGGCGGGCTTATACGCCGGCTCACTATTTCCGGGAAGTTCCCTTCCATGGAAGGCTTCAAGCCGAACACGGCAACCTCCTGCTTGCTGTAATCCAGCGATACGTATTGCTGCGCGTGAAACATTCGGAGCTTGCGGATCTTTTCCATCGACACCCGGCTTGCGGTGATGTTGGCCACGCATCCATCCTCGAAATCAATTCTCGCGTTTGCGATGTCGATGCGCTTGGAAAGGATGGGAATCCCCACGGCGTGGATACGGGATGGCTGTGAGGGAACGAGAAGTGAAATGATGTCCAGATCGTGGATCATGAGGTCCAGGATGACATCGATATCCAGACTGCGGGGAGAGAAGAGGCCCATCCGATGCGCCTCGATGAACCGGGGGCGTTGGACAATTGTGCGCACCGCGCGCACGGCGGGATTGAAGCGCTCCAGGTGACCGACCTGCAAGATCTTCCTGTTCCTGGACGCGGCCCGGATAAGACGGTCGGCTTCCTCGAGGGAATCAGCGATCGGCTTCTCCACCAAAACGTGGACACCTTCATCCAGAAACTGCTCTCCGATCTCGCCGTGAAGCGTGGTCGGAGTCGCGATACTTACGGCGTCCACCTTGCCGAAGAGCTGCCGGTAATCGGTGTAGCCCACCGTCTCCAGAGGCAAGGCGATTTGTTCTGCGCGGCCTGGGACCTTGTCCGCAACTCCGACGAGCTTTGCTTGAGGCAGGGCGGCATACACGCGAGCGTGATGGTAGCCGAGAGCGCCCACACCTACGACTCCAACCCTCACCTTGTCCATCTCCGGCAACCGTTTGGACCGCCTCAGAACCAACAATGACAAACGAAAAACGACCAACGACAAATTGGAATCGGAAAACTTCCCATTTGTCATTTTTCATCGGTCATTTGTCACTGGCCTGCACCAATGACCAATGATCAATGATTACTCCATTGAAGGGAGAGCTACAACGGTGATGTTGTGCTGGTCGGCGAGTTTCACCAGGACTTCGCGGTCAAGGAGGAGCGTCCGGTGCGCATCAATGATCAGGGCAGTCGCGCCGCTTGCGATCATCGTCTCGATGGTCGGCACGCCGACTACCGGAACATCAAAGCGCATGTCCTGCCTGGGCTTGCTGACCTTTATTACCGTCAGTTTCTCCTTGCCGGCAAGCTCGCCTGCGCGACGGATCACTGCATCTGTCCCCTCCATTGCTTCGACCGCCACAACGGCCCGGTCGCGTACCACCAGCGTCTGGCCGACATCCATAAGGGCGATTCTGTGTGCGATGGGGCGCCCGTATTCCAGGTCGGCGGTTTCCCGCGAGTCCAGGTTTCGGTTTGTCAGCGTTCCCTCGGGAGACATGTGAGGTCTTAGAAGCGCGGTCGAGTCCACCAGGTCGATGCCGGCCCCTTCCAAAACCCGAGCTACTCCGCCAATCAGGGCATCGGTGTTCCTTTGCTTCAGGCCGCTAAGCATTTTGATCATGGTGAGATCAGGTATCGAGGAGCTGAATATTTGCGCATGCTTGACCTGGCCGGCCATGATCGCCTTCCGCACGCCGGACTGCTTGAAGAGCCGAACCAACTTTCCGAGCTGGCCCAGGCCCAGCCAGTGGACCGGATAGCCGCACGCCTCGATTTCAGGAAACGTCTCTTCCTTTATGGCAGCGACCACTACGTCCAGACTCTGCCGGCGCGCGGATTCCAATACCATAAGAGGGAATCTTCCGTTCCCCGCAATGAGCCCGTACGTCTCGCTCATTTTCACCTCTCAATTGCGGATTCAATTCCAAAATCCGCAATCCGCAATCAATTCAGCGGATGAACCCGCGCGTAGCTGTTTCGATAAACCTGAGGAGCACCTCCACTTCAGGGGCGGTCCACTTCTCCTGTCTGGCGTGCTGCAGCGCATCGCGCGTGTTGAGCTTCGACCGGAAAAGTACCCGATAGACCTGTTTCAGCTCTTCGATGGAGGATTCGGATATTCCTTTTCGCTGCAGGCCGATTGTGTTGATGCCGAAAGTCTTGGCCTCGCTGCGATCGCCGACCGTCTTGATGTAGGGCAAGGCATCGCGGGTGATCACCGAGAACCCGCCGATAAAGGCATGGGGACCGACGCGGCAGAACTGGTGCACGGCGGAAAATGCGCCGATGGTCGAATGGTCCTCGACGAGCA
>Ga0137379_10005710_pt1 | contig 11761 bp, 15 predicted proteins | sample SagtaG_18_FD_104812 | JGI IMG/M metagenome (GOLD analysis project Ga0137379, IMG submission 104812) | Vadose zone soil microbial communities from Sagehorn Ranch, Mendocino, California, USA - Sage2_L_80_16 metaG | ecosystem: Environmental > Terrestrial > Soil > Vadose zone | place: USA...
CTGCCACGCGGCACCCTGATGCTTGGACGAACCCTCGATCGACAGCGCCCACGCCCACAACCAACCCGACGCGCTCGTCTTGACCACCGGCGCCGGCGCGAACCCGAGCTTGCCGGCGATCGGGCTCGGCGACGCGTCCAGGGTCGATGCCGCGACCGTGGCGTCGTACCACATCGCGGACTTGCTCTGCTGCATGTTGTTCAGGCACTCGTTGAAGCCGTCGTTCGCGGCCCCCGGCTCGCCGGCCTTCTTGATCAGGTCGACGTAGAAGTTGACGGCCTGCTTGAACGGCGCTGCCGTCAGCTGCGGCTCCCACTTGGTGTTGAACCACTGCCCGCCGAAGGTGTTCACCACCGTGTCCAGCGCCGCGAGGTTCTCACCCCACCCGGTCTTGCCGCGCAGGCAGATCCCGGACATGCCCTTGGCGGGGTTGTTCAGCTTCTGCGCGATCGCCGCGACCTGGTCCCAGGTCGGGTTGGCCGGCATCGTCTGGTTTGCCGCCGCCAGCAGGTCCTTGCGATACATCAGGAACGACGACTCACCATAGAACGGAACGGCATAGAGCTTCCCGTCCGACGACAACGCGTCCCGAACCGGCTTGATGATGTCGTTCACGTCGTAGGCCGGGTCGCTGGCGTCCTTCGTCAGGTCCTTGACCCAGCCGTTCTTCGCCCACGTCGGGATGTCGTTCGGGCCGATCATGACCACGTCGAACTGACCGCCACCCGCGGCGACGTCCTTGGTCACCTGGTCGCGCAGAGTGTTCTCGTCCAAGGTCACGAACTTGACCTTGATACCCGGGTGCGACGCGGTGAACCCGGCTGGCGTCAACTTCTTGATCGTGCTCATCAACGGGTTGTCGACCACCGCGACCGTGATGGTCCCCGTCTTACCACCACCACCGCCTCCGCCCGACTTGCTCGAACTACAGGCGCCGAGCGCCAGTATCACGATCGACGCCGCGGCAACCACCTGGACAACCTGTGCTCGTCTGCCTGGAATCGGAATGAGCCTTCGTCGATTCGCAGCCACATTCATTTGATCGATCCCTCCAGGAAGTAGGGTGACCAGGCCAGGCGCTCAAATGAGCGGTCTCCGGCTCGTATTTGACATCGGACGTAATCTCCCTCTGTCGCGAGTCAGTGTCAATATGCTGCGCCAAATCGATACCATCGGCGCTCATATGAGCGCCTAGCAAAGGAGGGCGTGTTGTCAGAGCGACCTTCAGAGATGATCTCGACCGCGCGAGTGGCGCGCATGTACTACCTCGAGGACCGATCCAAGTCCGACATCGCCCAAGAACTCGGGATCAGTCGATTCCGGGTCGCCCGACTGCTGGACACCGCCCGACGAGCCGGCGTCGTGAACATCGAGATCCGCTCGCCCGGCAGCCTGGACGTCGAGCTGTCACTGCAGCTGCAGTCCGGGTGGGGACTGAAGCATGCCGTCGTCCTAGACGTCGCCGACGAGGACCACACCCAACTTCGACGCCAGCTCGGTGAGTCCGCCGCACATGTGCTCACCGAGATCGTGACGGCCGAAGATGTTCTCGGCATCGCGTGGTCGAGATCAGCGAGCGCCGTCGGCGACGCACTCCAGCGATTCGTGCCGTGCCCCGTGGTGCAACTCACCGGCGCCATCTCACGACCAGACGGCGGCGACGTCCTCGGCCTCGTGCGCAGACTGGCCCGGCTCGGCGGTGGCTCGCCCAACGTCTTCTACGCGCCAATGGTTGTTCCCGACGCGGCGACTGCGAGGCTGCTACGCAAACAACCCGAAGTCGTGCGGGCGATGTCGCTCGTGCCGAAGGTCACCGTCGCAGTCGTCGGGGTGGGTGCCTGGTCTTCGGGCCTGTCGACGATCTATGACAGCGTGGAGCAGGACGATCGAGATATCACCGCGCGCTCGGGGGTCGTCGCGGAGATATCCGGCGTGTTCATCGATCGGCTCGGGGCAGCGGTGCGTCCGCCGCTGAGCCGACGCATAGTAGGGATATCAGCCGAGCAGCTGGACGAGATCGACACCGTCCTGGCCATCGCCTATGACGAAGCCAAGGCCGAGGCAACCGTGGCTGCACTCCGCAGCGGACTCGTCAACGGGCTGATCACCCACACAGGACTCGCTCGACGCCTCGTCGAGCAGTCTCCGCTTCATCCGGCAAACAGTGGAACGACCGGACATGGGTGACGAGGACGGCCCACTGTGTGGCGGCACAGCGAATCGCGGTCGGGTCATCCGCATCGGTGACACAGTGCACCGACCACGTGGCCCGCAGAGTGCAGCCGTGCATCAACTGCTCAATCACCTGACGGCAACAGGATTCACCGGTGCCCCGAAGCTGCTTGAGAGTCGACCGGACACGGAGGTCTTGACCTTCATTCCCGGGCTCGCCGCCTACGAGCCGATGCCAGCCTGGGCTCTGACCGACACAGCACTGGCAAGCTTCATCTCGCTGGTTCACGACTATCACCGGTGCGTCGAAACCTTCGATGGCGCCGGATTGCACTGGCAGCGAAGCGTCCCCGACCGATGGCGTGGCCAGCTCATCTCGCACAACGATCTGAACCCAGCCAACGTCGTATTCCGCGACCAAGCAGCCGTAGCCCTGATCGACTTCGACCTCGCCGGCCCAGGCAGTCGCGCGTGGGAACTTGCCGTCGCCGCGTGCTTCTGGATCCCGCTGTGCGACGACCGCGACATCGACGACTCACGGCGCGGGCGAGCGTTCCCTCGATACCAATTGCTTCTCGATGCCTACGAAGCATCCCGTCCGCTGCAGCAGGAGATTGCAGAAGCGCTCATCGATGCCAACATCTGGATCTCGACGATCATCGAAAGCGGCGCCAGGCACGGCCATCCCGCGTTCGGAGCCATCTGGGCGGCCTGCGCACAGCGATACCAACGAGCCCATCGGTGGCTCCTCACCCACCACAGCCGGCTATCCGCGCTGTGATCACCGACCACCCTGCAATCGACCTCGACACGCTGTCCGCCTCGAGCGCGTCAGCGATAGCGCGACTTGCGCCCGTGTTCAAGCCTCTTGCCGGCACCTAAGGCCATCCAAGCCCGCCTCCAAAGGAGGCTCACCGGCCGCGACCGGGACCTGCATCGCGGTGACACCTCACACTTCTCGCGCTCGTCGTCCGAGCTCACTCCGTGCGGCTGAAATCCCACTGGCGACAACAAATTGAGCGCAACCGTCGGCCGTTCGGCACGGTCGCCGCCTAGCCGTTTCAGGACGGCTCGCGAGTCGCCGTGGTCGACTGGAACGACGGCGCAGGATCGGCGATCACGCGCGCTACCGGGGCTCACGGCCGGGCGAGTCAATCAACCAGTGCCATGATCAGCGACCGCTTTGAAATAGGCGATTGAGTATGCGGACCGAAGCATACGCATGCAATGCGCGAACGCCCGCCATTCGGCATGAGAGTGCGATTCGAGGTCGCGATGATCATGTGGAGCGCCGACCCGAACGATTAGGCGGGCGCGCTTTGCCCGCCACCGCGGCGAGGTCGTTGCTGATCCCACTTGCGGATCGTGGCCGGCCGCCATACGCCAACACTGCCGATGCGGCGGTCCGGCTTGGGCATCTGCTCTCGCGCTACGTACGACCGGATCGTTGATTCGCTGACCCCGAGATAGCTCGCGACGTCGGCGGTAGACCACCAGTCGCTGGGCAGATCGCTCACGATCCGTGAGGGTACAGCGATCGGACATCCCTCAGCCGAATACAGCACTCCGCTGTAGCAATATACAGCAATCTGCTGTATAACGAGGGACGGGTGCACGGACCGACCCACTTGCAACTGGTCTTCCGGAGAGCCGCCAGAGGTCCGCATCGGGTCGTGGTGCGGTCCGCGGAACCGGCCGGAAGCTCAGAGACATGACGACGCGAAGGAGACGCGACGTGGAGACGCACGACATGGGGTCCGCCGAACCGGGCGGCGCCACAGAGACCCGGGCTCCGGTCAACTCGGATGCCCTGACGACGTGCAGCGAGCTCGAGCCCACCGAAGCTGCGGGCGGCGACTGGCGAGAGCTGGCGCTGTGTCTGTAGTTCAACGGCGACCTGTGGTTTCCAGAGAAAGGTGAGTCGCCGGCAGCGGCGAAGTTGCTGTGTGGGCGCTGCGAGGTCCGCGCGGAGTGTCTGGAATTGGCGCTCGATACGAACGAGGACTACGGCATCTGGGGAGGATTGTCGACGGCCGAGCGCAAGGCATTGCGCCGCCGCCGGCGGCTTCGCCGGACGCTGGACCGGGCAGGCGTGGCGCTGCCGTTCGAGCTGGACGAGCCCGGCTGCGGGCTTTCCCGCGGCAGGCGGGGAGGCAGCCTGATGACCGCCGTGCATGAGGTCATCGCGGTGTCCGGGGAGTGCCTGTACCGCGGCCGCGACGTCGAGCTGGCGTGCGAGGTCTACGAGGCGTCACCCGCAGGGACCCGGCTGGTGTGCCGTCACGATCCAGCACCGGCAGGGCAACGCCCTGATCCGGACGCAATGTCAGTGGCCGATGAGCCGATCCCGTATCGGCTCTCCGCGATCGACGAGTCAGTGCCATACGCGCTCAGCAAGGCTGGCTACGCGGCGGCCGACATGTTCGTGGTGGACACCACGAACGTGGCAGAGCTACGCCGCCGATGCCCGGCACTGTTCACCCGGGCGGACACGGCCAGCTCCGCCGATCGGCGCCGCCCGGCACGAGGCGTCTCATGACGGCGCGACAGCTGACGGCCTCGACCGCGGAGCCCGGCCGATTCGTGCTGACGGTCGGCTGGGCTGGGCAAGACGGCGACGCCGGGCGCGAGGAGTGCCGCGTCGGCCTGGACGTGCTGGATGCGGCGCGGCTGCGTGACGCGCTGTCGCTGTGGCTGGCCGGCGTCGACGAGGCGCAGCTGCGCCGCGCTGTCGAGGCCTGGCACGCGACGGTACGCGCCGCGCGGACATCGGACGACGAGGACGACGGCGAGCTGGACGGAGACGCCGCATGACGAACGGTTACGACGGCCTCGACGACGAACGCGACGGTCGAGTGTTCGACCTGCATCCGGCCGGTCCGGGCGGGGACCTGCCATGGCGGGTGCGGCGGGCGCAGGTGATCCAGACACTGACCGAGTCCGCAGGTGACCCGTACGGCTACGGCTACGGGCACCGGCGACACAGCGGGCTGACCGACGACGCGAGCCCACAGCTGCGGACCGTTGCAGCGAACGTGGTGACCATCGGGCGAGCTGTGCTGCTGCTGATGCTGAACATCGCCGGCGCGGCACTGACGCTGACCCTGCTGGTGCGCGTCTTGGAGTGGCTCACATGACCGCCCAGACGACGACGCACGGCGCCGGGCGGAGCTGGGCCTATCTTGGCGCGCTGGTCGGCGCGGGCGTGTCCGTAGCGGCAAACGTCGCGCACTCCTACGTCCCGCCGGCAGACGCGCCGGCGAGCTGGTCGCCGCACACCGGCGCAGTGGTCGGGGCCGTGTTCTGGCCAGTCGCCCTGCTTGTGGCGATCGAGGTGCTGGCCCGGGTGGCCTGGCCGGTCGGCGGGCGGTGGCTGATCGTCTGCTTCGGCGGGCTGGGCCCGGTCGCGACCGTGGCTGCAGTCGTGTCCTACCGGCACCTGTCCGGACTGCTGTCCTTCTACGGCGAGGACGCGATCACCGCGACCGTGGGCCCACTCGCCGTGGATGGGCTGATGGTCATGGCCACCGGCGCGCTCCTGGCTACCCGTCCCGGCGGTGTCGACCTGCGGCCGGCGCCGGGCGGCAAGCGGACAGCCGTAGCCACGGCCAGTGCGGCCGCCGCGGCAGCGGACAGCAAATCGCGCGCCTCTGGCCGCCGTGTCCGGACGGACACCCGGGGCGCGGACACAGCGGCTGTCCGGGTGGACACGGCCGCGAGGGTGGCTGCGCTGCGCGCTTCGCATCCGGACATGGCCACCGCGGACATCGCGAGCCGGCTGGGCGTCAGTGACCGGACGGTGCGCCGGCATCTGGCCCGTCACCTCGCCACGGACGGCGACATGGAACGAGAGGGGGTGTCGGCGTGAGCTGGTCGAGTCGGGCCCGCCGGCGGGCGCGTGAGCAGAGCCGCGAGCGGCGCCGCGGGGAGCAGAGCGCGGTCGAGTTGTGGGCGCCGCGTGACGCCGAGTTGGCGATCGCGCGTACCGCGGTTGAGGTGCCGGAGGACATCACGGCCGGCGAGGCGGGCGAGCTGGTGCGGGTCGACTTGCCCGAGGACGGGAGGCCAGCGGGGCTGCGTGCGGTGCTCGCGGCCAAGAGCGCGGAGCGGCGACCGATCGTGCCTAGCTGGGCGCGGGATACGGCGGAGCTGCGGTACGCGCTGCGCTGGCTGGCCGGCCATGTCGGGCACACGGTCGCGTATCACGCGATGCGCGCCCCGGTCTATGCCGGGCGGTTCGCTCGCCGGCTGCCAGTCGGTGCGTGGCGCCTGCTGGGGGACGTGTCGCGCTGGGCGGGCGATGTCGAGGGTTCGCCGCTACGCGCGGGCGCCGTGCACAGCAACGACCCGGACATGTACATCAAGCTGTCCCGGCAGCGGCTGGAACGGACACACTGGCGCGCGGTCCTGCTGGCCACCGCGGTGCTGCTGGCCTTGCTGAGCGCGGCCGGGTTGGCACTGGCGCCGGGGTGGGCGCGGTGGCTGACCGTGCTCGCCTTGACCGGGCTGCTGTCCTGGCGCGGCGCGTCCGCTGACCGTCCGCTGCTCGACCGGGCGGTCGTGCCGCACAAGGTGGCCAAGCTGACCAGCGAGCACATCATCCGCGCGCTCGGCGCGCTCGGCCTGGCCGAGATCAACAAAGCTCTGGCCAAGGGTGGAGACGGGATCACCTTCCCGGCGCCGATCACCAAGGACGGACCGGGTTGGCGCGCGGACGTCGACTTGCCGCACGGCGTGACGGTCAACGACATCATGGACCGCCGCGACCGCCTCGCCTCCGGACTCAGGCGGCCGCTCGGGTGCGTGTGGCCTGAACCCGCGCACGACGCCCACGCCGGGCGGCTCGTGCTGTGGGTGGGCTACGAGGACATGAACAAGACCCGCCAAGCCCCCTGGCCGCTGTTGAAGGGCGGCACCGCGGACATCTTCAAACCGGTCCCATTCGGCACCGACCAGCGCGGCCGCCCGGTCGCCGTCCAGCTCATCTTCGATTCGGTGCTGATCGGCGCGATGCCGCGTCAGGGCAAGACCTTCGCGATCCGCGACCTCCTCCTGGCAGTCGCGTTGGACGCGGCTGTCCAGCTGCGCGTGTTCGAGCTCAAAGGCACCGGCGACCTCGCCGCGCTGGAGAAGGTGGCGCACGAGTACGGCACCGGCCAGCACGACGACACGATCGCCGCCGTCGTCGACACGCTGCGCCAGCTGCTGCACGAGGAATTCCCGCGCCGCTCCAAGACAATCTCGGATCTGCCGCGCGACCTGGCACCGGAGAACAAGGTCACCCCCGACCTCGCCGCCAAACCCCGCCTCGGGCTGGCGCCGATCGTGCTCGCGATCGACGAATGCCAGGAAGTGTTTTCGCACCCGACCTACGGCTCGGAGGCCGCCGAGCTGGCGATCCGGCTGATCAAACTCGGGCCCGCGGTCGGGATCATCCTGATCCTGTCCACGCAGCGCCCGGACAAGGACTCCCTGCCCACCGGCGTCAGCTCCAACGTCGGTATCCGGTACTGCCTGCGGGTGATGGGCCAGCTCGAGAACGAGATGATCCTGGGCACCAGCCGCTACCGAAACGGCGTCCGAGCGACGACCTTCACGACGCGGGACAAGGGCATCGGCTACCTCGTCGGCGCCTCGGACGACCCACAGATCGTGCGGACCTACTACCTCGACGGGCCCGCGGCAGACAAGATTTGCGACCGTGCCCGCGCCCTGCGCGCCGCCCGCGGGCTGCTCACCGGCTACGCCGCCGGCCAACCCACCGGCCGCGAGGCCGGGCCGGGGTACTCGCTGCTCGACGACCTCGACGCCGCCCTCGGCGCCGACACTCAGCTGTGGTCCGTGACCGTGCTGGACCGCCTCGCCGACCTGCGCCCGGACGTCTATTCGGGCTGGACGCCGGCCCAGCTCGCCGCCGCGCTTAAACCGCACGGCGTGCCGACCAAACAGGTCTGGCAGCAACCCACCGACGGCAGCCGCAACGGCAACCGGCGCGGCATCACCCGCGCCGACCTCCGCCGCGCGCTCACCGCCGCCAAGCGCCGCGAACTACCCGCTGGCGCGGACCGGCTGCCGCCACCTGATGACGTGGTCGACGACGACCCGACCGAGGAGGGCGGTGAGCGCACCGCCTAGCACCCCCGGCCGCTAGACCTAGCGGCACCGCTAGCACCCACATCCCCGCCAGAGCGCGCCTCTAGCGCTCTAGCGGCCAGATCGCCACACCCCAAAACAGCCCCGTATCGAAGGAATCACCAGTGATCACGCTCGCTGCTAGACCCCCAACCGTCCTGCTGAACGCCGCCGCCACGCACCACGGGATGCAACTGCACCCGTGGCGCCTCCTAGCCGGCGCGCTCGTGCTCGCCGTGCTGATCTACGCGGCGGCCTGCGTCGTGACCCCGTTCGCGCGGTGTCGCCGCTGCGACGGCAACGGCAAGTACCGCAAGCCACGAGGCCGCGCATGGCATCCGTGCAAGCACTGCAAAGGCAGTGGACACCGGCTGCGCTGGGGACGCCACGTCACCAACGACGTGTACCGCACCCACCACCACGCGACCCGAGCCGACCGGCAACGCGACCGGCTCACCGCACGGAGGCCCCGATGACCCACCAGCCGCATCGGCTGCGCCGCCTCATCCTGTTCGCCGTCGCGGCCCTGGTGCTCGCGGTGATCGCCGCGCACCACGGCGACGACTCACCCAGCCCACCGCCGCCGGCTGGCGCCGCTGCTGCGCTGCGCCAGCTCGACGGACTGCCCGTCGTCCACGCCCGGCCGCACAGGCCCGGCTACCAACGCGGCTGCGGCTCCGGGCAGGCGTGCAGCTTCGGCCCCGCTTGGACCGACAACACGACCGCGCCGGGCGGGCACAACGGCTGCGACACCCGCAACGACATCCTCCGCGCCCAACTCGCTGACGTGACCTACCGGCCGGGCTCGCGCTGCGTCGTCACTGCCGGCGTGCTGCGCGACCCCTACACCGGCCGCACCATCCGCTTCGCCAAGCATCACGCGGCCACGGTGCAGATCGATCACATCGTGCCGCTCGCGCTCGCGTGGGATCTCGGCGCCAACATCTGGCCGCCGGCGCAGCGGACGGCGTTCGCGAACGACGAGCGCCTGGTGCTGCTCGCCGTCTCCGGCGCCGCGAACGACGCCAAGGGCGATTCCGGCCCCGGCGAGTGGATGCCACCCAACCGCGCCTACCGCGCCAGCTACGCCGAACGGTTCATCGCCGTGCTCGCCCACTACCGCCTCACCGTGACCGCCGCGGACAAGACCGCTCTGACCTCCGCACTCCAAGGAGACCGCTCGTGACCGTCTACGTCGACAACGCCCGCCGACCCGGGACCTGGTACGCCACCACGGCCTACTGGTCGCACCTGACCGCAGACACCAAAGACGAGCTGCACATCTTCGCCGAACGGCTCGGGCTACGCCGCGACTGGTTCTGCGACGAACCGAGCGGGCCTGGCACTACGAAGTCACCGCCTCCAAGCGCTGGGACGCCATCAACGCCGGCGCCCGCGAGATCACCACCCCGGAACTGCACGCGATCTACGCCCGCCGCAGCCGCGCACGCGGCTGGACCTAAGCCGAAACCGCCGAGCAGAAAGACACCCGCATGGAACTCGACTCCCACCCCGGCCTGGTGATGACCCCCGCCGTCTGCATCGACCGGCCCCGACAGATCCGCAAAGCACAGCGCGCCACCCGCGACGCCCTCATCGACATCGCCGGGCAGCAGCGCACCTCGGAAGTGTGGTTCGCGCAGTACCACGGCGCCGACGCCGCCCGAAACGCGCTGAGCAACCTGGTCGCCGACGCCGATCCCAGCCCGGCCGAGCTGGCCCACCTCGACCAGGTGCACACCTTCCTCGCCCAGCTCGGCAAGCATGCCGTGCTCGTCGTCGCCGCCTGCGAGGTCACCGATGACTAGCCCCCAACCCAGAACACCAACCCCGGTCGGTCACGCGAAGGCCGCGGCCACCGCGCTACAAGCACTCACGGCGCTGCACCGCGCACAGCTCGCCGCGAACCCGGCCGACGTCTACGCCCTGGTCGACGAGCTGCTGCCCGTGGTCTACGAACTGTCCCGGGTCTACGACCGGCTCGCCGGCCAGCTCAACGACTGGGCCGACCTCGCTTCGTCGCGCGGTCGAGCCGGCGACGTGCCCCAACGGCTGCACACCGCCGCCTCGCAGCTGGGCATGCACAGCGCCAACCACGCCTGCTGGGCGCACCAGCGCATGGAAGACGCGCTCGCCGCGCTCGACCGTCCCCGCTACCGCGCCGATCGTGGCATCCCGCTCGACTGGAAACCCAGCCGATGAGCGCCACCGCCGGCCGCCACCACTCCCACGCCGCACGACGCCACGATGACCGCCCGCTCCGACGGCAACATCAGGCCACCACCTTCCCTGCGATCTGCCTCCCCCCGTCTGACTGCCACACACCTAGTGCACTAGCGGCGCGCGAAGCGATCTTCGTCTCCGCTGTCCCCCAGAGGGCCGGCCGTACACCTAGGGGTGGCATGAGCGCACCCGGCCTGCCACGGACCGCAGCGACCCGCCCCGGACCGCTCGCACCGTCCGCATTGGGGGTGACCCATGGCTGAGCCCGCTACGCCGACGACCGAGACGGGCAACCGGATGCTGCTCGCCGCGCTCGACCACGCCCGCCGCGGCTGGCGGGTGTTCCCGCTACGCCCAGGCGACAAACGCCCCGCCATCAAGGACTGGGAAACCCGCGCGACCACCGACCGCGAGCGGATCACCCGCGCCTGGCGGGCCGGGCCGTTCAACATCGGCATCGCCACCGGCCCGTCCGGACTGGTCGTGCTCGACCTCGACCAACCCAAGCCCGGAGTCATACCGCCGGCGGCGTGGCGGCACCCCGGCATCCGCGACGGCGGCGACGTGCTCGCCGTCCTGGCCGACGCGAACGACCAACCGCTGCCGGCCGAGACCTACACCGTGCGCACCTGTTCGGACGGCACCCACCTCTACTTCACCGCCCCGCCCGGGGTGACGTTGCGCAACAGCGCAGGGCGGCTCGGGTGGCTCATCGACACCCGCGCGCACGGCGGGTACGTCGTCGCCGCCGGCTCCAGAGTGGCCGGACACACCTACGTCGCGCTCGTCGACATCAGTCCCGCCCGGCTGCCCGGATGGCTCGCCGAACGCCTCACCGACCCCGACCCCGCGCCCTCAAACGACGCGGTGACGACGGTGGGAAACCCGACCGCCTACGCCGCCGCGGCGCTACGCGGCGAACTGGACCGGGTCCTGGCCGCGCAGCCTGGCCGGCGCAACCACACGCTCAACACTGCCGCGTTCGCTCTCGGCCAGCTCCTCGCCGGCGGTCTACTCACCCACCAACTCGCCGAGGACGCCCTCAGCTTGGCCGGGCAGGCGATCGGCCTACCCGCCGGCGAATGCGCAGCCACGATCCGCTCCGGACTCAACTCCGGCGCCCGCACCCCCCGGACGGCCGCATGACCCGCCCCGACCGCATCCCCTCCGATTCGGCCTTCGATCAACTCGCCGGCGCGCCCGCCTGGGATTGGGAGCCGGTGCCGCTGACGGC
>Ga0137379_10005711_pt1 | contig 11757 bp, 10 predicted proteins | sample SagtaG_18_FD_104812 | JGI IMG/M metagenome (GOLD analysis project Ga0137379, IMG submission 104812) | Vadose zone soil microbial communities from Sagehorn Ranch, Mendocino, California, USA - Sage2_L_80_16 metaG | ecosystem: Environmental > Terrestrial > Soil > Vadose zone | place: USA...
GCTCCCGTTCGGCCTGGTGGGCCTCGCCTTCGTGCTGTTCCACCCGCAGAACAAGCGGCTCGGCGACATCGTGGCCGGAACCGTCGTGGCGCGCGACCGGCCCGAGGACCTGCAGCTCGCCGGCGTCCCCACGAACCGGCAGCCGGGGGCTGAGCCGCTCGAGACCGGCCCGCCCGAGCTCAGCGACGAGGAGTTCCGCCTGCTCGACCAGTACCTCGAGCGCCTGGAGCGATTGGACGGCACGCTGCGGCGCCGCTTTACGGCCGACCTGGCGGCCCGCTTCGCCCCGCGCTTTCCGCGGCGGGATCCCGACCCAGAAGCGTTCCTGATGCGGCTCCACGCCGGAGAGTTCGAGAAACGGAGCGGCCGATTGGCCGCGCGACCGACCGAGGGCGCGGGACGCACCACCGTCGCGGCCGAGCGGTTCGTGACCCGAAAGCGGGACTCCTGGGAGGCGTTTCGGACGCTCGCGGCACGGGCGGAGCGGATCGGCTTGAAGCAGCTGGGGGCGGCCGAGATTCCCGGGTTCGCGGCGCGCTATCGCGAGGTGGCGGCCGATCTGGCGCGCGCCCGCACGTACGGAGTGGACCCTCGGGTGCTCGAGTATCTCGAGCGCGTTGTGAGCGCGGGACACAACGCCGTCTACGGCCGGCACATCGGCCACCGGGTCCAGATGAGCCGGCTGCTTCTGCGAGAGCTCCCAGCCGCGGTGGTCGCCGCGCGCGCGTACGTGGTGACGGCCCTCCTCGTGTTCGCCGTTCCGGCGATCACCGGATATGTCCTGATCCGGGAGCGTCCGGCGATCGCGGAACAGGTGCTCACCGACGAGATGCTGGCACGTGCGCGGGCGGGGGCCGAGCACCGCGCGCAGGGCATCGGCTACGCGCAGGCGCCTTCGATGTATCTGCCCTTCATCGCCTCGCGCATCATCACGAACAACGTGCAACTGGCGTTCCTGGGGTTCGCCTTCGGGATCACCGCCGGCATCGGCACGCTGCTGCTGCTCGTGTTCAACGGGCTGTTCTTCGGTGCGGTGCTCGGGCTGTTCGCGAACTACGGACTGGCCGGGTGGCTGCTCACGTTCGTCGCCGGCCATGGGGTGCTCGAGCTGACCGCGATCTTCATCGCCGGCGGCGCCGGGCTACTCGTGGCCCGGGCCCTGCTCGCCCCCGGAGACCTGACCCGGCGCGACGCGCTGGTGCTCGCGGGTCGCCAGGCGGCCCGTCTGGTGGGAGCCTCCGTCCTGCTGCTCGCGCTCGCGGGTACGATCGAAGGGCTGCTGTCCGCGAGCGACGCCCCCGCTCCCTTCAAGTTCGCGACCAGCGGGGCGACGGTCGTCCTGCTGATCCTCTACCTCGCGAGCGGGCGGCACTACCTCAACTCACAAGCCACCGGACAGCCGGGGCAGCAGGCGGCCAGCGCAGCCAGCGGCAGCGACCGGCGCTGAGCCGGCGCGGCGACCACCACCGCGCGGGAGGGGAGAACCGCGGCCGGTGGCGCCGACTCACGGCGTCCGCTTCACCGATTCACCGATCTACCGATCTACCGGTCTATCGATCAAGGGCTTCGAGAATGCCGCGCATCTTGCGCGACAGCGCCTCAATCTGCTTCAGGCCCGCGACCGTCTCCCCATCGTACTTGTCCGCCCCCAGGAGGAGCAGCTGGGTCTCGGCGAGGATGGCCGCGAGGGGGTTGGAGAGGTCGTGCCGGAGCTTGCGGATCGGGTCCGCGGCGTCGGCCATCTAGAGCAACGACCGATACAGATCGCGCAGGTGATGGTCGCGCAGGTCGCGGACGGCCTGCCACAGATCCGGCTCCGACGTGGCGCAGAAGATCTCGGCCGTCGCGCGCTCCGCCTCGGTGTCCGCCGCCCCGAACAAGACCCGGCCCCGCCACACACCGTCCTCGCTGCGGCGTACCTGGAGGCGAATGGGGATGAGTTGTCCGTCGAAGCGAATGGGGGGGAGGTCGTGGACGACCGCGTCGCCCGAGTCAGGTGCGTTAAAGCGTGCCGGCTGTGCTGGCATGCGGCGCCTAGGGCTGGTTTGTGCAAAGATATAAGGGTCGGAGACTTACGCAATAGAAAGGGGACTCGGGATTCGGGGCACGGGACCCGAGACGACACGCCCTGGCCCCGAGTCCCGAGCCCCGAACCCCTAGATCCGGAACGGTATCGGCGCGAACGTGATGACGAAGAGGATCAGCGCCCCCCACGCCAGCCAGCGGCGCGACGCGGGCAGCGGCCGCTGCGCGTCCAGCACGGGCGGATGACCGAGGCGTCCCCGCGACAACACCAGCACCAGCAGACCCCACACATACCACCCCGACCACCAGCGGCCGAGCAGGATCACGAGGCACCAGAACACGAACGCGATGCGCTGGTGCCAGCGCGGCAGCGTCGCGTACAGGATATGCCCGCCGTCGAGCTGCGAGATCGGCAGCAGGTTCAGCATCGTGACGAGCATCCCCACCCATCCGGCGAAGGCGACGGGATGGATGCTGACCGCCGCCGCACGACCGAGCACCAGCCGCTGGAGCAACAGCGTGATCAGGGAGTCGCCCAGCGGGATCTGCGGGCCGCCGGCGAAATACACGGCGAGTCCGCGAAAACCCTCCTCGGGAGCGACCGGATGACTCAGCGCCAGTCCGGCCGCGAGCACCGGCAGGGCGATCAGGAAGCCGGCGATCGGTCCGGCCACGCCTACGTCGAACAGCTGCCGGCGATCGGACAGCACGGTGCGCAGCCGAATGAAGGCGCCCATGGTGCCGATGAACGTCGGAAACATCGGCACGGGAATGAAGTACGGCGGTGAGACGTCCAGCTGATAGCGGCGTGCGACCACGTAGTGGCCGAGCTCGTGACACAGGAGAATGGCGAGCAGCGGGGCGGCAAACGCCAGCCCGCTGGCCCAGGCCTGGAGAAAGCCGGGATAGCCGGGGTACCCGCTGGTGAAGAACACCAGCACACCGGTGTAGGGGATGCCGTTGGCCAGTACGGCGCCGGCGAACGTGATCGTGTAGAGCGTCGCGAGAAACAGGGCCAGGTGGAGCCCCCAGCGCTCGCGCCGGCGGGCGAGCGGGCGGGTGAGCACCAGGTGGCGCCCGTCGGCCTCGTCCGACCAGTAATAGCTGCCGCGCCACTGCCGCAGCAGCAGGGCGAGCGCCGGGGACGGGCCGGCGTGCATCGGATGTACAAGCGCGTCAACGACTTCGCGGTCTGGCAATGAGACGGTGCGCCACGCCAATAGAAAGTCGGTGAGGTTCACGCGCTCTTGACTGGGGCTTCAGGGTAGCCTAGAATAGTTTCTCGCACTCCTTCGAATTCCCAGATTCCATTTTCAACATCACCGCGCTCACTCCCCCACCTCGGGGTTTCGCCCGCCGTAGCATGGAGCAACGACACACGTGGATATCGCTGAGCTGAAGAGAAAATCCGTCGCGGAACTGCACGCGATGGCCGAAACCCTGAACATCAGCAACTACTCGGGGCTCCGCAAGCAAGACCTGATCTTTCGTATCGAGCAGTCGCTGCTCGACTCGGATACGGTACTCCGAGGCGAGGGCGTCCTGGAAATCCTGCCGGAAGGCTACGGGTTCCTGCGCAGTCCCGACTGGAACTACCTGTATGGCCCCGATGACATCTACGTCTCGCCCAGCCAGATCAAGCGGTTCGATCTGCGCACCGGCGATACGATCATGGGACAGGTGCGGCCGCCCAAGGAGGGGGAGCGCTACCTCGCCTTGCTGAAGGTCGAGGTGGTGAATGGGGACGAGCCGGAGAAGGCGAAGCACCGCGTCGCGTTCGAGAACCTGCGGCCCCGCTACCCCGAGGAGCGGCTCAAGCTCGAGCGCGGGGACGGCGACCTGTCGATGCGGGTGCTGGACCTGCTCAGCCCCATCGGCAAGGGGCAGCGCGCCCTGATCGTCTCGCCGCCCAAAGCCGGCAAGACGATCCTGCTGCAGAAGCTCGCCAACTCCATCATCGAGAATCACCCCGAGGTCTACCTCATCGTGCTGCTGATCGACGAGCGGCCCGAGGAGGTGACGGACATGGAGGAGAACGTCAAGGGCCCAAACGTGGAGGTGATCTCGTCCACGTTCGACGAGCCTGCCGACCGCCACGTCCAGGTCGCCGACATGGTGATCGAGAAGGCCAAGCGACTGGTCGAGCACGGCAAAGACGTCGTGATCCTGCTCGATTCGATCACGCGTATGGGCCGGGCGCACAACGTGGTGGTGCCCCACTCGGGCAAGATCCTCTCGGGCGGTGTGGACGCCAACGCCCTGCAGAAGCCCAAGCGGTTCTTCGGGGCGGCGCGCAAGATCGAAGGCGGCGGCTCGCTCACCATCGTGGGCACGGCGCTCATCGACACCGGCTCCCGCATGGACGAAGTGATCTTCGAGGAGTTCAAGGGCACAGGCAACATGGAAGTGATTCTCGACCGCCGTATCGCCGAGCGCCGCACCTTCCCATCCATCGACGTGCAGCGTTCCGGCACCCGCAAGGAGGAGCTGCTCCTCACCAAGGAAGAGCTCAACAAGGTCTACCTGCTTCGTAACTTCCTGGCCGACATGCCGCCCGTCGAAGGCATCGAGTTCCTGCTCGAGCGCATGAAGCGGACGAAAAACAACGCCGAGTTCTTCCAGACGATGCAGCAGGGATGACGGGCGGGCGGGGGGGCGGGCGGCTGCTCGGTGTGGACTGGGGAGAGCGCCGCATCGGCCTCGCCCTGTCCGACGAGACCCAGACGCTCGCCCAACCGCTGGCCACGCTCACCCGCCGCACCGGCAAGCGCTTCCCGATGCGCGAGCTGCTCACCCTGGTGGACCGTCACGGCGTGACGGGCGTGGTGGTCGGCCTGCCGCTCGACCCGGACGGCGCCGAAGGGGACTCCGCTACCGCCGCCCGCACGCTGGCGGCGGCGATCGCGCAGCACTCCGGCAAGCCCGTGGACCTGTGGGACGAGCGGCTCACGACCGCGCGCGCCCTCAACGCGGTGCGCGACATGGGGGGCACCACCCGGGGCCGGAAGGACGGCGTCGACGCGCTCGCCGCGACGGTGCTGTTGCAGCACTATCTCGACGCGAAGCGGGGCTCAGGCATATGAGAACGCGGAACGCGGAAGTCGGAACGCGGAACAGCGAATCGAAGGTCGCGTGCCTGTTCCGCGTTCCGCGTTCCGCGTTCCGCATTCTGGTTGTCGGCGCACTGGCGGCGTGTGGCCGATCCGACGGCCCCCGCGTCACCGTGACCATCCCGCCCGGCGCCACCCTCGACGCCGCCATCGACTCGCTCGCCGCCAACCGGGTCATCGACCACCCGGGCGTGTTCCGGCTGTACGCCAGATTGCGGGGCCTCGCCGGCTCGCTCAAGAGCGGCGTCTACCTGCTGCGCCAGGACGAGGCGTGGTCGGACGTGGTGGGAGCGCTCGAGCGCGGGCGCGGCGTGGAGCAGCGCTTTACGGTGCGTGAGGGCCTGCGGCTCGCCGAGATTGCAGACCTCGCTCAACGGGGGCTGCGAATTCCGCGCGACTCGTTGCTCGACGCGGCGCAGGATTCCGCCCTGCTGGCGCAGCTCGGGCTCTCGGAGCAAGCCGCGAGCGTCGAGGGATACCTGTTCCCCACGACGTACCTGCTGCCGCAGCGCATCGGTGCGCGCGAGCTCGTCAAGGTGATGACGCATCAGTTCATCGAGCAGTGGAGCCCCGAGTGGCAGGCCCGACTCGATTCGCTGCACTTCACGCGGCATCAGCTCGTCACCCTGGCGTCGATCATCGAATCGGAGGTCCGCTATGATCCGGACCGGCCGTTCATCTCCGCGGTGTACCAGAACCGGCTCAAGCGGGGCATGCGGCTCGAGGCCGATCCGACCGTGAGCTACGCCTATGGGCGGCGGTTGAAGCGCGTGTGGGAGAAGAATCTCGCCGTCCGTTCGTCGTACAACACGTATCTCCACGCCGGGCTGCCGCCGGGGCCGATCTCGCAGCCGGGGCGTGCCAGCCTAGCGGCGGCGCTCTACCCCGCCGACGTACCGTTCCTGTATTTCGTCGCACAGGCGGACGGGAAGCACATCTTTTCCGCCACGTACGCGGAGCATCTGGCCGCGATCCGGCGGGTCAAGGAAATGCGGCGCGCAGCGCGCGCGCCGCATCCGCCGGCTCGCTAGCGCCCCACACGGCGCCGATCACCGCGACGCCGGCGGCCCCCACGCGCGCCAGCGCGGCGGCGGTGGCCGCGGTGATGCCGCCGATCGCGATCACCGGCGTGCCGGCCGGGGCCAGTCGAGCGAGCCGGGCGAAGCCCTCGGCCCCGAGCGGCGGCCCGGCGTCCGGCTTGTTTCCCGCGGCGAAGCAGGGCCCGACGCTCCAATAATCGGCCCCCCCGTCCCAGGCGCGCACGCGCTCTGCCTCGGCGGGCGTGCCGACGGAGATGCCGAGCAGGAACGTGGGAGGCGGGGGGACGTGAGGCCGCACGCGGTCGAGCGGCAGGTCGTCCTGGCCGAGGTGGGCGCCGGCCGCCCCGGCGGCGAGCGCCACGTCGACCCGATCGTTGACGATCACCGGGATGGCGAGGGCGCCCACGAGGGAGCGCGTCAGCGTGGCGACGTCGCGCGGCGGCGCATCCTTGAGGCGCACCTGAATCATGGTCGCCCCGCCGCGCGCGGCCTCGCGGCATGCCGCCACCACGTCGCGCCCCTTGAGGAGCGCGGCATCCGTGAGCACCATCAAGCGCAACTGATCGGCGAGGGCCATGACCAAGACTCTGCGTGGACTGCGCGGCGCCACCACGGCGGCGGCCAACACGCGCGAAGCGATCCTGAACGCGACTGCCGAGCTGTTGCGCGCGCTCCAGGAGGCCAACGGCTTCAGGCCCGAGGAGGTCGAGAGCGCGATCTTCACGTCGTCTCCCGACCTGACCGCCGAGTACCCGGCGCGGGCCGCGCGCCTGCTCGGGTGGGTCGACGTGCCGCTCTTGGGAGCCGCGGAAGTCGCAGTGCCGGACGGCTTACCGCGCTGCATCCGCGTGCTACTGCACTTCTACACGGCCAAGCCGCAGCGTGAGCTGAAACATATGTACCTGCGCGACGCGGCCAAGCTGCGCCCGGATCGACAGCAATGACGGGCGGTGCGGCACTCCGGCAAGCGACGGTCATCGTCTCCGCCAAGGGCGCGGCGCGCTGGCAGGCCGGCCATCCCTGGATCTATCGCACCGACCTGTACGACGAGCCGGGCGACACACCGGGCATCGTCGCCGTCACGGACCGCCGGGGACGCCACCTCGGCCAGGCGCTGTACTCCCCCAAGTCGGAGATCCGGCTGCGCCTGCTCACGCGGGGTCGCGAGCCGATCGACGCGGCGTGGTGGGGCGAGCGGATCGGCGCAGCGGCCGCACGCCGCACGGGGCTGGCCGCTACGGCGTATCGCGTGGTCCACGCCGAGGGCGACGGCCTCCCCTCTCTCGTCGTGGACCGCTATGGCCCCTACGTCGTGGCCCAGCTGCTCTCGGCCGGATTGGAGCAGGTCCGGGACGATGTGCTGACGGGGATCGCTACGGCGCTCGCGCCCGAGGGGATCCTGCTGCGCAACGACTCCGCCATCCGGCGTCACGAAGGCCTGCCGCTGGAGGTGACGCTCGCCCACGGCGAGGTGCCGAAGGTTGTGGAGGTTGTAGAGGCTGATGTGCGTTATGCCGCTGCGCCCTGGACCGGCCAGAAGACCGGCGCGTTCCTCGACCAGCGTGAGAACCGCGTACTCGTGAGCGAGCACGCTGGCCAGGGTCGCGCGCTCGACCTGTTCACCTATCACGGCTCGTTCGCGCTGCACCTGGCGCGCCGGGCGACGGCAGTGGTCGCCGTGGACTCGAGCGCCGAGGCGCTCGCGCGCGGGCAGGAGAACGCGGCCCTCAACGGACTCACCAACATCACCTGGCACGAGGCGAACGCGTTCGATGTGCTGCGCGAGCTCGAGCGCCGCGCCGAGCGCTTCGACACAGTGGTGCTCGATCCGCCCGCGTTCGCCAAGTCGAAGCAGAGCCTGGTCCGCGCCCTGGCGGGCTACAAGGAGATCAACCTGCGGGCGATGCGCCTGCTCGAGCCGGGCGGCGTGCTGTTCACGTGCTCCTGCTCCTACCACGTGAACCGGTCGGTCTTTCTCGAGATGGTCGCCGACGCAGCCCGGGACTCAGGGACCCGCCTCCAGCTCCTCGCCGTCACGGGCGCGGGGCGCGACCACCCGGAGCTCGTCAACGCCCCGGAGACGGGTTACTTGAAGGGTGTGCTGCTGCGCGCGGTCGACTAGTTCCCCGTTGACTAAACCGCTGTCCTTTTACAACCTTGCATTCCTGTCCATGCCGGCGTCCGCCCTCGTCCGCCGAGTGTTCATCGGCCTCCTGGTCGCCAACCTGGCGGTCGTGGGGGTGAAGCTGTGGGTGGGATTCGCATCCGGGTCGCTGGCCGTCCTGGGCGGCGCGGTGGATTCCTGCGTGGACGCGCTCAACAACGTGGTCGCCCTGATCGTGATTCGCGTGGCAGCCAAGGAGCCCGATGAGGACCATCCCTATGGCCACGGCAAGTTCGAGACGCTCGGCGCGCTCGCCATCGTGGGTTTCCTGTCGATCACCTGCTTCGAGCTGGTGCGGGAGGCGGTCAACCACCTCGTGAGCGGCACCCATCGCGTCGACGTCAGCAACTGGCAGCTCGGGTTGCTCGTGCTCACGCTCGGCGCGAACCTGCTGATCACCTGGTACGAGCACCGCCGCGGCACCGCGCTCGGCAGCGAGCTGCTGGTGGTGGACGCGGCGCATACGCGCGCCGATGTCTTCGTGACGGTGGGCGTCCTGGTGAGCGTCTTGCTCATGCGCCGGGGGTGGTGGTGGGCGGATTCGGCGGTCGCGATCATGGTGGCGCTCGTGATCGTGTTCGTGGCATACCGCATCCTGGTGCGCACCGTGCCGGTGCTGGTGGACGAGCGCGCCCTTCCCCCGCGCGACATCCAGGACGCCGCCCAGGCGGTTCCGGGCGTGAAGAGCGCCTACAGCATCCGGTCACGTGGGCCTTCCGACCTGCGTTACGCCGAAGTCACGGTGTGCGTCGACCGCCACGCGGACGTGGAATCGGCCCATGCGATCGCCGACCAGGTGGAGGAGCGCCTCAAGCGCGACCTGCGACTGCACGAGGTCACCGTGCACGTGGAGCCATGCTGAGCCTGTCCGGCGAGCACCCATCCCGCACGGCGCGCCGGCCGCCGCGCTCCCTCAAGCAGGAGTACCACGAGTTCCTGCTGCAGCGCATCGAGGAGTACAAGAACACCCTCACCCGCGAGGAGCTGCTCGAGATCGGGGACGAGGCGGTGCGCGAGCTGGAAGAGAGCGCGGCGGGGCAGTATCTGCTCACCGAGGTGCTGCTGCTCGAGCACGTGGACCGCATCATCGCCCGCCGGCTGCGGCTCCCCACGTTCCCGCGCTGGCGCCAGAAGCACCGCGCGCTGCGGGCAGCACAGCGGGCGCCCACCCACTGGGGCCTCGAAGCGGACGGACCGCTGGTGAGCGCGGTGCGTCGCCTCGAGCCCGGCGACGTCGGCGTGGTGATCGGCGCGGCGGCGCTTCCGGTCGCCCTGTTCATCGCCGCCCACGACGCGGAGGTGTTCCTGCTCGACCAGGATCTGGCCGCGATCGAGGGCGCCGAGAGCCGGGCCGTCACCGAGCAGCTGGCGGGGCGCTTCCAGGCGCTCGTCGTCACGTTCGGCGGCTGGTTCCCCGACGTGTCGCCCAGCGTCGTGGTGATCGATCCCGTCGGGCTCGCGCCCGCACGCGCGCGCGACCGCAACGGGCTCCTGGCGGAGCTCCAGGCGCGCACCCGCCCGGGCGGCGTGCACGTGGTCCTGCCGAGCCCCACGGCCAGCGAGGTCATTCCGCTCGCCCCCGAAGCACTGCAGGCGCAATACGGCGGCTGGCAGATCGTGCGGCGCCGTCGTACCAAGGCGGGCGCCGGCTTCACGGCGACCAAGCCCGAGCGTCAGCTGGACACGGCGCTGAACGTGTCGGAGTGACCCCTCATCCCTACGCCGCCCCGTTAACACGTTGTAAGACGCCACGTTGCAAGAAGGCACACGTGGCAGGCTTCGTGCTCAGGTAGTGGCGTCCTATACCGTGCGACTGTTCAAATGACGAGTCTGCCCCTAGTTCTGGACGACGAGCCCATCGGCATCATCCTGCAGGCGGGGCGCCGGATCCTACGCCCGGCGAAGATATGGGCTTATTGCTGGTTCACCGATGAGGGCGAAGCGGGCGACCACACGCACCGCCACCTCCCAGAGCATCTCGACTGAGCACCCGGGCCGGCCTCGCGCCGGCCCGTGCCGTTTCAAGGCTCGGCGGCTAATCTTTAGGTATCATGGCCACGCTCACGGTCAACGGCCGCCGGGTCACGGCCGACGCCGAGCAGACGATCCTCGACGCCGCCCGCGCGGCTGGGATCGTCGACATCCCCACCCTCTGCTGGTATCCCAAGCTGCCCACCGTCGGCAACTGCCGTATCTGCCTCGTGTCGGTCGAGGGGCAGGCGAAGCTGGTGCCGGCCTGCGCGACCAAGGTGGCGGACGGGATGGTCGTGCTGACGGAATCCCCTGCCGCGGTCGAGAGCCGCAAGGGTGTGCTGCGGCTGCTGCTCGAGCGCTATCCCGGAGACCACCTGCGGAACGGCGGCCGGGCCGCGCCGCGCAACGAGCTCGAGCGCTACGTCGTGCGCTACGGCGTCGCGCCCACGCCGCTGGGCGCGCGGGACCTGGCGCTGCGGCACGGCGACGAGCGCCCCGGCGACCCGATGATCCGACACGACATGAGCACGTGCATCCTGTGCACACGCTGCGTGCGCGCCTGCGAAGACATCCAGGTGGTCGGCGTGCTGGACGTGGCGCAGCGGGGCGAGCACGCCGAAATCATCGTGGGCGCGGACGGCGATCCCGACAAGGCGGGGTGTACCTGGTGTGGCGAGTGCGTCCGCGTGTGCCCCACCGGCGCCATTTTCGAGGTGATGCCGCAGGAGCGGTTCGCGCCGGAGCGGGTCCGCCGGCCGGAGCGCACCGTCCGCTCGGTGTGCCCCTACTGCGGCGTCGGCTGTCAGGTTGACCTGCACGTCGCGGACGACAAGATCATGCGCGTCACCTCGCCCGACATCGAGCTCGACACCCCGAACCAGGGCTCGACCTGCGTGAAGGGCCGCTTCGGCTACGATTTCCCGCAACATCACGACCGCCTCACCAAACCGCTCATCCGCCGGGGCTGGCTCAAGCAGGGCGGTCATTGGGTATGGCGCGGCCCGACGGGCGCGGAGCGCCGCGGCGGTCCCTGGCAGACGATCGAGGCGGAGGGCCAGAAGGCGAAGCCGGCGGGACCGCCGCGCGCGGTCGGCAAGGCCGCGCGCGACCTGCCGCTGCTCGAGCGGCTGGACCTGGACCTGCGCGACCGGGTGGCGACGCCGGCGGCGTGGTACGAGCCGTTCCGCGAGGCCACATGGGACGAGGCACTGGAGCTCACGGCGCAGGAGCTGATGCGCATCAAGCGAGAGCGCGGCGGCGACGCCCTCGCCTGCTTCTCCTCGGCCAAGTGTACGAACGAGGAGAACTACCTCATGATGCGGATGTTCCGCGCCGGGCTCGGGACCAACAACATCGACCACTGCACGCGCCTGTGTCACTCGACCTCGGTGGCGGCGATGCAGCGGGCGCTGAACACCTCGGCGGCGTCGGGCTCGATGCGCGA
>Ga0137379_10005715_pt1 | contig 11753 bp, 8 predicted proteins | sample SagtaG_18_FD_104812 | JGI IMG/M metagenome (GOLD analysis project Ga0137379, IMG submission 104812) | Vadose zone soil microbial communities from Sagehorn Ranch, Mendocino, California, USA - Sage2_L_80_16 metaG | ecosystem: Environmental > Terrestrial > Soil > Vadose zone | place: USA...
AGGCCGCACCGGCCATCGGGATTTGTGGTCAAGGCCGAGAAGCTGGGAGAAAAACTGGTCATCCACAACTACGGTCATGGAGGAGCCGGCATTACTTTGTCGTGGGGTACGTCGCAGCTGGCTGCGGCTTTGCTTCCAGGCGAGCCGGTGCCTTCTGTGGCCGTACTCGGATGCGGAGCGGTTGGGCTAGCGACGGCGCGGCTGCTGCAGGATCGCGGTTTGCCGGTCACGATTTACGCGGCGGATCTTCCTCCAAACACCACCTCCAACATCGCTGGTGGCCCATGGTATCCGTTTGGCGTGTTCGACTCCGAAAAGAAGACCCCGGAGTTCATGAACCAGTTTCTGCAAGCCACGGAGCTTGCTTACCGGCGTTATCAGACTTTGATCGGACCACGATACGGTGTGCGCTGGATTCGGAATTATTTCCTGAGTCGTCATGAAATTACCGATGACGATGTGTCAAGCGCGATTCGCCCGTTTACGCCGGAGACCCGCATCTTAAGGGAATCGGAGCATCCGTTTTCTGGGTATCCCTTCGCCTTGCAGTACGACACGATGCTGATTGAGCCGCCGATCTACCTGAATGCGATGCTGACCGATTTCCGCATCGGCGGGGGCACGGTCCGGGTGAGACATTTCGATGATGTTTCGCAGCTTCAGCAGCTCACCGAGCCGGTGATCTTCAATTGCACGGGGCTGGGTGCGCGCGCGCTCTTCGACGATCAGGAACTTGGTCCCATAAAAGGACAGTTGACAGTACTTCTTCCGCAACCGGAAGTGAACTATATGGCTCTTATGGAGGATGAACTCTATATGTTTCCGCGTACGGATGGCATCTTGCTTGGAGGAACCTTTGAAAAGGGGGAATGGTCCCTCAGCGTGAACGAAACGGCGAAGGCCCGTGTTTTGCAGGGCCACGCGAAGTTTTTTGGTACCTTCCGCCGCTGCCGTCGATAGGTTGTGCCAGGGCAGTCACTGGCCACAGAAACACCGAGCACAAAGAGAAAAACCACGGGCCGCGCTTGCACAAACTGAAAGGAGATGGTGTTTGCTCCCATGAACGCGAAAGGACTTACGCCGATTCTGAATGTGTCGAACATTGCCGCGAGCTTTGTGTGGTTCGAGAAGTGGGGCTGGCGGAAGTGCTGGGACTGGGGAACGCCGCCAACCTTTGGGGCGGTGGGCTCCGGCACATGCGAGATTTTTCTGTGCCAGGGAGGCCAAGGAGGGCGCGGCCGCGGACCGAACGTGGCCACGTTTGGGCCGGAGGGCGACCAAACGTCTGACAAGGGTGCGTGGATGTCCGTGTGGGTGGAGGACGTGGACGCGGTCCACAAGGAGTGCGTGGCCGCTGGGCTGGACGTCACCTTTCCTCCGACCGACATGCCGTGGAATGTGCGCGAGATGCATCTGCGGCACCCGGATGGGCACGTGTTTCGGGTCGGCAGGGGACTCGAAGAAGAGTAGGGCAGAAGGCAGAAGGCAGAAGGCAGAAGGCAGAAGGCAGAAGGCAGAAGGCAGAAGGCAGAAATCCTTATCAGGTCGGACTAGAATCATCACCCAGCGGCAGAATCTGCAAGCGATTGCATGAGAGAGCGGGCTAAAGGAAAGGGTTGGCGGGGCGATTTGCATACTTTATAATCGCGGCTCGCAAGTGCTTTGGGCGAGCGTCTATGAATCGCGTGCGTGCCTTCTCGGTGGTCAAAATTGGCGGAATTGTGTTAGCGCTTGCAGCCTTTACGGGCGCTTCCACTGGGCAAAGATTGCCCCTGCAGGAGTCTGAAGCTGCTGCCGCAGCTGCGCAGGAGAGGGGACGCGAGGAACCGATCCCGCCGCCGACGCCTCCACCAACCTTGAGCGCAGGGGAAATTGCGGTGGAGCAGACGTCGCGGGGCACGCTGCCGGCTGTGCCACTGCTGGAGAGCTTCGACGGATTAGGCGCGGGATTTCAAGGGCCGCAGGGTACAGCGGAATTTCGCAATCCGTCGGACAATAGTCTGGCCGTTGGTCCCAATCACGTCGTGCAAATCGTCAACTCGCGAATCGCAATCTACTCGAAGAAGGGCAGGAAGTACGACAAGACGGGAACGGTTTTGTACGGGCCTGTGGCCACGAAATCGGTATGGACGGGGTTCGGTGGGGCATGCGAGGCTCGCAACAACGGAGACGCAGTAGTCCGCTATGACCAGCTTGCAAGGCGATGGTTAATCGTCCTTCCGATCTTCTCTCGAATTGGCCCGGACGAATTTCCTCGCAAGCTGGACATGGTTCCCGGCGAACCCGTGCCGCCCGGACAGCCCGCGAAGGCTGGGGAGGCTTCTTCGCCGGGACCTGCAACCGCACTTCCCCGGAATCCAACGCCGCCTCCGCCTCGGCCCGAGCGCGGGCAACGACCGCCCGAGAAGAAAGAAGGGGTATGGGCCATGTGCTACGCGGTCAGCACCAACCCGGACCCGCTCGGCACTTACTACCGGTACGCTTTTGAACGGAAGCTGTTTCCTGATTACCCGCGGCCGGCGGTGTGGATTGATGGCTATTACACGGCAACCAGCACGGGCGATGACGTGATTCAAAAACACGTGTGCATCGCGGATCGCGCGAAAATGCTTGCAGGCCAGCCGGCAACCGAGCAGTGCATCACCATTGATGGTGTGAATTTCCTCAACAACGCTGATATCGATGGCCAGAAGCTGCCGCCACCGGGGTCACCGAACATCATGATGGCCGCGGGGGGCACGCAGCTAAAAGGCATTTTCAATGATGACGGCATCTACTTCTGGAAAGTTCATGTGGATTGGAAGAATCCCGCGAATACAAAAGCGACTGGCCCCACGAAAATCCCCGTTGCTCTGTATCACTATCTTTGTAACGGACAGTTGACGAGTTGCGTCCCCCAGCCCGATACGGAGCGCCGACTCGACGTGCAAGGAGACAAGATCATGACCCGGCTGGTCTACCGCAGAGTCGGAGGGCACGAGTCGATCGTCGCGGCGCACTCAGTCGCAACGCGAGGAGGCGGTGGCGTGCGCTGGTATGAGTTCCGTCTCGACAAGAATCGTGACCCCGTGCTTTATCAAGAGGGAACGTACGGTCCTGGAGGGTTCTACCGGTGGATGCCGAGTATCGCGGTGGACAAGAAAGGCGACATAGGCGTTGGATACTCCTTCGGTGGGCTGCCGAGTTTCCCGGGGCAGCGCTTTGCCGCGCGGCGGGTTGACGATCCAAAAGGCCAGTTGACGCTGCGCGAAACTGCTCGCAGAAGGCGGAGCGTCGCAGAAGAACACGCTGCGCTGGGAAGATTACACGACGACGGCGATGGATCCGAGCGACGACTGCACATTCTGGTATGTCGGGGGCTACTTGAAAGGGGGCGACACCAGTTATCGGACCAAGATCGGTTCGTTCCGTTTGCCGAGTCGCAAAGGCGGCCGTTAGCTGCCGCAGCGCAAACCCGGATGGAAGCCCAGGAAGAATGGAATGATTGTGTGCGCGGACTTCTTTCGCAATTAAGGAGGCTGTTGTGAGGAAACTATTCTTAGTCGCATCCCTGGCGAGCGTGTTTCTGCCGGGACATGCGTTCGGGCAGAAACCGAGCGCGGCGCGAGTCTCAGAAGAAAAAATTGTGATAGTCCGGCCGCTGCCCTTGAACACCGTGCGGCTTACCGGCGGGCCGCTGAAGCACGCGCAGGAGTTGGACGCGGAATACCTGCTGCAACTCGAGCCGGATCGCATGCTGGCCTACCTTCGGCAACGCGCGGGACTTGAGCCCAAGGGTAAACCTTATGGAGGCTGGGATGGCGCAGGAAGGCAACTCACCGGACACATAGCCGGGCATTACCTTTCGGCGGTGAGTCTCATGTGGGCGGCGACGGGCGACGCGCGGTTCAAGGAACGCGCCGATTATATCGTGAGTGAATTGAAAACGATCCAGGATGCGCAGGGGGATGGCTACCTGGGCGCTCTCCTGGACAATCAAGGCCTTGACGGAAAGATCCACTTTCAGGAACTCTGCAAAGGCATTATTCGCTCGGGCGGCTTCGATTTGAATGGTCTGTGGTCGCCTTGGTACGTCGAACACAAGATTTTTGCCGGGCTTCGCGACGCCTACCGTTACACCGGCAATCGCACGGCGCTGGATGTTGAGATGAAGTTCGCGGGATGGGTCGAGAGCATCGTTTCGAAGCTCGACGACGAACAAACACAAAAAATGCTGGCTACCGAGTTTGGCGGAATGAACGAAGTCACCGCCGATCTTTACGCGGACACCGGCGATCCGCGGTGGCTGGCGCTTTCCGGAAAATTTGAGCATCGCGCGATGATCGATCCGCTCGCCGCGGGGCAGGACGTTCTTGGCGGAAAGCACGGCAATACCCAAGTGCCCAAGATGATTGGTTCCTTAGCGAGGTACATCTACACGGGAGACGAGACCGACCACAAAGCGGCCGTGAACTTCTGGGATGACGTCGCGTTGCATCACAGCTTCGCCACCGGAGGACACGGCAAGAATGAGTACTTCGGCCCGCCCGACAGGTTGAACAACATGATCGACGGGCGCACCGCGGAAACCTGCAACGTCTACAACATGATCAAGATGTCGCGCACGCTTTTCTCGGTTAATCCGGACATTCGTTACGCCGATTTTCACGAACGCGCCCTGTTCAATCACATCCTGGCCTCTCAAGATCCGGAGGATGGACGAGTTTGCTACATGGTGCCGGTGGGCCGCGGCGTGCAGCACGAGTACCAACGGCCGTTTGAAGACTTTACGTGTTGCGTGGGAACCGGCATGGAAAGCCACGCGCTTCACGGATACGGCATCTACTATGAATCCGGCGACAAGCTTTGGGTGAGCCTGTACGTCCCCACGCGGGCGAATTGGGAGGCCAAAGGAGTGCAGCTCGAAATGAACACCGATTTCCCCACCGGCGAATCGGCGTCGCTGAAGATTACGGCAAAATCAGCGAAGAAATTCACGCTGGCTCTGCGGCGCCCGTATTGGGCTGGCGCGGGATTTACCGTCAAAGTGAATGGCCAGGCGCAGAAGGATCTTCCCAAGCCGGATTCTTACGTGGAGATTACGCGCACCTGGAAAAGTGGCGACACGGTAGAGCTGGTCCTGCCAAAAACGCTGCGAAAAGAACCTCTCCCTGATAACCCAGAACGGTTCGCATTGGCGTGGGGACCGCTGGTGCTAGCAGGAGACCTGGGAACTGAAACATTCAGAGAGAGAGATGGCGAAGGATGGAAAGTTACTGCAAACGCTCCGGTTTTGGTGGCGGCAAACCAATCCGTAGAGAATTGGTTGAAGCCAGTGGCAGGCAAGCCAGGGACTTTTCTAACTTCCGGTGTTGGCCTGGCCACCGATATAACCTTCGTCCCGTTTTATCAGTTACCTCGCCGTAAGTACGCGATCTACTGGGACATGTTCACTCCAGAAGAGTGGAAGAAGAAGTCGGAAGCCTATGCTGTCGAACAAGAAAAGCAAAAGAAGCTCGATGCGGCAACGGTGGCGTTCGCACAACCGGGACAAATGCAAACCGAACGCGAGTTTAACCAGCAGGGCGAGGAAAGTTCCCCGGTTCAGCTTGAGGGACGCTACGGGAGGCGCGGAACGAAGTGGTTTTCTTTTGATCTGCCCGTCGAGGCAGGACATCCGATGGGCTTGATAGTCACCTTCAGCAATGACGCGCGCAGGAAAGGCTCGTTCGACGTCCTGGTGGACGGGAAGAAAGTTGGAGAGCAGGCCACGGAAAGACGCAGTCCCGAACAGGACGTGCGCTTCATTGATGTGGAATATACGCTTCCCTCCGAATTGATCGAAGGCAAACAGAAAGTGACAGTGAGGTTCGAAGCTGCAGCGGGCAGCGATATTCCCGGCGTGTTTGGGATTCGCATTGTCCGCGCGGACCGGACGCGTTAGCCAACGCAAAAAGAAGACAGGCAAGAAGTCACGAAGGGTTTACACGCGGAGGTGGTGCCGGGGGCCAGAATCGAACTGGCTACGCCCGCCTTTTCAGGGCGGCGCTCTACCAATGAGCTACCCCGGCATTTTCTGGAGCTTTTTAATTTTAGGGGCGTTGGGGAGTGGTGTCAATTCGGGGCGCCCCGATGCTCGCGACGAGATGCATCATTACGCCGACGAAGAGCGAAATCAGGCCAAAGATGCTTCGCCAGCCACGCCCAGCCATGCCGAGCTGTGGTTCTGTCAGAAAGGCCATGGACAGAGAAAGAACCGAAGTCAGAATAAAAATGGAACCCAGAATTTGCAGAACGCGCCGCCACTTGGACGGTTGCAGGTGAAAATACAAACCGAGGAGCGCATTGACGAGAGCTCCCGTAAGCAAATAAGTGTGCCGCGAGACATACATCATACGCATCTCGGCGGGCAGTTTCTCCATGCCGGGATTATGGTGGCCTAGCAACTGGCCGCTCAGCAAAAATGCAACAATGCCCGCAATTCCAACGACAAGATGAACGCGACGCAGCATGGGCGGACGGATAGTAACACGACGGCCACGAATTGAATTCTTAGGCACTACCAGGAATTGGAAAAGAGGCGCTGGGCAGCTGAGAGGCTGCATTTTTGATATTTCGAGTACGCCTCAGCGGCGCGCTGGCGGATCTGATCTTTGGATTCTTCTAGAATCCAGCCATCGAGCGCGGCCTTAAGCGTGTACGCCTCAGGAGCCATCAAGCCGGTGGTCCAAAGAAGAGGTTGCGCGCCCGTATTGCGGAGAAGGTCCTTGAAATAGGATTTGCTGGCGCAAGCCAGCACGATGGCCGAGCGGTTTGTGCTGGAAGGATTCGGGAATTCGAGCGAGAGGGGGAAATCCATCAGTCCATCATGGCCGACGTAAACGGCCAGGTCTGCACCCTCGGGAGGGCACCATACGACGCCGCCAATAGTGCATGCCTTGGGTTCGCCTGCATATACGTTGGCGCCGGCCGCGGTTTGGAAGAAATCTGTCAGGGCCTGCTTGATTTCACTGCCTCTGTATGCGTCGGCGACCAACACCACGTTTTGCGTGCGGTGCTGAAATACGATTCGCTCTAAAACGGCCTTGTGGGGCTCTTGTACTCTGAGAACTTCCTTCCAATCAGTGCTGTTATGAAAAAACGTCTTCACCCCAAAGGCAGCGCCCCAATATAAATTGCGCGCGGGATCCTCGCCGTTTCCCAGCGCCGTGGAAACCGGGACGATACCCTGGTGCTGGTTATCGGCCAGCGCGACGAAAACGTGCACGACGCGCGGCTTTGTTTGCGCTGAAACAAAGCTAAGCGCCAGGAGAAGCAAGCAAGTCGCGCAAATGTATCGCAGAGCGTGCATCACTCGATTGACTCGGCAAAGTCCTTCAACAGATTCCGGTGCCTATTGATTGTTCTTCGGCGCATATTGCTCGAGGAACTTCTTGAAGCGCACGACGTTGTAACTTTTGCCGTCCTCCAGCTCATTCGTGGGTTGAGAGCGGACCAACTCTCCGTCGGGGTTAAGGATGAATATGTGTGGATACCCATGAATCCTAGGGAAGCGGGACAAAAAGGCCTTGTTTGGATTTTCCTGGCTCATGCTAACTTTCATGGTGACATAGTTTTTGTCGAGAAGCGCCTCCAGGTCGGAGTGCTCCCGAAAGAAGCGTTCCATGGTGTGGCACCAGCTGCACCATTCGCCGCCCACGACAACGAAGATGTTTTTGTTCGAGCGTTTTGCTTCTTCGCTAACGGCCGCCAAGTCTCTGTCTGGGGCACGCTGGGGATCGTAGCGATCGGCCAGTGCATTGTGGGGCGCGGAGGATGTTACGTTCTGAACGAATGCTTTGCGCTCCAATGAGATTGGGGCGCAAAAATAGGCGTAGACCAACACCGCGAACACAGGAATTCGGACACAGCTGTCTTTGGACCAGCTACTGTTGCGATTCATCGAATTCTTTCATCCAATTGCGGTTTTTCAGGACCTCGCGAGGCTTGGTGCCGTCGGGCGGGCCGACGATGCCTTCTTTTTCCATGAGGTCGATCAGGCGCGCGGCGCGGCCGTAGCCGATTCGCAAGCGGCGCTGCAGCGTAGAGGTAGACGCGCGGCCGGCGTCGCAAACCACGCGAACCGCGTCCTGGTACAGGTCGTCGTCCACATCATCGCCGCCGTCGGCATCGGCACCGTCGGCGCCATCAACTGGTTTGCCATTTTCATCTTTCGGCGCTTCGAGCAGTTCCTCTTGATACTTCGCTTGCGCCTGGTCGCGCCAGAAGTCGCAGACTTCGCTGATCTCTTCTTCGGTGACCAGCGGCCCATGGATACGATGCAGGCGCGCCGAGCCGGCGGGCAAGTAGAGCATGTCACCGCGGCCGAGGAGCGATTCCGCGCCGTTGGAATCGAGAATCGTGCGCGAGTCCACTTTGCTGGCCACGCGGAAAGAAATGCGCGCAGGGAAGTTCGCTTTGATCAAGCCGGTGATGACATCCACCGAAGGCCGCTGCGTGGCGAGAATCAAGTGAATGCCGACGGCGCGCGCCATCTGCGCCAGGCGCGTGATGGATTCTTCGACATTGTTGGTGTCTACCATCATCAGGTCAGCCAGCTCGTCGATGACGATGACGAGGTAGGGAAGGGGCTTGTGCTGAGGCTCTTCGACATTTTCGAAAAGCGAGAGCGACTGGTCCTTCTTGAAGGTGCGGTTGTATTGGTCGATGTTGCGAACGCCGCGCTGCGCCAGCAGCTTCAGACGGTTCTCCATTTCTTTAGTGGCGTTGCGGAGAACATTCGACGCGATCTTCGGGTCAGTCACAACGGGCGCGATCAAATGGGGAATGTTTTCATACAGGCACAGTTCGAGGCGCTTGGGATCCACCAGCACCATCTTCACGTCGTCGGGGCTCGCCTTAAAAAGGATTGACATCATCAGCGAGTTGATGAAGACGCTCTTGCCCGTGCCTGTTGAGCCTGCGATGAGCAGATGCGGCATGGCCGCCAATTCCGTCACGCGAATGCGACCGTGCAAGTCGCGTCCCATTGCGAGCGTGAGTTTGCTCGGCGAATGGATGAACTCCGTCGCCTCAATGATTTCGCGCAGCGCGATGGTTTGCCGCTTGTCGTTCGGGACTTCGATGCCGATCGTGGATTTGCCGGGAATGCGTTCGATCAGGATGGATTCCGCCTGCAGCGCCAGGCACAAATCCTCGGTGAGGCCGATGATGCGGCTGTATTTGATGCCGGCTTCGGGCTTGAATTCGAACGTGGTGACGACAGGGCCGGGATTGATTTGCGTGACGCGGCCCTGCACGTCGAATTCGAGGCACTTCGCTTCGATGGCGCGTGCGCGCTGCTTTAGTTCTTCCTCATCGAGTTTGTGGCTACGCTCGCCTTCGCGGAGCAAGGAAGGAGGAGGAAGCTTGTAATTTGGGTTGTCCTTGGCGATCTTTGGATCGCCCTTCTTTGTCGCAGGTTTCTCCGTGTCCCTGTTAAAAACGAAAATGGGCGCCTTCACCACGCTCGGCTTTTTTTCTTTTTCGTCGGCCTCATCCTCTTCAGGTTCGCCGGTTACGGCGCTGCTTGCTTCGAGGAGGGCGGTTTTGGCGATCGCCTGGGGAGGCACGGGTTTCCTGCCGGAAAGGCGCGATTCCTCCACGCGGCGGCGCATGCGTTCCTGCTCGCTACGCTCGCGCCAATCGTGCCACCGCGCCTGCACTTTCTGGAGCAGGCCCAGGCGTTCGACGGCGCCGATGGGACCTTTCGGGCCTGTCGCCCACGCGTGTGTGCCTGCAAAGGAGAACCGAGTGGTCATGAATAGCGAAGTGAAAAAGAGGGCTACGGCAACCAGAAGCGCTCCCCAGAAATTAAATCCAGCCAGAAGTTCACTGGAAATCAGCGAGCCCACGATGCCGCCCGCGGGAATCGCTCCGCGCACGGCGGGAAAGGGAAACAGTGCGAGCAGTGCGGGCAATGAAACCAGTAACAAGAAATAGCCCGCCAGAGTGGCGAATTGCGAATCAATTGCCCGGCTCCGGCACCACCGCCAGCCAAGCACCAAAATAGCTGCGGGCAAGAGAAATGCCGCGAACCCAAAAACCTGGAACAGCAGATCGGATGCGTACGCGCCAACTGGCCCCATCCAGTCATTCGTTACGCCTCCGTCGCGCGGTTGCGCGCTGACGTTGAAGGACGCATCGCTAGGGGAATAGGAGAGCAGCGCCAGCGCGATCAAAACCGCCAGCGAAATGCACAAAAAGCCCACTAGCTCGTTCAGCCGCTTGTTTTGAGTCGGAGTCAGAAAGCACACGAAGATTCTCCTCAGCTTCTGGGGAAGGCTGAGTGTGGCGGCGGGTGCTGGCGCTATCGCAATCCCGCCTGGAGGAACGCCAAAACCAGGATGATGATACCAAACACAATCCGGTAGACAACAAATACTTTAAGGGTGCGTGTTTGCAGGTAACGCAGGAAAAAAGCGATGACAAAATACCCGGCGATGCCGGAAACGAGGACACTGACGGCAAGCGTCGAGAGCGGCAGCTCCAGCCCGCCAGCCTTGTGTATTTTGAGCAGTTTGGGAACTTCCGAAAGGACCGCGCCGGCGATCACCGGCGCGGACAGGATGAACGAAAACCGCGTCGCCGCGTCCCGCGTGAAGTTTCGAAAGAGCCCGGTTGTGATGGTGATCCCTGAACGTGAGACGCCCGGCCACAATGCAACTGCCTGCGCCAGTCCGATAGTCACTCCATCTCCCAGATTCGATTGCTCCAAGGTTCGCGTGAGGTTTGCACGCGAGTCCGCCCACCACATCAGCAAGGCAATCAGTACCAGCGAAATGCCGATGAGCATCGGCTGGCGAAGCTCATCTTCAATATAGTGGTGAAACAACTTTCCCAAAACCGCTGCCGGAATCGTGCCAATCACCATGTACCAGAACAGGCGGCGGCTTCGCGCCGCTTGTTCTGGGCTAGCCGTAGCTGGAAACCGGAATCCCACTCCGCAGAACACCAGTGTGAGCCAATCCTTGAAAAAATAAAGCACCACTGCCATCAACGTCCCTGCGTGGAGAGCCACGTCAAACGCCAGCCCCGGGTCTTGCCAGTGCAGCATCCAGGGGAACAACCTCAGGTGGGCGGTGCTGCTGATGGGCAAAAACTCGGTTAGCGCCTGCACCAGCGCCAAAATGATTGCCTGATAAAAGGGCATGGAGTTTAAGTTTCCTTTTGTGCCGGCTTTCCCTTCGATGCGCCCGGCAGGATTTTCCGCATCTCGTAAGCGTCAATGCGGCCGAGATAATAGCGCTTCAAAGTTGCCTCGATACGATAGCCGTGACTCTTCCAGAAGGCAACGGCCGCTTCATTATCAATTGCGGTTTCCAGCAAGATGGACCGTACGCCCCGCGCAGCGAGATTTGCTTCCTGGATTCCCAGCAGGGCGGCTCCGATTCCATGCCGGCGGTGCTTTGCGTCCACGTCCAGCGTAATGATGTGCGCGAGGGGGGGATTCTCCTCGCTCAAAATGAAACCGACGATGGGCCCGCCGTCTTCTGCGACCGTGCAGTCGGCGGAGGGCAGAGTCAGAAAATAGCGAAGCGTGGTCTTCGAATAGGAAATCCCTGCCGGGAAGCACGCCTGGTCCAGCTTGTAAAGCGCCGCGAAGTCGTGTGGCTCGTACGAGCGAAGGGCAGGCGGCATGGCGGGATTGTAGTCCAGAACGCCCGTTTTACAGGCGCTTTTCAAGGCGTCACACATCAGCGATTTGGCAATCGCGCTTACTTCTGCGGCTGAAC
>Ga0137379_10005727_pt1 | contig 11739 bp, 8 predicted proteins | sample SagtaG_18_FD_104812 | JGI IMG/M metagenome (GOLD analysis project Ga0137379, IMG submission 104812) | Vadose zone soil microbial communities from Sagehorn Ranch, Mendocino, California, USA - Sage2_L_80_16 metaG | ecosystem: Environmental > Terrestrial > Soil > Vadose zone | place: USA...
GTGAAACTGAGCCCGAATTAACCGCGAAGACGCGAAGAGCGCAAAGGGCTGCTCCGAGTAACTGAGGAAATAACGAAGTTCATTTCTTTCCCTTGACAGTCCCTGTTTGGAGGTGATACCCGTCTTTCATTGATCGGATCGTATGCTCTCAATCGAAGCAGGAGAGCCAGTCATGCGCGCTGCTGCCGGGCTTAAGACGCTGCCGGGAGCGTCCTAAACCTACCTGTTAAGGCATTAATTGTTCAGTGGGTATCTGAATTCCACTTGTGTAACTCGCGGTACCCAACCCCATCATGTGCGGATTGGTGTTTTTATGTAAGCTGCTGAATACAATTACTTTATCCGATCGGAGCCTGGCTGGCACGCCTTTTGCACTTCCGTGCCCTGCGGCATGATGGTTGATCTAAAAGCTCCATTAATCTCATGAAAGCAAAACAGCAACCAGCCCGTGATGTTGGCGAGCAGTTCCGGCTGCTTGTTGAAAGCATCGAGGACTACGCGATTTTCCTGCTCGACCCGCAAGGGAACGTATCCAGCTGGAACCCGGGCGCAGAGCGCATCAAGGGTTACCGCGCCGAGGAGATCATTGGGCGCCACTTCTCGGTGTTTTATCCCTCTGAAGCCGTGGATCGCGGTAAGCCGCAGTCGGAACTGCAGGTGGCGGCCCGCGATGGCCGTTTTGAGGAGGAAGGCTGGCGGCTGCGAAAGGGCGGGACACGTTTTTGGGCGGACGTTGTGCTAACTGCTATCCGCGACGAGAGGGGCCGCGTTATCGGGTTCGGCAAGGTGACTCGTGACCTCACGGAGCGCAAGTGGGGCGAAGAAGAAAAATTCGGAAAGATGTTCCGGCTATGCCCGGTGCCGCTGGCGATCGTGACGTTGGCCGAGGGGCGTTTCGTTGAAGCCAATGAGGCGTACGTCAGGCTTGTCGGCTACCCGCGCGAGGAGCTGATCGGCCGCACGGTTGCCGAGGTAAACATCCACCCGCAAGCCGAACAGAGGACGGCCTTGATGAAGGCGATCGAATCCGGCCAAAAGGTACGGAATGTTGAGGGCGTGCTGCGCAGCAAGTCCGGCGAGGAGCGCAGCGTGCTTCATTCGGCCGAATTGATCGAGGTGGGGGAAAACCCTTGCATGGTGACGGCCGTGCAGGACGTTACGGAAATCAAACGTCTGGAGGATGCGGTGCGCGAGGCATCGACGCCCGTTTTGCGCGTGCGCGAGGGTCTCCTCATTCTGCCTCTGATCGGCGTGATTGACTCTCACAGGGCTCGCCAGCTCACGGAGCAGTTACTGAAGGCGATCCGCCGGGAGCGCGCTCGCGCCGTGGTAATTGACCTGACAGGAGTGCCGAGCATGAACCTCACAATCGCCAACCACCTGATTCAGACTGTGGATGCCTCCCGTCTGCTCGGAGCTCGGGTGATCCTGACGGGGCTGTCCAGTCGTGCTGCCGAAAGCCTGGTGAGCATCGGTGTGAACCTGGGTCAGTTCGTGGCGCTCGGCGACCTCCAAAGCGGCATCGAAGAGGCGGAGCAGTGGTTGAAAGCACCGTGGAAGCCGAGCCTCCCGACAGCGACCGCACCCGACGGCGAAGATTTCGACCAAGCAAACTTTCCAGCCGGAACCAATCCGTAAGCTCCCCCCGCGAAGAACCGCAAAAAACAACCCGGAATCTCCGAACAAGCGGCGCAATCGGAACTGCGAGTCAGTTCATGCGACCGTTAATTGACTCTCTCAGAAGCTGCGAAGAATTTAATTCGTGAAATTTGTGGCGGTTTTACTGGCCGCGAACTCCACGAATTAACAAAATTAAATTCTCCGCAGCTCCTGAGGCGTTCACGGCAGCGTGAATTGACTCCCACTTCTAACTCATTGCACCCCTCAAAACCTTGTCAATGACTCCGAGGCCGGGGAGCTTTCGCGTCTGTCGCCGGCTTGCGAGCTTTTGCGTCGCGGTGAATCATCGGGAGGTCTCAGGGGCGCCCGCGGCGTCGGCCACACAGGGCCGCCCCTACAATTGGGCAGGCATGCCTAAGGCCATTTTCGTTTGCAGTGGCGAGCTGCAGGAGCAGGGAAACTTTGTGGTGAAACTGGTTCAATCACAGCGCCGGAACGTAGTTCTCTTCGACCTCAAACCGGACCGTGACTTGCTCCAGGCGCCGATGCACCGGCATGACTTTGTGCAGCTTCGGATTGAAATAGTCCCTGAGCATCGGGGGCCGAGGATGTTTGAGGTAAAGATCGGCATCACGCCGGATCTCGGAAGCCGCCACCAGGTCCAGCTCGTCGCGCGAAGACACGTGCTGGACGATGCACGGCACGTGAGTGATTCCCATTCTGCGAAGCGCGTAGGCGCGATGGCTTCCGTTGTTGAGGATCAGCCGCTTCTCGGCGTAGACGGCGTTTAGGAAATTGGAGCCGAAGCCGACGGCAATCCCGACGACGCCGACGAGGTTTCCCGGCGGAGGATAGTCTTTGATGTGCGTGGATTGCATCGGCATGATGCCGAGAAAGCGCAGATCGTTCGACGGCGACATAAAGACGTATTTGTTCTGATGCACGCGGGACCATTTCACGGGCGGTTGTGGGTGATCGTAAGGGAGGCATGTCTTTAAGATTTGCTCTTCGCTGGGGGCCGGGCCCAGTTTGCCCTCAAGCTCCCGGGCAAAGTTCAAATCGATGTGCTTTTGATAGACAACCATGCGGTCCAGCTCCACGAACGCGACCTCGGTCGGCACGGTGTTGAAATTGTGGTGCACCAGAGGATCTTTGAGAAACTCCGTCAGGAATGACTCGTACTCCAACCCCATGGAGCGAATGGGCGGATCATCCGCGAGGCCGGCCTCTTCCTTTTCGAGGGTACGGACCACACTCTGGGCAGCCTGCCATTCGGCGGTGAGGGCTCCCTCGGCTGGCGGGTCCACGGCGTGCCCTCTGACGTACCGAATGAATTGCTTCAGCGTAGGGCGCCCGATCAGGTACAAGTTTTCAGCGGCCGCAACTTGTTGGGGCTGGCCCTCAGGCTTGGGCTCGGCGGCCAGCGCGCGCTTGTCGTCCGTTGTCTTTGAAATGGATCCGGCCTCGATCATTTCGGGTGACGCGATCATGTTTTCCATCCTTCCTCCTGATAGTGAGTCCACTTAGTTTGGAGTTCAGCCTTTAGGCTGCCCTCAAGAGTTCGCGTGTGTGCAGGCTAAGGCCTGAACTCCATACTTACCACCACGACCAGACATCGACCTTGAGCGCGCGCGCCGTTCGCCACGTAATCAGCTCGACGATTCTTCTCGGGCCGCAAGAGATTTTGGCCTGTCCCGTCATCTCCGGTTTGAGGAGCAGGGAGCTATTGTCGATTTCCGTGGTGACAATAATCGTCTTGTTTGCGCTGACGGAACTGCTCGCGGAGGGCGCCGTTTTTTCCCCGGCACTGGAGCTCCCCTGCGCGGACGTGGCGATGGAAGTCACGTTCCCATAAAACGTCTGGTCGGGATGGGCGCGGGTCCTGAGCACTACCTTTTGGCCCACTTCGATGGGAGCAATTTCCTTTTCGGAAATGACGATCTGTGCGGTCACGGTTTTGAGATCGAAAACCTTCGCGATCAGATCACCCTGTTTTACGAGCTGGCCTTTTAATTCCTTCAATTCCCGGGACGGTGTCGCAACGATCCCTGTGGCGGGGCTCAGGATTTGGGTGCCGGCGAGCTGTACCCGAAGAAAAGCCTGGTCGGCTTCCGAACGCTTGATGTCCGCTTCCAGCGCCTGGATCTCCTCTTTTCGGGTTCCCGCCAGAAGGAGCTGGAGTCTGCTCTCCGCTTCCTTCAATTCCTTTTCTGTGACGGCGACATTCGTGCGAGCCTCGGCCAGATCTTCCGCCAGAAGCACCTGCTTTCGGGCCCGGGCTTCCTCCAGCTCCCTCTTCCGGACGGCGACCTGTTCGGCAGCTTCGTCAAGCTGCATGCGCGAACCGAGCTTTTCGTCGATCAGCGTTTGAAACATTTCCAGGTTCTTGAGGCCGAACTGCAGCCGCTCTTCGGCCTTCTTGATCGTGGTCTCGGTCAGGGCCAGCCGCTCCTCGCGCCCGCGCTTGGCCTGCTCGTAGAGATCGCGCGCTTGCTTGAGCTTCGAGTTGCCCGTTTCGACGGCCTTTGTTGCCAGTGCGATTTCCTCGGCCCTGGGTCCTGCGACGAGCATCTGGAGCCGCGCTCGCTTCGCCGCGAGATCAGACTCGACCTTGAGAAGCTCCGCGCGCGGGGCGTCGTCCAGCAAACGCGCGATCAAGTCTCCCGCTTTGACCTTGTCGCCCTCGTCCACGTAAATCCGCGCGATGATGCCGTCGACCGCGGTGCGGACGTCCGCGTTTTCAATGGGGAGGACGTTGAAGGCTCCCGTTATGCGCAGCTGCAAGTGGACCAGGAACGAGATGACCAGGGCCGCTACCGCCAAGGCCGTCCAAATGGCCGGCCGATGCCATGCACCGCTCTTCTTCCTCTTGGACTTGGCAGGTTTGTCAGGCTCGGGCGATTCGGCGCCGTCCGATGTCTTGAAGTCCTCGCCATCGTCCTCGGGATCCGCCGCCTTGCCAAACAACTTCCGGTACCGGCGGCGAACTTTAAGGCCCAGGAAACCGGATGAAAGCAGAAAGACCGTCGGCTGGCGGTTCTCGATGAGGTAACCGCCTGCCGTCACGAGGATGTAACCGATGAGAGTAAACGAGCTGACCGCGGCGATCAGACCATAGGTGAGGAGAGTGCTCCGTTCGCGTTGAGGGAACTCGACCGGTGTTCGAGGAAGGAAGAGCACTCTCTCCATCAAAGTGCCGACATACCTGTACGCTTTCCTTCTCAGGTTCGGGATCTCGAGGTAGTCGCTGAGCATGTAATATCCGTCGTACTTGAGGAAAGGATTGAGGTTGAGCAGCGTCTTGACGCCCGAGGTGGTCGTCACGATCAAGGCAAGGGAGTTGATCCAGGTCTCCGAATCTGTCACACGCCACGCCAGCGCGGCCAGGGCCCAGAGAAACAGCTCGAAATAGGGTCCCGCGAAACCGACCCAGAGCCGCTTCGATTTTTCCGGAAAGAGCCAGGCGTCGCTGACGTTGCAGTAGAGGGCGGGTTGGAAGTACATCAGCAGGAATCCCATTTCGTGAACCTCGCCGCCAAAGTATTTGCAGGTCAACCCGTGGGCAAATTCGTGCAGGGAGACGACGAAAAAGATGATTGCCATGAAGAGCGGGATCGACGAGATACGGTAGAGCTGGGAGAGGTGCTGAATGAGTTCGCGCGAGTTCGTTATGACGGTTGCGGCCCCCAGCAGAATGAGCGCGGTCGAGAGCACCAGGAAGTGCGGCGTGAAAAAGAAGCGCAATCGGGGAATGAGACGGTCGAGGAGCCGCGACGGGTCGAGAACTTTGAACCGCAGGTACAGCACGCTGCCGCGAATTCGTTTCTGCCCGCCCCGTTTTCTCGACGAAGTTTCTTCCGTTTCGAGGAGGTGGGTCTTGGCCAGATTCTTGACGAAGGCCCGCAAAGTTTCAGGGGGAAGAGTTGCTCCGAACTCTTCTTCTGCTTTTTGCCGAATGACATCGAGAGGCGTCTCCCCGTCAAGCTGCTGCGCGATGAAATGCTCGGCTTCCCGAAAGCGAAAGAAATTACCGGAGACAGGGTCTTTGACGACGAAGACTGTCCCGCCTGCCGTCTCCTGACGGCGGATGACCAGATCGCTCCGGAGTTTTGGCGCAGAAGAAATCATGACCTTTAGCTGCCCCTCATCAGTGTAGAATAATGAGGGAAGACCGCGGGAGGTTCCCGCGGCCTTCCCTTCACTGTAGCGTGAAGCGCCAGGCGTTCAGGTCAGCCCTGACGCCTGGTGGTTGACCTTGGTCACCTATCAGCCAGGGTTAGGCGCAGCCGCCAGTGCCGCCGCTGTGATGGCTCTTCGAGCTCTTGTGGCTCTTGGAGCTCTTGTGGCTCTTGTGGCTCTTGGAGCTCTTGTGGCTGTGGTGACTGCCACTGTGGCCACTCCCGCCACTCGCGCTGCCGCCACCGGATGGTGGTGTTACGCCGCCGGGCGCGATGCGCTGCTCGAGCTTCTCCAGTTCGAGATTCAGATGTTTCATTCGCTTTCACCTCCTTTCTGTTTGGGATTTAGTTCCTAAGGGCTTTTGTGTAGGCGTTTTCTTTGGCCTCACTGAAGAATCTTTATCCCCTTGTGTTTGGAAAGCTGGAATTTTCGCGCCGAGACATTGTTGGATTCCATCTCCACACCGTCTTCGCCTTCGTCGAGGAGATTGTCCGGGTCGGCCGTGACGACCAGCCAATAAGGGGGAAACCGTCGGCAAGACTTCCAAAGTTATCGAAGGCTTGATTTCGGTTGAACTGCGATGGCAGGCGCCCTGGCCGAGAACACCCGTCGCTCGGGGCCTGTGACACAGATTTGCGGTTTGTCCGGATCTGGATAAAAGCATAGGACGCGCGACGCAGGGGGAGAACCTTTTCGCGCGCTTCACCGCGAGAAACCCACGACATACTGGTTCCGCATGTATCCAACGGCGGAGGTCCTCGAGGGCCGGCTGGCCCATTTCGCCTCGGCGGGGAATAAACTTTGCCGCCGGTTCGATGTTCCTTTCGTCCATGTAACTCCCTCGCCGGATAAGTCGCTTTCGATCGGAACCGATGAGCAGTTTGTACGGACCTTAAACGTGAGTGATTGGAACTACCGAACAGCGGTTTGTACACACAGGCAACGTGAGTCATAAACACCGCCGCAGTTTGTTATAGACTGGCAACGTGCGTGAGACACACTATCGATTAGGCCCCAGTTAATTGCAATCGCCCGAATTGCCTAGCCGTAGGGGTTACTCCGTTTCCCGGGAAAGACAACAACGCAACGGAGGGTCGCCCTTGTTCCAACCAGGCGCATCGCGGGGCGGAGAGCCGCGAAAGAAGACACGGAGCGGTTGGACCTGCGCGATAATGTTCGCGATTCCTTTGCGCGCACTGAGCGCCTTCGCGGTGAGACTGAGCCCGAATTAATTTGAGGGAGTTCGTTCGAATACGATTGAGAAGAATCTGTATATTACTTCGACTTGACGGGAGGGCTTATGGAAGACACTGAATTCTATTCGAAGCTGCGGGAAAAAGTGGCGGGTTATACCGGTCCGTATTCAGACTACGTCCTGCTGATACCGGATCTAGTAGCGCTCGTTGCCCGCTTGATGCGAGACACTCGGGTCCATTCCAAACACAAGATTTATCTGGGGGCGGCGCTTGCGTACATCGTTTCGCCCATCGACCTGATGCCGGAGCGAATATTCGGGAAGCTGGCTTTCCTTGATGACCTTGCTGTTCTCGTAGCGGTCCTGAACATGCTGTTGAACGAAACGGATAACCAGATCGTGCTCGAGAACTGGTCGGGCAAAGCGGATCTGCTCGAAACTGTGCGAAACTTCCTGCGCCAGTCGGACCAGGTCATCGGCAAAGCGCGCCTGGAGAAGATTCTGGATTATCTTGGAGTCCGCAAGCCTGCCTCGCCGGCGGGCGTGTGATCACAGTGGTCAGTGGCCAGTAACCAACTGACCACTGACCACCGACCACTGGCCACTGTCGTCTACATCAGATGGAGGCCGCACTCCTGGCCTTGGTGGGACGTTCCTACGAAGCGTCCCGCGCGTTCGAACTGCCCCTGTCGTCCTCCGCCCGAGCGGGTTTTCCCTTGTGTCGTGCACGGCTGGCATCCAAGGGACAGATAGCCGGCGCTGTAGAGCGGATGATTGCGCAGCTTCTTCCTCTCGATATAATTCCATATGTCTTTTTTAGTCCAGAAGGCGATAGGATTTACCTTTGCAATTTTGCCCTGCTCGAGGAGCTTGGTGTTTTTCCTGTATTCGGTTTCGTCGCGACGCAGTCCCGTAAGCCAGGCGTCAAAGTCACCAATGATGGACTCGATCGCGGGTATCTTCATCTCACAGCACTTGTATTGATCATTTCGAACGAAAGAATCGCCGTATTCCGCGTCGATGCGGCGCTTGGCCTCCTCGCTCGGCCGCACCCAGCGGAAGTTGATTCCAGTCTCGCGCACCAGATCCTCGGCGAAAGCGAGCGTTTCAGGAAACTCATAACCGGTGTCGATGCCGATGAAAAGCATATCCGGCTTGACCTGGACCGCCAGGTCAACAAGAACGCGGGAGTCCTTGCCAAAGGAACAGGCGGTGAATACGCGAGGATATTTGTCCACTGCATACTGGATAGTGAGTTTCGATAGCTCAACCTTCTCGTGAAGATTCATACCTACAATTTCTCCTTACATAAAGAGTTAACGGCCAGCCGCAGCCGTCGCCAGCACTTGCTGGGTTTCGCCGGAAAATTCGGCGCAGAAGTCCAGGAAGGACCGGGCTTGGTCCAGGATCTCCCGGGCTGCGGTTTCGGTGGGCTCTTGCTGCTTGAGCCCATCGAAGTATGACGACACATCGAGCCAGGCGCCGTGCGTCTGGCCCGACAAAACGAAGATATTTTCGAATTCCCAAAGCGCTTCCTCGGATTTAAACGGATCCACCAGGCGGGCATACAGAGGAACGCGCGCCGCCTTTGCGGCGGCTTCGTAGGCGGCAAGAATCGCATGCGCAAATTCGGAGTGGTAAAAGTACGCCTCTCCCTGGGCGAGCGCTGCCTGGGCCGCTTCGAACGAAGGAACGACTTCAGCAACAGTCGCGCCCGCGCATTCGCCCTTGATCCCCTGCCTCACGGCGAAGCGCTCGTTCTCGTGTCCATAGTCCTGGTAAAAGGAGGGATCGTCTTCAAAGGGCGGCACCGCGCGCAGGGGCTCCAGGGTGCCTTTGATTCGGGCGTCCCCGAGACGCTCCATACAGGCGTTGAAGTTCTCGGTTCCCCGCCTTTCCCGGCTGTAAAGGTCGAGCAGGGCTTTCATGACCTTGACCCCATTCCTGGCCGGGAATTTTCCAATCACTCGACCGATCGCGGCTTCGTCCAGGTTCACTTCCCCCCCCAGGAACACCAAGTAAGCCGGAACGGTTCTGCCGCCCTGCGAAAGCGCCGCCGCATGGAACCCGATGTTGGCGATGCCATGCTGGGCGCACCCGTTCGGGCAGCCGGATATTTTCACTTTGAGGGCGCGAGCGAGCTCGTAATGCTCCGCCAGTTCCCGCTCGAATGCTTCCGAAATGACGCTGCCCAAACCCTTCGCGGAGGCGATGCCCAGGCGGCACGTGTCCGCCCCCGGGCAGGTCGTGACGTCGGAAACGGTCTCCGCTCCGGCCTCTCCCAGCCCCAGCTCTTTGAGTGCCAGATACAGTTCCCCCAGCTCCCCTTCACGTACCCAAGGGAGGTAGATGTTTTGCTCTATGGAGGTACGCAATTCGCCCGCCGAGAATCTTCGCGCCACCGCGGCAAGACGGCGAGCCCGATCGGCGACCAGATCGCCCAGCTTCAAACGGACGTGAACTCCGCGAAACCCGGGGACTTTGTGCTCGACAACAGAGTCGCGGTACCACTTCCGGAAATCCGGCGTATCCAGGAGAGGGTCCAGAACCCTCAAATCTGACGGCGGCGTTAGCTCAACGTCAGGATAGGGGACACGAACTTCCTTGAGGTACTGCGCGACCAGGGGGATCGGGCCGACACGTTGACGCTCTTCGTCCACCTGCGCGCGAAACTTCTCCCAACCCAGGGTCTGGACAAGGAACTTCATGCGCGCCTTCATGCGCGCCTTTCGTTCCCCATACCGATCGAAGACCCGGAGGACTGAAACAGCGAGGTGAAACAGCTCGGATTCAGGTAGGAAATCGGTGTAGAGGTATCCCAGCATGGGGGCCCCCCCTAAACCCCCACCCAGATAGACCTTGAAACCGCGCCGTTCTCTCCCGTTTTCGTTTCGAATCACAGCAAGGAGACCGATATCGTGAACGCGGAGGGCAGAGTGGTCTTCACTGCACCCCTCGAATGTGATCTTGAATTTTCTGCCCAGATTCTGGTTGTACTTGTTGCGAACAAGGTACCGGAAAAGCGCCTCCGCATACGGAGCCACGTCGAAGGCCTCGCTGCGTGAAGTCCCCGCGCGGTAACAGGCCGTGATGTTACGCACGGTGTTGCCGCAGGCCTCCCTGGTGGTAATTCCGGCTTCGGCGAGATACCGCATCAGCTCGGGCGCTTCTTCAAGCCTGACATAGTATAGCTGGGCATCCTCCCGCGTCGTGAAGTGGACGAACCCGCTTGCATAGCGATCCGCCGCATCGGCGAGACGGGCCAGCTGGTCCGAGCTCAGGATCCCTCCAGGGAACTTGATCCTTTGCATCTGGACACCTTCCTGGCGCTGGGCGTAGGTACCGAAGTGGAGGCGAAGTTTCTGCATCTTGACTTCGCCCAGCTCGCCCGCGCGGTACTTCCGGATCTGTTCCTCGTAATGCGCGAGCTCGTCCACAATGAATTCAGGGATGGCTCCCTGTTTCGGCTCGACGTAAGTGGTTTCGCTCATGGCGACCTCTTTTCCTGCCCGGGGGCCGGGTGTTTCGCCCGGCGCGCCTGGCCACATGCAAAAAAAAAGCCCCGGCTCCCAACGGGAACCGGGGCTTTTTCAGCCATTTTCTTGCGCCGTTTTTTAGGTAATGCTCACCTCACGGGCGAGAAACCGGTTCCCCTGGAGAAGGGGCATACAGGTACACCGACACACGCACACAACCAAGTTTGAACTGCTTTTCGGGGTTGTTTCAGTTTTTCGGTGCACTGTCCGGTCTCTCAATAATATCTATCAACAAGTCCAGCCGAAAAGCTACCAGGAGCTGCTGCCTGTTGTCAAGAAGAGAAATTCTTCGTCCGCTCCGACAGGATAACAGGATGGACGAGACTTGCCTTTGCCACTTTACTGGCAACGTTCCCTGAACTTAACTTCCCCAGGCTCCACACAATCCCGTAGATCCTGTTATCCTGTCAAGAAAGTTTATCCTGTCCTCCTGTCAGATCCCTGCGCGGGCAGACTAAAGCCTGAACTCCGACAATCTCATCTCTGTGTCTCTATGTCTCTGCGGCTAAAAACAGAAGTTGAATCCTCACCGGTGACGGGTTACCCTCTTGAGATCGCTGGGAGCAAGGGAAAACGCCGCGGTGTCTTTGGAGCAAACAGCCTTCCCCCTCGTTGGCTTTAACGGCCGGTTTTCCGGCCGCCCAGACCCTGCGTTTTCTACTGATCCTTACCAATTTCAATTAAGGGCGAGCTGCGCAAAGCGGTTTTCGAGGCTCACCCTGACAAAAGGAGGAAACTATGAAACCGCAGGAAACCAGGGTTGAATCAACCGTGAGACGGCAGCTTGGTCCTGGGGGCGCGACCCGGGAGAGCTCAGCTTCAAACTCGGGGTCGAAGCCCTCCCACAAAACGGCGTCCCCTGAGTTACAAGCTCGGATCGCGGAGCGCGCCTACAATCTTTACGAAAAACGAGGGCATCAGGCAGGTCACGACCTGGAGGACTGGCTCCAGGCAGAACGGGAGGTCCTCCAACAGGAAGAGGCCAAGCAAATCGGCCGCCTGTACCGGCAGGAGCTCTGGAACACGGGGAATCTGGAAATCGCCGACAGGATTTGCGGATCCGGTGCAGTCTTTCATAACAATGATTCCCTGACACCGGATTTCGGCCGCGGACCGTCGGCCCTGAAACAGATTGTGACCATGTACCGAACGGCCTTTCCTGATGCCCAGGTCAAGGTCGAGGACCTCGTCGCCGAGGGAGACAAGGTA
>Ga0137379_10005728_pt1 | contig 11738 bp, 9 predicted proteins | sample SagtaG_18_FD_104812 | JGI IMG/M metagenome (GOLD analysis project Ga0137379, IMG submission 104812) | Vadose zone soil microbial communities from Sagehorn Ranch, Mendocino, California, USA - Sage2_L_80_16 metaG | ecosystem: Environmental > Terrestrial > Soil > Vadose zone | place: USA...
CGTGTATCCGGCCATGCGCGCTCCCGCCTCGCTCACGGCCTCGAGAACCGCCTCCATGTCCTTGTCGTTCAGGAACGGGATGATCGGCGCTACCAACGTACCGCACGGAACGCCCAAGGCGCTCAGGCGACGAATCGTTTCGACGCGCCGGTAGGGTGCCGCTGCGCGCGGCTCGAGGGTACGCGCGATCTCGCCGTCGAGCGAACCGATCGAGACGAACACCTGCACCAGGCCTTCGCGCGCCATGGGTTCGAGCAGATCGACGTCGCGTTCGATCAGCGAGCCTTTGGTGACGATGCCGACCGGATTACGGAACTCCCAAAGCACTTCGAGGATGTCGCGCGTGATCCTGTGCTTTCGTTCGACCGGCTGATACGGATCGGTATTGGCTCCGAGCGCAATGAGGTCGCAGCGGTAATCGGGGCGGGACAATTCCTTTCGCAGCAGCCCGGCGGCATTTTCCTTCGCGAAGATCCGTGTCTCGAAGTCCAGACCCGGGGAAAGTCCGAGGTAGGCGTGACTCGGGCGCGCGTAGCAGTAGATGCAGCCGTGCTCGCAACCCTGATAGGGGTTGATCGACTGCGTGAAGGGAAGATCCGGGGAGTCGTTGCGCGCGATGATCGAGCGCGCCGTGTGCAGCGTCACCACCGTTTCGGGTCTCGTCTGGGCTTCAGCTTCCGGCTCGCGGCTGCGCGCGAGCGTCTCGAAGCGCCCCGGGGGGTTGTCCGCGGCGCCGCGTCCCTTGATTTTCGTCTGCGACCTGTCCACGGTGTTCGCTCTAGATGACCCTGCGTTCCTTAAGGCCGGCTATCTCGCTCGCGCTGTAGCCATGGGCGGCGAGCACCGTTGCAGTGTGCTCGCCGAGTTCAGGGCCGCTCCACTCGATGTCACCGGGCGTAGCCGAAAGCTTGGGAACGATTCCGGGGACCTTGAGCGGCGTGCCGTCCTTCAGCCGGACCTGCCGGATCATGTCGCGAGCCAGGTACTGCGCATCACGCGCGATGTCGGCCATGCTGTAGATCTTGCCGGCCGGCACCCGGGCCTCGTTCAGCGTTCCCACGACTTCGTCGGCGTCGTACTTCGCGGTCCACTTGCCGATCACGGCATCGACCTCCTCGCCGCGCTTGGCGCGCCCGGCGTTGTCGGCAAGCGACGGGTCGTTCGCGAGATCCTCCCGGCCGATCACCTTCATCAAGCGCCTGAAGATGCTGTCGGCGTTGGCCCCGATCACGACGTGCTGGGCGTCGCGCGTCAGATACGTGTTCGAAGGTACGATGCCGGTCAGGTTGCTCCCGGTGCGCTCGCGCGCTTCCCCGAAAAGGTCGTACTCCGGCAGCGCCCCTTCCATCATGTTGAATACCGCCTCGTACAGCGCCACATCGATCACCTGGCCCGTGCCCGAACTGCGGCCGCCGTTCGCGTTGCGGTGGTGCAGAGCCATCATCACACCGACCACTCCATGCAAGGAGGCGAGCGCGTCTCCGATCGACAGGTTCGGGCGCACCGGCGGCCGATCGGGAAAGCCGGTCACATAACGCAACCCGCCCATCGACTCCCCGATCGCGCCGAATCCCGCCTGATCGCGGTACGGCCCGGTCTGCCCGAATCCGGAAAGCCGCAGCATGACGAGCCCGGGATTTTCCGCCGCGAGCCGCTCGTAGCCCAGTCCCCACTTCTCCAGCGTCCCGGGCCGAAAGTTCTCGATGACGACGTCGGCGTCCCGCGCGACCCTGCGAACCACCTCCTGGCCTTCCGGCGTGCGCAGGTCGACGGTCACCGACCTCTTGTTCCGGTTCTGCACGTACCACCAGAGGGAGGTGCCCTGGTGCAGCTTTCTCCATTTGCGAAGAGGATCGCCCTCGGGCGGCTCGATCTTGATGACTTCGGCACCGAACTCCGAGAAGAATTTCCCGGCAAAGGGTCCGGCAATCAGCTGTCCCAGTTCGATCACCTTCAACCCTTCCAGGGGCTTTGTCACAGCAGCCTGCGCTCAACGAAAGCCTGCGCAAGGGTCCCGGTGTCGACGTACTCCAGCTCGCCGCCCACGGGCACGCCACGCGCGATCCGGGTGACGCGCAGGTCGCGGTCCTTGAGCATTTCGCTGATGTAGTGGGCGGTCGCCTCGCCTTCATTCGTGAAATTGGTCGCGACGATGACTTCCTTGACCTCCCCGTCGTCCAGGCGCCGCTGCATGACGTCGAGCCCGATCTCTCGGGGCCCGATGCCGTCGAGCGGCGAAAGGCGCCCCATGAGCACGAAATAAAGGCCGTGATACGCCAGAGTCTGCTCCATCATGAGCAGATCCCCCGGCGTTTCGACCACGCAAAGCTGAGAGGGATCGCGCCGCGGAGACCCGCATAAGGCGCACAGCTCGAGCTCCGTGAAGCTGTTGCACTTGGCGCAGCGGCGGATGCTCTGCAGCGCCCCGTGCAGAGACTGCGCGAGCCTCGCCGCCCCAGTCTTGTCGTATTGCAGCAGATGATAAGCGATGCGCTGCGCGGACTTGGGTCCGACTCCCGGCAGACAGCGCAGCGCCTCGATCAGTTCTTCCAGCGCGGTGGGCGACTTCATCGCGTGCTCGTCAGAACGGCAGCTTCATCCCTGGAGGCAGACCGAGACCGCCGGTCAAGGCCGACATTTTTTCCTGCACCGCCGCCTCGACTTTGCGCGCGGCGTCGTTGACCGCGGCTGCCACGAGGTCCTCGAGCATGTCCTTGTCGTCGGCGAGCAATGACGGATCGATGTTGATGCGCTTGACATCGTGCCTGCAGGTCATCGCCACCTTGACCATGCCCGCGCCCGACTGCCCCTCCACTTCCATCGAGGCGAGCTCGTCCTGAAGCTTGCGCATGTTCTCCTGCATTTGCTGGGCTTGCTTCATCAAGCCCGCAATTTGTGCCTTCATCGATGACTCTCCGTCAGCGTACGGGTTTGATCGAGGACTCGACGATAGTCGCGTCGAAATTCTCGACCAGGTCGCGTACGAATGCGTCCCGGCTGACCGCCGCAGCGGCTCGATCGCGGGCGCTGTTGCCGGTGGTCTCTCTTATCGTCACGGTCAGGCGCACGGGCTTGCCGAAACGCTCCTGGAGCGCCCCGCGAAGCTTTTCCTGGTAGGTCTTTTCCGCCAGATGCTTCGCAGCCGGAGGCACGCAAAGCTCGAGCGCTTCGCCGTCGAAGCTTCCGAGCTCGCTCGCCTGGGCGAGCTGTTTCGCGATGCCGCCCAGATCGAGCGAATTGGCGAGTTTGGGCCAATCGCCGTCGAACTCCGCCCCGGCGAGCGGCTGCTTCGCCCCCGCCTGCCTTGCCCCTTCACGGGGCTCGCTTTCTGCCGTGCCGTTCCGCTGCGATTCGCCTGCGTCGCGCGTTCCCGGGGAAAACGCGAGCATGCGCAGGAGCGCCATCGTGAAGCCTGCGAACTCGTCCGGAGCAAACGGAAGATCCTGCCGTCCGTGAATCGCGATTTGATAGTAGAGCTGGACCTCCTCCGGATCGAGCGCCCGCCCGAGAGCGGCCAATCGCTCGCGCAGGCCTCCCTCTGCATCCACGGCGTCGGGTGCGCCTTGCGCGAGAGCGACGCGGTGCAGGAGCGCGCCGAGGTCTTGGAGCGCCCCGTCGAATCCGACGCTACGGGATCTCATGTCCTCCGCGATCGCCAGCACGGCGGCCGAATCGCCGCGCGCGAGCCCTTCGAGGATCGAGTACAGGAAGCTGTCGTCGATGGTGCCGAGCATGGTGCGCACGGCCTGCTCCGTGACGTTTCCTGCGCTGTACGCGATCGCCTGATCGAGAAGCGACAAGGCGTCGCGCATGCTCCCGCGCGCACCCTCGGCCAGCAGCCTGAGCGCCCCCCCTTCCCCTGGAAGCTTTTCCTCCGCGAGGATGGCCTCGAGGAGAGCGGCGATCGCGCGCGAAGGCATCTGCTTGAGGTTGAATTGCAGGCAGCGCGAGAGCACCGTCACCGGGATCTTCTGGGGGTCGGTCGTCGCAAGAATGAACTTGACGTGTTCCGGCGGCTCCTCGAGAGTCTTCAGCATCGCGTTGAACGCCGACGTGGAGAGCATGTGGACTTCGTCGATGACGTATACCTTGAATCGCCCACGGCTCGGTGCGTACACCGAGTTCTCCAGGAGCTGGCGCATCTCGTCGACCTTGGTGTTGGTCGCGGCATCGACTTCTATCAGATCGACGAAGCGGCCCGCGTCGATTTCCACGCAGGCCGAACACTTCCCGCAGGGACTGGAGCTGATGCCCGTCTCGCAATTGAGGCATTTCGCGAGGATCCGGGCGAGGGTCGTCTTGCCCACACCGCGGGTCCCGGAAAACAAGTACGCGTGGTGCAGGCGCTTCTGGTCCAGCGCGTTGCTCAACGCCTTGACCACGTGCTCCTGCCCGATCAGCGACTCGAACGTGCGCGGACGCCACTTGCGGGCGAGAACTTGGTACGACATGACGGCTTTCTCTCGATCCTCGATCCCAAACAGGTGGCGAGCCTTACCCCCGGCACTTGCAACGATTAGCTGTGGCTGCTTCCTTCCGGACCTGACCAAGTTCACTAGGCTGCAATGCGGGGAGGCCCGCCGTAATCGTTTGCGGCGCGCGGAAACAGCCGCATTCCCGGAATTATAAGGCGGTTTAGCGCCGAACCCTACGCCCGTGCGCGCCGTTTCCGCGGCATCTGGATCGCGCTATGATGGCGACGAAAAAACTCGCGCGATGCTTCCACGGCGCAGGGCCGGTCGACACTGGAGGAGAGATCATGGTCCGATTCGCAAGGCGCGGCGCAGCCCGATTCCGCGCACTGACCGGAATCGCCGCAGGCATGCTGTCGGCCGCACTGGGGATCTCCCCGCTCCCGGCCGCCGCGCAATCGGCCGACTCCTTTCCGACCCGACCGATAAAGATCCTCGTTCCCTACGCCCCCGGCGGCGCAACCGACATCATCGCCCGGATCGTCGCCGCCAAACTCAGCGAGTCTCTCGGCCAGAGCGTCCTGGTGGAAAACCGTCCGGGCGCATCGGGCAACCTCGCTCTGGAAGCCGTCGCGAAAGCACCCGCCGACGGTTACACCCTGTTCGTCGGCAACGTCTCCACCAACACCATCAACGAGAACACGTTCGCGCACCAGCTGCAGATCAAGCCGTCTCGTGATCTGGTGGGCATCGCGAAACTGGTCGAAATTCCGCACATCATCGCGACCACGGCGGGTTTCCCCGCGAACTCGGTCGCCGATCTGATCGCGCTCGCGAAGAAGGATCCCGGCAAGATCAACTATGCGTCGGCGGGCCTGGGAAGCTACCCGCACCTCGACATGGAAAAGCTGATGAAAACCGCGGCCATTCAGATGACCCACATCCCATATAAGGGCGGCGCGGGCCAGATGATCCCGGCGATCATCGCGGGCGAGGCGCCCGTGGCGTTTCTCAACCTCTCTTCCGCCTTGCCCCATATTCGCTCCGGAAGGATGAAGGCGATCGCCACCACCGCGCCGAGCCGGCTCGCCGAGCTTCCGAACGTGCCGACCATGGCCGAACAGGGGTTTCCCGGGATCGGCACCAATGCGTGGCAGGGGATGTTCGCGCCCGCTGCAACCCCGAAGGCGATCGTCGACAAGATCTACCAGTCGGTCGCGGCGGTCCTGTCGAACTCGCAGATGAAGGAGCAATTGTCCAAGCAAATGCTCGACGTTACGCTCTCGTCCTCGTCGGCGCAGTTCCAGCAGCTGGTGGAGAAGGAAACGCACGCCTGGGGCGATTTCCTGCGCGAGGCAAAAATCAAGATCGAATAACGGCCCTCCACGCCTTGGCGAAGCACTCGAAAACAAGCGTTCGCGTATCGCAGCCGCGCTTCGACCTCGTCGTCGAGAAGGACCTCGACATTCCGATGCGTGACGGAGCGCGTCTGAAGGCCGACGTGTTCCGCCCGAAATCGACCGGGCGCTTTCCGGTCATCGTCAATCTGGGCTCCTACCAGAAGGACAAGCTGTGGGTTCCACCTCACGATCTGGAGGAGGCACCGAACCCGTACATGAACTGGGAGGCGGTGAACCCGCTGTGGTGGGTGCCGCGCGGCTATGTCGCTCTCCGCGTCGACGGCCGCGGCTCGGGAAAATCCCCGGGCAGGACCGATCCCTGGTCGCCCTCCGAGTCGCGCGATTTCTTCGACGCCATCGAGTGGGCGGGCAAGCAGCCCTGGAGCAACGGCCGGGTCGGCACCAACGGCATCTCCTACTACGCGATGACGCAGTGGCTGGTCGCGAGCCTCAGGCCGCCGTCGTTGAAAGCGATGATTCCGTGGGAAGGCGCGGCCGACATGTACCGCGACTTCGGCTACCACGGCGGAATCTTCTCCTTCGGCTTCGCCACCAACTGGTGGAACAACCACATGGCCCACCATCTGCTCGGCAAGCCTCAAGGCTGCGCTACGGACGCGTTCTCCACGCCCTGGCTCTGGGAGTACATGCGCAACAGCCTCGACGGGGAATGGTGGCGGGGCCGGCGGGCGGCCTGGGAGAACATCGACGTTCCCCTCTACAGCGCCGGCAACTGGAGCGGCATGGGACTGCATCTGCGCGGCAATACCGAGGGCTATCTCCGCGCCGCATCGAAGCACAAGAAGCTGCGCATTCACGCCGGCACGCATTACCACCCGTTCTACTCCGAGGAAGGCCGGACCGACCAACTGCGCTTCTTCGATCACTGGCTCAAGGGCAGCGATACCGGATTCATGCGCGAGCCCCCGGTGAAACTGCTCATCCGCAAGGGCGGTCATGGAAATTACGAATGGCGCGAGGAGAAAGAATGGCCCCTCGCGCGCACCCGCTGGACGAAGTTCTACCTTGAGCCGCGCGCGAGCGGCGGCGGAGAGACGGAAGGATCGCTCGTCACCGAGGCGCCGAAAAAACCCAGCTCGCTTTCTTACCCGGCGAGCGCCATGACCAAGGCGGGCGTCGCTTCGGCTTCGTGGACGTCGACCGCGCTCGCAGGGAGCCTTCCCCGCATGGGGGTTTCGTTCGAAAGCGCAGTCCTGGCGGAAGACACGGAGGTCACCGGGCCGGTCGTGCTGGTGCTGTGGGTTTCCAGCACCACCGAGGACATGGATGTTTTCGCGACGCTGCGCAACATCGCTCCGAACGGCGAAGACGTTTTCGAGCTCGGCCAGCAGAGCCAGCCCGTCCCGGTCGCCAAGGGCTGGCTGCGCGCCTCGCACCGCAAGCTCGACCCGTCGCTCAGCCGGCCCTACCGGCCGTATCACACGCATGAGGACCGCGAGTGGCTGAAGGCCGATGAAGTGGTTCGCATCGACGCGGAAATCTGGCCGACCTGCATGATCTTCGGGAAAGGCCATCGCATCCGGCTCGACATCCAGCCCCGCGACGGCGTGGGCAGCTTTCCCTACACGCATTACGGCGCGGACTACAACACCGGGACGAACGTGATTCACACCGGGGGAAGTCGCGCCTCCCACGTTCTGCTTCCCATCGTTCCAGGCAAGTAGACGTTCCGCGGTTACCATAGCGCAAAATAATTCTCAAGGGGAAACCATGGCTCTGCCGTCCACCGATCGGGGAGCGGCGGCAAACGTCGCCGGCCCCGCGAAACGCCACCCGGTCGAATTCACGGCCGATGCCGGCGAATACTTCCGCATCTGGATCGTCAACCTCGCCCTCACCATCGTCACGCTGGGCATCTACTCGGCATGGGCCAAGGTGCGCAAGCGCCGCTATTTCTTCGGCCATACCCGGATCGACGGTGAAAGCTTCGAGTACAGGGCGAACCCGGTCGCGATTCTCAAGGGACGGCTCATCGCCGTCGCCGCGATCGCCGTGTTCTACGCTGTCGGCTATTTTGCCCCGCTATATCAATGGATCCTGTGGATCCCGCTCGCCGTATTCGGCCCGTGGCTGCTGGTGCGCTCGCTCGGCTTCAACGCCTACAACACCGCTTACCGCAACGTCCGCTTCCGCTTCGAGGGCACCTACAAAGCGTGCCTGAAGGTCGTACTCGTGTATGGATGGCTGGTGTTCACCGGCATTCTGTATCCTTACTTCAAGCACCGTTTGATCCGCTTCGTCGCGGAAAACCACCGGTACGGGACCACCCGCTTCGAAATCGCGGACTTCAAGAAACCCTTCATCGGCGCTTACGCGAACGCGTTCGGCCTCGGCATCGTGTTGGCGGTGGTCGTCTTCGGTCTAGGGACCGCAATGGTGCAGGGTAAGGCTGCGAACCTGTTTTTCGGGATGGCCATGCTCTTTTACGGCGGGCTGTTCCTGCTCTTCGCCTACATCCGGGCGCGAACCACCAACGCGATCTGGAACGCGGTGCGCATCGGCCCGTTGAGCTTCGAATCGTCGCTGCGGGCGCGCGACCTGATCTGGCTCTACTTCAGTAACCTGCTTGCGATCGCGTTCACGCTCGGCCTCGCCACGCCCTGGGCTGCGGTGCGAGCGATGCGCTATCGCGCCTCGAAGACGACCGCGATCGCCTCCGGCCCGCTCGACGGCTTCGCGCAAGGCGAGGCGCAAAAGGTCAGCGTTGCCGGCGAGGAGGTCGCGGAGCTGTTCGATATCGACATCGCACTGTGATCGAGTTCGAAGCCGTCTACTACGACGGCCGCACCTCTGCGCGCAAGCCGGTGCGCGTTCGCGGATATGCGCTGGCGATCCAGATCCTCGGTGAGGGGCTGCGGCTGGACGTCCCGCTAGCGAAAGTGCGCGTCGATCCTCCCGTTGGCGGCACCCGCCGGGCGCTGCATCTTCCGGACGGCGCGCAGCTCCAGAGCGACGATCACCGCGCGGTCGAAGCTCTATTCCCGCGCGCCCATCCGCTTGAGGGCTGGGTCCACCGCCTGGAGCGGCGTTGGCTCTACGCGCTCGCCGCCATCGCTCTCGTCGCGGGCTTCACCTGGTGGAGCATAGTCGACGGCCTGCCGCTCGCGGCGAAGATCGCCGCCGGCTTCGTGCCGGTGACCTGGGAAGCGAAGCTCGGCGAGCAGACGCTGAGCTTCTTCGAGGGGAAGTTGTGTCGGCCGAGCGCGCTCGGTGCCGCGCGTCAGCAGGCGCTGCAGCAGCGCTTCGCGAGACTCACGGCGGGGCTGGCCGACGGATATGCCTACCGCCTCTTGCCGCGCGCTTGCCGCGGCATCGGCGCGAACGCCTTCGCCCTGCCCGGCGGCGCCGTCGTGATCACCGACGCTCTCGTGAAGCTGGCGCGGAACGACGACCAGCTCTCGGCGGTGCTCGCGCACGAGATCGGGCACGTGCGCCACCGTCATGGCTTGCGAATGGCGCTGCAGGCTGCGGGGCTCGCCGCCCTCGCGGCGGCGCTCTTCGGCGACGCCACCTCGATCACCAGCCTCGCGACCACGCTCCCGACCGCGCTTCTCCAGAGCGGCTATTCGCGCGAGCTAGAGGCCGAGGCCGACGACTACGCGTTCCAGCGCCTGAGGGAGATCGGGCTGTCGCCGAAGGCGTTCGCCGAAATCATGCTGCTCTTGGAAAACGATCATAAAAGGAGATCCGGCGGAGAAACCAAGGATTACTTCTCGACCCACCCGGCTACCGCGAAGCGCATCCAGCGCGCGCTCGCCGCCCCGTGACGCCTTATTTCCTCCCGCCGTCCAGCTCGTAAGCGTCGTGCGACTCGGTGTGCACGTGCACGCCGGTGCCTGCCGACTGCACGTCGCCGCTCACCATGTGCAGGCGGTTGCCGACGACGGCACCGGCCAATCCGTGGCGTGAGACAGGTAACGAAGGCAGTGTCTGCCAGGTGTTGGTCGCCGGATCGTAGGCTTCGAACGAACGGAGCGTGGCCATCATGCGGTAATCCTGATACTCGCCTCCCGTTACATAAATACGTCCGCCATAGACTCCCGCCGCTCCGGCGCTGCGTGCGGTAGGCATGCGCGCCAGGCCTTGGCTCCACGAATCCGTTGCCGGATCGTAAGCCTCGACGACACCGACGTTGTTGCTGCCCCCGGGATTCATGAACGCTGCACCGAGCCGCCCACCGATGACGTAGACTTTCCCCCCAGCTGAACCGGCAACGGCATGGTTGCGCGGGGTCGGCATCGGCGCGCGCTCGCGCCAAGTGTTGGTTGCGGGGTCGTATTCCTCGATCGTTCCGACAGACGTATGCGGCCGCAAAGGATGCACGGACGGCTGATTCGGACCTGGCACGGCGCCGCCGATAACGTATATCTTGTCGCCGACCGAGGCCGCGACCGGCGACCCGCGCTTGGTGGGCATCGGCGCCAGCGCTTTCCAATTGTCTGTCGCGGGATCGTATTCCCACGCGTTGTCGATCGGCACCCAGGCTGGCGGGCCGGACTGCGGAAGGACGAAGCCGCCGAACGCGTAGATCTTGCCCTTGTGCTCGGTAAACGAAACGTGATGCGCCGCGAGCGCCATCGGCCTCTTCTTCGCCCACTTGTCTGTGATGGGGTCGTATTCGTAAACCATTCCGATCGGCTTGAAGCCTGGAGCGTAACCGCAGAACACGTACATTTTTCCGCCAGCCGACGCGCCGAGCAGCTCCTCAGCCGGCTCGGGGAAGGCTGCGAGCTTCGTCCACTTCCCTTGAGCGAAAGCCCCGCCCGCCCAAATCACACAGGCAAGCGCAAAGACCGCGGTGCGTACGAAAATCATGGTCTCCTCCTAGCGTGGATACTGTACTACAAGCCCGCCCGATTTTTCGCCTTCACCGCCCTGTTCACCACGTTGAGCGGCCACTCTCCCGAAAGCACGCGGCGAACTTCGCCCGGCGCTCCGGCCTGAAGTCCCGCCATCGCCTGCTCGCTGTACCAGGCGACGTGCGGGTTGAGGATGACGTTGTCGCGGCCGCGCAGAGGGTGAGGATCGGGAAGCGGCTCGGGGTCAACCGTGTCGAGCGCGGCGCCCGCGATTTGCTTCGCGTCCAGGGCGCGAACCAGCGCATCGGTATCGACGATCGGCCCGCGCGCGCAGTTGACCAGGACGGCCGTCGGCTTCATTTTTCCGAATGCGGCCTCGCCGATCATCTTGCGCGTCTGCGGGGTGAGCGGTGGATGCAGGGACACGAAATCTGAATCGCGCAGCAGCGTGTCGAGATCGACGGCCTTTCCGGGAACCTTGAACTGCCCCTCCTTCACGAAGGGATCGCTGTAGAGCACGGCTAGGCCGAAGGCGGCAGCCCGCACAGCGACCTGGCGCGCGATGTTGCCGAAGCCGACCAGCCCGAGCGTCCGCCCCACGAGGCGATATATGGGCTTCCCCGGGGGCACTTCCCAGCGGCCGGACCTCACCATGCGATCGTAGAACGGGATCTTGCGCGCGGACGCGAGGATCAGCGCCATCGTCTGCTCCGCCACCTCCTCGATGCAATAGGTGGGATTGTTGGTGACGATGATCCCGGCCTGAGTGGCGGCCTCCAGATCGATGGTGTCCACGCCGATTCCGTAGCGGGCGATGATCTTGCACCTGGGCATACCCGACATCGCCTCGGCGGTGATCGGCCCCGCGTAGGTGTTGAGCAGCGCGTCGCAGTCGCGGGCCTCGGAAAGGAATTCTTCCGGTTTCTTCGTCTTCAGAGCGACGATCTCGGCGAGATCGCCGAGAGTTTTCCGCTCCACGTCCAGCGATTCCCAGACGTAGTCCGTGATCACCACTTTCGCGCGCCCGACCACGGCTTCTCCGTTTCCGGTTACGACATCCAGCGGACGACGCCGGCGACGCCGTCCACCGCCACCATGGAACCGTC
>Ga0137379_10005734_pt1 | contig 11732 bp, 8 predicted proteins | sample SagtaG_18_FD_104812 | JGI IMG/M metagenome (GOLD analysis project Ga0137379, IMG submission 104812) | Vadose zone soil microbial communities from Sagehorn Ranch, Mendocino, California, USA - Sage2_L_80_16 metaG | ecosystem: Environmental > Terrestrial > Soil > Vadose zone | place: USA...
GCCCCCCGTTTACCGCCCTCGGCCTCGCGCCGGAACTGCTGCATGCGGTTCGCGATGCCGGTTACACCCATCCTACTCCGATCCAACAACAGGCTATTCCACTTGCTCTCGAGGGCCGGGATCTGATTGGCTTGGCACAGACCGGAACCGGGAAAACCGCTGGCTTAACACTACCCATCATTCATAACCTGATCACCGCTCCGGTGACGGATGAAAACGGGAAGCCCGTTTACCGTGTACGCGTCCTGATCCTTACTCCAACCCGCGAGCTCACCGCACAGGTGGAGGCAAGCTTCCGCAAGTACGGGAAGTACACGGAGCTGCGAGTAGTGCCGATCTTTGGCGGCGTTGGTATCGAGCCCCAGTCGAAAGCGCTCGGTCGTGGCGTCGATGTCGTGGTGGCTACGCCCGGACGACTACTGGATCACATGGAGCGCGAGAACGTTGCCTTCGACGATCTCGAGGTACTTGTTCTCGACGAGGCGGACAGAATGCTCGACATGGGATTCGCGCCTCAGCTCAATCGCATCGTTAGCGAGGTTCCGCGCTTCCGACAGACGCTGCTCTTCAGCGCAACAATGCCGCCTGAGGTGGAGGCACTCGCTCGGAAATATTTGCGCAAGCCCGTTGTCGTTCAGGTCGGACGTCGCTCGGAGGCAGCGAGCAGCGTAACGCACGCAGTCTATCCGGTTCCGCGCGATCGAAAGAGCACGCTGCTCGCCGAGCTGCTAAGGAAGTCGGATATGGATTCGGTTCTGATCTTCACCCGTACCAAGCATGGTGCTGATCGAGTAGTTCGACACCTCGAGGACGAAGGGATCGCGGCAACTGCCATGCACGCGGACAAATCTCAGGGCGAACGTACCAAGGCACTGGATGATTTCAAGTCAGGCAAGGTTCGCGTGCTCGTAGCGACCGACATCGCTCAGCGCGGCCTCGACGTCTCTGGCATCACCCACGTCATCAACTACGACGTTCCGCAGCAGCCCGAGGACTACGTGCACAGAATCGGGCGGACTGGGCGCGCGGCCGCCACTGGTGATGCCTACACATTCATGGCGCCCGACGAGATCTCGATGGTACGCACCATCGAGCGCGCGATTGGTCAGCAAATTCCGCGGATCTCGGTCCCAGGGTACGACTTCGGCACGACTGCAGATGCGTCGCTTCCCGTTTCGGCCGGCGTTGACATCGCGGACGTTGCGCGTCCGTCTTCGGTCAATGCCGCAGCCGACCCAGTCGCGAGACAAAAACGGTATCGGCGGACGCATTCCGTCGAACGACGACGCTGAGATTTGCCGCGCCGTAGCCCATGCCGGTCGCCGCATACGACATCCTCAATCGACTCGCCGAGAGCTGAACTGCGTGATCTGTTCCGATCTCCTTCTTTCTGACGGTGTCGCCGCCAACGCTCACGTAAATTGTCCGGGCGACCGTGTCGATATCGACAGTTGTTTGCGCGGCGCGCGCTATTGCGATGTGTCGAGCACTGCTGAAAATCGATTCTACCTCCAGTACCGCGCCACGCACCTGGACTCTATCGAGCAGTTTACCGGCCCGTGGCACGGCGATGGCGGACAGCACGCTCAGAATGCAGAGCGTGACAGTGATCTCGATTATTGTGAACGCGTGTCGCACCCGACTCTCCTTCCCCCGCCTTAGGCGCTTGGATACCATACTGTAAATGCGTGCTCCGTGGCTGCCCCGAATCATCCGGATGTAATCATCCCGTTTCGACACAAGATGAAACTCCCATTCCTCGCGGGCGCTGCGAGCCTGCTCGTTCTCGGTTGTGCGCCGGCGACGACACCGTCGCGAATTCCCGGAATCCCTCAACCGAATCCACCGCTCGTACTTCCTCCATTCCGGATGGATACGAGCCTTACTCCTGATCGCATACCGCCCTTCCGAGAGACGCCCTTGATTGTATGGGGACCGCCGCCCGAAGGAGTTGCGCACGCGGAGCGGGTACGGACGTACGACCTGCAGCACCAGGTAACGACGGTTCGCTTTGATTGGACACGTCACGCCGTTGTCGGAACGACCACCCTGACCATCGCCGGCCTTGCCCGGGCGGCGCCCCGTTCCAATCTGGTCATCGACGCGGGCGACATGACCTTCAAGCGCATCGGCGCGGGTGTGACATCACTGAAACACGATTACGACGGAAAGGCGCTGACGGTGCATCTAGCGAAGCCGCTACGCTCCGGTCAGAAGACCTCTATCACAATCGAATATGATGGCGCCAATCGATCGAAGGGTGCGTACTTCAGGCCGGCCAGGCATGTCGTCTGGACTCAGGGCGAAACCGAGGACACTCGCTACTGGGTCCCCACCTACGATTTTCCGAACGACAAGACCACGTGGGAGTTCTACATCTGGACGGCGAAAGGTGAACGCGCTCTGTCAAACGGACGGTTGGCAGGATCTCGCACAGTAGGGGACAGCATCGAGTGGCACTGGGTTCTCGACAAAGCCACGTCGACTTATCTGATGACCGCGGTCGTCGGTAACTACAGCGTTCTTCAGGACAAGCCATATCGCAACGTACCGATTGGTTACTGGACCTACCCCGACTCGATCAACGCTGCCTGGCGCGGATTCGCCAAAACTCCGCAGGCGGTCGAGGTTTTCTCACGCAAGACTGGCGTGGCGTATCCTTGGGCGAAGTACGACCAGATCGTGATCCCTGAATTCCAATACGGCGGAATGGAGAACGTCACCGCGACATCGCAGAACGACGTCGCGATTCTTCATCCCGCCTCGTCAGAGCCACAGGCCAACTCGGTCGGACTTATGGCCCACGAGCTCGGACACCAGTGGTACGGAGATCTCCTGACTACCAGAGACTGGGCAGATGTCTGGCTCAACGAAGGCTTCGCCACATTCATGGAGCAAATCTTCCGAGAGGAGGATCTGGGTGTCGACGAAGGCGCGTATGATCGTCTCGGCGCTCAGGAGCAGACCATTGAGGCTGATCGTCGCACCAGACGTCCGATCGTTTGGAACAGGTGGGTCAACGATCCGATCGAGGTATTCTTCAGCGGGCACATCTATCCGAAAGGCGCGACAGTCCTTCAGATGCTCCGCCACCAGCTCGGCGACGCGTTGTTCTGGAAAGCGATGAACCACTATACCACCAAGAACGCTTACGGAACCGTGATCACCAACGACTTGCGCAAGGCGTTCGAGGAAACCACTGGCAAGGATTACAAGGCTTTCTTCGACCAATGGGTGTATGGCGCCGGCTTTCCAGTCTTCCAGGTTTCGTCGTTGTATGATCGCGCCGCCGGCAGACTCGTGATCAGCGCAAAGGAAGTTCAGCCGCGCGACAGTCTTACCGGCTACTTCGACGTCGATGTCGATGTCGAAGCGCGTACCGACAGCGGAATCGTCCACTTCGTTGTGCGCGTTCGCAACGGGACGGGCGAAGCAGGCGCGAATCTCAAGGCGCCACCTCGCTCGATTCGCTGGGACAAGGGCAAGTGGATTCTCGACCTGATCGACTTTCCGCGCTCGACCGCGATGTTGCAGTATCAGCTCGTGAACGATGACGACGTTCTCGGCAGAATCGAAGCAGTCGACCTTCTGGCACAGCGCCCGACTGATCAGACGGCTCTCAACGCTCTGATACTGGCAACGCGCAACGATCGGTTCTGGGCAGTGCGTTCACGGGCTGTGGACGCGATCGGCATCTGGGGAAGTGATTCGACCAAAGCGACGATCGCGCCGATGCGCAGCGTCACGATGGCTTTGCTGGCAGCGACGCGCGATCCCGATGCGCGCGTCCGAGAGGAAGCAGCAACCGCACTTGGAAAACTGACGCTGAGCGGAACCGTAGCGAGGGACGTTGTCGTACGTCTTCACGAAGTGGCGCGTCGGGATTCGAATCTGATTGTTCGCGGCGCTGCACTGGCGTCCGACATTCGACTGGAGAAGAATGCCGCGCTTCCCCTGGCCAAACAGCTCATGGCAAATGACGTCTGGCAGAGTGTGATTCGCGCGCCCGCAATCAATGCGCTGAAGGCTGTCGGCACTCCGGAAGCGCTCGAGCTCGCGCAACACTTTTCACCGCCAGCACAATAAAAGATCAACCCAGACACAAAGACCAATGAAGATCAGCATCGAATACTGCGTCGTTTGAAACTACGAACCCAGAGCTGCCAGTCTGGCGGCTGAGATTCGCCAACGATTCCCCGACGCCGAGCTCGAGCTGATCAAATCGAGAGGAGGCAGGTTTGAGATCGTGGCAGATGGAAAACCGATTTACCAGAAATCAAAAACAGGCAGGCACGCAAAGCCGGGTGAAATCCTATCACTGCTAGAGCAGAAATCGTGAAATAATGAGAATCGCCTTGTCCACCGGCGGAGGTGACTCGCCGGGGCTCAACGCGGTTAGCTCAGCCGGGCTGTTAGGTGTATCAATGGTTCGTCCCTCCGGGAGGACAATTTGCCATTTCCCAAGGGCAGAACAAATGGCTAAGTCTCTTGACCACAAAGAGTTAGCCGCTCTGGCATGGTCTGGCACCGCACGTGCACCCATGAAGGCCATGAAATACCCTTTCGGCTTGATGCCGGCCCCTGCTTTTTTGCGCTTCATCCTGCCCGCCGCGATCGGATTGGTCGTTTCGGCGAGCCTGGCGGGGGCGCAGCGACCTGTCCCGGTCAAGCCGGGTAAGCCCACAACGCAGCAATCGCAGTCGCGCCGGGAGCAAATCGTGCCGCCCAGTTTTTTTCCGCCGGCCGGAATGTGCCGGATCTGGATCAACGACGTACCGGCGGGGCAGCAACCCGCGCCAACCGACTGCGCGTCGGCGGTGAGAAACCGGCCGGCGAATGGAAGGGTGTTCTTCGGCGATGATCCGCCGAAGACGAAGAAAGGAAAATCAGACAAAGGCAAGAGCAAGTCGAGTCCCACTGACGAGCTCGTGGATCTAATCACTCGGAGGATTTCGCGATGAAGGCTTTCGCCATCACGCTTGCGCTCGCTGGCGTCGCAACTGCGGCCCCGATGAGCGCGCAGGTTGTCGCGCGCACGGTTCCGGTTACCAATCGGCCTGCGTGCGTCTACACCCGTACCACCAATTCAGTCGGCGACATCATCTTTGGCCGCACTAGCGACGTCAATTGCAGAGATGTCAGCAGCCGTGAAGAGGGTGGATGGTATCAGGTTGGCCGCGGTCCTGATAACAACTCGATTTACGTCCGCCGCGTTCGCGACGCCAACGGAAATTTGGTGATCCAGCGCGCGCGTCGTAATCCTGGCGGAACGTTTACGATCTTCAGCACGCGTCCCGCGCGAAGCGGCGACAAGGAATGGAAGAAAGCTCTGAAAGAGCAGCGCAAGACGTACAAAAGGGCTGAGAAAGCAGAGGACAAGCAGATGAAGGATCGGCTCGAGGCCGGCACCATTTCAAAGGATCAATACGAGGCTTGGAAGAAAGCGGACAAGGAGCAGGACAAAGTCGAAAAGGCCTCAATGAAGGCTAATGAGAAGGCTCAGAAGGAAGCATGGAAGGAAAGCAAGGGTAAGGGTAAAAAGTAGTCAGTCGTCTGTATTGCGAAGCGGCCTCGCATCGTCGAGGCCGCTTCATCTTTTCGTCTCGAATGGAGAGTGCACCATGAAGGTTTTCTTAATGACTATTGCGTTTGCTGGCGCCGCGACGGCAGCGCCACTGGTCGCGCAGGGCAACGGACGAAACGTCGACGGCGTGCCTCCGGGCCAGCGTCCACCAGCGGGAATGTGTCGCGTTTGGGTGGATGGCGTTCCGCCAGGCCGTCAATCGGCGGCTACTGATTGCGCCACAGCACGGGCGAGAGCCGCCACCAACGGCGGTCGGGTGATCTATGGGAGTAATCGCGGGCGGGGCAGCAATCGCGATGATTGCACCTACACTCAGTCGACCAGCTCTGTCGGAGACATCATCTTCGGGCGAAGCGGCAACAATACCACGAACTGCCGCGACAATCGAACCACTCGTGTCAACGGTGCGTGGTATCCGGTCGGACGCGACGGCAACGGCAACACGATTTATGAGCGCCGGACCACTGATGCGAACGGCAACGTGATCATTCAGCGTGCGCGTCGTGATACTTTCGGCAACATGACGATCATCGGCACCAGAAACGGCAACAACGGCAGGTTGAACAGCGACCGTCGGCGCGGTGGCGATGACGACGAGAACGGTACGTGGAACAACAACCGTCGGCGCGGTGACGATGACGACGAGAACGGTACGTGGAACAACAACCGTCGCCACGGCGATGACGATGAGCAGGGCGACAACGACGGCGACGAAGGTCGCGGAAAGTGGAGTAATCGCGGCAACAGCAACGATAGCTACAACAACAGCGATTACCGCTACTCCAAGTCGGAACAGAAAGGACGCGGCCGGGGTAAAGGCCACAAAGGCAGAGACTAGATCTCTTGAAGGCATAGCGAACGGCCCTGTGAACGACGAGTTCACGGGGCCGTTTCGCATCCGGTGCGATGTATGCACTTTCCAACGCGAATGCAGCGCATCGTAACCGACAGATATCTCCCGCCGGACCACGCGGCCTTCGTCGCGGCAGAGCCTTCAACAGGCCGGCTGATCGTCATCTCGCCGACCCGCGCTGCGTGCGAGACAATCGAGCTTGCGCTCGGTCTGCAAATTCAGACTCTGCTAGAGAAGCAGCACGGCAAAGAAATTCGTGACCTCGCTGCGGCGGGGAAGGGATTCGGCATCGTCGCCGGCACCGGCACAGGAAAAACTCTCGCAATTCGTCCAATCGCGGAGACGATCCTCCGCACCGATTCACTGAAAGTCGGCGTCGTGAACCGCGAGCGCGAAGCGACGCCGGAGATGCCAAGCTGGAACGTGATCGTGGTCACGACAGGAATCGCGCGACGCTGGTTCCAGGACGGTGACATCCTGCCCACCGACACGCTGGTGGCCGACGAGATCCATCAGACATCAGCCGAGCTGGAGCTGTGTCTCGCGCTCGGTAAGAGAGTCGGGTGTCGTTTCATCTGGCTATCGGCAACCGTCGACCCGACTTTTTACGCACGGTACCTCAATGCTGCCGCAGTGCTCGAGACAACCGCCTTCGATCCCTCGAAGGCGGCGGACGTGAAAATCGTGCGCAAGGATCCGCTGACGTTTCTCGACGACCGATTTCTGCAGCAGGTAGTGAAGGAGCGTCGCGGAGTTGGAATGTTCTTACCGACGCGTGCCGGTGTAGAGGAGGCGGCGGAGCTGGTCAGGGAGCGCTTTCCGCGCATCAATAGCGCCTTCTATCACGGCGGCGAACCGATCCGGATCATTCGCCCCTTTCTCGAGGGAGAAGAGAAAAAACCGTACTTCCTGGCAATGACAGCCGCCGGACAGAGCGCGCTCAATGTTCAGGGCCTCGACACAGTGGTCATCGACGACACCCGCTTCAGCAACATCATCGAGCGCGGAAAAAATGTCCTCACCAGGCTGCACCTCGGCGCCAACGAGATACTGCAGATGGCCGGCCGGGTGCACGGACGTGTCGCGGGCGGAAGAGTGTTCATACTCTCCGATCGCGACATTCACTTCTCGTCGCTGAGGCCGACGGCGCCCGAGTTCCAGCTGGCGGGTGATTCGGAGCGGGTTGCGATGACTTGTGCCGATCTGGGCGTCGCCGCCGACCAACTGGATCTGCCAGTTCCGCTCGATCGCGTCGCGTATCGAAAAGCCGTGACACTACTCGAGCAACGCGGCATCATCGAGAACGGCAGACTTTCACGCTACGGAAAGGCTGTCGAGGCAATGCCCGTCGATCGCCCGTGGGCGGAGCTGCTGGTAAATGCCGACGACGAGCTGATTCCGTATCTGGCGGTGATGAGCTCGATCGAGTCACTGCACCGGATGACACGGGAGGAACGCGATCTCTCGGGAGTCGTCGTGCCGGGCAGCGACCATCTCACCGCGTACAATCTGTACGCCGAGGCCTTCTCACATTGCGCTTACATCGGCGAAGTGTACGGCCTCTCGCGGCATCTCTTCGACGAGAGCATCGAGAGGTGGGCCGAGAGGCGCGGTGTTTTGGTAAAGGCAATTGAGGATGCGGCGCTCGCCACCGCGAGTATCTACCGCTCGCTTGGAATGGAGCTGCCGACGCGAATGGTGAACGCGCGTGATCACATTTATCGAAAGTTCACGCACCTGCTCGCGCAGTACATGCCGTTCGAGCTGGTGATCGACGAGCATACAGCCGACGGCACCGAAGCGCGTGTCTCAAAGACGAGTGTGGCCGGAAGCTGGGGCGCAATTGCAGGCGACCTGCGTTACTTCGCCGATCGTAGCGGAATACCGCGTGCCGCTATCGAAGGGACGCAAATCCCAATGGAGCTAATCAGACGGTACGCGACACGTGGCAAGGCCGAGTTGATTTACGATCCGCGCCGAAAGCACGGCCCGCTGGTGCTGAAGCGATCGCTGGATTATTTCGGCTTCGAGCTGGACAGCGAGCTCGAGACGCTCGAAGAGTTTCCGGCGGAGCTGGCGGAGGAGGCGCGGCACATCCTGGCGGAAGCGTTGGCGCGTGGTGAAGCTCGGCATTTCGCTGTAAAAAAGTATCGCGACGTGATCGAGGAAATTCGCGAGGCATACAAGCGCTCCGGCGGCGAAACCAAGCGGCTTGGATTGCCCGAGCTCACCGCTCTGTACGAGGAGCAGCTGGCTGACGTCGACTCAATGAGTGATTTCCGATCCACACGGCTGCTTGTAGACAAAGAGCGGTTTGTGCCTCGGGCCGTTTGGGAGCGACTCGAACGACTACCGAACCACCTCACGATTCGTGATCGTGATGTCGAGATCGACTACGACGTGGAAGATCGCGACGGAAAACGCCGCGGCGTCGCGAGGCTTCGCCTTCCGGAGAAAATCGCCCGGACGCTCACTGAAACCGAGATACCAAAGCTCGATCGTCCGATACGGTTTGTAGTGCTGCGCGGCCAGCGCGGCGCAGTGCGCGCCGATACGCTCGACGATCTGCGCGAGCAGCTTGCGCAGCCATGGTCGCCCGACGAAGTCGAGGAATCACCCGAGGATCGCGCCATGTTGTCACCGGCGGAGCGTGAAGTACGGGAGATTGCAGCAGAATTTCGGCGACATCGAAGCGGCCGCGATCAGCGGCATCGCGCAGGGCAGGGTCGCCATCGGGGACAGCATCACCGTGAAAGAGGACGCGAAGGGCGTCGTCGTCGTGGGCACTAGCCGGCAGTCACACTGGCGTGTGTTCCGCGCCCCCATATAATCCGCGCATGCCAGCACAATACTTCGCCACTCATTTCAGCGGACATCGGAAAGTCATCGACGCATGCATCGCGTCGCTCCAGCCTGTGTCGGACGCAGCCGCTCAAGCCATCATTTCCTCGCTCGGACGCGGTGGGAAGGTTCTCGCGTTCGGTAACGGTGGAAGCGCGACTCAGGCGAGCCACTTGGTCGAAGAGCTGATCGGCCGGTTCAAGGAGACACGACGGCCTCTCGCCGCGATCTCACTGGTCGGCGACTCCGGTGTCGTCACCTGTATCGCGAACGACTTTGGCTACGAGGCTCTGTTTGAGCGCCAGGTCGAAGGTCTGGCAACCGCTGGTGATGCCGTGATCGGCATCACAACGAGCGGCCGATCGGAGAATGTGCTGCGGGGTTTCAAGGCCGCGAAAGAGAAAGGGGCAGTGACCATCGCGCTATGCGGCCAGCACGGACTCAAGGATGGAGAGGCTGATCACGTCCTTGCTGTGCCGAGTGAAGAGGGAGCATACATCCAGGAAGTACACCTGATGCTTCTTCACGTCTGGTGCATCGCAGTCGATGCGACGATCAAGTCGGGTGGGCTCTAAACGAGGCTGAGTCTTGGCCTCTCTTCAGCGACCGCGAGTGCATCCTCGCGATAGGAAAGCCAGCCGGTCTTTTCGTCAGCAACGAGCTCCACCTCTGTTCCGAGGGGAAGGGTCAGATTGGGGACCTCGTGACCTGCGGGGAAATCCATGAGAATCGGAACCTCCAGGTCGGATACCAGGTCGAGCAGGAAATCCTCGAACTCGTCTTCCTCCGATCGATCGAGCGAGAGCTGGCCGAACACGATGCCACGTACGTGGCCAAGCAATCCAGCGGCGCGCAGGTGAAGAAGCCGCTCGTCGACGACGGACATCGGATCGCGCGTCTCCTCGAGAAAAAGAATCGCATCGCGCGTATCGATCTCGTAAGGAGTACCAATCGTTTGCTGGACGAGAGAGAGATTTCCGCCGGTGAGTCGCCCGATTGCCGTGCCTGCCCGTACGGCGCGGGCGATGTCTCTGCCGAGAAAAGTGTCTGGACGCGGATTCGAGAGAGCGCTGAGGAGAGACAGCACGGTGGGGTCATGACCGCCGGGGAATAGATCGTCTAGCGTCGGACCGTGAAAAACGCGTAGCTGGGCGCGTCGCATCAGCCAGAGATGGAGCGCGGTGATATCTGAATATCCAACAAACGCCTTGGGATTCCGGCGAAATACATCCGGGTCGAGGAAGGGAAGGAGTCGTACCGCTCCATAACCGCCGGTTCCTCCGATGACGGCTTTGACTTCGGGATTGAGCCACATCGCCATCAGGTTTGCGGCTCGGCGCTCGTCTTCGCGTTGCTGGAAGCGGCGGAATCGCTCGATGTCGGAATCGAGGATGACTTTATAACCGGCTTCTTCCATCGCTTTCGCTCCGCGAAGCAGCCAGCCCTGCTGCGCTGCGGACGACGGAGCTACCACACCTATGGTATCGCCTTTGACGATCGGTGCTGGTCTGCTCAGACCTGCCGGTCGCGCCGAAGTAAATGGAATTGATGGCGTACTTTCGATTGACGCCATCGTCTGTTCTGCGGGGTACGCTCCGAGTGACTCGGTCATCGTCGTTTATCGAAGCGCATTATCGGTTGGCCACTGCTAGATTCAAAGGTATGTCTGATACATCGGTGAAGGCGCCTGGTCCGGACGGGAGCGCCGCCCCCACCACTCGGAATATGCAGGCCAGCAACCCAAACGGAACCGGGGCACCCACCTACTTTCGGAAAGGTTTCGGGTTGAAATCCGAGATCCAGTCCGAACTGGAATCGGACTATACGGGACACCTCGTCGATCTGCTCAAAGCCCGGGATTACACCCTGACCGCCGGGGATGTAACCATCCGTTTAGCGAGGGAGTTCGGGTTCTGTTATGGAGTGGAGCGGGCGGTCGAGTATGCATACCAGGCTAGAAAGAAGTTTCCGGATCGTACCATCTATCTTGCCGGCGAAATCATCCATAACCCGCACGTGAACTCGAAACTTCGGGCGATGGGAATCACATTCCTCATGCCCGAAAGCGGGGGCGGTCACATCGATTTCAGCGGAGTCAGGGCGGAGGACGTCGTCATCCTTCCAGCATTCGGTGTGACGATCAGTGACTTCGAGACTCTTCGGAAAATCGGCTGCGTGATGGTCGACACGACCTGCGGTTCAGTACTCAACGTCTGGAAGAGAGTCGAGAGTTACGCGCGAGACGGATTCACTTCTCTGATTCACGGCAAGTACTACCATGAGGAAACACGCGCGACGGCATCGCAGGCGGAGAAATACGAGGGCGGCCGCTATTTCATCGTGCGCAATATCGACGAGGCGCGCCTGCTGTGTGATTTCATTGAAAGTCGACTGAGCGCGTCGGCTCTGATGGAGCGCTTCGCTCACGCGGCCTCGCCCAAATTCGATCCCGCC
>Ga0137379_10005735_pt1 | contig 11731 bp, 13 predicted proteins | sample SagtaG_18_FD_104812 | JGI IMG/M metagenome (GOLD analysis project Ga0137379, IMG submission 104812) | Vadose zone soil microbial communities from Sagehorn Ranch, Mendocino, California, USA - Sage2_L_80_16 metaG | ecosystem: Environmental > Terrestrial > Soil > Vadose zone | place: USA...
AATCAGCAATCAAAAATCAGCGATGGTCACCAGCCCTCTGGTGACAATAGCGCAGTGGCCCCACCCGTTCCCATTCCGAACACGGCAGTGAAACGCTGCAGCCCCGATGGTAGTACGGCGATAGGCCGTGCGAGAGTAGGACGTCGCCAGAACCAAGTGCCCGGTGGGTTTATCCCGTCGGGCATTTCGTTTTTTGGGCACGCCTTTCGGGCAGAGAATGGAGCCGACGGGAGTCGAGCGACATAGACCTCAGCCCGAAGGGCGAGCGATCGGGAAGATCGCCGATGCCGGTCACGCCATGTTTATTGATCAACCGAACGCTCTCCTGCGCGAGATCGAAATCTTTTTGCAGGGCGGCTGGCCGAAGAATTCGAAAGAAGTCGAGAAAAGTTAGGACGTGGAAGAACCAGTCCTTGAAGCTGATCGATTCGCCTTTCTGATTTGCAACGTGCGATCAATCGAATACTTGCCCGCACCGGTAAGTGACAAGGCAAGGAAAACAATTAAATAAAGCGCGGCTCTCAGCCAATCTTCGCCCAGACGCACACCGGTATAGAGCGCACCGGTCATTCCCAACGCGGCGCTAATCGCGAGAACACGTGTAAATAGGCCGCATCCAATCAAGAGAGCGCCAATTGATTCATTGAACGTGACCCAAAGAGCGAGAATAGCCGGCGCAGGAAAGCCTATCTGTGCGATCAATGGTGCCAAACCAACCGACGAAAGCGGCTTGTCGGAATGAAAAGCGGCGATATACCATCCGATCTTTTGGATGCCAAATGTGAACGCCAGAAGAATCCCCGCGCTGCGCAGAGCAAGCAAACCAAGATCGAGCATGGCAGGAGATTAGAGCGGAGGCGAAAAAGCGAAAGTGCTAAGCCTTACGTGCGCGATAATATGCTGCCGACATGAATACGAATCATTCCACCGACAAGCGACTATGGCTGTTCGTTCTAGCGCGCGTTTACTTGGGAGCTAGTTTTTTCTTCAGCGATCACGGAAGCGCCAAACCAGGTGAGCTTACTGGGTTTTTGCAGTACGGGATGCAGCATGGGTATTCGTGGTATCAAAAATTCCTCAGCGCAACTGTAATTCCGCATGCTGCGACCTTCGGTACTCTGATTGTGATCGCAGAAATTTATGTCGCGACTGCTCTCGTATTCGGCCTAACAACACGCCTTGCGGCATGCGTCGCGATTTTTTTGCTCCTAAATTATTTGTGCGCCAAGGGCGCGCTCCTTTGGGAGCCCGGCATCGACTAGTCGGATATTGTCCTCGCGATCATTATCCTCTTGAGCAATGCGGGCCGAGTGCTTGGAGTTGATCAGTTCTTGCATAAGCGCTTTCCGAAGATCCCGATTTGGTGAGGCAACTTATTTGATCCGTTTTGCATCCGCGTAATCCGCAGTAGGTTTTGCCATGCTTACGAGTCAAAAGGTTATCGACGCCATTAACGAACAAATTGGTTACGAATTCAGCGCGGAGTTGCAATATTACGCGATCGGTGCGCATTTCGCGTCGGACGCGTTGCCGCAATTATCACAGCATTTTTTCCAGCAGGCCGAGGAAGAGAAAGGGCACGCGCTGCGTTTCATCAAATACGTGGTCGATGCCGGCGGACGGGTGGTGATCCCGGCGATCGATGCGCCGAAATCGAAATTCAAGACCGCGCGCGACGCGGTGAAGCTGTCGCTGGATCAGGAAATTCACGTCACCCAGCAGATCAACGGACTGGTTGCGCTGGCTCGAAAGCAGGACGACTACATCACGATCAATTTTCTGCAGTGGTTCCTGACCGAACAGCTCGAGGAAGTTTCGTCAATGGATAGTCTGCTCAAGATCGTCGAGCGGGCCGGCACCGATCTGTTGCAAGCCGATGAATACCTCGCGCGAGTGGGAGTTCGCTCCATTCCGGCGCCGCCAAAGGAATAATCTGGAACTCTTTCCCTCACCTCAATTGTATCTCGGCTGCTTCCCGCAGCGCTCGACCGCTACCTTACGGCTATGCCGGCCATGTCGCGGTTCCCAACCGCTCCATTCTCTCCCTAAGGGGAGGCGGAAACTTCATTATCCCGAACCGCCCGGCAACGTGACGTTGCATCCATTAACCAATCGGACAGGATTTGCCCAATTTTTACCAGACCCCGGGCTTCTTAGGATTAAATCCAGAAAATCCTGTTAATCCTGTCCAGAAAAGCAGCGGCCGAAATTTGCGTGGTCGCTCTCCCGGGCTTATCGCGATTTATGAATCCAAAGATTATTTGTTTGCTGACGGCCGCGAGTCTAACACTGAACGGAGCGTTGTTCGCAGCAGGCGGAAAGACGTACGAAATCACCGGCACAGTTGCAGCGGCTACCGGCAGCACGCTTGCCGTGCAAAAGGGAATGGAGAAATACGAGTTCGCGATCGATCCGGTGACGATCAAGGGATCGGCTGAACTCAAAGTCGGCTCGACCGTAACCGTGACCTATGTGATGAGCGCGACCAAGATTGAAGGTGCGTCCGCTTCCTCCTCCAAAGAAGAAACCAAAGCTTCGCCCACCCCGTAACATCATAAGCGACTTACGATGCGAAAATGCGACGGTCAGCCTGCTCCGTTGCTAAAGTACGGCGAGCCAAGTAGATCGCCACTAGAGAAGATCGCGGCCGGCACGGTCGCCTCTACACTGTCGATTTGCGCCAGCGGCCGAGGATGAGGCCGCTGATGGCGAAGCCGAGAAGGGGTCGGCCCATGTCGATGCAAACCAGCGGCCAAGGATTTGTTTCGAAAGCGGAGAAGACAGAAATGGTCGCGTATTCCATGAAGACAAATGCGAACCAGCAAGCCAGCGCGACTTTTAGACCGCACCAGACGCTTTCTGGGTTCGTCCGAGCGATCAGCACAGCGAGGGTATAGTTGACGACGATCGATGCAGCGAACGCGAGCACGTAGGCGCCGACGTTATGCGTCCGCTCAATGTCGGTCGCAGTCTTGGCGTGAAGATTCAGCCACGTATCTCCCAAAATTGCGTACCAGCCCCAGCCGATCAGAAAATAAACGACGATAAGAATCCAAACAGCGAGATGATTAATTCGAGTATTCATGAAAGCGCGGGGAGATTATACCGGGTGAATCGACAGAATGGAAGCGAATGGGATGAGCGACATAGAAGGTAAAGCTGCGAGGGTAGCAGCTGAACGAGCGCGGGGCAGTGAGTGAGTTTCAATTAACAGGACTAAAAGAATCGACAGAAATATCCAGAGATTCCTCAACTTCGCTCGGAATGACAGAACCATAAAGTCGCGGCCGACACGGCCGCCGTTACAGTTTTAGACCGAGGCGGGTTCGGCTTCAGTGAGCGACTGATCGGGCGCGGTTTGATCGACCGGCGCAGGTTCGATGGAAATAATCTCGAACTCTCCGTTTGGCAGCGTTACGGTTTCGCCGGTTTTGTGGCCAAGCAGCGCCTGACCTATCGCGGTCTGATAAGAAATGATATGTCGATCTGGATCGCCGTCCCAAGCGCCGAGAATGGTGTAAGTCTCCTGCTTCTTTGAAGTCTTGTCGCGCACAGTGACGATGGTGCCGATAGAGACGCGCGACGTGTCTGGATTTTCGAACGCCGTGCCGCGCGCATTTTGCAAAGCCCGCTCGAGCTCGGACCGGCGCCGGACGAGCACAGCCTGCATTTGTTTGGCCGCCTTGTATTCGAAGTTCTCGCTCAGATCGCCATATGAACGGGCCAACGCAATTTCCTTAATATTTTCCGGGATCTTCTTATTCACCAGTTCTTCATATTCGCCTTTCCGCTTTTCCAAGCTGCTCCACGAGACAACCAGCGGCGCAGCTTTTTCCTGCGGCTGCGAGCCGGCAATCATGCTTTCGAGATCCGGAAAAACCTTCACGACTCGCGCGAGCAACGAGCGCTTGGTCAACTCGTCAAACAACGGGCTCAATTGAAGCCGCCGCAGCGCATCGCGCGCGAGCCCGACGTCGGCTTTCCCAAACATGTCCTGGAACAGTTGTCGATCTTCCATCAGCAAACGTTGCAATTTGCTGGCGCGCCCCGGCGCGGAATGTTGCTCACGTTCAAGAGCGGACAAAATCGCGGCCAGCAATTCCGGATTGATCAATTCGCGCCAGTCTTTGCGTTCAGTGCACAACCAAATCAGCATTTCGCTCGTGGCAGAATGTTCGCGAATGCTGCGCTCCAGCATTTCCCGTAACTGAACGTGTTGTCCCGCGTCCCGAAAGACATGCGGAATTTGAGCAACCATTCGGCCATGAGTTGCCTGCATCAATTGGAGAGCGCGCGCGCTCCAGCGATCGCCGAGCGCGGCCGGAAGCGCTTGCAGAATTCGCTTTTCTTTCGCCGCCGGCAGCTTCGGCAAGATCAACGTTAACCGCCGTTCCTCATCGGCGATCAATTGGCCGAGCGTCAGGCCTATGTGGGTCGTCTTCAATTGCGGAAAGCTCTCCAGTAAATCATCGCGGCCGAGCACGAGCTCGAACGCAAGCTCGGGATGCAATTTCTGATTGCGGCTGGCCACGTTTTCGATCGTCGCAATTACCGGCTGCAATTGCTTCTCCGGCTCTTTGAATTGTGGATGAAATTTTACGATCTGTTCGAGCGCGGCGACTTGTTGCTTCGGTTGACGCGCGTGGTTGAACGCTTCGGTTAACTCGTCGGTATGCGAGATGCCTTCGGCACGGGCTTGAATCGGCTCCGTCTTTTTTGCGGGAATCGAGAATGCGCCGCCGCCTTTCAACTGTTTGCGAGCCGATTCCCACCAGCGTTTCCATTCGGTTTCATTAAAAAGATCGGGAACCATCCATTCGCTGATCTGTTGCGCGGTTGCCTGTCCATCGAGGCTTTCCAGAATGTTCCGGACAAGCGCGACCGGGTCATCTTTGGCCAGCTTTTTGGTTGCGGCGAGGTCGCCTGCCTTGCGCGCGAGAAAATGTTCCGCCGGAATAACGGTCAGATTCTCGGCGGCGTATTGGAGTTGCATCGGGTGGGCTTTTTTGCCGGCAAAATCGATCAGGATTTGATTGAGAAGAAGATTCCACTCTGCGATCCGGCCAAAGCCCCAGCTCTTGTGCAGACAAAACGTGCCCGGCTTGAGCGCGTCCAGTTTCTCGGCCGCTTTGGAAGTCAATTTGCCGGCTTCGACGAGTTTCTCGAGCTCCGGGTCCATGAGAGTCGAACAAACTACGATGAAGGTTCGCCCTGGCAAGCAATGCGGGACAATGTTTTGCGATTGCCGTCACGCGTGTAGCATGAAATTCTACGCGCGGTGGCGACGACAAGTATTTGGTTTTGGATCGCGTTTAATGCCGGCGTTTTGGTCGCGCTGATTGTCGATCTTGTCCAATTCAAGCATCGCGGTCGCGAATTGAGCATGCGTGCGGCGACGCAACGCACCGCGATTTGGATCATTCTCTCCCTCTTGTTCAATTTAGTCGTCTGGAAAATCCGCGGCCCGGAGAAAGCGCTCGAATTTCTGACCGGCTACGTGATCGAGTACTCGTTGAGTGTCGATAACATCTTCATCTTTATCGTCATCTTCAGCTACTTCCGCGTGCCGCCGCTGGCGCAGCATCGCGCGCTGGTCTGGGGAATCGTCGGCGCGCTGGTGATGCGCGGCGTGATGATCTGGCTCGGCATCGAGTTGGTGAATCGGTTCGATTTCGTGCTCTACTTTTTTGGCGCGTTCCTGCTCGTGAGCGCTGGGCGCATGTTTTTTGTCAAACAAGAACCGCACAATTTTGGCGAGAGCTGGGTGATGCGCGTGTGCTTGCGGGCGTTTCCGGTCACGCCCGATTTCCACGGCGAACATTTCAAAGCGCGAGTGAACAGTCACTGGGTCCTGACGCCTCTCGCCCTGGCGCTGATCGTGATTGACGTGATGGACCTCGTGTTCGCGGTCGATTCCATTCCCGCGGTCTTCGCGATCACCCGCGATACATTCATCGTTTACACCTCGAACATCTGCGCCATTCTGGGCCTGCGTTCGCTTTATTTTCTGTTGGTGAAGCTGATCGACCGTTTCATTTACCTAAAAACGGGACTCGCCATTGTCCTCGCCTTTGTCGGGATAAAGATGATAACCCGCGATCTTTTGACGATCCCCACGCCGATTTCTCTAGCAGTCGTGGTCGCCGTGCTCACCACGACGATCGCCGTCTCAATGATCGCCACTCGTCGAGACAACGCCAATCAGAAAGAAGCAGCGCCGGAAAAGTAGTGACCAGGCTCACATCTGCGGAAGCGCACCTGGCCCGGCGCCTCGGGTTGTTCGACATCACCATGATCGTGATGGGCGGGATCATCGGCGCGGGGATTTTCATCACGCCCTACATTGTGGCGCAGCAGGTGCCGTCGACCATTTTGATTCTGGGCGCATGGGCGTTTGGCGGACTGGTCGCGCTCGCAGGCGCTTTCATTTACGCGGAACTTTCGTCGCAAAGTTCAGTTAGTGGCGGCCAATACGTTTATTTACGGGACGCGTTCCATCCCGCGCTCGCCTTTGTTTATGGCTGGGCATTGCTGCTCGTCACTCAAAGCGGCGGAATGGCCGCCGTCGCGGTTACATTTGCAAAATACGTTTGCGCGCTCGGACACACGCAAACGAGCGATAACTTGGCGGCACTTCTGGCCGCACTCGCGCTCGCAGTCTTAACCTTAATCAATTGCTTTGGCGTGCGTGCCGGCAGCACGACCCAAAATCTGTTCATGATTTTGAAACTGATCGCGATCGCGGCGCTGGTCATGTTTGGATTGAGTGTTACCAGCGCGCCACCAAGCGCACTCGCAAGATCGACGTCTTCCGCCCCAACGCTTTGGAATTCGTTAACCGCGTTCGGCGCGGCGCTGATTCCGGTGCAGTTCGCTTATGGCGGCTGGCAGACGTCGTGTTTCGTGGCAGGCGAAGTGCGCGAACCGCAAAAAAATCTTCCGCGCGGCTTGTTGCTAGGTGTTCTTGGAGTGATTGCAGTTTACCTTTCGGTAAGTTTCGTCTGCGTTCACGCACTGGGACCTGTCGGTCTTTCCCAAACCAGGACCCCGGCGTCGTCGGTGATGCAATTGGCGCTTGGTGAAAATGGTGCGCGCATCATTGCCGCGGGGATCGCGGTTTCGACCATCGGATTTCTTAGCCAAAGCATGCTCACCACTCCGCGCGTCTACTTCGCGATGGCTGAAGACGGTTTGTTTTTTACAAGCCTGGCAAAGCTAAATCGCGCAAGAGTTCCGGCCTTCGCAATCGCTTTGCAGGGCGCCGTCGCGATCTTGATCACATTCTCCGGTCGGTACGAGCAAATCCTGAACTACGTCGTGTCGGTGGACGTCATCTTTTTCGCCCTGACAGCCGGATGCGTTTTCGTTTTTCGACATCGCCGCAAGACCGACTCGCCTCCGCCAGCTGCCAGTCCAATGCCTGTGCAGCTCGCACCTCCTTTCCGCGTGCCCGGTCATCCAGTCACGACGCTTTTCTTTATCGTGGCATGTTGCGCAATGCTGTTCAGCACCGTCTATCGCTACCCGCATAACAGTTTGATCGGCCTTGGAATCATGCTGACCGGATTGCCAGCATATCTTTTCTGGAAGACGCGAAGAGTACCGATTCAATGAACCACAAGGGATCACAGTTCATGCATTGGGCGAAAACGCGCCCGAAAGTGAAATACGATCTCGCCTTGAGCGGGATTCTCAATCTGCCGTTCGCGGAATTGGATCCGCAACTGAGCGATTTAGAGTTGCACGGCGACAATGCCTACGGCTATCAGCCACTGATCGATGCGCTCGCAGTGCATTGTCGCGTCGGGCGAGAAAATGTCGTCACTGTTTCGGGCGGCACCTCGATGGCGAATCATCTCGCGATGGCAGCGCTGTTGGAACATGGCGACGAAGTTTTGATCGAGCAGCCAACCTACGATCCCCTGCTCGCGGTTGCCGAATATCTCGGCGCGAAGATCAAACGTTTTCCCAGAAAGTTCGAAGACGGATTCAAGATCGACATCGTCGACTTGGAGAAATGGACCACGTCGCGCACGCGCTTGATCGTGCTGACGAATCTGCATAATCCGAGCAGCGCGCTGGTTGACGAGGCGACGCTGCGGAAAATTGGGGAACTAGCGCGCAGCGTGGGAGCGCGCGTGCTGGTAGATGAAGTTTATCTGGAAGCAATGTTTGAAAATGCGCCGAAGTCGGCACTTTCGCTTGGCCGCGAATTTGTGGCGGCGAGCAGTCTTACCAAAGGCTACGGCTTAAGCGGGCTTCGTTGCGGCTGGATTCTGGCTGAAGCGGAGCTTGCCGAAAAAATCCGACGACTCGACGATATCTTCGCCGCGAGCGCACCGAACGTGATGGAACGACTCAGTGTGTCGGCGCTAAATCAACTTCCAAAAATTGCCGCACGCGCCAAAGCAATGCTGGAGACGAATCGACGAACGTTGAACAACTTTTTCGCGGCCCGGGACGATATTGAAGTTGTGCCGACAAAATTCGGCACAACTTCGTTTCCGCGATTAAGGAATATCAATGCGGATGAGCTGTGCGTGCTCCTACTAACAAAATACGAAGCCGCAGTTGTTCCCGGGCGCTTCTTCGAATCACCGCAGCACATTCGGATCGGAATGTGCTGCGACCCTGAGCGATTTAACGCCGGGGTCGAGCGCTTGGGCAAAGCGCTCGACGAACTCCGCCGCTGAAAGCTAGATGCGTTCGCGCCCGTGCGGCTTTGTCAGATCGATCCGCCAGTGGACGGATTCGCCGAGGCGAACAATCGGCCCGAGCGGCACAATGCGAGTGGGATTAATTTCCTCGTGCGTCATGTAATAGTGCCGCTTGATGTGATCGATGCTAACGGTTTCGGAGATTCCGGGCTGCTGATAAAGATCGAGCAGGTAACCTTGCAGGTTCGGGTAATCGATGATCCGGCGAAGATTGCATTTGAAATGTCCGTGATATACGACGTCGAACCGAATCAGCGTGCAGAAGAGACGCCAATCGGCTTCGACGATGCGATTGCCAAATAAGTAGCGGTTTTTCGACAACCGTTTTTCGATTTCGTCGAGCGCATCGAAAAGTTTCTTGCACGCGATTTCGTAAGCCCGCTGGCGAGTAGCGAAGCCGGCCTTGTAAACGCCGTTGTTGATGTTGTCGTAGATGAACTCGGAAAGCTTGGCGTGCTCGGCTTCGATTTCTTTCGGGAAAAAATCGGCATCTTTGTTTTTCGCGAACACGTTGAATGCGTTGTTGAACATCGGACAAATGTCATCCTCGCAGTTGTTCACGATCTTTTTTGTTTCCTTGTCCCAAAGCGCCGGGACAGTGACGCGGCCATCGTACGTCGGATCGGTGGCTGCGTAAGCTTCACTTAAGTAGTGAAAGCGATTGATCGGGTCGGTCGATTCAAACTTGTCGATGTCTTTCAGTGTTCCTGGACGACTGCGATCGGGATCGCGAAACGCCCAGCCTTTCTCGTCCCGGTAAGGATCGACAATGGTTAGGCCGATCGCATCTTCGAGTCCTTTGAGTTTTCGAAAGATGACGGTGCGACTCGCCCACGGGCACGCGAGCGAGACGTAAAGATGATAGCGGCCGGCCGCGGCGGGATACGATGTAGATCCATCGTTCGAAATCCAATCACGAAACGCGTCCTCCTGTCGCTGAAACTCGCCGGCGTCCGTTTGCTCAGACGGAAACTGTGATGAAGCCATCACATTATCTAGCCCACGCCTGAAAGAACGCGAGCTCCGCTGCGTGTCGAAGGTCGAAAATAAAGCCGTCTGAATTCGACGCTATGGCAAGCACGGCGTTTCAGAAAAAAACGCCCTACAATTAGTCCTCGTTGATCGCGAGAACGGCGGTGCTGTGCAAATTAAGATCGCGCTCGGAATGGTAAAATCAGGGTTAGATCTAAAATGAGAGCGTTCACACAGTTAATCTTTATTGACGACCAAGACGGCGGTGCCGGCAAACTTGCTGTCGCGAAATTCTTCCAGTGCCGGGTTCGCTTCTTCCAGCGGGAAAGTTCGCTGCAAAAGTTCAAGAGTCCGACGCCGCCGTCGCCCAATTAAAAATGTAGGTCAGCTCGGGCCCAATCCTGTTTTCTACCAGGACGGCTCCTGGACGAAAAATGCGCGCTTATATATGAGTGCCACTTAATTCTTCGTAGCTCTTCATTCAAAGGCGGCGGCAGGCGCGGATTCTCCAGTCGAGAAAGCGTAAAGCGTAAAGGCCCTTTTCAGGGGAGAGGCACCGGCGACGGAAAAGCTTTAAGAAAAAAGGTTGCACGTGAGATGGTGTTATAGTTAACTATATCACCATATGAGAGGCGGTAATCGAACTGAACAGTGCCTGGAGCCGCCCTCGCCAACGCTATCTGGAACATTGGATGAATCGTGAACCGTGAATGGAATGATAGTCAGCCGATTTACCGCCAGCTTCGCGATCGTGGCGTTCATATGATTCTCGACGGCGTGCTCAAAGAAGGTGATCCGCTGCCGTCGGTGCGCAATGTCGCGGCCGAATATCGGGTCAATCCGCTCACGGTTCTCAAGGCTTATCAGCAATTGGTCGATGAGGAACTGGTCGAGATGAAGCGGGGCCTGGGCATGTTCGTTAAAGCCGGCGCGCGCGATCTGTTGCTCAAAGGCGAACGCCAGAAATTTCTTGCCGAAGAATGGCCGAGAGTCGCAGAAAAGATTCAGCGGCTTGGTCTGAGCCAGAAAGAACTTGATGCTGCCGCCGCGAAGCGCCGTTCCACGGTAAGAGGGAGGGAGCACTAATCGCTATGGCTACGATAGAAGCACGCGGCCTACGCAAAGTCTTTGGCACAACCGTCGCGCTGGACAATGTCGATCTTCGCGTGAAAGAAGGCCGAATCCTCGGACTAATCGGACCGAACGGCGCGGGCAAGACGACCGCGCTCAATGCGATTCTCGGCCTCACCTCATACGAAGGAAAATTGACGGTGCTCGGTCGCGACCCGTGGAACGCGCGCGAGGAGCTCATGCGCGATGTCTCCTTCATCGCCGATGTCGCGGTGCTGCCGCGCTGGATCCGGGTTACGCAGTTGCTCGATTACGTCGCCGGCGTGCATCCACGATTCGATCGCGCGAAGGCGGAAGGTTTTCTGGCAAAGACCACGATCAAGCGCGCGAGCAAGGTGAGGCAATTGTCGAAGGGCATGGTGGCGCAGCTGCACCTCGCGCTGGTCATGGCAATCGACGCGAGATTGCTGGTGCTGGACGAGCCGACGCTTGGTCTGGACATCCTGTTTCGCAAGCAGTTCTACGATTCACTGCTTAACGATTACTTCGATCGCAGCCGCACCATCGTAGTGACGACGCATCAGGTGGAAGAAATCCAGGACGTCCTGACCGATCTTATGTTCATCGACCGCGGGCGCATTGTGCTCGAATGCAGCATGGAGGAATTTGAGTCGCGCTATGTGGAAGTGATGGTGCACCCGGACCATGTCCCCGGAGCGCGGTCGCTTAAGCCGATGCACGAACGGCAGGTGTTCGGCCGTAGCGTCATGCTGTTCGAGAATGTCGATCGTAACCAGCTCGCCGCGCTTGGCGAAGCGCGCAGGCCCAGCATCGCCGACTTGTTCGTTGCGGTGATGAGCAAGAATCAGAGATCAGAGGACAGCGGACAGCGATCAGAGGTCAAGGCAATCGAATGAACACGCCATCAAACGCCGCGTTGGAATTGCCTAACGAGTCGCAGGCGAGCTCGC
>Ga0137379_10005751_pt1 | contig 11715 bp, 9 predicted proteins | sample SagtaG_18_FD_104812 | JGI IMG/M metagenome (GOLD analysis project Ga0137379, IMG submission 104812) | Vadose zone soil microbial communities from Sagehorn Ranch, Mendocino, California, USA - Sage2_L_80_16 metaG | ecosystem: Environmental > Terrestrial > Soil > Vadose zone | place: USA...
CGAAGAGGTCACTGGTTCGAAACCAGTAGCGCCCATTATAACCTTCAAGATACTTTATATAAAAGTGTGAAGGGCGACAAACATCTTCACCAGATGATCCCTGCTCTAATGCAAACAGGCATGAAATCACATGGACTACACAGAATCCATCGATAAGCATCCATAATCCTGCTTGACTATCTGAGTTTCACATTCTACACTTGAAAGAAAGATCCCTGTACCGTTATTGATTTTCTAACAAATTCATAATGCGAATTTTTCCTCTCATCCTCGTTTATTTGGGGAGACAAATATGGCTCATGACATGGAGAAGCAACGACAACATCTTATAGAATCTCTTCACAAGAATGGGATCACTGATGAACGTGTGTTAGCTGCAGTAGCAGACACTCCTCGTGAGATGTTTCTTCATGAAACTCAATATAAAATAGCGTATGAAGATCGAGCTCTTAGCATTGGTATGGGACAGACAATTTCACAGCCGTTGATAGTTGCCACTATGACACAGGCGCTACAATTACATGGGAATGAGCGAATACTTGAGATTGGTACTGGCTCTGGCTACCAAACAGCCATTCTGGCACGTCTGGCTGGTTACGTTTATAGTGTCGAACGTATTCAGCAACTTGCTTGCCTGGCTTTAAAACGTTTGGAGAAGCTGGGATGTTCAAACATTTCGGTATTAGTTGGTGATGGTTCGTTAGGATGGCCAGATAAGGCACCATATGATCGCATTATGGTTACTGCAGCAGCGCCTGAAGTATCTGAACATTTATATAGACAGCTTGAACTTTGGGGAAAAATGGTGATACCTGTAGGGGGACAAGAACGCCAGGAATTGTTTGTAATTCATCGTGCTCCATGGGGACCGGAAAAGCTCTCTTTAGGTGGGTGTATTTTTGTTCCGTTAGTTGGAGCAGCAGGCTGGAGTGAGTAACTATTGCCGAATGCGTAAAATAGCTTATAATATATGGTGAGGAAAGTATTGCTCGTCTGTACACGAGTTCAAGGAGAGTAAGCATGCCAGGCACTATTGCCAGTTTATATGTTACGAGTATCCCGAGGCTGGTTACTTATTTGTTAATTTGGATTATCCTGGTCGAGTGTGCGAGAATACTTGTGAGAGTGTATAGAAATGATCCACTACTTGGTTGGGCTGTTGGGCCACTGGGGGTGTCAACATTATATTTGTCCGAACCGTCACCAGTGTTTATTTTATTCAATGCTCTCTTTCCAGCAGTAGTATCAGCTTTTGTTCTTTATCTGGGACTATTTAGCGCTCTACCAAGCCCGCTTGCTTTGCCAGGTAATCCTTTAGTTGAAATACTAGTGATTACGATTGGGGTTTTGATCACAAGTACTGTAGATTTTTTAGACGCTCTGCGTGATTTGCGTTATCCTCTGTGGGGTGAAGCTCGTATCTTACGCAGCATTCAACTCTTACGCGCAAGTTGGGCTTCAATTCATTTCACCCCATTTGGCCTTACTTACTTGCGCGAACATTTCGGCTCTAACCCGACCGATTTACTGCAGTCATTTAGTAATAAGGTTTCACATTTGTAGTTTGCTGGTGCGTGGCATACGCGGTAAAGTAAAGTAGAATGTGCTACCACTATCCTGATTGCTGGAAAAGCCGATACGCCCTCCATGAGCTTCAACGATTGCCTTTGCAACAAACAACCCCAAACCAATTCCTGTGTATTGACGATTAGCAATATTACGAATGCGGTAGAATCGCTCAAAGATGTGGTCAAAAGATTCTGGGCTTACTCCAATACCCTGATCAATAACCCTGATCAAGTATTCGTCATCTTTTTCCTGTAGCTTTACTGTCACTTGCTTGCCAGGAGAAGAGAATTTGATTGCATTATCCAGAACATTACCAAAGACTTGTCCTACACGTAGTTGATCTGCAACGATTCTGCTATCTTGCGTGTGGATATCGAGATAAATTGCATGTTGTTCGGCACTTATCTGTGCTAAACGTACACACTCGGTCAACACATCGGCAAGGTAAAAACTGGAATATTGGAGATCCAATTCTCCCCATTGGACACGTGAAAGATCGAGCAGATCACTTACGAGCCGTTCCAGGTGTTCAGTTTCACTTTGTATGATGTTTAAACTCCGAAGATCGTAGCTCTCCGGAAGTTCTATCATGGGGCTGGTACTTTCTTGTTTTTGACGTGCCTCACGTAGACGGCGCTCAATTCGACGAATGAGATGTTGCGTATAACCTTTTACTGCAGTGAGTGGAGTACGAAGTTCATGAGATACGATGGATACAAACTCGTCTTTCAGTTTCTCTATTTGTTTGATAGAGGTAATATCATTGAGTACTGTCACTACACCAATTGGCCGTGTTATATTTTGGTTTGCATCGTGAAGAGGCGCGGCGCTTATACTAAGTGTCAAAGGCACAGTTTCGCTATTTGTGCCAGCAGTTAGTTCTTTGTGCATAACTACATTACCGGCCAGGGCCTGGTCTACAATTTCTGCAAAGTCGAGGAGCCAATTGACCTTTGTAGTAGCTGCCAATTGGCGGAGTGAAGTAAGAGGCTTCTGTTGTAAATTCACTTCAGCCAGTGAAAATAAATGTTGAGCTGAACTATTTAGAGAAGTTATTACACCATATGCATTGGTGATGAGCAATCCCTCAGCCATACTACTAATAATGAGTTCTAGACGGTAACGTTCATGTTCGGCTTCTTCCCAGAGCGCTCTCTGGCGTTCACGCAGACGAACATTTTCCAACGCAACGGCGGCATAATCTGCAATCATGGTAGTAAGTTGGAGCAAGTCAGTATCAAAGGTTCCCTCATGTTCATCAAAGAGGCTCAATATACCAATAATACGGCTTTCAACCGTCAAGGGTATATTGAGAAAATCGCCGATCTTAGTTGCTACCGAAGGAATTTCGTGTGAGGGAGAGGCTAAATCGTCAGGGGCATCTAAATCAGCAACCACCGCTAATTCTTGAGCTGACACACCTGGAAAATCAACGACGCTTGCGGCTCTGGCTATACTTTGGATCATTGCTTGTAAAAAAGCACTGGTGATGGGATATCGTGGGATGATGGAAAGTTCGAAAGGATCGCCTTTTAATAAGATGGAGCAGGCGGAAAAGCTGTATAGTTCCTGAAGGGTGGCAAGTAATGCACGATGTACTTGAAAACGGTCATTTGCCGCCACAAAGCGTTTACCAATGGTATTGAGTTGTTCCATTTGCTTACGAAGAGCTGTTAAATGATCCCCATCATCGTTTTGTGCTATGAAGGAGCGGTACGCGCTTTCCGTTGCATGCGACTGTGGTTGCACGTTGCTCTCCATTTCGTTTCGCTAGGGCATCTGCTCCAGTTGACGAGTTACCTCGTCGAGGAGCGGTGGGCCAATCAATTCCCCGGTCAGCTCTCTCAAACCTACAAAGCACTCGTGCAATAATGCCTGCAAACCCTCAGTAAGTTCCTCAGGTGAAATAGAGCTCCATTGTTCTGTAATGACTGCTGGAACTACTTCGGTATAAGGCATCTTTTCTAAGAAATGTAGGAAGGGGTAGTCTTTCGATACCCGTTTAGCGGCACCTTGTACTAAAACACGAGTGGTAGTTTTCCCTAAAAAAGGGGTAACGCGATCATCAATGAGTTGTATGGCCTTCAAGTAGGATTCTACAACTTTTTCATTGTATGCTGAAGAGGAGTTGTCAGACATATTGGGCACATGCATCATTGCCACTCCCTTCACTGCTTTAATGATTTCTCTTTTCCATTATTATACCATATGTTAATTATAATTTGTAAGTGGGTAGCCAATCAGTAACTTTTCAAGTATTACGGATGTTTGCGTATATAGGTGTGTTTGTATGCAAGTAATTCGTTTCCACATATATACTTTTGAGCGTTGATGTGAATACATAGCGAGACGTGAATGTAAGCATTTGTTCCGCTAGATGTGAAGCAACCCAATTGAGCTTTACTCGTATGTCCTATGGGACTAAACCGAATAAGCGTGCCAACCATAGCCGAAAACCTCGAAGGCGGGGTTTCTCATTAGTATTTAAATCTGCTGCCATTTCAATTAAACGCTGTCGTCCAGTTTCTTTGCGCGATCGAGCCTGCTCAACTGCTGTTTGCGCCGTATAGCGAACATTTTGCTCATCAATGGCCTGGAGAAAGTGGTTTCTCCGAATCTGGAATTGTACGTGTAGTGCGCTAGTCAAAGTACTCTGTATTTGTTGTAAGTGAGCTTCAGGGGAAGTCATCGAGTCTGCAGTGGAAGCGCTAACTGTAGATGAAAAATCATCTTCGGTTGCTTCAATGACCTCTACATGTTGCATATTCAACCTTGGAGCAATCCATTCGCGCATGGCAAGAAGGGAGGCTCGGCGGCAGATTGCTTCAATATCTGCACCATTGCGTCCTTCGGTAAGACGGGCCAATTCTTCTATCGAAATTTCGGGATCAACAGGTCTGTCTTTGGTATGTATCCCAAAGATTGTAGAGCGTTCGCTTTGATCAGGATAATCTAGTTCGATCACAAGATCAAAGCGGCCAGGGCGCAAAAGCGCAGTGTCGATTAAATCTGAGCGATTGGTGGCTGCCACCACGATTACTCCTGTACGTCCTTCAATGCCGTCCATCTCTGTTAACAATTGCGCTATAACACGATCAACGGCGTGTCCATCGATCTCGATGCCGCGTCTAGCAGCTATAGCGTCAATTTCATCGAAAAACACAATACATGGCGCTGCCTGTTTCGCTCGACGGAAGACCTCTCGTATGCCTTTTTCTGATTCTCCAATCCATTTTGAAAGTAACTCTGGTCCTTTAATCGAAATGAAACTTGCTTCACATTGATTCGCTAGAGCGCGGGCCAGAAGAGTTTTACCCGTTCCGGGAGGTCCTGAAAGCAGGACACCGCGTGGAGCCTCAATTTTTGCACTTTCATAAAGCTCAGGAAAGCGTATAGGCCATTCTACCCCCTCTGTAAGAGTGGCTTTGGCCTTCGTCAGCCCCCCGATATCATCCCAGGAAGTTTCGCTGACCTCAACATAGACTTCGCGGGTTGTTGATGGTTCGATTTCACGCAAAGCTGCCTGAAAATCAGCCATAGTTATGATAAGGTTTACCAGTGTTTCGTATGGGATATAACCACGTTCGTAATCGATGTGAGGTAGAACGCGGCGAAGAGCAATCATGGCAGCTTCGCGACAGAGTGCCTCCAAATCAGCGCCAACAAAACCAGGTGTAAGCTGTGCAAGGCGGGCAAAATCAATATCGGCGGCCAGGGCGGCATCTCGACAATGAATTCCTAAAATCTCCGCGCGCCCACGTAAATCAGGTACATGTAAGGATATTTCGCGATCAAAGCGACCAGGACGGCGAAGCGCAGGATCAAGTGAGTTAGGTTGGTTCGTGGCTCCTATTAGCAAGACTTGCCCTCGCGAGGCTATGCCGTCCATTAATGCTAGTAATTGCCCAACAATGCGTCGTTCTAGCTCACCATTGGTTTCTGAGCGTTTGGGAGCAAGGGCATCCAACTCGTCAATAAAAATGATGCTGGGAGCTTTTCGCTGTGCTTCCTGGAACACTGAGCGCAAGCGTGACTCGCTTTCGCCATAAAGCTTGTTCAAGATTTCAGGCCCGTTGATTACAAAAAAGGCTGCATTGGTTTCAGATGCCACGACGCGAGCGATAAGCGTTTTTCCTGTACCAGGAGGACCATATAGAAGTACTCCTTTTGGTGGTTCAACGCCCAGGCGATCAAAGACCGCCGGGTATTTCAATGGTAGTTCAATCATTTCGCGGATACGTTGTAGTTCTTTGCCAAGTCCGCCGATATCTTCATAGCTTACTCGTCCCAGTCCTCCAGGTTTAGTTGCTCCACGTGCCTGTGCACGTACAATGGTTCCTTTCTGCACAAGTACCGCCTCGGTATCATTTACGGATTGAGGGAGTGTAGGAGGGATTAGTTCTTCGAGTGTATCAGAATTACGCTTGTGTACTGTATAACTGGGAGTAGTAGGAGTGGTTCCAATGATCAGAAATTCACGGGGTGCTGTACCTGGTGTGCCAACACGCAGAAGGTCACCAATTACGACAGGAAGTCCTATTAAATAACGTGAGATATATTGCAGGTCGCTCACCTGTATTGGTGCTCCTCCAGAAAGAGGGAGTAACGCGATCTTCTCTGCATCCTTCACTTTCGCTTTATGAACGGCAACGCGCTCACCAAGACCTGAAGCGCTATTTTGCCTTACCTGACTATCCATCTGGATGATCTGCTGACCTCGATCAATGAGAGCTGTAGGAACAACTTTAGCAGCAGTAGTGCGAGCACCAGTGATCATAACTATATCGCCAGGCTGACATCCCAAACGCGTCATATCGGCCGGGTCAATTCGTGCCACTCCACGTCCAACCTGGAAGCCTTCAATAATGATAAGTTGCAGACTATTATTCGGCCTGGCTGGCTGGTCTTTATCACTATCGGTGCTATGATAGATATTTGAATGATTTGTTGTGTCTTCCGAAGGAAGTTTAGCGGTTGTTCTTTGAGTACTAATCGGGTTGTTGCTAGTGGCAGTTGGCTCTTCCATATGCCTTTCCTGTTCCCCTCATAAGAAATATGAATTGCTTATAATTTATTACATGTACGTGAGGGGAGGGGAAAAGTTGAACTTTAAACATAATAACATCACAGGAGCTGATCAACCAGTTTGCGTGCAATATGCAACCACTCTTCGGGTGTATCATCGGGCACTGAACAGCCATTGGCCAGGATCAACCTTCTTCCTTTGGTCTGAGTTACAGCCGCCATGATTTCGTTTTCTATTTCTGTTTCTCCACCGTGTGTTAATGGACCACGTTCAGCTAAACCACCCATGAGGCATTTATCGGTCAAAGTTAGAGCTTCGCTCAGGCTTGGCCCAGTGAGCCGATCACTCCAGCTCATCACTTGTACTGGATAGTCAATGAAGTTTTCGAAGTAGATTTCATCGTCCTCTTGAGTGGGATCGGCATGCACATGTATGATGTTAAGCCAGCCAGCTTTCATACCCTCAAGTACCTGTAGATCGTATGGTCGACCGAAGCGTGCATATTCCAAAGGCGTGAAGTCGATGTTAGTTGCACCCATGCCGGAGAAAAAGATACCGCTTGCACCAGCCTCAATAGCTGCACTAGCTAGCAAACGTAGATTGGTGGCCAGGGTGGTCAGGCCTTGCTCAAAGGCCAGAGGGTTCTCACGGGCGTGTGCAATTGCTTGCGTTTTGCCGACGAAGCGGAAGATTTGCGTGAGTGGACTAAATATGGTGAGAATCAGGGGAAAGTCCTTTCCCAGTTGAGCTCGCAGTGTACGAATACAGATAAGTTGCTGTTGAAACATGGATGTATCCAGTCCCAAGCCTGGTAAGCCGCTCCATTGATTGGCATCTGTGATGGTTTGTTCAGGTGCGGGATAAGGCAAGTCTGGCATGATTTTTACAATGTCCAGATCGAATTTCTTACGGAAAAATTCCATTGTGAGTTCGGCCATACGTGTTCCTGATCCTTCGGGTTTAAAGTGGTGCCAGAAGCAGAATGGGACACGGTCTACAATTTCTCCTACCAGTGCTGCTTGCACACGTTCGGCTGGTGTCATTGTATGATGTGGTGTTGTCATGTTGTCTTCCTTTTGTTATATGATGATTCTTTAGTTATTAGATTCGTGTTACGTACGGCATTGAAATGAAGGAAATAGAATTTTTCTGGGACTTTTTGATTCCTGGCAAACGACATATATAGAGTATACGCTATGTATCTGTATTGGGGAAAGGTGAGACACAATCCCACTCAATGGAAAAGCGTTCCATATATCTGTCTTGAAAATGTATACTTAAGAACAACGTCATTCTTTAAGAAAAAAGCCTCGCCAACGCTCGACTATAAACTGAGATTCTGATAGGATGTCCAGCAAAAGCATCAGGAGTCATTGTACTATTTTAGACCGGAGGATGTATATTTTATGTACGAACTTCAACGTCGCATTCAGATTGCGCGTGGAGCGATCCCTGCAGATCTTGTATTACTTAATGCTCAGCTCGTGAATGTGTGTAGCGGCGAATGTTATCCGGCTGATGTTGCTATTGCTGATGGATTTGTGGTTGGTGTAAGTGCCCCAGGTGAGGGCTATCGAGGGCTTAAGGAGCGCGATTTGCAAGGACGTTGGTTGGCTCCCGGGCTAATCGATGGTCATATGCATATCGAAAGCACCATGCTTGTGCTTTCAGAGTTTGCCAAAATCGTCACACCGCGCGGGGTTACCAGTGTTATGCTCGACCCGCATGAGTTTGCCAATGTCATGGGTGTAGCTGGCATACGCTATGTTCTCGAATCCGGTCGTGGACTACCACTTTCCGCTTATGTGTTGATCTCATCCTGTGTTCCTGCTTCCTCTTTTGAAAGCCCGTATCGTGTTCTGATAGCTGACGATCTCCTGCCACTTTTAGATGAAAAGCAAGTGCTTGGTCTGGCCGAAATGATGAACATGCCGGGTATATTGCAAGGAGATGAGCAATTGCTTGCGAAGATTGTTGCCACCCAGAAGCATGGCCTCGTCGTAGATGGTCATGCTCCCGGACTTAATGGACGAGATTTGTGCGCGTATGTCATATCCGGTGTGATGTCTGACCATGAATGCTCAACATTTGAAGAGGCTCGTCAGCGTATTCGCCAGGGTATGTGGCTCATGATCCGCGAGGGGTCAGCAGCACGCAATCTCGATACGTTACTCCCACTTGTCAAAGAGTTACACCCACCGCGCGTCTTCTTTGTCACTGATGATCGTGATCCACAAGATTTAACGACGCGAGGACATATCGACTCGATGGTGCGCCGAGCAATCGAAATGGGACTTGACCCGGTTGAGGCAATTCGCCTCGCAAGCTATAATACTGCACAATATTTTCGCTTGTATGATCGTGGCGCAGTTGCTCCCAATTTTGTTGCTGATCTTGTAGTATTGGATGATCTTAACACGTTCAAAGTCGAGTCGGTATACAAGGAAGGTAAACTGGTTGCTCAAGCTGACAGACTGCTAGTTGATGCGCCTGCAGTTACATTTACAGGTGTGACTGATACTGTACACATCGGAAACATAGACGAAAATGATTTGCGCATACCTGGGAAACCAGGGTTGATAGAAGTGATTGGGATCGAACCAGGGCAAATTACGACAAAGCATCTACAGGAAGAGGCATCTATTAGAGACGGAGAAATTGTAGCGGATCCTGAACGTGATTTGCTCAAGCTTGTGGTGATCGAACGGCACCATGCCAGTGGTAAGGTAGGTCTGGGGATAGTTAAGGGGTTTGGTTTGAACAAAGGCGCCCTGGCTTCCAGTGTTGCCCATGATGCTCACAATTTGGTGATCGTGGGAGTGAGCAACAGTGATATTTTGCGGGCGGCACGGGTTCTAGAAGAGATAGGTGGTGGTTTTGCCTGTGTGGTGAATGGAGAAGTTCGTGCCAAAGTTCCGTTACCATATGGTGGTCTAGTCTCCCCGTTACCTGCCAATGAATTGGTGAAGCAACTACATGCGCTGGATGCCGCCGCCGCCGAGCTTGGTTGCAGCTTGCAACATCCCTGCATGGCACTTAGCTTCCTTTCGCTGTCGGTTATTCCGTCTCTTAAGCTAACTGACCAGGGACTCATTGATGTTGAAACGTTCAAGTTGATACCACTGCAAGGATGAAGACAATGTTATTGAATCTTTTGGAATATCACTGGGTGGAAGACATTGATGATGCACTTCTGTTGTTAGCGCGTACAGATACCAAAACTGTGCCGTTGGCAGGAGGAACCTATCTGCTTGGGCTAGAGGATGACAATATCCAGGCTGTGGTTGATTTGCGCGATCTCGAACTTGCGTATATCACTGAAGATGCAAAAGGAATTCATATTGGCGCGATGGCCACACTACAAACAATGGGTGATTCTCCACTGCTCAAAGACCTTACTACGGGGATACTAGCGCGCTCGTCAATCGCCTCGTCGTTTTCGCGCTTGTTTCGCAATAGCGCCACTCTTGGCGGAACGCTAGCAGCAGGAGCCGCTTCACAGGCTGACTTGTTGACTGTGTTAGCGGTAATGGATGCCGAGGTCGTGTTGCGCTCTGGCTCAAAGTCACAAGTAAATCTGAGTGGAGGTACTACCGATCGTCCTGGTCTCGCGCTGCCTGACGTTACATTTAAAGGCAAACAGGAGCGACGTGTTCCTAGTAGATCTATTGCCATGGAGCGCAAACCAAACGAACTCATTATTGAAGTGATAGTACCCCGGTTTGCCTATGGTTGTGCTGCATCTTTCATGCGTGTCGGACGCACTCCTACAGATGTAGCACTGATAAATGCGGCAGCTTTCGTAGAGGTGAATGATGGTGTTTACAGGCAAGTGCGGTTGGCTTTAGGTGGAGTAAATATGGAGCCAGTTCGTATTGAAGCTGTTGAGAAACAACTTGAAGGAGGAGCTGTTGCTACCTCAGGAGACGCAAACACTGCCCTTGATACTCAACAAATTATTGCAGCGATTCAAATGGGCATGGCGGACTTTTCGCCACCGGAAGATTTTCGTGCAAGTGCTGCATATCGGAGGGTAAGTGGCATGAACCTGGCATTTCGTGTGCTTGAGGAAGCTGCTACTATCTCACGTTGGCGTAATATGGTTTCATCTAAGGAGAGGCAATAGATATGGAACTTGAATTGAGAATCAATGGGATGATAAAGAGCCTGGATGTTGCGTCTAATGAATCATTGATGACTGTGTTGCGACAAGAAGGTTATTATAGTGTCAAGCATGGTTGCGAGACGGGGGAATGCGGAGCTTGTACTGTATTAGTTGATGGTATGCCTCGGCCTAGCTGTGTCACACTCGCTGCTCAGGTAGGGGGGTGTACGTTGACCACCGTTGAAAGCCTGGGTTCTGCGAGAAATTTGCATCCTTTACAAGAAGCCTTTATTGATACTGGTGCTATTCAATGTGGGTTCTGTACTCCTGGGATGGTACTCTCTGCACATGCATTACTTAAGCGCAATCCCAATCCAGCAGAAGATGAGATACGTGATGCGCTTTCGGGCAATTTATGCCGCTGTACAGGATATGTCAAGCCTGTTCAGGCTATACAACGTGCTGCTGCAATTTTACGTGGTGAAAAGATGTCACCGATTAGTCTTCCTGATTCTGGTGGGAACTTCCAACCTTGGGACCCTGGACGCTCCCCACTTGAGTATCCAGATCATGGGGCAAGCGTCCAGGGAAATGATAGCGGTTCCGCTGGTGTTAGTGGAGAAAAAGACCAATCCTCCCAAGACGATGGATCGTCAGGTGGAGGAACAGCAACACTTGTGGGCACTCGTGTTTCCACTGATCTGAATGTTGTTGGCAAAGCCGAGCGCAAGGTAGATGCTGTTAAGCTGGTTACAGGAAAGCCAGCTTTTGTTGATGATATTGAATTGCGTGGCTTGTTACACGGACGCCTACTCACCAGTCCTCATGCACATGCTATCATTCGTAATATTGATGTATCTCGAGCAAGAGCTTTGCCTGGAGTGCATGCAGTATTGACGTATAAAGATGTTCCAAGAATCCCATATACAACTGCTGGACAATCATGGCCAGAACCAGGCCCACATGACCAATACTGCCTCGATTATCGAGTACGCTTTGTTGGCGATCGTGTTGC
>Ga0137379_10005753_pt1 | contig 11715 bp, 10 predicted proteins | sample SagtaG_18_FD_104812 | JGI IMG/M metagenome (GOLD analysis project Ga0137379, IMG submission 104812) | Vadose zone soil microbial communities from Sagehorn Ranch, Mendocino, California, USA - Sage2_L_80_16 metaG | ecosystem: Environmental > Terrestrial > Soil > Vadose zone | place: USA...
CAGCATGATGCTCCCAGACAAATCACTCAGCGCCCAAATCAGGGGCTGCGCAACACCCTTGCGCTGGAACTCAAACGAAGTGTCGGAGCCTGCGCTCAGTAACTAATCGGGGTGACCGCTATTGGCCCATCGCGGACATCAGGGAATGTCCGCTTGATGTCCGCTTACGAGGGTAGAGCGGACATTGGCCAAACCATTGCTCGTTGACCTCAATCTATGAATACACGGCCTAGAATTTATCCAGTCGGTGACGCCGATCGTTACTCCGCTGCCAGGCGCACTTCCGGCGCGGCGGCGCGGGTTTCGGCGTCGACGTGTTTTTCGTATTTCGTGAAATTGTTCTGGAACATGCCGACGAGCTTGCGCGCGGTCGCGTCGAATGCCGCTTTGTCCTTCCAGGTCTTCATCGGATAGAGCAGATGCGGCTCGACGCCGGGTACCGAAGTCGGCACCGCGAAGCCGAAATAGGGATCGGTGCGATAGCTCGCGTTCTTCAATGAACCGTCGAGCGCGCCGGTGACGAGCGCGCGGGTCGCTTTGATCGGCATGCGGCGGCCGGTACCATAGATGCCGCCGGTCCAGCCGGAATTGACCAGCCAGCAATCGACATCGTGCTTCTGGATCTTCTCGCGCAGCATATTGCCGTATTCCGCCGGCGGCCGCGGCAAGAACGGCGCGGCAAAGCAAGTCGAGAATTCCGGCTCGACGCCGACCAGGCCCTTTTCGGTGCCGGCGACTTTGGCGGTATAGCCGGACAGGAAATGATACATCGCCTGCGCCGGCGTGAGCTTGGCGATCGGCGGCATCACGCCAAACGCATCGGCGGTCAAGAAGACAATATTTTTCGGCTGTCCGGCGCAGCCGCTACGCGAAGCGAGCGGCATGAACTCTAGCGGATAAGCGGAGCGGGTATTTTCCGTCAGCTTGTCGCTATCGAAGTCGCAGATGCGCGTTTGCGGATCGAATACGACGTTTTCCAGCACGGTGCCGAACCGGTTGGTCGCCGCATAGATTTCCGGCTCCGCTTCGGCGGACAGCTTGATGCATTTGGCGTAGCAGCCGCCTTCGAAATTGAAGATGCCGTCCTCGCTCCAGCCGTGCTCGTCGTCGCCGATCAAGGTGCGGTTCGGGTCGGCCGACAGCGTTGTCTTGCCGGTCCCCGAGAGGCCAAAGAACAGCGCAACATCGCCGTCCTTGCCGACATTGGCCGAGCAATGCATCGGCACGACACCTTGCGCCGGCAGATAGAAATTCAGTGTGGTGAAGACCGATTTCTTTATCTCGCCGGCATAAGACGAATTGCCGATCAGGATGATTTTTTTGGTGAAATCGATGGCGATTATGGTGTCGGTGCGCACGCCATGGCGCTTGGGATCGGCTTTGAAGCTCGGTAGGTCGACGATCGTGAGCTCGGGGATGAAATTTGCAAGTTCGGCAACCGGCGGGCGGATCAGTAATTGACGAATGAACAGCGAATGCCACGCAAGCTCGGTAAAGACGCGCGTTTTTATCCGGTATTTTGGATCGGCGCCGCCATAGAGATCCTGCGCGTATAAAGTCTTGCCGCGCGCATGTGCGATCATGTCGTCGTAAAGCAGCTTGAAATTTTCGGGGGCGAGCTTGCGATTGCCGTCCCACCAAACGCTATTTTCGGTCAGCGCGTCGGCAACGGTGTATTTGTCCTTCGGGCTGCGGCCGGTATGGACGCCGGTCTCGGCGCAGAAGGCGCCGCCATGTACGAGCGAGCCCTCGCCGTTTCTGATTGCGTGCTCCACCACAACGGCGTCGAGCAGATTCCAATGAACGCCAGCAAGGTCCTTGAAACCGAATTTATCGGCGCCGTGCGCGCCGTTCCTCACACCCGTTTCCTGCATGCTAGCCTCCCGCTTTTACCGCTTGTCCCGGCCGCCTTTCGGCTGAGTTGGCTCGCCGGTCTATTGGCCGTTTCTTAGCTGTTTCTTGGCCCCCGATTTGGTCCCCAATTTGGCCCCCGATTTGGCCCCCCGATTGGCCCCCGCAGAGCGGCCCGAGCGGCCGCTCCATTTACGCTTACCTGCCTCGCCGGCACGGCGTCCGACCCTATATCCAGCCGTCCTGCCTCTGCCAAGACTGATGCACCCCCTGCTCCACCCCCATGCATCCCCAAGCCTAACCGGCTCGCCGCTTGCGCGTTCCAACGCTGCAGTGCAGCGAGATCGCCGCGAGCATGTCGTGGCTTCGTCATCTGGAATTTAGGCCTGGATTTTCAGCGCCCGCGGGCCTGTTTGGCCAAATCGGCCAGAACTTCGCGCAACTGCCGCGCCGTGGTGACGCGCTCGCGAAACGGCAACCGCAACAGCGTGTCGTCATGCGCAAGGTCGAGCCCGTCCGGGTCGAGGCCGGTCACGCGCCACGATCCCTCTTCGGCGCCGACTTGGGCGCCGACTTGAGCGCCGAGAAGTTTGGTCGCGTAAAGCTGCACGGCTTCGGCGTGATCCTCGTTCATGTGTGCGATCGCGCTCGCTTCGGCTTCGATCAAATCTTCCGCGTCCGAAATGTTGGTGATCACATCCACGGCAGCGAGATCGGCGGCGCGGGCGAAGCCGGCATTAAGATGTACCGACGCGATCAGCAATCGCCAGAAAGCAAAATCCGCGAAGCCGGCATAAAGCTCCGCCTTCGGATGGCGCGCCAGAAAGCGCCGGCGCAGGCGCGGTTCGTCAGGTTGTTCGCGCGAGATTTGCACAAACCGGCCAAGCACAGTCAGCCGCGGATGCGCGAGCGGATCGCCCTTGCCAGCCGCGGTCAAGAGCACCGATGCACGGCTATCCGCTTCGAGATTGGCGGTATGGGTGGAGAGCCGCGACACCAGGATCAGCGGCGAACCGTCGCTATCGGTCGCAACATTAACGAGAGAGCCGAACGGATGACCGGTGTTGCGGTCGATCGTCGCGAGTGCGCCGGCGCGAACCGAGCGCAGCAACATTTTCGCCGCCGATTTCGCATCAAAATCCGGCGCGGGCGCAGTTTCCGGCAGGCGATCGGGCATCGCGCCAGGGAGCGGTCGCTCGGAACCAGACCGCTGAGTTCCATCGGCTCGATTGGATTGAGCCGAAGGGGCTTCATCTTTGGGTCCCATGTTCCTGTTTTAGCGTATTTTAACGCGTCTTTTGAAGTTTGCGGATTGCAACCCAGCCACCGTAATTGCCCCGATTTTGCCTTGTGTCGTCACACTTCCGCCCCCACATGGGGATTCAAAGGCTTATGGGGCCGGGCTGATGATGCTGCGGCCGACTCATGTTAGAAGGCCGCCATGCCGACAATCGCTCTCGTCGACGACGACCGCAATATTCTCACTTCGGTATCGATCGCCCTCGAAGCCGAAGGCTATCGCATCACCACCTATACCGATGGCGCTTCGGCGCTCGACGGGTTTAAGACCGCGCCGCCCGACCTCGCCATTCTCGACATCAAGATGCCGCGCATGGACGGCATGGAGACGTTACGCCGGCTGCGGCAGAAATCCGACCTGCCGGTGATCTTCCTGACCTCGAAGGACGAGGAGATCGACGAACTGTTCGGCCTGAAAATGGGCGCGGACGATTTTATCCGCAAACCGTTTTCACAGCGGTTGTTGGTCGAGCGCGTCAAAGCCGTGCTGCGCCGCGCCTCGCCAAAAGACGGCAGCATCCCGAAGGAAGCTGACAGCAAGGTGCTGGAACGCGGACTGCTGCGCATGGATCCGGAGCGCCATACCTGCACCTGGAAGAACGAGCCGGTGACGCTCACGGTGACCGAATTTCTGATTCTGCAGGCGCTGGCGAGCCGGCCGGGCGTGGTGAAAAGCCGCAACGCTTTGATGGATGCGGCCTATGACGACCAGGTCTATGTGGACGATCGTACCATCGACAGTCACATCAAGCGGCTGCGCAAAAAGTTCAAAGCCAGCGACGACGAATTCGACATGATCGAAACGCTGTATGGCGTCGGTTATCGCTTTAAAGAATAAGCACAACGAGTACGCTCGCGTTATCGACATCGTCGCGCGTTTTTCGCAAAGCGATCATGCTCAACGACGTGTTGGAGCCTCGGCGGGTAAGGCGCGCAGCGCCATGTCGCTGTTTTCATGTCGCTGTTTTCATGTCGCTGCTTCGCCCAACGCCAAGCTGGCAAAGAGGGCTCCTGACTAGGCTCCTGAATGGGGGTCCTGACTGGGCGGCTGACCTGCGGTAGTAATGGCGTCCGGCCTCTTGCTCTTCTCCGCCGCTTCTGGCGGCGGTAGAGGACAGGCGCAAGGCCGATCGAAAACCCTGGCAGACGACGTGCTCGATCGAACTGCAGACCCACAAGCATCGACGGAGGCCGCGGCCGCCGTCGATAATCAAGTCGATAGCCGAGCCGAGAGTACCGGTCTCGACGAGGCGAAAGCACGCCGCCACGGCTTTGCCGCCGTCGGCGCGTGGCTGCAGCGCGGCTGGCAATTTTTCAGCACGCAAAGCTCATCGAGCCTCACCCGCCGCATTGTCGTCCTCAACGTCACCGGTCTCGTCGCACTCTCGATCGGCATTATCGTGCTGTCGCAATTTCGCGCCGGCCTGATTGATGCGCGTATCCAAAGTTTGTTGGTGCAGGGCCAGATCATTGCCGGCGCCATCGCCTCGTCCGCGACGGTGGAAACCGATTCATCGATCACGCTCGATCCCGACAAACTCCTCAATTTGCATCCCGGCGAGAGTTATGGCCCGAACGAGGACGCGCTCTACGGCCTCGATTTCCCGATCAATCCGGAACGGGTGGGGCCGATTTTACGGCGGCTGGTTTCGCCGACCAAGACGCGCGCGCGTATCTACGACCGCGACGGCATATTGCTCGTGGACAGCCGCAATCTGTTCGGCCGCGGCGACATCTTGCGTTACGATCTGCCGCCGCCGACCGCGGAAAAGCCCGGCTTTTTCGAACGCGCTTTCATCGCGCTGCGCATGTGGCTTGGGCGCGGCGATCTTCCGCTTTATCACGAACTCGGACCGGACGACGGCAAGGCCTATTCGGAAGTCGCGCGCGCGCTGGACGGTCACAATGCCAGCATTGTGCGCATCAACGACCGCGGCGACGTGATCGTCTCGGTCGCGGTGCCGGTGCAGCGTTTCCGCGCGGTGCGTGGCGCGCTGATGCTGTCCACGCAAGGCGCCGACATCGACGACATGGTGGAAGCCGAACGGCTCGCGGTCCTGAAAGTCTTTCTGATCGCCGCCGCGGTGATGGTGGTGCTTTCAATCCTGTTGGCGGGGACCATCGCCGAGCCGGTGCGGCGCCTCGCCGACGCCGCCGAAAGCGTCCGCCGCCGCATCCGTTCACGCGTCGAGATCCCCGATTTTACCAGGCGGCGCGACGAGATCGGGCACCTGTCCGGGACGCTCCGCGACATGACCAATGCGCTCTATAGCCGGATCGAAGCGATCGAAAGCTTTGCCGCCGACGTCGCCCATGAGCTGAAAAATCCGCTGACATCGTTGCGCTCGGCGGTGGAAACCCTGCCGCTCGCCAAATCTGACGAAAGCCGGTCGCGTTTGCTCAACGTCATCCATCATGATGTCAAACGGCTCGATCGTTTGATCTCCGATATTTCCGATGCGAGCCGGCTCGATGCCGAATTGCAGCGCCAGGAAACGGCGCCGGTCGACTTTACCAAGCTCCTCGACACTCTGGTCGTGGTCGCCAACGAGGTGAAGCGCGACGATTGCGTCAAAGTCACGCTGCGTTTTGAAGGTGGCATGCACGCCTTTCAGGTGCCGGGTCACGACTCGCGTCTCGGCCAGATCATCGACAATTTGATCGAGAACGCGCGCTCATTCTCGCCGCCTGGCGGTACGGTTCGCGTCACCTGCCGGCGCCTGCGCCATCACATCGAGATTTTGGTTGATGATGACGGACCGGGCGTGCGAGCCGAAGTTCGCGACAAGATTTTCGAACGGTTTTACACCGATCGCCCGCACCAGGGCTTCGGGCAGAATTCCGGTCTCGGGCTCTCGATCTCAAAGCAGATCGTCGAGGCCCATGGCGGCGCCATCTGGGTCGAGAACCGCACCGGCGTGCCGGGACCGGATGGTGAGCCCGGCATTCTCGGTGCGCGCTTCATCGTCCGCCTCCCCGCCCTTTAAATGGCGAAGCCCCGCGAATGACCGCGGCGACCGTCCACGCATCCGCCGTGCTGGTCGGCGCGCGCGCGGCATTGATCCGCGGTCCGTCAGGCGTGGGCAAATCGCGCCTGGCGCTGGAACTGATCGAGGCCGCCCGCGACGGCGCGCTGCTTTTTGCCAAGCTCGTTGGCGACGATCGGGTCCATCTTGAGGCGGCCGGCGGCCGGCTCTTAGCGCGTCCGGCTGACGCGCTGAAAGGGCTCATCGAGCTGCGCGGGGTCGGCATTCTGCGGCGCGATTATGAGGCTTGCGCGGTCGTGGGCCTGGTCGTCGATTTGGCGGCTGATGACGCCGAACGGCTGCCGGAACGCGGCGAAGTTGCCATTGCGGGTATAAAGATACCGCGGCTCGCGGTCGCACCGGGCATGGCGGCCTTGCCCGCGGTGCTCGCCATGGTCACGTCATGCGGTGATATTGGCGTTCCAGAGGCCAGTTATTGCGGTCGAGAGTCCCGGATTGGCGATTGATTAACCATAATTCTGCGAGAGTGGGGCGGCGACCGGCATTCATGCGCGCGCGATTCCGGCAGGTTTGGCGGGACGCGGCGTCGGCAAAGATCTTCCCTTACTGCGATGCAACAAGCCCCGCAGCACGCCAAAAATGCCCCTTGCGCCGGGGCTTTAGATGGTCATGATGTGCACCCTTTCGTGCGGCGCAACGGGGACGCGCCCGCGGGGAGTTCCATGATCGGTCTTGTGCTGGTGACCCACGGGCGGCTCGCTATCGAGTTCCGCGCCGCGTTGGAACACGTCGTCGGCCCGCAGGCCCAGATCGAGGCCATAACCATCGGCCCCGACGATGACGTCGAGGCCCGCCGCAAGGACATCATTGAAGCGGTGCGGCGGGTCGACAGTGGCGACGGCGTCGCGATCTTAACCGACATGTTCGGCGGTACGCCCTCGAATCTCGCGATTTCGGTAATGAGCCGACCCAAGGTCGAAGTGCTGGCCGGGATCAACCTTCCGATGCTGGTGAAGCTCGCCAAGGTGCGCGACGAATGCCCGCTCGCCGACGCGGTCGCCGCGGCGCAGGAAGCCGGACGCAAATACGTCACCATCGCCAGCCGAGTCTTGTCCGGCAAATGACCTTGTCCGGCAAATGAACGCCACGGGCCAGAACAGTGCTCGCATGCCCGAGGCGCAGCCGACTGCCGCAGAGCCGGTGGTCCGCGCCCTTGTCATCTGCAACAAGAAAGGCCTGCACGCGCGCGCCTCCGCCAAATTCGTGCAGACGGTGGAAAAATTCGACGCCGAGATTCGCGTCAGCCGCGGCCACGAGACCGTCGGCGGAACATCGATCATGGGCTTGATGATGCTCGCTGCGGCGCCCGGAACTTCGATCACGATAACAGCGACCGGCCGCGAAGCTGCCCAAGCCGTCGACGCGCTGGAAGCGCTGATTACCTCGCGCTTCGGCGAAGCTGATTGATCGCCCCGGCGATTTAGGATTGGCTGCGTATGCGCAAACCGAAACGCAGTGCGCCGCGGGCAAAGAGCCGCTCCAACAGGAGAAAGCCGATGAGTTCCGAACCGACATCCGCAAGAGGCAGCGCCTCGAATCCCGCCCCTTCCGGTCCAGCCGCACCGACTGGTGCAGCTTCGGCAACCATCCGCTATGTCGACCGCGCCGACATGGTCGAGACGTTCGCCGATTCGGTTACCGGGCTGATCTTCGACGGCCAAACGCTGCGCATCGAATTCGGCGTGACGCGCTTTGACGATATGAAGCCCAATGCGCCGATCACCGGACGCCGCTATCCGGCATGCCGCTTGGTGCTGCCGCCGGCCGCGGCCGTCGACCTTATAAATCGCATGCAGCAGATCGCGACGGCATTGACGCAAGCGGGCGTGGTCAAGGCGGCGCCGCGCCCTGGCGCCGCGCCGCCGCCCAAAACACCTTAGATTAGTTCACCGCTTCAGCGCGGCTGCTTTACCCGACGCCATGCGGGCCGCTTTCAAGTCGGCGACGAAATCGCGATAGGCCGCGCGTTTGTCGTTGTCATCCTCGATGCGCAGCAGCGCCGAGGGATGCACGGTGACCACCAGTTTGGTTCCATTGGCGAGATCGACCGGCGTGCGGCGCATTTTGGCGATGGTCACGGTTTTGCCGGTGAGGCTGCGCGCGGCGGTGGCGCCGAGCGCGATGATGGTCGACGGTTTGACCAAGTCGCGCTCGTGTTCGAGCCAGACCTTGCAGCGTTCGATCTCGTAATTGTTCGGCCGCTTATGCAGGCGCCGCTTGCCGCGCATCTCATGTTTGAAATGCTTGACTGCATTGGTGACGAAAGTGTCCTCGCGGGCGATGCCGGCATCTTTGAGCGCGGAGTCGAGAATGCGGCCGGCCGGCCCGACGAACGGCTTGCCGGCGAGATCTTCCTTGTCTCCAGGCTGCTCGCCGACCAGCATGAAATCGGCTTTGGCCGGGCCTTCGCCCGGCACGGCTTGAGTGGCGTCGCGATAAAGCGGGCATCGGCGGCACTCGCTCTCGGCCGCGGCGAGAGCGGGCAGCGACTTGATTGGCTTGCCGGTTGGTTGGTCCATAACGGCAAAATGCCCAACCGCCGCAAACGTTCATGGCGGTGCTCATGGCGGCTTTCATGGCAACTTTCATGGCAGAATTCATGGTAAGCGTATAAAGGTATCTTTATGTCTTTATTGCCGTTGCCGCTCGGCCCTGCTAGAAACCGCCCCAGCGCGCCCGCCGGCAAGCTGGATTTCTCCTTCACGCTGCTGCCCGCGAAATGATCGCCAGAAAAGGCACCGAAAAGGATCCTCATGACCACGTCCGCGAAATCGAAAGCTCACGCAGCGACCTCCCATGCGACTTCCCATGCTACCGCCCATGTGGGCGCCGATTACGTCGTCAAGGACATCGGCCTTGCGGACTGGGGCCGCAAAGAAGTCGCCATCGCCGAAACCGAAATGCCGGGGCTGATGGCGACGCGCGAAGAATTCGGGCCGCAACAGCCGCTCCGCGGCGCGCGCATCGCCGGCTCGCTGCATATGACGATCCAAACCGCGGTATTGATCGAAACGCTCAAGGCGCTCGGCGCCGATGTGCGCTGGGCGTCATGCAACATCTATTCGACGCAGGATCACGCCGCCGCTGCGGTCGCGGCCGCTGGCACGCCGGTATTCGCGGTCAAGGGCGAGACGCTGCAGGAATACTGGAACTATACCCATCGCATCTTTGAATGGTCGGACGGCGGCGGTCCCAACATGATCCTCGACGACGGCGGCGACGCGACACTGCTCCTGCATCTCGGCATGCAGGCCGAGAGCAATCCCGGTGTCATCGCCAAACCGAGCAACGAGGAAGAGGAGGTGCTGTTCGCCGCGATCGCCGCGCGGGTCAAGGAACAGCCGGGCTGGTATTCGGCGATCGCGAAAAACGTCAAGGGCGTCACCGAGGAGACCACCACGGGCGTGCATCGGCTTTATCAGATGGAGAAGGAAGGCCGGTTGTTGTTCCCGGCCATCAACGTCAACGACAGCGTCACCAAATCCAAATTCGACAATCTCTATGGCTGCCGCGAGTCGCTGGTCGACGGCATCCGCCGCGGCACCGACGTGATGATGGCGGGGAAGGTGGCGATGATTGCCGGCTTCGGCGATGTCGGCAAAGGCTCGGCCGCCTCACTGCGCCAAGCCGGCTGCCGCGTCATGGTTTCCGAGGTCGATCCGATCTGCGCGCTGCAGGCGGCGATGGAAGGCTATGAAGTCACCACCATGGAAGACGCGGCGCCGCGCGCCGATATTTTCGTTACCGCGACCGGCAATATCGATGTCATCACCATCGAGCACATGCGCAAGATGAAACATCGCGCCATCGTCGCCAATATCGGCCATTTCGACAGTGAGATTCAGGTGGCGTCGCTGCGCAATCTGAAATGGCACAATGTCAAGCCGCAGGTCGACGAGATCGAGTTTCCCGACGGCAAGCGCATCATTCTTTTGTCGGAAGGTCGGCTGGTCAACCTCGGCAATGCCATGGGTCATCCGAGCTTCGTGATGTCTTCGTCTTTCACCAATCAGACGCTGGCGCAGATCGAGTTGTGGACCAATCCCGGCAAGTACCAGAAGAAAGTCTATACGCTGCCGAAACAGCTCGACGAGAAAGTGGCGCGGCTGCATCTCGACAAGATCGGCGTCAGGCTGACCACGCTTTCCGACAAGCAGGCGAACTATATCGGCGTGCCGCTATACGGGCCGTATAAATCCGATCATTATCGGTATTGATAACTCGCGTGTCCCGGCGCGGCTGCTAGGCCCCCTTCGCGGGGACGAGCGGACACGACTTCACCGCGGCGGGATGATCGCGATCCGATAGTCGACCGGCGCGTCGGAGGTGCCGAAAAACTTCCGTGCGAGGGTTACATCCTCGACCTTGCCAGCATAGCGCGCGGCATAGCCGTTGAGTTCCTTGACGCAGCCCGGCTCCACGCGCGGGCACACGATGGCGATGCCCTCGCGCTCGATGCGCGCTGGATCGACCCACGGCGTGCGCGGCGGCTCGGTGACCACGAAAGTTGCCGGCCGCGCGGCGAAATAAAAATTGCTGCCATCGACCACCGGCCGGTTGCCGCCGACGATGCGCAACGGCTTGTCGCTTTGCGCGCGCCACGCCTGTTCGACGGCTTGTGCGATCAGCCGGTAATGGCTGGCGTAATTGGGCACGCCTTGGCGGTGAATGACCAGCGCGATCACCGGCGAAGCCGCGACCATCAACAGCGGCAGCACAATCGCCAAAGCCAAGATGTTCACGGCCGCGGTGCGGTTCACCTTGAGCAATGGCGATGACAACAAGACAACCGGCAGCAAGGTCATCGCCGACATCGACCATAGGGGATCGAGATCAGCGCGCGCCGCGACCGCGACCAGCGCCGCGAGCAAGAGCGGCGCGGCTAAGGCGACCAGCAGCATGCGCCGCTCCGGCGCATCGGGCGCCAATGTGTCCTTGATCGCCGCGACGCTCGGCAGCGTCGCCAGCGCGCCGAGCACGATCGGCGCGGCGATATAACCGAGTACGCTCAACAGGAAATACAGCGATCCTGCCGCCGCGCGCGGCAGGCTCGTCGCATGCGAGGTGAAGGCAAAATCCACGGTGGTGAAACCGTGCGTCGCGATCCAAAAAACATGCGGCGCCAATACCGCGGCGCCGGCCGCGATCGTGACCCATGGCGCCGGCGAACGGAAATAGGCGCCGCGGCGCGGGTCGGTCAGCGCCGCAAGGCCGAGACCGGCGAGCAAAAAAATCGACCAATATTTGCCGAGCATGGCGGCGCCAGCGGCAAATCCGGCGAGCGCCGCGAAGCTGGCACGCCGCGTTTCAAACGAAAGGAGAAACCACCATGCGGTCGCCGCCCAGAACGGCGTGAGCACCGAACTGGCATTGTATTTGAGCGCGTGAAAATTATAGAACGGCAGCAAGCTCAACAGCGCAACGCCAAGCACACGCTTTTCCGGCGTCAGATAGCGGCCGGCGAGCCGCCAAGCGATCCATAGCGCCACGGTCGCGGCCAAAATCCCGAGCAGATAAA
>Ga0137379_10005760_pt1 | contig 11707 bp, 3 predicted proteins | sample SagtaG_18_FD_104812 | JGI IMG/M metagenome (GOLD analysis project Ga0137379, IMG submission 104812) | Vadose zone soil microbial communities from Sagehorn Ranch, Mendocino, California, USA - Sage2_L_80_16 metaG | ecosystem: Environmental > Terrestrial > Soil > Vadose zone | place: USA...
CAAACTTCCAGTTCCCCAAGTTGCGATAGAGAACATTAGGGCCTTCCAACCCGCAGAAATATAAATCGCACAAGCCATCCCCATCGATGTCGCCAGCCGCAACTCCAGAACCGCCCAAGCGAATTTGATTCTCCGCGGCCCGGGCATCGGAGAGCTGGTTCGTAAAGGTGATGGCCGTGAGATTCTGGGGTAGCCGCAAGAACCCCGCTCTGCCCGTCTCGGGAACCGGCACAGGCGCGCTGCGGAATCCTGTCCCTTGTTGCCAATCGTGTCCTGCCAGCATCAGGGGGAACAAAAAAAAGGCAATCCAGTTAAAGGAAATGCCGCTTCTCTGCGCCGGGATAATCCGCTGTCCGGAAGAAAAAACTTTCTGACAACCATTCAAGTTGACGAAGGGTAGCATGCTCAAAGGGCGGCAAAAGCCAAAATCACGATGCCGTGGAAAGTCTGCCGCGGATGCTTTTGGCTTGTCATGGCGCGAGACTGGAAGTAAGCCAGCGACGTTGAATACGGTTTCTCGCAGCTTCCGATTTTTCGTGACGGCCATGGTCGTCGCCCTTTCGACGCACTCGGCTGTGTCCGGTTCGTATCAAGGACAGGGAACAAAACGCATGGCGGAGCGCTTGGAAAAGATTGCCCGGGAATCCAACCCGCTGAACAACCTTTACATGAACCGCGAACGGGCGGAATTGTTTGGCGAGCAGTTGAATGAGGCGCTTGCCGCGCCGGACGCGCCCGATAAAGGAGCCAAAGTACTCGACCTGGATTCCAAGTATGCGACGGAGTTGCTTTTGGCAGGCAAAAGCTGGGAATCGATTCAGGAGTTCACGCGGCTCGACGCGTTTGTCAAAGGCAGTAACGTCAAGTTCAGCAACCAGTCGCGAAGTGCGATCCGGCTTAATCTGGCGATCGCGTACCTGCGGCTGGGCGAACAGGAGAATTGCCTCACCAACCACACCGTGGATTCTTGCCTGATGCCGATACAGGCCGCGGGTATCCACAAAATCCAGCGCGGCTCGCGCAAGGCCGCAGAACTTCTCACCGAACAATTGAACGAGTTCCCGGATGATTTAAAGGCGCGCTGGCTGTTGAACCTCGCTTACATGACGTTGGGTGAGTATCCCGCACGGGTCCCCTCAAATTGGTTGATCCCGCCAAAGGCATTTGACTCTGATTATCCGCTGCCCCGGTTTTACGATGTCGCGGGCAATCTCGGGCTGGATTTGAACTCATTATCGGGCGGAACCATTGTCGAGGACTTCGATGGCGATGGCAATCTGGACATTATGATTTCCTCGCTTGGAGTGCACGATCAATTGCGCTATTTCCGCAACAACGGCGACGGGACTTTCACCGATCGCACCGAAGAGTCCGGGTTAATCGGCGAAACCGGCGGACTCAACATCATGCAGACCGATTACAATAACGATGGCTGGCCGGACGTTCTGGTGCTGCGCGGCGCCTGGTTCGGCGTTGATGGGCATTATCCGCTGTCGTTGCTGCGCAACAACGGCGATGGCACGTTTGATGACGTGACCGAGGATGCCGGGCTGCTGCGCTTTCATCCGACCCAGGCGGCGACCTGGTTTGATTACAACAATGACGGGTGGCTGGATTTGTTTGTCGGGAACGAAACGACACCCGGCGACACCAATCGGTGCGAACTCTTCCGAAATAATGGCAATGGCACGTTCACCGAGTGCGCGGCGCAGGTCGGTCTGGATGCACAGGCCTTCATCAAGGCGGTGACGAGCGGCGACTACAACAACGACGGCTGGCCGGACCTGTTTGTCTCGAGCCGCGGGCAGCCCAAGATGTTGTTTCGCAACGAAGGTCCGCAGAACGGGGACAAATCACCGATGGGAGCATGGAGATTTACCGATGTGGCTGCACAAGCGGGCGTCACCGAGCCGCGCTACAGTTTTCCGACCTGGTTTTTTGATTACGATAACGACGGTTGGTTGGACATCTTTGTCGCCGGCTTCGGCATCAAGGACGTCGGCGACATTGCCGCGGATTACCTCGGATTGGAACACAAAGGCGAACGCGCCCGATTATACCACAACAATCGTGACGGCACGTTCACGGACGTCACCCGGGAAACTCACCTCTACAAGGTCCTCCTCGGGATGGCCTGCAACTTCGGCGACCTGGACAACGACGGGTACCTTGATTTCTACCTCGGCACAGGCGACCCGGACTTGAGCACGCTCGTTCCAAACCGGATGTTTCGGAATGCTGAAGGGAAGTTTTTTCAGGATGTCACCACGGCCGGCGGGTTTGGCCATTTGCAAAAGGGCCACGGCATTGCCTTCGCCGATCTCGACAACGACGGGGACCAGGACGTTTTCGCCAACATGGGCGGCGCTTACACGGGTGATGTTTATCGGAAGGCGCTGTTCGAGAATCCGGGGAACAGCAACCATTGGCTCAAAGTCAAACTGGTGGGTGTAAAATCCAATCGCGCCGCCATCGGCGCGCGGATCAAAGTGACCGTGGACACCGCGGATGGGACGCGGACGATTTACAAGACCGTCAATTCCGGCGGCAGCTTTGGGGCCAATCCATTGCGGCAGGAAATCGGGCTGGGACAGGCCAAATCCATCTCTGCCTTGGAAATATTTTGGCCGACTTCAGGCATTCGACAGACATTCAACAAAATCAACCCGGACAGTTGTTACACCATCCGCGAAGACCGTTCTGAACCCGTCCTCATCAAATTGAAAACCTTCAAGCTTGCCGCAGGCGCGGCACTTGATATCCACGCAAACCACGACCACCTCAAACAGTAGAAACCTTCGTACTTTTTGTTTCGGAACCAGCCGCCGCATGAACGGAGGAGCATTGCTGATTGGGAATCACTTTCTGATGAAACGATCGCCTGAGAAAAAAAAGACCGGACTAGGCGTCCGGTCTTTTCGAGGTAACTGGTTAAGGCGGATTACTGCTTCACGCGGTAATACTTGTTCCCCGCAGCAGCGACCGGCTCACTGAACGAACCGCTGGAGTTGCCGGTTGTGGTCCAATTGACTGTCGGAGTCAGGCTGGTGGTCCACTCGATGGTTCCCCCGCCAGACCACTGGACCGTTACTTGCCCGCCCGCAATAGCGATCGAGTTGACTCGGATCTGAGCCGCCCCGGGCACAAACAACAGGTAGTCGTAATCACCACTGTCCCCGTCGAACCGCACCGTCTGTACTCCGCTCAACGAGACGACGGCGACGTTGCCGCTGCTGTCTTTCATCTGCACCAGGTTGTCAGTGCCCCATGCGCCGGAGGTCGGGGCATTGAACGTGCCCAAAGACACAACGGTCTGGTTCGTCTTTGTTGGGTCGCCGGTCACCTGGTCCAGACTCCCCCGCAACCCATCAGTCGGGTCGTGTGACAGCGCCGCCCATACTTCGTAGGAATTTGCCGGGAATGTGCGGGTATAGTTAAACCAGTCGCCCGCTCCCACCCAACCGATCTTGTAGTTGGCGGTCATATCCCATCCGTCGGCCCGCGCCACATCCAACGTGCCCGCATCCGTCTGTTGGTCGTGGTTGACGTTTTGACCCACCGCAAATCCGCCGCGATACGGCTGCGAATCCCTGGCGTCGGTGTCATGGTAATCCACATCCAGTGTTGCTCCCAGGTTGGCATAGGCGCCGCCCTTATACGGCATCGTGCTGGCTCCCGCAACGGCTTGTCCGCTGTCGTGATTGAAGTCTTCTGCTTCAATCAGGAACTGCCCGGACGTGCCTAAAACAGCACTTACCGTAAACGTGGCTTTATTGGTTTGACTTTGGGCCGGGGTTCCATTGTCTGTGAACCTCAATTCATAGCTGTGCGTCGAGCCGCCCGCCATCAGGCTGGGACTATATGTAATCGACGTGATGTCGGCAGGCTTGCTAATTGTCGCTGACGAGGTCACGTCTGTGGCGTCGAAGAACAACTTGACGGTACTCAGATTCACCGCAGTGCTGAAATCCTCGATGGTCAACCGGACTTTAGCGTCTCTAGGCACCGCGCTGGAGGCGGGTGTTGCGGTATTCGCGAGCGGCGATGCACTGGTCATCTTAGGCGGGACACCGCTCACCGGAATCAGCGCGAACCAGTCATAATCCCCTTCTCTCAAGGAAAACCGCAATGTCGTTGTGGCGGTGGTTATCTTGAATGCCGCTTGTGACCCATCCGGCGCATACAGTGGGACCAGATTGTTGTAACTCCATGCGCCCGACGACGGGCCATTGAACGTTCCAACCTGTTTCAAAACCTGGTTTGGTGTTCCCACTCCGCTGGTCACGATGCTCAACGTGCCGCCCATCCTATCCGGCGTCCCGATCGCAGCACCCCCGTTCGACAGGGCAACCACCGCCGAATAAAGCCCTGTCGGGATCTTTCGCGTGTAATTATACCAATCCGCAGCGTCGCCCCATCCGATCTTGTAATTCGCCGTCATGTCAAATCCACCCGGACGGCGCTCTCCGAAATTCGCGTTGGGATCATTCGCGAGGTCCACGCTTCTGCCGCTGGTAGCCGGGTCACCCACGCTGCGATAAATCGTCGTGCCGTTGTTATCCTGATTATCGTTGTTGAAATAATCCACGTTGAGCGTCGCTCCCTTTCCATCATACGGCCCAACGCCGGCGGCTCCAATGTCGTAGGGCATTGTATTGACCACATCCGGGACGGGTGTCCCGGTCGAGTCAAAGTCTTCCGCCTCGATCCAAAACGAGCCCGCCGTATAAGAAGGCAAATCGTCCGGAGTTTGCTGCCGCACAGTGAAAGCGAAATTATTCGTGTGCATCCCTTGCGGCCTTATGCTCTCGCCCCAAACCAGCGTCCCCGTATGTGAAGTAACATACTTATACGTTCCATTGTACGTTACCGTGGTTGTCGCTCCATTGACGATCGTCGGTGACACCTGGTTGCCATCGATCCACAAGCTGATCGACCCAGCAACCACCGTCGTCGAACCATCCACCAACACAATCTTCACCGGCGAATTCGTCTCCACCCCTGTGAAGCCGTTGGACGGCAAGATTGATTTCACATACGCCCGGCCGGCCGCCGTTCGAAACGCCTTTGGCGCCTTGGGATCATTCTGGTTGATGAGATACTTCTGCCCCGTGCCGAGATCCACAATAAACCATTCCAGGTTTGCGCCGCCAACTCCGTTCCACCACAGCAATCGGAACGGAAAATAACCGTCGGCGGAAACGACGAAGTCAAAAAACGAATCCGAAGATCCACGCCCGCCATTATACACACCCAGTTGAAGGCCGAAAACATCCGGCGTGCCAGGCGCGACTGACACTTTGAATCCGTCATCGCTGTTCACTCCCATCCGATAGGCACCCTGGGCCAACTGAAGGTAGGCAGAGATTTCCTCGACGAACGAGTCGTACGCGGCGTCTGCTGCGCTATTATGATTGGCCGTCCCGTTGCCGGGCATTCCCGGAAACTGAACGTCCGCCAAATTATACGGAGGATTATTGGTGTCCCGCCAGTTTCCGATGTCCGCGGGGTTGTTCAAAATGCCGTAAGCCGTGCCATTGTTGTTCCAGTTGATCACGCTGTTGTAGGCAAGAATGCCGCCCGTGGCTCCGGTCAAATCCGCAGTGTTGGGATAGGCCACGCCGGGCGTCGTTGGGTCAATGTAGCCATCCGCCGCTTGTTCCTCTGCATTGGGAAGGGCATTTTCATCGCCGGGCACTCGCGTCGCATCGATTTGGTGCGCCCGCACATTGAGACCGGGGTTCGATGCCGACGCCAGCCCGTAATCAGCCGGAATGGTTATGTAATTGGGCGTCGTGATCGTACGGTCAACTTTCTGGCTGTTTGCCGGGGTACCATTGTCCTTAAAGGTCAAACTGAACGAGTGACTCGAGCCGGCCACAAGCGGAGCCGCCGCTTTGTAGGCGACGGTCGTGAGTGTGCCCGACTTAATCGCCGACGAAGTCACGGGGTTGTTGTCGAAAGTAAGCTGGACCGTGGTGGTATCCACCCCGGTCCCGGGTGGCGGGGCGTCCTGGATCGATATAATCACGCCGGAAGGAGTCGGGTCAACCTTTGACACGTAAGGCACTGTGATCGCGTTAAAACGGACTTGATAGAGGAACAACCTGTTCTTCCCAGCGGTATCTGAGGTAGGAATATTGCCCGTTTCCGGGCCGAAGGAGGGACCAACGAATAACTTCGCGATCAAGGGCGACGGATTTGCGTCTGCGTCCATCCAGCCATCAGTTAACCGGTCTGCCGCCGGATCCCAATTGAGTCCATCGCTTCCATGAAATGTATGGATATCGCCCCCCTGCCGCTGAATCCGCACCCAGGCATTTGGATAAGGTGGGGCGCCTCCCGTTGCGTTTGCACTTCCCGTTTGAGCGCCCGGCGCAAGTCGAACATGCGATTCCCAAGAGTTGTTAGCACCATGAATCAATGGAGTCGGACCATTTTCGTCAAAATCCATCACTGGATTGCCGTGAACGCTGGCGTAACGACTGGCTGTGCCCGGGATGGGCGGTGTCGCGTTAGGGCTACCTGTCTGAGTCGCCGCAGTTTCACCCTCGTTCAAAGCTTCACGGGCCATGACACCCGCGCGCGCCCAGTGGCTTGAAAAGTCTTGGAACTCAACACGCGCTTTCAAATCAAAGTCGCCCGTGGTTTCTTTGTAAACAATGACAACCTCATCATAGGCTGCCCATTGGGCAGATCCGGCGCTGAAAATATCAAAACCGTTCGTTCCCACGGCAATGACTTTACCCGCCAAGGCTGGAGTTCCCGATTCAGCCCACTTGTAGCCCGAATCTTTGAAGGTGACCGTGGTGTCAGGGATCGTGTTCGGGGGTGTCGCCGTGTCTTTAACGCCTTTAATGGTTATTGTCGCATCAGCGTCGGCCGCCAAACCGGTGACGGTAAGAACCGCGCATTGATTATTCACCACCCGGCCCGCAGGCGCGGGGTTCTCAGCCACGCCAACGGCGTCGGCGGCCGGCAAACCGGTCATCATGCTGGCCCCCGTGACCGTGATGCCGCCCGTGAAGGTGTAATTGCCTGGTGTCGCCCCACTGACCGGGTCAACCGGATCCGTGAAAACGACTGTGACCTGCGTGTCGGCGCCATGCCGCACGGACCCCACGGATTTCACAGTTGCAGCATTGCCTGGAGCGACGAAAGCGCTCAAGCCCGCGGCCAACGCAAGACAAACCAGGGTTTTTGATTTTGGAATTTTCATAAGACTACAGTTGGTTCGGCTGAAATTAGACAATGGGCTCTGGACAACCCGTTGCCATCCGCGGACACATAGCTTTCACAAACAAATTCGCTCCGCCTGCACAAGATTCATGGCTGAGAGTGGGTAATAAAACCAAACTCAGAAGAATTGGCAACAAAAAAAGTGAATTTTTGCCATTTCACCACAATCAATCACCCGCCCGCAGGTTGAATTCACCCATTCACCCCCGGTGGCCTCTCCAAATCCAAATTTCCGAACGGATTTCCAAATTCGCGGGTTGCACAAATCGTCGCTTGACCGGCAGGCTCTTGAATTCGGACAAATTCACGACTATTTGTTCTGAAAGCAACCTGCTGAAACTCCTAACCTGAAATGTCGAATTCTGTCTTCCGCGGCCTCAAGCGCCTCTTGATTCGAATTCTGATTGTACAATTCTTGCTTGGTTTCCTCCCGCAGGGGTTTGCCCATCTTGATGGAATCACCAACTCCACGGCTGCAACAAGCATAAAACACTCCACGAATGTATCTTCAGACACGCTTCGCGGCGAGCAATTGGCGCGACAGTACTGCCAAAGCTGCCATCTCTTTCCAGAGCCTGATCTGCTGGATAAAGCGACCTGGGAAAAAGGTGCTCTGCCATGGATGAGCAAGTGGCTCGGCATTTCAAAAATGAATCTGGCTCTCCGTCCGGGACGAAGGTTCGTCGAAGCTGCCGGCCTGTTTCCCCCTTCACCCATTCTGCCAGTGCCGGATTGGGAAGCCATTTGCAAATACTACATTGAGTCGGCGCCGGAAAAACCGTTGCCTCAAGCGGCCCGTCCGAAGATTCGGATGGAGTTGAAGCGATTCGAAGTCGTCAGCCCTGACTATCGCTTCCAGATTCCACTCACCACCCTGGTTAAAATCGATCCGGACTCGAAACAGTTTTACCTGGGTGATGCCGGGACGAAGACTCTGAATGTGCTGGATCGGCGAGGAAACATGAAGTTTTCCTGCCCGGTTGACAGCCCGCCGGTGAGCCTCGTCTTCAAACAACATCATTTCTACGCCACGTTGATTGGCAGTGTCACGCCATCGGATGAACCTCAGGGAGAGGTGGTGGAATTCAAGCAAAGCACGAACGGCTTCCAGAAAAGTCTCGTCTTGGCAGAAAACCTGATGCGACCAGTCGAGGCTGTCTTTGCCGACTTGAACAACGATGGCAAAGAGGACTTCGTCGTGTGCGGTTTCGGAAATTACATCGGGCGATTCTCCTGGTTTGAAAGTCTGGGTGACAACAAATACAGAGAACACACACTTTTTGATCGTCCGGGCGCCGTGAGAGCTTGCGTGTATGACTTTAACAAAGACGGACTGCCCGACATCATCGTTATGATGGCCCAGGCGCGTGAAGGCATTTACATTTTCACGAATAAGGGTAACGGTGAATTCAATATGTCGCCTGTTGTAGAATTTCACCCTGCCTTTGGCAGCTCCTATTTTGAACTAGTGGACTTCAACCAGGATGGATTCATCGATATCTTGGCGACCAACGGCGACAACGGCGAATACGCTTCTTCGTTGAAAAATTATCACGGCATCCGGCTGTACTTGAACGACGGAAAAAACAACTTCCGCGAGGCCTGGTTTTTCCCATTGAACGGTGCGTATAAGGCGATGGCTGCTGATTTCAACAAAGACGGGAACATGGATATTGCCGCCATCTCCTATTTCCCTGATTACGAAAACGGCGCCGAGGAAAGCTTCGTTTACCTGGAGAACCGCGGGCAGCTTCAGTTTGACGCTTATTCGTTTCCAGAAAGTCGCGATGGTCGCTGGTTGACCATGAATGTGGGCGATCTCGACGGAGATGGTTGTCCCGACATTGTTCTTGGCTCTTTCATTCGCGGACCAAACATGGTTCCGCCGACTTTCTCCGAGTACTGGGAAAAAAGCGGGCCTTCGTTCCTCATCCTTAAAAACAACTGCTCTCGGAAGTAACAGGCTTCACCTATTTGACCACTTTCACGGCTCCGTTTTCTTCCACGACAACTTCGCGCGCGCCGGCCGGAACATCGCTGGTCGTTGTCTTGCCGCCTGGCCAGCGGATCCAGATTTGCGTCGGCGATCCAGCCGTGGACAGCACCTGGACCGCACTGTCCTGCGACCAATATCCGCTGCCGGCATGAATCTCCCTTGCCGGACCGGTTTGTTGACCGTGCCGCAAGCGGATCGCCGCGCCGATGCCGGTGGGATTGCCCGGCGGACCTTTGAGCCGTATTCGCAGCCCCGGCTTCGCGCTGATGTTATGAAAGAGTTTGGTCTCCGCTCCGTTCTGCGTTACCACCAGATCCACGCGACCGTCCCCGTCGTAGTCACACAAAGCCGCCCCTCGTTGTTCGCCATACACTTTCACGCCGCTCTCCTGACCGGGCACCGCCGTCAAATTGCCTTTGCCATCGCCTCTGAGCCACAGCCCCCGACCCGCATCACAGCGCGAACTGTCCGGCGCCACCGCAAAAAAGTTTTGACTTAAAAACACGTCTTCGTTCCCGTCCCCGTCGTAGTCTCCGATACAGACCGCAAATGCCGGCGCCAACTGCGCTTCGCGGGGCAGCGGATGGGCTTCAAAATGGTCGCCCCGATTGAAGAAGATCATTGATTGCAGGGTGTTCACTTCCGCCACACCCGTTTGTTTGAGCCTGTCACCGTAGATTTCCGCCACGCTGGCTCGGCCGTAGGCCTCGAAGGTCGGGTATTTCTCTTTCACCCACGGGAGTGCCGCACCCACAACCCGCAAACTCCGCTCCGGCACCTCGGCTTTCATCGCTTCGTCATAGCTGGTTTCGATCAAGTCCACCGCCCCGTGACCCCCCAGGTTTCCGTAGTAAACCTTCCGCGGGTGTTCCCGGCTGGTCCGATATTGTGAGTTCAAACCCCAGTTGCTCGCGACAATATCCATTCTTCCGTCCCCGTCGAAGTCTCCGGTGCTCACACCGTTCCACCAGCCCACATACCGGTCCAGACCCAACTCTTTGGTCACTTCCCGGAGTTGCCCTTTGTCATTGTGATACACTTTCACTGGACCCCACTCACAAGCCAGCACCAATTCCGGAAATCCGTCCGAGTCGAGATCGCTGAACACTGCCCCGCTGACCAATCCCACTTTCTCCAAGCGCTGGTGAACGATCATCCGGCCGTCTTCGTTCTTTAACACCAGCGAGTCGGCCGGGGCTGGCCATCGGCCGGGAATTACGCGCCCGCCCACGAATACGTCCAGATCGGCATCGCCATCGATGTCCGCCAAAGCCAATGGCCCCACACTGAACTCCTGGCCCAGCACGCTTTCTCCGCTCATGTTCCGCTTCAGGTCATAGATTCGCACGCAACCCCCGTTGGTCAGCCCGTCTTCGTAATTGGCCGATCCCACCAACAGCCCTGGTTCCGTTCCCGCCGCTCCGGTCTGGTCCCGCGGCGCGATTTTGTCAAACGGCGCTCCCTCCCACGGCGTAAAGCCTCCTTTCCTGTCGTTCACGTACACGCCCATCCGCCCCCCAAGCCCGCTCCCGATCACCAGGTCTTCCCATCCGTCGTCGTTCAGATCGTTCCACGCCACGCCCGGCCCGGATTGGCTCAGCTTTCTGGGCAACAGCGGCTGCCGCTCAAAATCGTTGAACTCATCCTCGTGGTGCCTGTGCCCCAGCAACCGGCTCACATCCTGAAAGACAGGCACCGGTTCGGACTTCGGAGTTTGGAGTTCGGAATGCGGAGTATCTTTGGAACTCGAAACTTGAAACGTGGAACCTGCAACTGTTCGCGCTCCCGCTTCTTCGATCTCGTAAATCCGATTGGCCTTCACTCCCGTCACCACACTTCGCTTGCCGCTCCGCCACTTCACCTCAATTCGCATCTCATTGGTCAGGCTGCCTGCCGCGAACACCCGCATCGGATCGTCACTACTCAAATACCTCCCTCCGCAAATCATCTCCTGACTCTGCATCGGCACCGCTCCCCCGTACACCCAAATCTTCGCCCCGATTCCCCGTGTGTTGGGAGCCAATCCATTCAACCGCACCGCCACGCGCGGTGCGTTGCTCTCGTTCCGATAGACCCCCGCCACCTCATTCAAATTGTTCACCACCACGTCCAAATCCCCGTCCCCATCCAAATCTGCCAAGCACATGCCCTGAGAAATGCCCGGCGTGTCAAATCCCCAGTCGGCGCTCTGGTCCCTAAACTCGAGATGGCCCAGGTTCCGAAAAGCGAGGTTGGCCGTTTCCAAGCCCGGATACGATTTGAACAGCTTCAACAATTCGGTGCGCGAAAGTTTTCCGGCAGTTTTCAGAGCTTGGATGCGATTCGCCAGGTCGATGTTTTGAAAGTCGCGAAGTTGGCCGTTGGTCACGAGGATGTCTTCAAAGCCATCGAGGTCCACGTCGAGAAAGATCGGCCCCCACGACCATTCGGTCCCTTCCATCCCCGCGTAGTACGCGGCTTCGGCGAACGTCG
>Ga0137379_10005767_pt1 | contig 11701 bp, 9 predicted proteins | sample SagtaG_18_FD_104812 | JGI IMG/M metagenome (GOLD analysis project Ga0137379, IMG submission 104812) | Vadose zone soil microbial communities from Sagehorn Ranch, Mendocino, California, USA - Sage2_L_80_16 metaG | ecosystem: Environmental > Terrestrial > Soil > Vadose zone | place: USA...
AGCTCGGCGTGCATCTGGAGACCTGTTCCAACGAAGCCTCTGCCGCCGCCATGCTTGGCGCATCCATCAACTATCCGCTGCGCGGCGCGGTGACGTGGAAATCGATTGTCGGCACCAATGTCGCCGCCGACGCGCTGTCCAACCTCGCATCGCCGGGGGTGATCGGCGGCGCGCTGATCGTGCTCGGCGAAGACTACGGCGAGGGCGCGAGCGTCATTCAAGAGCGGTCCTACGCCTATGCAATGAAGTCTTCGATCTGGCTGCTCGACCCGCGGCCCGATCTGCCGACGATCGTGCACATGGTGGAAAAAGGCTTTGAGCTTTCGGAAGCAAGCCACGCTCCGGTCATGCTCGATCTGCGGGTGCGCGCCTGTCACGTCACCGGGGAGTTTGCCGCAAAGATAACAAACGCGGCCTCTACAACGCGCACCATCTTTTGGCCGGACCGCCGCGCTTCGAATACGGCCGGCTCGCGCATCCGCCGGTGACGTTCACGCAAGAGCGGCTGAAAATCGAACAGCGCCTGCCCGCCGCGCAAAAATTCATTCGCGAGCAAAAGCTCAACGAGCTTATCGCCGGCGAGATTGAAGAGATCGGCGTTGTCGTTCTCGGCGGTCTGACCAATGGATTGCTGCGCGCGTTAGAGCGGCTCGATCTTGCCGATCTCTACGGCGCCTCGCGCATTCCGATTTACGTCCTCAACGTCGCTTATCCACTGGTGCCGGAAGAGGTGCGGGAGTTCTGTGCCGGCAAACGCGCCGTGCTCGTTGTGGAGGAGGGCGCCCCCGACTACCTCGAGCAGCAGATCAACGTGATCTTGCGCGGCGCCGGCGCCGACACGCGCGTCTACGGCAAAGGTTGCTTGCCGGCGAGCGGCGACTACACGTCGGATATTCTGCTGCGCGGCATCGCCGCTTTCCTTGCCGCGGCCCGTCCGGCCGGAATCGACGCAGCTGAAGTTTCGCGTCGCGTCGAACACATGCTCGCGCATCGCTCTGGCGTACTTGCCGCGGTCGGCGATATTCCGGCGCGGCCGCCGAACTTTTGCACTGGCTGCCCGGAGCGGCCGGTCTTTGCCGCCATCAAGCTCGCGCAACGCGAGGTCGGACCGGTCCATATCAGCGCCGATATCGGCTGCCATTCGTTCGCGACTTTCGCGCCGTTTTCGCTCGGCAACTCCATTCTGGGCTACGGCATGTCGCTTGCCAGCGCAGCGGCTGTCGCTCCGAATATGGCCAAGCGCCCGATCGCAGTAATGGGCGACGGCGGCTTCTGGCACAACGGGCTAATTACCGGCGTTGCCTCGAACATGTTCAACAAGGGCGACGGCGTGCTTGTGATCATGCAAAATGGCTACGCCTCTGCGACCGGCCAGCAATATCTGCCGTCGAGCAGCGCGCATCGCGCCGGCGCGCCGACCGCGATCAGCATCGAAAAAACGCTGCGCGCGCTCGGCGTCAAATGGCTGCGCACGGTGCACAGCTATAGCGTCGCCAAGATGGCGGCGACGCTGAAACAGGCAATGCAGAGCGCCGAACGCGGGCTCAAAGTGATCATTGCCGACGGCGAATGCATGCTGGTGCGCCAGCGCCGCATCCGCGTGGCGCAGGCCGAGCAACTTAAGCGCGGCGCGCGTGTCGTGAAAACGCGCTATGGCGTCGATGATGAGCTGTGCACCGGCGACCATTCCTGCATCCGGTTATCCGGTTGCCCGTCATTAACGGTGAAGCCAAATCCCGATCCGTTGCGCAGCGATCCGGTCGCTACCGTGATCGAAAGCTGCGTGGGCTGCGGCTTGTGCGGCGAGGTCGCGCATGCCGCAGTGCTGTGCCCCTCGTTCTATCGCACCGACATCGTCACCAACCCGAATTGGTGGGATCGGACGCTCGCGGTAATACGAAATCGCGTGATTGCCTGGCTGAGCCGCGGCAGTACATTTGCCTCGCTGCAGGGCACGTCGGTTGGCGAAGACTCTCCTTCGCAACGGCGGGGAGAGGTTCAGTTCGCCAAGGGCGATCAAGGCTCTTCAGGGCAGCCGATCGCCAAACCGATCTCGATCCTAATCGCCGCACTGGGCGGCGAAGGCGGCGGCGTGCTTACCGACTGGATCGTCGCCGCGGCGGCGAGCCAAGGATTTCCCAGTCCAATCCACCTCCATTCCGGGTGTCGCGCAGCGGACCGGCGCCACCACCTATCATATCGAGATGGTGCCGGCGCCGATGTCCTCCGGCGATGTCGAATCGAACCGGAGGCCAATCCTGGCGCTGGCGCCGGGCATCGGCGACGTCGATCTTCTTATTGCCGGCGAACTCTTGGAAGCCGGCCGCGCCGTCGCCAGCGGCTACATCATCGCCGATCGCACCACCACCATCGCATCGACCAGCCGCTCGTACCTCGTGGTCGAAAAGATGGCGATGAGCGACGGCCGCTACGATCCGCAGCGGTTGATCTCGGCGGTGGAGAAGAATTCGCGTCAGGCGCTATTGCTCGATCTCGAAGCAATCGCCCGCGAAGCCGGCGCCATGATCAATGCGGTCATGTTGGGTGCGATCGCCGGCGCACGGGCATTGCCGATTCCAGCTGACGCTTTTGAGGCGGCGATCCGGGCCGACGGCAAGGCCGTGGACGCCAACCTGCACGGCTTCCGCGCCGGATTTGCAGCCGCCGCCGCCGGGTCGCGCCTGCCTCAACAATCAGCCAAGCGCCCGCATGCCGCGTCACCTGCTGTTGCCGATCTGGAAGCCGAGATCGCCGGCATGCCACTGGCTGCCCATACGGTGATGACTGAGGGCGTGCGCCGGTTGGCCCGTTACCAGGCCGCGCCTATGCGCGGCTTTACCTGGATCGGCTTATGCCGATTCGCGACGCCGATACGAAAACCGCAGCCGGCGGAGGATTGCTGGCTGCAACGGCCCGGCAACTGGCGCTGCGGATGTCGTATGAGGACGTTATCCGCGTAGCTCAGGCCAAGATCGACCCGACGCGGTTCGCGCGCATCACGCGCGAGCTTGGCGTCAAGCCGGAGCAGACGTTCAGCGTGACCGAATTCTTGAAGCCCGGCATCGATGAGTTCTGTTCAATCCTGCCGACATCACTGGCCAGCGGAATACTGCGCCTCGCACAGCGTTATCCCGCGCTCGGTCGCGCCCATTGCGCCATGACGGTCAATAGCCGGTCGATATCCGGTTACTTGCGCTTTGCTGCGCTCGCCAAGCTTCGCCCATTGCGGCGCAAGACATTCCGTTTTCGCCAGGAGCAAGAGGCGATCGAGGCTTGGCTGCGGCTAATCGTGCAGGCGGCATCGCGTTCCGTCGAGCTCGCCATCGAGATCGCCGAATGTGCCGGGCTGATCAAAGGCTATGGCGACACGCATCTTCGCGGCAGCGCCAACTACAACGCGATTGCCGCGCAGGTGATCGCGCCGGCCTTGTCCGGCGCCATGCCCGCGCGACAGGCCGTCGATGCCGTTGCCCGCGGGCGGACGGCGGCGCTGGTCGACCCGGAAGGCGAAGCTTTGGCGAAGTGTCTTGCTGGCCTCGCAAGCGCGCCGGTTCATGCCATTGCCGCCGAATAGCGACGAAGAAAGGGACCAGCTCGAACAGCGCCGCGCCGGCAGTGGTTGTTTCCTTATCCGCTTGATCCCAAGTGCGTGCAGCGAGGTCCCTGGTCATGGCGCAAAAATCCGCTCGAAAATCCTCACGCCGCTCGTCGCGCAGCAAGTCCTCACGCAGCAAGTCCTCGCGCCGCAAATCCGTGCGGAGCCAATCTGGTCGGGGCGGACGGCGCTGGTCGGCGCGCGTCACGCGTGAAAGCGACGCGCTTGATCTCCAACACCGCGTTTTTACCGGGCGCGATCCGAAGAAGATCGCCGCCTCGCTAAAACGCTCGGCGGAACGCAGCCGCCGGCGCAAATCCAATCCGTACCGCTCCGCGCTCTCGATGTTGACCTTCTACATCAATCGCGCCGGCAAAAATCTGCCGCCCAGCAGGCGCAAAACGTTGCAGCGCGCCAAGGGCGAGCTACGCAAGCAGTTCGGCCGCGACTGATCATCAGCCCCCCGCTCTCCTTGCTTCTTGCTGGTCGCGGCCGGCCTTCGCTATGCTGATCGAAGCGCGGGCGTAGTTCAGTGGTAGAACGACAGCTTCCCAAGCTGTATGTCGAGGGTTCGATTCCCTTCGCCCGCTCCAGTTCTTGAGCAAAGTTCGCCGGTTTTTGGTCAACGGCGACTTGACCTTACGCCCATTATCCTTGCTAAGGTGGTCGCCATAGCGACCGCCGGGACAGCGGCGCCGATGGGGCGGCGCCATACGCCATCCATAGGCGCTGAGGATGGGCGCTGAGGGGAACGGGAACTGAGGTGCGCGCGCTTCTTAAGCTGAGCGGCGTTATCGACGCCATTAATACGCAAATCGGCAAGTGGGTCGCGTGGGCGATTCTCGCCGCCGTTGCGGTATCGGCCGTCAATGCGACGGTGCGCAAGGTGTTCGACATATCGTCGAATTCCTGGCTCGAACTGCAGTGGGTGTTGTTCAGCGCCGTGTTTCTTCTGTGTGCGTCGTGGACACTGCGCGATAACGAACACATCCGCATCGACATCGTGAACAATCAGCTGCCGCGCGGCCTGCGCAACACGATCGAGCTTATCGGTCACACGTTTTTTCTCTTGCCGCTCACGATCGTTATTTTAATCACCGGCATTCCCTTCTTCACTGGGTCCTTCGTCATCAACGAACAGTCCACCAATGCCGGCGGACTGCCGCAATGGCCGGCGAAATCTCTGATCATGATTGGATTTGGGATGTTGCTTGCGCAGTGCATCTCCGAGCTGATCAAGCGTGTCGCCATCATCCAAGGCCTGATTCCGGATCCGCATGTAACGCAGGTCCACGCGCTCGAAGCCGAAGTCGAACATATCGTCGAGGCCATGCGCAAAGATTAAGCGCCAGCGGCCGCTGCAGGGTTGAGGATGGAAGCCTTTATCGTACAAAACCTGGCGCCGATTATGTTCGGCTCGTTGGTAGTCGTGCTTCTGCTCGGCTATCCGGCTGCGTTCTCGCTCGCCTTTGTCGGGTTATTTTACGCGCTGGTTGGCATCGGGCTTGGTCAATTCCAGCCGGATTTCTTGCAGGCGCTGCCCGATCGCATCTACGGGGTCATGAGCAATGACACGCTGCTCGCGATCCCGTTCTTCACTTTCATGGGGCTGGTGCTCGAACGCTCCGGCATGGCGGAAGATCTGCTCGACACGATCGGCCAGCTGTTCGGCACCGTTCGCGGCGGCTTGGCTTATGCGGTGATTTTCGTCGGCGCACTGCTGGCCGCAACGACCGGCGTCGTTGCCGCGTCGGTCATCTCGATGGGATTGATCTCGCTGCCGATCATGCTGCGCTACGGCTATGACCGCCGCTTCGCCTCGGGCGTCATCGCGGCGTCGGGCACACTGGCGCAGATCATACCGCCATCCCTGGTTCTTATCGTGATGGCCGATCAGCTCGGCCGATCGGTCGGCGACATGTACGAGGGCGCTTTCATTCCCGGCATTACCTTGGCCGGAATGTACGCGCTATACGCTTTCATCATTTCGACCTTTTTCCCAAAGGCGACGCCCGGTCTGCCGATGGAGGTCGTAGGCTTTCGCGAGGACGACGGCAGCCGCGGGCTTTGGTCGCTGCTCGTTCTCACCATTGCCAGCGCGGTGTTCGGCTGGTTCATGATGCGCAATTCGGAGACGCATGGCGCCGACTTCGTCGTGCTCAGCATGTTCTTCGGTATTCTTTTCGCCTTCGGCGTGGCCGTCGTGAACTGGGCCGTCGAGCGCCTCACCGGATTCCGCTTCCTGTCGCGGATGGCGCAGCAGACGACTTTCGTCATGGTGCCGCCGCTGTTCCTGATTTTCCTCGTGCTCGGCACCATCTTCATCGGCGTCGCTACGCCCACCGAGGGTGGCGCCATGGGCGCCAGCGGCGCGCTCATTCTCGGTACCCTCAAACGGCGTTTGACCTGGGATCTGGTTCGCCAGGCGATCGAGTCCACCGCGAAATTGGCGGCGTTCGTCATCTTCATCCTGATCGGCGCGCGGGTCTTCTCGCTGACTTTCTACGGCGTCAGCGGGCACATCTGGGTCGAAAGCCTGCTCACTTCGCTGCCCGGCGGCCAGATCGGCTTCTTGCTTTTCGTCAATGCCTTCGTCTTTGTGCTGGCGTTCTTTCTCGATTATTTCGAACTGGCCTTCATCGTCATACCGCTGCTCGGCCCGGCGGCGGAACATCTCGGCATCGATCTGATATGGTTCGGCGTCATTCTCGGCGTCAACATGCAGACCTCGTTCCTGCATCCGCCGTTCGGTTTCGCGCTGTTCTATCTGCGCTCCGTGGCGCCGCGCGACTCTTTCCTCGATCGTATCACCGGCAAGCTGACACCGGGCGTGACGACCGGCCAGATTTATTGGGGCGCCGCGCCGTTCGTTGTGATCCAGCTCATCATGGTGATCACGGTGATCATGTTTCCCAGCATGGTCATGCACTACAAAGCGGGACTGTCGCAGGTCGATCCCAACAAGGTGCAAATCGATATTCCACAGATCGATTTGCCGCCGATCGACCTTACCCAGCCACCCAACTTCAAATAGCCGCGCCGGGCTGTGCTCACGTCGACCTGGAACGAAAGCTTCCGGCGGCTTCGATTCCGGATCGCACTTGGTCCAATTGCACATGTCTTAGCTGTGCGTCCCGATAGGCCGGCGTGTCACCGGTCCGCAGACTTGTAGGGCTGGTCGAAAGACGCGAATATTCGCGCCGATCTTTCGTCTGACGAACCCCGGAAGATCGGCACGAGGGCATATTGCGAGTTCTCGATCAGATCGTTGAGTTCGTGTTGGCCGCGGCCAAATGGCTGGCGTTGCCGGTCGTGACGTTGCTGTTCCTGCAATGGCCGCTGCGCACGATTGTCGGCACTTATTCGCGCGAAGCCAATGATCTCGGGCAATGGCTATTCGCGCTCTATGTCGCGGCCAGCATTGCCGCCGCGACACGCGCCAAAACGCACCTCGCAGCGGACACGATATCGCGAAATTATTCGGATGATACGCGCCAATGGCTGGCGCGGGCCGGGGCGCTGTTTGGTCTCATTCCCTGGTCGATTATCGTCTTGATGACGAGCTGGAATATCGTGCGCGATTCGACATTGCTGCAGGAGCATTTTCCCGACACGGGCAATCCCGGTTATTTCATCATCAAATTGGCGCTATTGCTGCTGGCGGTTTTGGTCCTGATCGAGGGCGTGATCGAACTAGTCCGCCCGGTCCGGGGGCCGACGTCGCAATGACCGCTGTGATGCCCTGGCTCGGCCTGAGCTTGTTGATCTTCGTCGGTCTTGGCGTCGTTTTCACCGGCATCCCGGCGGCAGTCGTATTGCTGGCGGCGGCCTGTTTTGGCGCTGCGGTAGGAGCAATAAGCGGCGCGGCGCCAGTTCACCTGCTCGGCGTCTTGCCCGAACGCCTGATCAATCTGCTCGAAAACGACTTGCTCCAAGCCATCCCGCTCTATGTGCTGATGGGCGCGCTTATTAATCGGCTGCCGCTCGCTGACGCACTCTATCGTTGCTCCACCGCCATCCTACGCGGGCCGGCGGCCCCGGTGGTGTCGGGAATCGTGCTTGGCGCCTTGCTCGGGCCCATGAACGGTTCGGTGGGTGCGAGTGTGTTGGCTTTATCGCGCGTGGCCGAACCGCGACTTGCTGCTTCTGGGATTGCGCTACCGCGCCGCGCCGCAATCATTACGGTAGCGAGCACGCTTGGCGTCGTCGTGCCGCCCTCGCTGGTGCTGATCCTTCTGGGCGACGCCATGCTGAACGCCCATACGATTGCGGTCACCGCAACCGGCCGCGAAGACCGCGTGATCAACACGCAGGATGTATTTCACGGCGCGTTGGCCCCTGCCGCCCTCTACCTCGTCGCCTGCATCGCGATCGGTTGGTGGTTCAATCGCCGGGTCAAGCCGGACCAAGCAGCGGCTTTGACAGCCACGCCGCGACCGACGGCGCAGCAGGCAGTGCTGGCCGTGGTGACGGTGGCGGCGATATTGATCCTGCTCGGAGGCGTCGCCGCTGGATATTTTTATGCCGTTGAGGCCGCGGCCATGGGCGGCTTCATCCTTCTTGTTGCAGGATTCGTCAGCGGGCGATTGCCGCTTCCCGTTCTCAACGAAGTATTGCGCGACGCGCTGGCGCTCACCGGTGCCTTATTCTTTCTCTTGGTGGCCGCCACGACTTTGACTCTGGTGCTGCGAATCCTGGGCACCGATCAACTCGTCGCCGACTGGATAGCTGCCATCCCGGGCGGCACGCTGAGCGCCACGCTCATCGTGCTTGGCGGGATCGGGCTCAGTGCGCTGGTGCTCGACGCCTTCGAGATTATTTTTGTCGTCGTGCCGATCGTCATTCCGCCGCTCCTCATCCGAGTAGCGGATGCGCGCTGGGTCGCCGTTCTCGTCTTGCTCGCCCTGCAAGCGAGTTTCATCAATCCATTGATCGGCTACGCCGTCATGATGACGCGCACCGTTCTCAAGCAGGCAATTCCATTTCCGGCCCTGCTGCGGTCGTTATGGCCGTATCTGTTCGCGCAGGCCGCTCTATTGCTTGCGGTTTTGCTGGTACCGCAGCTCACGCATGTCGGCGAAGGCGTTGACGATCGCAGCCGCAAACCGCCCGCTATTTCCGACCGTGAATTGGAACGGCGCTTCGAGCAAATGATTCGGCCGGCGGAGCCGCCGCCGCTCGATGTCGAGCCGCGACGCTAAAAAACTACGGGGCCGGCGCTGGGCCGGCCCCTTAATTATTCGTGCGAGGGTTAGCCTCAACTCTTCGGGCGATTCCTGATCATGAATGTCTCGTAAGAGTACTCTGCCACTTGCCACCACAGATTTTCGTCGTTGCGGAAGGTGTCAATCGAAGCCAGCACCTTCTTGAAATTGGGGTTCTTGGCCGATTCTTCGGCGTTTACTTCATTCGATGCCTTCAAACAGGCTTCCATGATCGGCTGGCTGAACGGACGCAATTGCACCCCGTTCGCAACGAGGCGTTTTAGCGCCTGTGGGTTGCGCGCATCGTAACGCGCCTGTTCTTCGACATTGCAATAACCGGCCGCGGTCTCCAGAATCGTTTTGTAGCTTTTCGGCAGTTCGTTCCACTTGGCGAGATTGATCAGCAAGTGATTAGCGGTGCCGCCTTCCCACCAGCCAGGATAATAATAGAACTTGGCGATCTTGTAGAAGCCAAGTTTCTCGTCGTCGTAGGGACCGACCCACTCGGCGGCATCGATGGTGCCTTTTTCCAGCGCCGGATAGATGTCGCCGCCGGCAATCTGCTGCGGCACGGCGCCGAGCTTGGCGATGGTCCTGCCGGCCCACCCGCCGATCCGCATTTTCAGGCCATTGAAGTCTTCGACAGTGTTGATTTCTTTCCGAAACCAGCCGCCCATCTGCGTGCCGGTATTGCCCATCAGGAAGGATTTTGTATTGAAGTTGGCGCTGATTTCATCGAGCAGCTTTTGGCCGTCGCCGTCATAGTACCAGGCGTTTTGCTGACGCGAATTCAGACTGAACGGAGAAGCGCAAAACAAGGCCCAGGTCGGGTCCTTGCCGATAAAGTAATACTGCGCGCTGTGACCCAGCTCGACCGTGCCGTTCTGGACGGCATCGAGGACTTGCAGCCCGGGTACGATTTCGCCGGCGGCGAAGGTCTGGATTTGGAATTTGCCGTCGGTTGCCTCGGACACATATTTCGACAGGCTTAGGCAGGCGCCGAACAGCGTGTCGAGCGACTTCGGCCAGCTAGCCGTCAGCCGCCACTTCAGTTCCGGCATGGATTGGGCGATCGCCGGCATGGCGACCGCCGTGCCCGCAAGTCCGACGCCCGCGGTCTTCAAGAATTGACGACGTTTCATATGACAGTCTCCCCTCCTGGCGGAGCCGGTCGCGGCGCCGCGTGGCCTGATAGCAGGCTCTGATGCCATTTTAAGGGCCTTCCGCGAAGGCGTGAAGCGCAAAGGACGTGGAATCGAAGATCACAGCCAGGCGGCAAAGCCACTTTTCTCGTGCTGTGCCGCTAAGTCGCAGGCTGTGCCGGCGGCGCCTGCCCCGGCCCGCGCAATCAGCCCTTTTTCTTCTCTTCGAGGAGCGCCAGCTTGCCGGCGAGCCAGCGCGTCGTCGGCGCCTGGATCAGGATCGTCATCAGGATGGCGATAAACGTGACCGACGCAATCATTTGCGCGCCCGGCGCGTTCATGCCGAGCAAGATGCCAGCGAGTGCAGCCGGAATGACGCCGGTTTCCCGCGTCCAGCACATGAACAGCATCTCATTGAGACTCCATCGGGCCCGGCGATCGGGCAGCGCGCACGCGAACACCGTGACCGGCCGCGCCACGAGCATGAAAATTATGACTACGAGGACGCCGCCTGCCAGGTAACGATTCATCAAGCCAAAATCGACTTGGCTGCCGAGCAGGATGAAAATAAACAACCGCATGATGAATGCGGTCGTTTCCACGTATTGATCGAGTCGCTGCGCTTCGGCCCTGCCCATTTTGAATCCGAACGACTCCTTATTCCCGAGCATGATGCCGAACACGAACACCGCCATGAATCCGCTCGCGCGCAAGCCGTCGGCCGCAAAATAAGCGCCAATGACCGCCATGATCGTCACCACCGGTGCGTATTCCAGGAAAAAGCCCCATCGCTCGTGCGCGATCAGCAATGCGGCGAGGTAACCAAGCGCGGCGCCGGCGGCGATGCCGATCGTCGCCTCCGTCACCAATTCAAATAAAGACGACGACAACGAAAATTCCCCCGTGCCCATCGCGACCGTCAACACGCCGAATGTGATGATGGCGCCTGTTGCGTCGTTAAATGCAGACTCGCTCATGACCATTTGCGCCACGCGGTCGCGAACGTGGACTTGGCGAAAAATTGGCACCAAAGTCGCCGGATCGGTCGACGCCAGCGTCGCGCCGAGCAACGACGCCACGATCCAGGGAACACCGAGCAGAAAATGTGCCGCCGTGCTGGTGATAACCGCCGTTATTGCCACGCCGACGGTTGCGATCACGAGTATCGTAATCCACACCTGCTTCATCACATTGAAGCGCAGCGACGCGCCGCCGTCGAAAAGGATGTAGCTGGCGCCGAACAAGAGGAGAATTTGATAGAGCGCGGAGTCCGCTTTGATGTCGATGAGGCCCAGGGCCTGCGGCCCGATCAACATTCCCGCTAACAGAAAGACGGCGACATCAGGGATTTTGGTCTTCTGCGCGAACAGTCCAGCGAGCGTGCCAATGGCAAGGACCAACCCGCCGGACATCAGCGTGTGCTTGGCAATTTCAACTGAGGCCGACTGGTCCAATTTCTCCCTCCCTCCAATCGCAAAACTTACGCACGGGCTAGCCGCCAAGCAGAGCTTGAGAAGACGAGCCTGAGAAAGATATAGCAAAAATCAGCAAGTCCGCGTCACCGCATGCACTGCAACAATCTCGATGAACTACGGCCCGATGCCGCCAAGGCATTCGCCATGATCGCGCGTCGGCCGGGCGGCCGGCGGCGCTTGCAGTATCCAAGTCTACGGATCCAAGTGTGCGGATCCAAGTGTGCGGATCCAAGTCTGCGGCATCCACGTCTGCGGCATCCAAGTCTTTGATCAACCGGAACTCAC
>Ga0137379_10005769_pt1 | contig 11697 bp, 12 predicted proteins | sample SagtaG_18_FD_104812 | JGI IMG/M metagenome (GOLD analysis project Ga0137379, IMG submission 104812) | Vadose zone soil microbial communities from Sagehorn Ranch, Mendocino, California, USA - Sage2_L_80_16 metaG | ecosystem: Environmental > Terrestrial > Soil > Vadose zone | place: USA...
ACCGCCTTGGCCGTCGCCAGGTCGGACACGGGATGCAGCACGGTCTTGATTCCCTGGGTGGAAGAGCCGGTCATGGTCACTCCTGACGTCGTGGGTCACATCGACCCGGTGTGTCTTGGCGAGCTTAAAGGCGAACGGGAAGCCCGAGGGTGTCGCGATAGAAGGCCAGGGACGCGTCCGGGTCGTCATGCGGGAGGAAGGTCCCGTGAATCGTGATGTCCATGACGGTCACGCTAGCTGCGGCTCGAGGGTCCGCGCTTCTCGATTCCTGATCGGTCGCATTGGGCGCTCACCTGGCTGCCTGCGATCGCACGCTACGCCGGGTGTCAGCCGCTAGCCGGTAGTCGAGGGCGGTGTGGCGTCGGCCCGCACCCTTGGTGCGGACGGCGATGGCGAGCGCGCGGCGAGAGCCGACGAGCACGACCAGCTTCTTGGCGCGGGTCACTCCCGTATAGATCAGGTTGCGCTGCAGCATCAGCCAGGACGCCATGGTCAGCGGGATGACCACCGTGGGGTACTCGCTGCCCTGGGACCGGTGGATGGTGACCGCGTACGCGTGCGCGAGCTCGTCCAGTTCGTCGAACCCGTAGTCGATGGGTTCGTCCTCGTCGGTGAGCACGGTCAGCTTGTGGTCCTCGAGCGACATGCCGGTGACGACGCCGACGGTGCCGTTAAAGACGCCGGCGGCGCCCTTCTCGTAGTTGTTGCGCAACTGGGTGACTTTGTCCCCGACGCGGAACACCCGCGCGCCGTAGCGCCGTTCCGGCTGGCCGTCGCGGTATGGGGTGAGCGCCTCCTGCAGCAGCAGGTTCAGGTTCCCCGCCCCAGCCGGGCCACGGTGCATCGGGCACAGCACCTGCACGTCGCGGCGCGGGTCAAGGCCGAACTTCGCCGGGATGCGCCGTGCCACGATATCCACGACCAGCGCCGCGGTCTGCTCGGTGTCGTCGCAGCCGAACCAGAAGAAGTCGCCGAAATCCCCCAGCGCCGGCTGCTCGCCCGCGTTGATCCGGTGCGCGTTGACCACGATCCCGGACTGCTGCGCCTGCCGGAAGATCTTGGTCAGCCGCACCACCGGCAGCGTGCCGGCGGCGAGCATGTCGCGCAGCACCTCACCGGCCCCGACCGACGGTAGCTGGTCGACGTCCCCTACCAGCAGCAGGTGCGCGCCCGGCGGGATCGCCTTGACCAGCTTGTTCGCCAGGATCACGTCCACCATCGAGGTCTCGTCCACCACCAGCAGGTCCGCGTCCAGGGGATTGTCGGCGTCGAATGACGCGTCGCCGCCCGGCCGGAGCTGCAGCAGCCGGTGGATGGTCGCAGCCTCGTGTCCGGTCAGCTCCGCGAGCCGTTTGGCGGCCCGCCCGGTGGGGGCGACCAGGATCACCTTCGCCCGCCTGGCCTTGGCCAGCTCCACGATCGAACGCACGGTGAAGCTCTTCCCGCATCCAGGCCCTCCGGTCAGCACCGCGACCCGGGAGGTCAGGGCCAGCCGCACCGCGTCTTCCTGCTCGGGTGCCAGCGAGGCGCCGGTCCGCTCGCGCAGCCAGCCCAGCGCCTTGTCCCAGTCCACGGACGCGAAGCCCGCCAGCCGGTCCGCGCTCGCGGAGAGCAGGCGAAGGAGGGCAGCCGCCACGGACCGTTCGGCCTGATAGAAAGGGGGCAGGTAAACGGCGGGAACCGGGGGTGAGTCCTCAGCCACGGGTGGCAGCTCCTCCCGCACCACCCCCTCGACAGCGGCCAGCTCGTCCAGGCACGGCGCAATCATCTCCGCCGGCACCTCGAGGATCTTGGCGGCGTCGGCGATCAGGTTGGGCGCAGGCAGGTAGCAGTGGCCGTCGTCGGCTGCCTCGGAGAGGGTGTAGGCGAGGCCGGCCTTGATCCGCTCCGGGCTGTCGCGGGCGATGCCCACACTGGCGGCGATCGTGTCGGCGGTCTTGAAACCGATGCCCCATACGTCGGAGGCAAGCCGGTACGGCTCGGCCCGGACGACATCGACCGACTTATCGCCATATTTCTTATAGATCCGGATGGCCAGCGACGTGGACACTCCCACGCCCTGAAGGAATACCATCACCTCCTTGATCGCTTTCTGCTCAGCCCAGGCGGCGGTGATCATCGCGGTGCGCTTGGGACCGAGGCCGTCTACCTCGATTAGCCGCTCCGGAAATTCTTCGATGATGTGCATGATGTCGACGCCGAAGTGCCCAACCATGCGTTCGGCCATCACCGGGCCGATGCCCTTGATCAGCCCGGACCCCAGGTACCGCTGGATGCCCTGCACGGTGGCGGGCAGCACGGTGGCGTAGGAGAACACCTCGAACTGCTTGCCGTACTTGGGGTGCGACGTCCACCGGCCGCGCATCCGCAGCCACTCGCCCACCTGCGCGCCCAGCAGCGGCCCGACCGCCGTGATCAGGTCCGGGCCGCGTCCGGAATCGATCCTGGCGATCGTGTACCCGGTCTCCGGGTTGGCGTACGTGATGCGCTCGAGCGCGCCCTCGAGGACCGACGCCTCGCGATTGATTCCAGGGCCAGCCGACATATTAGTAATAATGGCCGGCCGTTCCCGGCGGGGTCCTGGGGCCTGGTTCAGTCATGGCCTGCTGCCTTCAGCGCCTGCCGGAGATCGGCCACGGACGGTGCCCGACCCGGGCGCCCGGCTTCGTCCCGGTACAGCCGGCAGGACAGGCTGGGCGCCTCATCTGGCCCGGCGAACGGGTCGGTGCCGTCGATCAGCAGCGTCGGGGATCCGTGCATCCCCGCTGCCGCCGCCTGCTGTTCGTCGGCGATCTCCTGGCGCCGGATGAGCGTGCCGGGATGGCCGGCCAGCGCTGCCGCGAGCCGCTCCTCGAATGCGACGGCGTTCGGGCAGGCAGGCACGGTCAGCAGGGTCAGTTCCATCACGTCCTCCTCGCGCTGGCTCTCCCCGGCACGATAGACCTTCCTCCCGACTGACCATGGCGCCGACAACGCGTCCCGGAGTGCCCGCGCCAGCGTTGTCTTCCTGGAACAGGACGCCCCGGATAGGAGAATGCCTTCTGGCACGCCGGTCAGCTCCCCGTGCCGCCCGCGCCGGTGTCCGTCGCGGCGATCTTCGCCTCGATCCCGGCGATCATCTCCTTCGGCCACTGCGTGTGAAGGGCCTCGTCGTGCGCCTCCAGCCAGCCGATGATGTACCGCCATTCGGCTATGGCCTCCTCGTACCGGCCGAGCGCTTCGAGGGTGAACGCGCTCATGTACCAGGAGCCGAGGTTTTCGGGGTCACGTTGCTTGAGCGTCTGCCGTATCGCCAGCGACTCCTCCCGGCGGCCTGCGGCGTCGAGCAGTTCGGCTTCGAGGTCCAGCAGACCGTAGTCGTCGGGGTCCAGCTTGCGCCCGGCCGCGATCACCTTGCCGGCCTCTTCCCGCGCGCCGGCGTAGAAGTAGGCGCGGGCGAGGAACCCGTACTCCCGGATCTGGTCGGGCGCGGCGGCCAGCCGCTCCTTGTACAGGTCGACGACCAACTCGGTTTCATGCAGCGCGGCTCGCGAGAAGATGAGGTTGAAGTGGGGTCCGTTCTGGCCGGGATCCAGCTCGATCGCCCGCTCGAAGCAGGCCACCGCGGCGCGGATCGAGTTGCGGCCGTGCGCGTCCAGCAGCCTCCCGTACTCCCAGTGCAGACCGGCGTCGTGGGGGTGTTCGGCGAGCAGCTCCTGGTACGCGCGCATCGCCTCGGTGCAGACGGATTCGTCACCCAGCGCGCCGTAGGTGTCCAGTAGGCGGGACGCCTTCTGGCGGAGCGTCTCGGCCTCGGCCGGGTTGGTCATGTCAGGCCACCTTCCGATGGGCGAGCTGGCCGGCCCGCAGTTGCCGTTCCAGGTCCAGCCGGCTGGCCGGCCGTGGCAGCCGGTCCAGCTCGGCCAGCAGGTCGGCGGCAATCCGTGCCGCCACCGCGCGGCGGATGGCCAGCCATCGGTCTGGCGCCAGCGCCGACAGCTCCAGCCACATGCGAGCCGTGACATCCTCGCCGTTCACGAGATCTCCTCCTCCGCTACCAGCGGGCGCAGGCGCGCCAGCGCGACCCGGTACCGCCAGCGCACCGTACCCGCCGGCAACGACAGCTCCGCGGCTATCTCCGCGTGCGTGAGCCCGGCCATGTCGTGCAGCACCACGATCTGCCGGTCGACCATCCCGAGCTGAAGCAGGGCGTTGACCAGGTCCAGGCGGCCTCCGTCGGGTTCGCCGCCCGGCGCGGCGCTCTGGCCAGCCATGACGGAGGCCGGCTCCCGGGCGCGGCGACGCACCGCGTCCAGGGCCAGGTGCCGGGCGATCATCAGCACCCAGGCCCGGGCCCGGGTCCCGGGCCGGTAACCCGGCGCCCCGTGGTAGATGTGCACGAACGTGTCCTGCATGACATCCTCGGCCATGACCCGTTCACCGGTCACGGCCAGTGCCACGGCGAACACCCGCACGCGCATCGCGCGGTACAGCACCTCCAGGGCCCGCATATCGCCGTCCGCGATCTGCTGCAGCAGCTCATCCTCGTCCCAGGTGTCATCGCTCATCGTCAGCACCACCGGTTATAACGTCCGGGAACGAAAATTTGTTGGGCAGGAAAGGCCCTGGCCGCATACTGGCCCCGTGCGCGTGTGGCGTTCGTGGCTGGTGTGCTCGGTTCAGCGGGCGGGTAGCTGGCTGCTATGCCACCTGCATGGAGTTGTCGTCCTACGGCCTCGCGTATCAGATGCGGTGCCGGGTTCGCCGCCATCGAGCAGAGCCCCACGAGACCGACGTCCACGACCTCACCGCCCGTCTTCTGAGCGTGCGTCCCTGGCTCCGATGAGCACGGCCAGCAGAGTCGCCGGCTTGTCGCTCCTGTTGCGCCAGGCGTGACGCGTGCCGTGCTGGACGACCACATCACCCGCGGTCAGGCGAACCTCGCCGTCGGTCAGTTCAAGCCACAATTCACCCTCGAGCACGATGTCGTAATCGACGGTCGACGTGGTGTGCATGCCTGGGTTGTCTGATTCGAACAGTTCGGCCAGTCCGGGACTATGCTTCGCCGATTCGGCCGCGGCGACGACCGGATCGAACGAGGGATCGGCGTATGCGCTGTCCGGCGGGATGGTGAGGACGATGAGAGACGTACCGCCCGGTTGCGGTAGCACTGAACGCGTCGCCGTGGTCGGGTCGGATCCGTAGTAGTTCAGCGACGGAACCGGTTCCGTGCGCCAGACGAGACTCTGCGCGAGTCCCTCGGGTGCCGTGAACACGGCCGAGCGGGGAGGCTCGCCCTCTTCCACGACACGGCTTGCTCCGTACGTGTTCGCGACCACCACTCTGCGGATTGTCAAGTTCATCGCCTCCACGGTGATTACTGGTTTCGTGCCGTTCTCCGAAGCCGACCGGATCGCGGCTGAATTGCCGAACGTCATGCGGCAGCTTTGTCAGGTGCCGGGAATGGGTTCGTCGGCGAGTTCGAGCACGAGGGTGACCCTTGTCGCATCGTCCGCGGCACGCGTGATGTGGCCCTTGCCAGTGACGTCATCGACCATCAGGACTTGGCCTGGGACGACCGTGCGCAGTTCTCCTGTGCTGACCTCGATCTCTACCGCCCCCGACAGAGGTACCATCAGCTGCCGCCGCGGGACCGTGGGCGGTGCTTCTTTTTCGACCCGGCGCCACGCAAGGCTGCGCACGGGCACCTTCTCCGACCACTAGGCGACCGACGCCGACACGTCGGACCGGCGGGTTTCGCCGGGCAGCGGGATCTCCTCGAAATGCGTCTCGCCTGCAGTGTCACTGAATACGCGGATAATGACCGGCTCGGTCACCCTGTACTCGACGGGGGACTTGCCGTGACGGTACGGCGGACTGGACATCGGCCACCTCCTTGGGGACAGTCGATGGTCAACATAATCTCCGGTGGCCTCCACGCCCGGCGCGGGATGGACGTGCAGGACTTCCTGATCGTCCCGGTCGGGGCGATCACGATGCTCGAGGCAATCCACCTGGCCGCACGTATCCGTGACGCGACAGCAGCGGTGTGCGCCGACCGCGGCCTCCCGACCCTGCTCGCCGACGAGGGCGGCCTGAGCCCGGGCTGCCGCACCGGACGTGAGGCACTCGAGCTGCTGATGACCGCCATCGAACGCGCCAAGCTCGAGCCGGGCCGCGACGTCGCCATCGCCATCGCCATCGATGTTGCCGCCACCAGGGACGACATGATCGACCTGGTCACCTCGTGGGTTGACGAGTTCCCGATCCTGTCGATTGAGGACCCTCTCGACGAGGAGGACTGGGCAGGCTGGAACGGACTGACCAGCCGTATCGGCGGTCGCGTGCATCTCATCGGCGACGACCTGTTCACCACCAACGCCGAGCGCCTGCGCAAGGGAATCGCATCGGGCTGCGCGACCGGCATCCTCGTCAAGGTCAATCAGAACGGCACGCTCACCGGGACACTCCAGGTGGCGGCGTTGGCGGGCGGCGGGCTACGTCCCGGTCGTGTCCGCGCGATCGGGAGAAACTGAGGACGATCTCCTGTCTGACCTGGCTGTCGGCACCGCCGCAGGCCAGATCAAGGTCGGCTCGGTACGGTCTTCTGAACGCCTGGCCAAGTACAACCAGCTGCTGCGGATCGCCGAGACGCCCGGCATCGGACTCAGCGCCTATCCGACGCCGGCGCGAGCTCCCGCGAAGGGACTGAGCCCATGACCGAGCAGGACATGCACCTGGCCGTCATCGAATTCCTGTGCCGGCAGGGCTTGCTCGCCCCCGGTGAGGACGCTCCGCTGACCCCGTTGACCGGGGGAGTGTCGTCAGATCTGTGGAGAGTCGATCTTCCGTCCGGGCCGATCTGTGTCAAGGGCGCGCTTCCCCAGCTGAAGGTCGCTCATCCCTGGTTCGCGCCCGTCTCACGTAACCGCGTCGAGTACCGGTGGCTGCGCCAGGCTCAGCCGCTGGCTCCCGCCCCGATTCCTCGTGTGCTGGCCCACGACGAGCAAGCCCGCTTGTTCGCGATGGAGTACCTGCCGGCGAGCGACTACCCAGTATGGAAGACGCTGCTGCTGGCCGGACAGGTCGATGTGTCCGCGGCACGCGAGGTTGGTGCCCTGGTCGGCACGCTGCACGCGGCTAGCGCGGCAGATCCGGCGGCGGCGGCCACGTTCGCGACCGACGAGAACCTCGACGCGTTGCGCATCGGCCCGTACCTGCGCGTGACCGCCCGGGCGCATCCGGACCTGGAACACCGGTTCGCGGAACTGGCGACGCGCACGGCCCGCACGCACCGCTCCGCGGACGTGGCCGCCATGACCGCGGTGAACCGCCGATTCCACTTCACGGTCTTCGACGCTGCCGCGATGCCCCGCATGGCGGACATGATCCGGGTTCTGTGGGACGGCACCGACCGTTACCGGTCGCTGTACTTCGCCACGGCTGCGCATCGCAACCGCGTACGCACCGAGCACGCCGCGATCATGTCGGCCGTCGCCAGCGGCGACGCCGACGCGGCCGTTGAGCTGTCCCGCCAGCATCGCGAGCACGCCCTGGAGGCGCTGTGCGACGCATTGCCCGCGGAGACCGACGAGCTTCCTGGCGCAACCGCGAAGACCACCCGCCGCGCGAGCCAGCGCTGACCAGTCTGGAGTGACATGCCCGCGACAGAACTCATGGACCTGCTGCGATTCGACGACCTGCTCGATGACGAGCAGCGCCTGATCCAGAAGACCGTCCGGTCATTTGTTCAGGACAAGGTGAAACCCCACATCGCCGACTGGTACGAACGGGGCGTGTCTCCGCGCGAGCTCGCCGTCGATCTGGGCCGCCTTGGCCTGCACCTGACCGGCTACGACTGCGCAGGCACGAGCGCGGTGGCCTATGGCCTGGCCTGCCTGGAGCTGGAGGCCGGGGACAGCGGCCTGCGCAGCTTCGTATCGGTGCAGGGTTCGCTGTCGATGTTCTCGATCTGGAAGTACGGCTCGGAGCAGCAGAAGCAGCAGTGGCTTCCGCGGCTGGCCGCGGGCGAGGCGATCGGCTGCTTCGGGCTGACCGAGCCAGACTTCGGATCGAACCCGGCCGGCATGCGCACCCGGGCGGTGCGCGATGGCGATGACTGGATCTTGACCGGCAGCAAGATGTGGATTACCAACGGCAGCGTCGCGGACGTCGCGACCGTCTGGGCCCAGGCCGACGACGGCATCCGCGGCTTCCTCGTGCCCAGGGGCACACCTGGCTTCACTGCCCAGGATGTCCATCACAAGCTGTCACTGCGCGCGTCGACGACCTCCGAGCTCAATCTCGATTCCGTCCGGCTTCCGGCGGACGCGATGCTGCCCGGAGCGAGGGGCCTGTCGGGTCCGCTCGGACTGTACAACGGCGGCTCTGAGTGGGCGCGGTACTCGCAGCTCACGATCATCGAGTTGCGCGACCGCCTCGTCGGCGAGGGCAAGCTCGACAACCAGCCAGTCGACGCCTTCCTGGCGCGTTGCACGCCTGGGAGCTGACCCGAGCGTCAGGCCGGGATGGCGCCGAGTTGCTGCATCATGGCGACGCCGTCGAACTGCGTCCAGATGTCGGTCACGCGACCGTCCTTGAGGCGGTAGAAGTTCATGCCCTCGACCCTGATCGTCTGGCCGGAGGCGGGGATCCCCATGAGCTCCTGCTGCTGAGAACCGGTCACGACCCACCGGGTGGCGACGGTGTCGCCGCTGGCGATGATGTCCTGCAGCTCCTCCTTCAGGTCGGGGAAGATCGCCTTGAAGCCCGCGACCTTCTGCTTGAAGCCGGCCAGCGTCCGCTCATGGTCGGGCGCTGGATTGTGGTCGACCAGGCCCGGGTGGCAGAGCTCGTCGATCGTCGCCTGGTCGGCCGCGCGAAACGCGTGCTCGAAGCGCGTGATGATCTCGATGTTGTCGGACAAGGCCAGCTCCTCTCTTTCCGTCGGTGTTGATGTAGCAACTGATCGGTTGCCATAATATAGCAACCGATCAGTTGCGTCAAGGCCGCGTTCGCGAGGCTGTCCGTGTACCGCTTCAAAATGTCGTAGCAGCCCCTGCTGCTGCGACTGGTGCGGCCGATGATCGTTGTAATGCCCGGCATAGGTCCGCAGAACTGTGCGGAGATGGCCCTCGCCGTAGATCAGCATCCGGTCGGTGCATTCGGCCCGGACGGTCCGTACCCAGCGTTGGGCATAACAGTTCGCCCGGGGCGTCTGCGGAGGAGTCTTCACGACCCGCACGCCCTCGCTGGGTAAAGACCTCGTCGAACGCGGCCGTGAAGTTACCTCGTGCCGCAGCACCATGATCTCCGCGTCCTTGGATGCCTGACTGCGGCCCAGCAGGACCAGCCAGCCGAACACCCGGACCATGATCAGGTACAGCAGACGGAGAGACATGGACCGGATCATGCCTCAACTCCCCATCGACACCAACCGCAGCTCTAGGTGGCTGGTGTTTTTCGCGCGTGGCGGTCCGCTGGGTTCGTTGATCGTTTCGGGAGAATTGCTGTAGTTGCAGGACTTCTTCCCCCCGGGGGTGGCCGATGACGCTGGGCTTGGCGCCAAGGCAGGCTGACCTGTTCTCCTCTACGGCTGCGTTCTGCGAGGGGCGGGTGGCGCCGGACTCGATTTACGGGATCTTGCACCGGGAGTGCTTCCGGCTGTTCCCGGATGAGATGTTCGCTGACCTGTTTGACGACGTGGGCCGGCGGTCGGTGCCGCCGATGATCGTGGCGGTGGTGATGGTGCTGCAGCGGATCGAGGGCTGCAGCGACCGGGAGGCTGCGGACCGGTTCACGTTCGATGCCCGGTGGAAGTACGCGGCCGGAGGGCTGGACTTCGACTACCCGGGGTTCGTGCACACGGTGCTGGTGGACATGCGGGCCCGGCTGGCCCGCTCCGCGAAGCCGGACCGGATCTTCGAGGTGACCCTGGCGGGTGCGCGGGCGGCGGGGCTGGTGGGCCGGCGGCGGGTGCTGGATTCCACCCCGCTGTATGACGCGGTGGCCACGATGGATACGGTCACGCTGGTCCGCTCGGCGATCCGCGGGGTGCTGAAGGCCGCTGGCAGTGACCTGGGCGGTGAGCTTCGCGCGGTGCTGCGCCGCGATGATGATTACGCTGCCGGGGGCAAGCCGGCCTGTGACTACGACGACCCGGCGGCCCGGGAGGAGCTGGTCGATGCGCTGGCCCGGGACGCTCACGCGCTGCTGACGGCGCTGGACGGGCACGAGCTGGGCCCGGTACTGGCGCAGGCGGCGGCGCTGCTGGCCAGCGTGACCGGCCAGGACCTGGAGCAGGACGCGGCCGGGGTGTTCCGGATCGCCCGGCGGGTCGCCCCGGACCGGGTCATCTCGACCGTGGACCCGCAGGCCCGGCACGGGCACAAGACCTCCGCCCGCGGGTTCGACGGCTACAAGGGCCATATCGCGACTGACCCTGACTCGGAGATCATCACCGCATCTGCGGCCACGCCGGGAAACAGCGGCGACGCCGAGGTCGCGGAGGGCCTGCTCGCTGACCTGCTCCCCGGTGATCAGGACAGCGTCCCCGGCCAGGACAGCGGGCAGGCCGGGGCTCCTGCGGCGGGCGAGGGCCAGCCGGCTGTCTACGGCGATGCCGCCTACGGCTCTGGCGAGCTCATCGGACGGCTGGATGGCGCGGGTGTCTATAACGGCATCAAATGCCAGCCGCCGCCCGCGGTCAAAGGCTGCTTTCCCAAGGACCGCTTCACCATCGACCTGGACGGCAAGACGGTCACCTGCCCGGCCGGCGTCACCGTGCCCATCCGGCCCGCCACCGGGCGCCATGCTGGGACTGCCAGGTTCGCCGCGGCCTGCCGCACCTGCCCGCTGGCAGCCCAGTGCACCAGCGCCAAAGAAGGCCGCACGATCACCATCGGCCCGCACGAGGCCCGGCTGGCCGCCGCCCGCACCCGCCAGCAAGATCCGGCCTGGAAGGCTGACTACCGGGCCACCCGGCCCAAGGTCGAGCGCAAGATCGGCCACCTGATGCGCCGCCGCCACGGCGGCCGCCGCGCCCGCGTCCGCGGGCTGCGCAAAGTCGCCGCCGACTTCGCCCTGCTCGCCGCCGCAGCCAACCTGGCCCGCCTCGCCGTGCTCGGGGTTGCCTACCGGAACGGCACCTGGGCAGCCGCCGGTGCCTGATGACCGGAACGGCCGGCCCGGCCGGGCCTCACCACCTGGTCACAGCCCACCAGCGGACGGCCGGGCCCGCGCCAGATCCCGCCGGCACCGCCAGCAGCGATCCGCAGCGGTCCCGGAGAGATACGCCGCCATGCAGCACGCGAGACCAGCGCAAAAGACAGCCGATTAACACCAGCTACCTAGCCCGAAGTTACGTGCCCTTGATGGCGTGAATGCTGTTGTTGACCTGGGACAACGATGAACCTGGCAGGACCTTGTTCTGGCTACATGGCACTTTCCGGCGCGGCGCTCGGCCGTCCGTTGATGATCAACTGGGTATCACGCCCGGGGTATCGCTGGATCTTTCTGGCTACGCTTGACGACCTCAAACACTATGTTTCCGCAGCTCATATGCCACTTTCGTCCGACACGCCGACGTAACTTGGGCCTAGAGAATCTTGTGGATCCAGCCATGTGGATCGGGCAGGTTCCCGAACTGGATCCCTAGCAGCTGCTCCCGCAGCCGGGCTGTCACCGGCCCCGGCGTGCCATCCCCCACCGTCCACGAGA
>Ga0137379_10005780_pt1 | contig 11682 bp, 10 predicted proteins | sample SagtaG_18_FD_104812 | JGI IMG/M metagenome (GOLD analysis project Ga0137379, IMG submission 104812) | Vadose zone soil microbial communities from Sagehorn Ranch, Mendocino, California, USA - Sage2_L_80_16 metaG | ecosystem: Environmental > Terrestrial > Soil > Vadose zone | place: USA...
AGCAGCCTACGGATGCCGGTCCGTTTGGCGGTGTCCGGCCGGACCTGGCGAGCGGTCGACCGCAGGGCCGACGACACCTTCGGCGCGACGGTGGTGGTGACCGCCTCGGCGGCGTCCTCCAGACGCGGCGCGGCCCATTCCCTCGCGCCCTGAACGGCGTCCTCGAATCGCGGTGCCGCCCATTCCCTTGCGTCCTGAACGCCCTGGCGTACTCCCTGGACCGCTGTCGTTCCCGCGTGCTTCCCCACCGGGATGGCCTGCGCGGCGGCGTCCTTGGCGCGGTCCTTCGCGCGGGCGCCGATCGCGGCCGCCCCGCTGACGGTGCGGTTGGTCTTGATAAGGGACACAGTAACCTCCCGAGCGTGATCCCGTTATCACAGACTTCCCGGCTTTGCCGGGTTCAACCATCGTGCGCTACCGGTACGGTGATGACTGGAGGAAATTTACACCGACGAAATGTCCGGCTGTCAACGGGCCGGACGAGGAGTCAACCGCATGACAGACACGCTGACCGCGACGCTGCGCACCAGCCAGGGGACGGTGATCGTCCGCCTCTTCCCTGATCACGCGCCGAAGACGGTACGCAATTTCGTGGAACTGGCCGAGGGCGGCAGGCAGTGGACCGACCCGGGCACCGGGCGCGCCACCACCGCCAGGCTGTACGACGGCACCATCTTCCACCGGGTCATCCCCGACTTCATGATCCAGGGCGGGGACCCGCTCGGATCCGGCCGCGGCGGCCCCGGCTACAAGTTCGCCGACGAGATCCACCCGGACCTCGCGTTCGACCGGCCGTACCTGCTGGCCATGGCCAACGCCGGGCCCGGCACCAACGGCTCGCAGTTCTTCATCACGACCGCGGCGACGCCCTGGCTGAACGGCAAGCACACCATCTTCGGCGAGGTCGTCGAGGGCGCCGACGTGGTTGACCTGATCAGCCGGGTCAAGACGGGCAGCCAGGACCGGCCGGTGGAAGACGTGACCATCGACTCGGTCACGGTCCAGCGCGGTAACAGCGCTCCCTAGCTGATTGGACCAAGCCGTGAGCACGCCCAGCGACCCCGGCCCGGGCGAACAGAGCCGGCCGGACGGGGTCGCGCCGGGCCCAGGCGGAGACCAGGAGGTTCCGACCTGCTTCCGCCACCCCGGCCGGGAAACGTATGTCTCCTGCGTCCGGTGCGGGCGCCACGCATGTCCTGACTGCATGCGCTCGGCCTCGGTGGGCCAGCAGTGCGTGGAGTGCGTGGGCGAGGGCGCGCGGAGCACCCGCCAGGCCAGGACCGCCTTCGGCGGCCGCCCGGTCTCGAGCGCCGCCGTCACCTGGACGCTGGTCGCCATCAACGTGGCGGTGTTCCTGGTGACGTGGGTCCGGCCGGGCATCGTCAACGACCTGGAGATGCTCGGGTACGCCACGTACTCGGCGGCCGGCCCCCTGCACGGCGTGGCCGCGGGCGAGTGGTACCGGCTGATCACGTCGGCGTTCCTGGCGCCCGCGACCGGCCTGTCCGGCCTGGGCTTCCTGGACATCCTGTTCAACATGTGGGCGCTGATCTTCGTCGGGCCGTCCCTGGAGGGACTTCTCGGCCGGGCCAGGTTCTTCGCGGTATACCTGCTCAGCGCCGTCGGCGGCGGGGTGATGTACTACTTCCTCGCGCCGCCGTACTACCCCGCCGTAGGCGCCTCGGGGGCCATCTTCGGCCTGTTCGGAGCCTGGTTCGTGGTGGCCAGGCGGCTGCGCCTCGACACCCGCGGGATCGTCGTGCTGATCGCCATCAACCTGGCTCTCAGCTTCTTCTTCCACAACATCATCGCCTGGCAGGACCACATCGGCGGGCTGCTTGCCGGCGCGCTGCTCACCGCCGCCTACGCGTACGCCCCGCGCAAGAACCGGGTCGCGATCCAGGTCGGCGCCACCGTCGTGGTCGTGGTCCTGATCGTGGTCGCCATCCTGACCAGGAACGCCGAGCTCACCCGCGGCGGGGTCTGAGCCGCGGCACGGTCCAGGGCCAGGTCAGCGCCACCGGGTTGACAACGTGACGCCAGCGATGATGAACGCGAAGCCCACCACGAGGTTCCACGCGCCCAGGGCGGAGATGCCCGGTATCGAACCCTGCGAGAGGTAGTACGTCACGATCCAGGCGAGGCCGATGATCAGGCAGACCACGATGGCCGGGCCGACCCACGGCGCACTGACCTTCCGCCGCCCCGTCTTCGGCGGCGGAGGCGTATAGACCGTCCTCTTGCGGACGCGCGACTTGGGCACGACGGCCTCCTGCGTAGCAAACCTGTCCTCAGCCAGCCCGCGATCAAACCCCGCGGTGCGGACCCAAGCGTAGCCGTTCTTCGGCGTGGTCGGCGCGATCCGCGTTTTCCGGGCGACGGCGATAACTAATAGATATCATTCAGTCTCTCTTAGTGACCAGACTCTCAGTGATCAGGCTCTAGCGCCGATATCGTCCTCACCGTCGCGGCGGCCTTGTGGTTCTTCGCCTTCCCGTGGGCCTCTGTTCACCTGCCGATCGACACGTCCGGCTTCAGCGGCTGAGGCCGAAGAGCCCTCCGCCGCCGCCGCCCTGACCCCCGCCCTGGCCGGTGCCGCCGCTGGGGGGCGCGGTGGGCGAGCCCGAGCTGGACGACACCGACGGAGACGGTGACGCCGACGCGCCGTTCTGCACGTAGATGATGACCGTCGAGCCCTTCGCCGCGCTGCCGGACCCCGGTACCTGGCTGAAGACCGTGCCGTTCGGGTACTGAGCCGAGCCTGACCCCTGCTGGGTGCTGACCTGGAAGCCGGCCTGGGTCAGGATCTGGGTGGCGGTCGCCTGGGAATCGCCGACGACCGAAGGCACCGGGACGGCGCCGCCGGACACGGTGATGGTCACCGTGGAACCCGGCGGGGCGGTGCCTGCGCTCGGGCTCTGGCTGATCACCTGGCCGGTCGGCAGGTTGGAGGTGGGATCGGACTTGACGCTGACATTGAAGCCCTTGCCCTGCAGGACGGACGTGGCGGCGGTCTGCGTCTGGCCGACCACGTTCGGCACCGCGACGGGCGCCGCGCCGGTGGAGACGTACAGCGTCACCACCGTGTTCGCGGGGACGTTGTTGCCTTCCGGCGGGTTGGACTTGATCACCAGTCCCTTGCTGACGTTGCCATTTGCCTGCTGGATGACCGTCGAGCGCAGGTGCGCGGCCGAGATCTGCGCCTGCGCCTGCGCGACCGGCTCGCCGTTCACCAGCGGCACCGCGTACTTGGTGCCCCCGCCGATCAGCAGGTAGTAGGCCACGCCGGCTACGACGCCGATCACCGCCACCAGGCCGAGCACCCAGGGAATCCAGCGCCGGCCGCTCCCGCCCCCGCCTGCGCGCTGGCCCGCGTAGTCGTAGTCCCGGCCGGCGTAGCCGTAGTCCTCGACCGGCGGGATCTGCGAGGTCGCCCCCGCCATCATGGTGCCGGCGCCCATCCGCTGGGTCTGCTGCGAGTACATGTCGAACCTGGTCGGCGGCGCCGCCGAGACCGGCATGCCGGAGGCCGCGCGCTGCAGGTCGGCGCGCATGTCGGCGGCGGTCTGGTACCGGTCGGCCGGCGACTTGGCCATCGCCTTCAGCACGATCGCGTCCGCCCACGGCGGGACGTCGGGGTCCACCCGGGACGGCGGTACCGGGTTCTCCCTGACGTGCTGGTAGGCGATCGCGACCGGCGAGTCGCCGGTGAACGGGGGCCGGCCGGTCAGCAGCTCGTAGAGCAGGCAGCCGGTGGAGTACAGGTCGCTGCGGGAATCGACCCGCTCGCCGCGGGCCTGCTCCGGCGACAGGTACTGCGCGGTGCCGATCACCTGGGCCGTCTGGGTCATCGTGGACTGGGCGTCACTCATGGCCCGGGCGATGCCGAAGTCCATGACCTTGATGTCGCCGTTGCGGGTCACCATCACGTTGCCGGGCTTGATGTCGCGGTGCACGATGCCGGCCTGGTGGCTGTAGTCCAGGGCGCGCAGCACCCCGTCGATGATCTCCAGCGACCGATCCGGCAGCAGCCGGTGGCCTTCTTGCAGCAGGTCCCGCACGGTGCGGCCGTCCACGTACTCCATGACGATGTACGGCACGGGGACACCGGTGGCCATGTCCTCGCCGGTGTCGTAGACCGCCACGATGGACGGATGGTTGAGCGAGGCCGCCGACTGCGCCTCACGGCGGAACCTCGCCTGGAAGATCGGGTCCCTGGCCAAGTCGGTGCGCAGCGTCTTGATCGCGACGATCCGGTCGAGCCGGATGTCACGCGCCCGGTACACCTCGGCCATGCCGCCGCGGCCGACCACGCCATCGAGTTCGTAGCGGCCGCCGAGTAGACGGGGCTGAGTCATATCTCGCACTGTGCCAAACCACCCTGCGTTTTTTCTAGTGTTCTCTCTACGGCGACGAAGACGACGACGACGCGGACGGCGACCCCGAGCTGCTCGGGCTCGACGAGCCGCTCGCTGAGGCCGACGCGCTCGCCGACGCCGAGGTTTTCGGGGACGATGTCGGTTTAACGGACTTCGTCGGCTTCGGGTTGCTGGTCGGGCTGGGCGACGTGGTCGGCCGTTTCCTGACCAGACTAGTGCTCGGCGTGGGCGTGGGGGACTGGCTCGGGCTGTGGCTCGGCGTGGCGCTGGACGAGCCCAGGTGCTGCGCCGTGTTACTGTCCACCTTCCCGCTGGTATGACCGGGCATGTGCCCGGTCAGGTACAGACCGGTCGCGGCCGCGGCGGCGCACAGGACCGCAGTCGAGCCTGCCGCCGCCACCTGGCGGCGCCGACGCGAGCGGCCGGCGGCGGCCCGCGGGCGCCCGGGCCAGGGACCATCCCCGTCGGCCCCGCCGAACAGGGCGCCGGTCGCGGCGGCCGGCAGGTCCGCCCTGGTCGCGCCCGGGTACCCGGCCGGGCCCGCGGACTCGCCCATGGCCAGTGCGTCCCGGAGCATGTCGGCGCGATCGGCGACCACCCGGACGCTGGCGGGCCGCTCCTCCGGGGTCTTGGCCAGCATGTGGTAGACCAGATCGCTGACCGGCGGGGGCACGTCCGGGAGCAGCGCGGGCACCGGCTCGTGCTTGTGCGCGTACGCGATCGCCAGCGGCTCGCTCGCCGTGAACGGCGGATGCCCGGCCAGGCACTCGTACGCGACCACGCCGAGCGAGTAGATGTCGGACGCGTTGGTCACGTGGGCGCCGGTCGCTTGCTCGGGCGACACGTACATCGCCGTGCCCATCACCATCCCGGTCTCGGTCAGGTGCGACGCCTGGGCCGCGGCCACCGCGGTGGCGATGCCGAAGTCGGTAATCTTCGTGGTGCCGCCCGCGGCGACCAGCAGGTTGCCTGGCTTAATGTCGCGGTGCACGATGCCGGCCTGGTGCGCGGCGTCAAGCGCGCGCGCTGCCTGCCCGATGATGTCCAGCGTGGCGTCAGGGGACAGCCGGCCCGCCCTGGCCAGGATCGCCGACAGCGGCTCGCCGTTGACCAGCTCCATGACCAGGTACGCGCCGCCGAACTCGGCGGACTCGCCGTAGTCGTAGACCCGCGCGATGCCCGGATGGGACAAGCTGGCCGCGTACCGCGCCTCGGCCCGGAACCTGGCCAGGAAGGCCTCGTCGCCGGCCCGCCCGGTCGGCAGCAGCTTGACCGCGACAACGCGGGTGAGCAGGTTATCCTCGCCGCGCCAGACCTCGCCCATGCCGCCGGCCGCGATGCGGTCGGTCAGCCGGTAGCGGCCGGCCAGCAGATATTCGCTCACTGATTCCCCAGGGTGGCCAGGTACGCCTTGATGACCTGTACAGCGATGGGTGCGGCCGCGGAAGCGCCGTAACCGCCACCTTGAATTATGACGCCGACCGCGATATCCGGGTTGCCGTACGGAGCAAAGCAGGTGAAGGCCGCGTCGTTCAGGCTGAACTGGCCGGTCTCGGCCGTGCCGGTCTTGCCCGCGATCACCAGGCCGCCCTCGGCCTGTGCGTTGAAGGTGAAGGCCGTGCCGTTGGGGTCCTGCACCACGGCCCGCATCATCTGCCCCACGCTGCTCGCCACGGCCGAGGTGACCGGCTGGCTCAGCGCCGACTGGGCCGTCGTCTGCACCGTGCTCAGGTCGCTCGCGGTCACCTGCTGAACCAGGTACGGCTTCATCAGCGTGCCGCCGTTGGCGATGGCCGCGGCGAACATGGCCTCCTGTAGCGGGGTGACGGTGTCGCTGTACTGACCGATCGCGGAGAAGGCGGTGAGCGCCTGGCTGGGCGGTATCACGTAGTTGCTCTTCGCCACGGTCAGCGGGATCGTCAGGTTCTCATTGTTCATGCCGAACTTCTGGGCCATGGCGTTGAGCGCTGACGCGCCGAGCTGCATGCCGATCTTGGCGAAGGTGGTGTCGCAGGACTGGGCGAACGCGGTGATGAGCGGGGCCTGGCCGCTGCCGTTACCGCACACCTCGCCTTGGTCGTTGTGCAGCACGTGGCTGGTCTGCGGCAACGTGAGCTGGGTCGGCGAATCCACGTTGGTGTTGATCGTGGTGGTGGGACTCTGCGTCAGCAGGGCCGAGCTCGTCACGATCTTGAACGTCGAGCCCGGCGGGTAGGCTCCCTCCAGGGCCCGGTTGACCAGCGGTTGCGTCGGGTCCTTGAGCAACTGGTTGTCCGACTTGATGAGCTGCGTGCCGTCATGGACGGCCAGGACGTTGGGATCGAAGCTCGGGTAGCTGGCCATGGCGAGGATCGCCCCGGTCTTCGGGTTGAGCGCCACCACCGCGCCCGCCTTGCCGAGCGCCTTGAGCGCGTTGTAGGCCGCCTCCTGTGCCTTGGAGTTGATCGTGACCTCGACGGTGGCGCCCTTGGTCGTCTTGCCGGTGATCAGGTCGATGATCTTCCTGACGTCGAGCGCGGAGTCGTTGCCGGACAGCAGCGAGTTCTCCGCTCCCTCGACGCCGGTCTGGCTGTAGAGCGTTTCGTAGCCGGTGACCGGGGCGTACTCCGGGCCCAGCGGATAGTACCGCTGGTACTTGATGGAGTCGTTGTTGCTGCTGCTCAGCTTGGAGGCCGCGATGGTCACGCCGTCGGAGGTGACGATGCTGCCGCGCTGGTACTGGTTCTGCGCGGCGTAGAACGCGCGGGAGTTGCCCGGCTTGCTCGCCAGGCTGGCGGGCGCGAAGCCCTGCAGGTAGTTGACGTTGATGAGCAGCAGCAGGAACATCACCAGGATGGCGATCGAAATCCGGCGCAGCGCGCGGTTCACTTGATCGTCACCACCTGCGTGAGTCCTTCTTCCTGTATCGGCCGGGGCGGCGGGCGCCGGGCGGTGTCGCTCAGCCGGGCCAGCACCGCGATCAGCATCCAGCTCGCCACCAGCGAGGACCCGCCTTGGGACAGGAACGGGGTGGTGATGCCGGTGAGCGGGATGAGGCGAGTGACCCCGCCGACGATCACGAATACCTGCAGGGCGAGCATGAAGGAAAGACCGCCGGCCAGCAGCTTGGAGTACGGGTCCTTGACCGACATCGCGGTGCGCAGTCCGCGCTGCACGATCAGGCCGTAGAGCAGCAGGATGGCCATCACTCCGGCCAGCCCAAGCTCCTCGCCGAACGCGCTGATCACGAGGTCGCTCTGCACCAGCGGGGTGATGTAAGGCTGGCCGCCGCCCAGGCCCTTGCCGAGCAGCCCGCCGCTCGCCATCCCGTACAGGCCCTGGACAAGCTGGTAGGCGTTGTGGCTGGGGTTCTGCCCGGTGAACGGGTGCAGCCAGATGTCGAACCGTTCGCCGACGTGGTGGACGAGCTTGCTCGCGGCGAACGCGCCGACCACGAACATGACGAAGCCGAGCAGCAGCCACGAGGTCCGGGAGGTGGCGATGTACAGCGTCGCGACGAACAGGCCCATGAACACCGCGCTGGTGCCGATGTCGCTCTCGAAGATGAGCAGCAGCAGGCTGGCCGCCCAGGCCAGCAGGATCGGGCCCAGATCGCGTGCCCTGGGCAGGTCGATGCCGAGGACCCGGCGTCCGGCCAGCGCCAGCACGTCCCGCTTGGCCACCAGGTAGCCGGCGAACGAGGCGGCCAGCGCCAGCTTCGCGAACTCCTCCGGCTGGATGGTGAACGTGCCCAGCCGGATCTGGATCTTGGCGCCGTAGACCTCGCTGATCGACGCCGGGAGCAGCGCGGGCAGCGCCACCAGCAGGATCCCGATGGCGCCGAGCGTGTAGGTGTACCGCTGCAGCACCCGCGGCTCCCGGATCAGGGCGAGCACCGCGACGAAGCACCCGACGCCGATGGCACTGTAGACGACCTGGATCATGGTCGCCGACGAGCCCAGCGTGGCACTGAGCCGGCTGCCCTGCACGGCCAGCCGGTAGGTCATCACGATGCCCAGGCCGTTCAGCAGCGCCGCGAGCGGCAGCAGCAGCGGGTCCGCCCACGGGGCGAACCTCCGCATGGCCAGGTGTCCGATCAGCACGATGACGACGTACGGGCCCAGGTATTCGACCACTGCGGAGGGCACGCTGCCCTTGAGGGTGAAACCCACGTTCGCGAACGCGAACAACACCAGCGCGAACGCGAAGATCAGCATGCTCAGCTCGGTCCGCCGCCTGGTCCGGGCGACCGGAACCAGCGGACCCGTCGGGTCAGCAGCCGGCGACGGGGCGGTGATGCTGCTCACGAGCGCCCTGGGGTCGGGACGAGGTCGCCGGCCGCGATGCCGAAGTTGGCGGAAGCCGGGCACGCCGACGAGGGCTTGAGCGGCTGCTGGCCTGGCGGCGCGACCACGGCGCTCGGTGGCTTCTTCTTCTCCTGCTTGGCGAGCGCCTTCGCGGCCAGGTAGGCCAGGTAGGCGTTGTCCTTCTTCACCCAGTCGCGCACCGCCGTGTACTGCTGCTGGCACGTGCTGACCGCGGTGCGGACGTTGGACACGATCGCCCGGGCGTTACTCAGGCTGCTGGCCGGGTCGGTGGCCTTCACCGTCTGCTGGTAGGGGGCCGGCACCTGGGCGAGCTGTATCCCGGTCCCCTGATAGGGCTTGGACAGGCTGATCCCGGCGATCCGCTGGCTAACGCCCCGGTAGATGACCACCTCGCCCTTGCTGTCCGCCCCGACGTAGTACTGCTCCTGGGTCCACCGCCAGCCGACGTAGAGGCCGCCCACGATGACAGCCAGCAGCACGGCCAGCGAGGTGGTCACGATCGGCCACCGGCGCCTGCGCTTGGGCTGGGCGCGGTGACTGCGCCGGGCGCGGACCGTGGTGAGGTCGCTGCCGTTCTCGCTGGCCACCGCGAGCGACAGGGCGTCCAGGTCGTCGACGGACAGTATCGGCTGCGGGGCGGTCATCGACGGCGGCCCGGAATCGTCGTAGGGCCCGCCGAAGTGGTCCTCCAGGCCGGGGCCGAACGAGCCCTGCGGGCCGTTGCCGTCGCCGCCCGGCCGCGGGTCGCTGACGTGCGCCGCGGCGCCGGCCATGACCGGAGTCCCGGTCGGCGGCACCCGGGACGTGGCCGTGTCCACGACGTCGGCCACGATGCAGGTGATGTTGTCGGGGCCGCCGCCGTGCAGCGCGAGGTCGATGAGCTGGCGGGTGACCGCCTCGGGGTCCTCGATGGAGGCCAGGGTGTCGCGCAGCGTGTCGTCGCTGACCACGCCGGACAGCCCATCGGAGCAGAGCAGGTAGCGGTCGCCTGCCTGGCCCTCGTGCACGGACAGGTCGGGCTCGGCGACCGATCTGCCGTCCAGCGCCCGCAGCAGCAGTGAGCGCTGCGGATGGGTGGATACGTCATCGGCGCTGATCCGGCCCTCGTCGACCAGCGACTGCACCAGGGTGTGGTCATGGGTGATCTGGTAGAGCTCGCCTTCGCGCAGCAGGTAACCGCGCGAATCGCCGATATGGCACACCGCCGCGTGCCCGTCGGACCAGAACAGGGCGGTCAGCGTGGTGCCCATGCCCTCGACCGCCGGGTTGGCGATGATCATCTCCTGGAGCCGGCTGTTGGCCGCGGAGACCGCGGAGGACAGCTCGTCCAGCATGTCGCCGCCGGGCGGCTCGGAGTCGAGTTTCGCCATCGCGGCGATGGTCGCCGAACTGGCCACCTCGCCCGCGGCGTGGCCGCCCATCCCGTCCGCCACGGCGAGCAGGCGAGGCCCCGCGTACGCCGAGTCCTCGTTTCCTTCACGGAGGAGGCCGACGTCGGAACGTACCGCGTAGCGGAGTACAAGTGTCATCTGCGCAGTTCCAGAACGGTCTTACCGATGCGGATCGGCACGCCCAGCGGCACGGGCATCGGCCGCGTCACCTTCTGCCGGTCCAGGTAGGTGCCATTGGTCGAGCCGAGGTCCTCGACGATCCACTGACCGTCCTGCGGGAAAATGCGGGCATGTCGGCTTGAAGCGTAGTCGTCGTTGAGCACCAGCGTGGCATCATTGGCCCGCCCGAGCGTGATCTGCTGCTGGGTGAGATCAAGGCTGGTCCCCTTCAGTGCGCCGGCCGTCACCACCAGGGTGCGCGGCGCCCCGCGTCCGGCCCGGGCCGGCTTGGCCGGACGCCCCTGACGCGGCGCCTGGGCCTGGCGCACCTTGCCTCGCCTGGCCGTCGTGGACGGGCCGCCGAGCAGGTCAGTACGGACGACCCCGATGGCCGCTATGACGAAGAGCCACAGCACGGCCAGGAACGCCACCCTGATGATGGTGAGAGACAGCTCGTTCATGTACGGCCACGCCCTTGGACCCTAGTAGGTGGTGCGCGAGTAAGCGGTGCCCTGGCCATCCTCGCGGTCTTGGCCATCCTGCCGGAAGACCAAGGTGGTCCGCCCGAGAGAAATATGGGTCCCGTCGGTGAGCGCCACCCGCCTTACTGGCTGGCCGTTGACGAAAGTGCCGTTGGTGGAGCTCAGATCCACCAGGACGACCTGGTCGTTTTCCACCCTTAGCTCCGCATGGTGCCTGGACACGCCCGGGTCGACCAGCCGCAGGTCGCAGTCCGTGCCCCGGCCGAGTAGCGTCACCGGAGTCTGCAGCTCGTAGGTGTGCTGTTCGCCGCCGGCCGGGCCACCGGGAGCCCCCGGCCCGGAGACCAGCAGCCGCGGGTGCCCGGGGAATCCGCGTCCCTGCGTCCGCGGCAGGTCGCTGGCCGGAAGCCTGATCTCGCCGCCCTCTATGGTCGAGCCCCGGATGACACCGGACCGGATCCGGAACGTGCCCGTGGTCATGTCGGGCACCCCCTCGAACCGCATCCGCACCGGGCCCACGAACGAATAGCCCTGTTCCTTGGCGTAATCCCTGGCCAGGTTGGCGAGCTCGACCCCCAGGCTTTCGGCGTACACGTCGAGGCGCTCGTGATCGCTCTCGGCCAGCTCGACGACGAAATCGTTCGGCACCAGCGTGCGCCCCTTGGCCACGATGGCGGCCCGGTCGTCCATCTCGCGCTGAACTGCGCTGGCCACCTCGACTGGCTGCAGCTCGGACCTGAAGGCGCGCGCGAAGGCACCCTCTACCATGCCTTCAAGACGACGCTCGAAGCGCTGCAGAACTCCCAACGTGCCACCTCCTTCACGTCCTTTGCCCCCGATGGTATCCGGGGCGCGGGAGCGCTCGCGGTCGTGCTAACCTACTCGTTGCCCAGGGCGGGTGGCGGAACGGCAGACGCGCACGGTTCAGGTCCGTGTGTCCGAAAGGACGTGAGGGTTCAAATCC
>Ga0137379_10005787_pt1 | contig 11675 bp, 9 predicted proteins | sample SagtaG_18_FD_104812 | JGI IMG/M metagenome (GOLD analysis project Ga0137379, IMG submission 104812) | Vadose zone soil microbial communities from Sagehorn Ranch, Mendocino, California, USA - Sage2_L_80_16 metaG | ecosystem: Environmental > Terrestrial > Soil > Vadose zone | place: USA...
CGTGCATGACCGCCGGGATATCTATTCGAACCTAGATGTTTGCGTGGTTCCGAGCCGGTCGCAAGATCCTCTTCCGACCAGCGCAATTGAGGCCGGTTTCTCAGGTCTGCCTGTAATCGCCACCCGACGGGGGGGCTTGCCCGAAGTCGTAGAGCACGAGACAAATGGGCTCTTGGTAGAAGCCCAGCGGCCCGCGGAACTCGCGGACGCAATGTGTCGGCTCATTAACGATCCACAACTGCGGCAACGCCTCGCAAGCAATGCCAGACGGCGTGCGGCGGAGCATTTCGGACGCGAGCGGTTTCTGGGAGAGTTCCTCGCTCTGCTCCAGATGTAAGAATGAAAGAATCATCGAGGCGTTGTCGGAAGATGTTGGGCTCAATTGACACCTTCTGATCAGCCCATTAAGCGAGGATTCTACGGTAAAGTAACGAAATGCACTTTCTAACCCAGGCGACTCGCTTTCCGACTAGAGGTCGTCTGCCGGCTGGTTCGAAGGGCCACTTTCTTTGGCTCGCAGGTGCGGTTCTCCTGGTGACGCTTCGGGCCGTCAGCAACCAGAATATTACTGTGTCCGAATTCGTTTGCGCTGGCATGCTGTTAGCCATATCAATTCAAGCCTATCTTTCCTGGAGCGGGCCGCGCGCCACCAGAATTCCTGTCTGGGCGTTGGTCTGCGCTGCTCATTTTGTGTTCTACGGGGTTGCTATCTTCGGGGCCCTACGCCAATCGCCCAGCGGATTCGACCATGGCAGCGATCTACCGGATTCGGCGCTCGCCACCGCGATGCTGGTTGGAATAGTTGGGCTTTTGTCCATGGGGGCCGGAAGGACAGCTGCCATGCACTTGGTTGGACAAAAGATATTTCGGCTTACTTTTCTTGAAGCGAGTACTCACACGCCGGCTCGAATTAAAACGCTGCTATTGGTCGGGACAGTCGCAAATCTCTTCGGGGTGCCTTTTTTCGGCACTGTGATCTGGAATATCAGCGTCATCGCCTTTAGGGCTCTTCCTCTCGCAGCTTTTCTTTGGCTCGTCTTGGTGAGGCACTTTCGTAGACTCTCTCAACTCGATTTCTTGCTCGCCATCGCCTTTCTTACTACGCGTGTGTTCTCGGGTGCAAAATTCAACGCATCTCTCGGTACGATCGTTGTCCCGCTACTACTTATCGGCGTGGCTGAAGTGTCGCTGAAGCGGAAGCTGCCCTGGCCCATGATTACTGTCGTGGCATGCCTCATCCTTTTCCTACAGCCTGGCAAAGGGAGGTTCCGCAACGAAATGAGTCGGGGAGAGGTGGGAGCGGGTATGACCGACGCGGTCGTGAGATGGATTGATGTTTCAATTGCCGGTTGGACTGATGTTTTCGCTGGTCGCACTCCTTTGGATGAGCAGCTCAGCGCGACTAGCTCGCGCTCTTCGCTGTTGACGATGACCGGTGTCATTCTTGAGAAAACACCTGAAACGGTGCCCTACCAACTCGGGTCCTACTATCCGCTTCTGATAAAAAACCTGATTCCGCGGGTATTTTGGCCTGAGAAGCCATCTGTAAACCTCGCCAACCAATTTTTCCAAGTTGAATATGGTTTAACAGAAATTCAAAATCTCAGATCAGTTTCCATTGCGTGCGGTTTTGAAGCAGAGGGTTACATGAATTTTGGCTGGATGGGCGTCTTGGCAGTTGGATTACTAGTCGGATTTGCGGTCGGAATTTACGAAATGACTTTTTTTTCTACCGTATCAAGCGTCACCACAATTGCGGTTGGACTTGCGATGCTACCAGGCTTTTTAACCATCGAGTCACAGTTGGTGCAGTATCTGGGGGGAATCTTGCAGCTTACTTTCGCGGCCTGCATCGTTTTTCATGAGACCAAGGTGAAACGGTTTCCCCGTGATAATCCAGGAGCGTCCCAAATAGGAAGGATTCCAGATGCTTTTGCTTAGCGCCTGACGGTTGGCGAAGTCTGATGCGCAATGGTTTACGGACGCCACGTCCAACGGCGGTTCATGATCTTGAAGGTACTGCATATTATTCCGTCCGTCGGTCCGCTTCGTGGCGGTCCTAGCACTGTTGCACGAACCATTGCTGAGGGGCTGGTGAGTCCTAACCTTTCCGTAGACGTCGCCACAACGGACGATAACGGAACCGAACATCTTGCAGTTCCACTCGGACAGCCGGTCGTGGAAAATGGCGTTACCTATTGGTACTTCCGGCGCCAGATCAGCTTTTATACCGTTTCCTTGCAGCTCTCACGATGGCTTGCTGCCCATATAGGCGATTACGATCTAATTCATATTCACGCACTTTTTTCATTCGCGGCAACTGCCGGGGCGTTTTGGGCTAGTCGCCGCCGCGTACCGTATCTGGTGCGTCCGCTGGGCGTCCTGAATAAGTGGGGCATTCGGAACCGGCGTCCGTTTCTCAAAAGACTCTCACTATCCTTGATCGAACGGCGGATCCTAGCGAATGCTGCGGCAGCGCATTTTACAAGCGAACTGGAAAGATGCGAAGCAGAATTGGTAGCGCCCGGCATACGAAGTGTGGTCATCCCCAATGCCGTGCCGACTTTAACCGTGGATCAGAGACAAAAAACCGAAGGGTTTCTGTCGCATTATCCAGAGCTAGCCGGAAAGAGGATAGTCCTATTTCTATCTCGGTTGGATCCGATTAAAGGTCTTGACTTGTTACTGGACGGATTTGCCAAGATTCAGGCCACCCATCCAGACGCCGCGCTTGTTGTGGCAGGAAACGGACACCAAGGTTTTGTCGCCCAATTGCGCGGACAGGCGCATCGGTTAGGAATCCAGCGCAACGTCATTTGGACCGGATTTTTGGACGGGGAGAAAAAGCGGGCCGCATTTGCCGCGGCGGAGGTGTTCGTACTTCCTTCCTATTCGGAAAACTTTGGGGTAGCCGCTGTGGAAGCTATGGCGTCCGGATTGCCCGTCATTATTTCCGATCAAGTGGGAATTCATCACGAGGTTGCGGGGGCGAAGGCGGGGCTGGTTGTGCGGTGTGATTCAAATGAGGTGAGTGATGCACTGGAGCGGATGCTAAGTGATTGCGAAGCGCGACTCCAGATTTCGCGGAACGCCATGCTCCTAGCGAAGAAATTTTCGCCCGAGGTGGCAAGTGGGGAGCTGATCGAGTTGTACCGACGTCTGTGTGGGAAATCCACAGCTGTCGATAGTGGTCTCGTGCCGATTCTTTCCGCGATTATTCTGACACATAACGAGGAACAGAATCTCCCAGCCTGTCTGAGCAGTCTGCAGCCCCTGGGATGTCCAGTTTTCGTGGTTGATTCGGGCAGCATGGATCGTACTCTCGAGATTGCCGCTCAGTTCGGCGCAACGATCCTAAGGCATCCCTTTGCAACTCATACGCAGCAGTGGGCATGGGCACTCGAGAATGTTCCGCTGGAAAGTGAGTGGGTGATGGCCTTGGATGCCGACCAGGCAATTACGTCCGAGCTGGCAGTGGAGATAAGAACGCACCTGGGAGGTTCGGCATTCGATGGATTGTACGTCAAACGGCGGCAAGTATTTCGGGGACGATGGATCAAGCACGGAGGGTATTATCCGAAGTACCTTCTCAAGTTATTCCGGCGCGACAAAGTGTATCTTCATGACGGCGAGTCAGTTGATCATCATTTTTACGTTCGTGGTTCCTGCGGCAGACTCCACTATGATCTGATCGAGGCAAACCACAAGGAAGACAATATTTCCTTTTGGATCGAAAAGCACAACCGCTATGCGACGCTGATGGCAGCGGAAGAGGAGCGCCAACGACATGATGGTTATCAGTTTCCGATTACCCCCTCGTGGTTCGAAAGTCCGGACACGCGAGTGATTTGGCTCAAACGTCTGTGGTCGCGGTTACCTTTGTTCGTAAGGCCAATCCTGTATTTCATCTACCGCTACTTTTTGCGAGCCGGGTTCCTGGATGGGAAGGAAGGGTTTATCTTCCACTTTCTGCAGGCCTACTGGTATAGGTTGCTTGTGGATATCAAGCTGGACGAAATCAGAAACTTATCAAGCGATAACGCAGCGGTTAAGCTTCCATAGCCAAAATGGAATAGCTTATGCGCCGCCGCCGGTTGCGCGCATGCCTATCTGTTGCCCGCAACGGATCGTTGAGTCACAACCATTAAATAGTTAGGAGTTCTTCGTTTGTACATCCTGGGGATAAATGCGTATCACGGTGATGCCGCTGCCGCTATTGTGAAAGATGGGCAGCTCATCGCTGCAGTTGAGGAGGAGCGTTTCAATCGAAAAAAGCACTGTGCGGGCTTTCCGGCACTGGCAATAAGCTACTGCCTGGAGGTAGCAGGCATTTCCCTTGATCAGGTGGATCATATAGGAATCTCCCGCGACCCTTCAGCCCACCTCCACAAAAAAATCCTATTTTCGCTTACCAAACTTGCAAGCCTTTCTGGGTTAATTGCGGCGCGGCTCGCCAATGCGGCCAGAATACGCGATCTCCGGCAGGACTTGACGAGAGCGCTGGGAGTTGCCGCATCGGAGAAGGTGAAGTTCCATAATGTGGAACACCACAAGGCGCACATGGCCAGTTGTTTCTTCGTTTCGCCATTTGAACGCGCCGCGATTTTGTCGATTGACGGCTTCGGCGATTTCATTAGCACTATGTGGGGTCTCGGGCAGGGCAATAGTATCGATGTGCTCGGTCAAGTTGAATATCCTCACTCAGCCGGTGCAGTTTATACGGCCACTAGCCAATATCTCGGCTTCATTAAGTACGGGGACGAAGGTAAGGTCATGGGACTTGCGCCGTACGGGCGGCCACGCTATCTGCGTGAGTTTCGTGACATCATTCGAACCGACAACGACAGTGGTTTCAAATTGAACCTCGACTATTTTCTACATCACTCCGAAGGAGTGGACATGACCTGGGACGAAGGCTCCCCTACCATTGGCCGTATGTTCTCCGACAGGTTCATTGACACGTTCGGAGTGGGGCGTTCCGCGGGCGAGCCTCTTACCCCGCAGCAGGAGGACATTGCTGCATCGCTTCAAGCACGACTAGAGGAGGTCGCATTTCACATTCTCAACCAGCTCTACGAGGAAACCAAGCTCGACAAGGTCTGTTTGGCTGGCGGCGTTGCTCTAAACTCCGTGATGAATGGGAAAATTGCGCTGCATACACCTTTCAGGGAAGTTTTCGTACAGCCGGCGGCCGGTGATTCGGGTACCGCAGTGGGAGTTTGTTATTACATATACCACATGATCCTTCACCAGCCTCGGTCATTTGTAATGGAGCACGCCTACACTGGGCCGGAGTTTGACGAGCGACAAATCGAACAGGCGTTAAAACAGAGCAGTCTGTCGCATCGCAAGTTCAGCAATTGCGAACTTACCCAAGTGGCTGCGCGGGCCATTGCCGACGGGAAAATCGTTGGCTGGTTCCAAGGTCGAATGGAGTTTGGGCCTCGGGCGCTGGGCAATCGCAGCATTGTCGTAGATCCGCGCCGGTCGGAAATGAAGGACATCCTAAACGCTCGTATCAAAAAACGCGAACCGTTTCGCCCCTTTGCTCCTTCAATTCTAGAGGAGCGGGTGGGCGAGTACTTCGAGCAGACGTATCCCTCCCCGGCTATGCTCATGGTCTACCAGGTGAAGCAAGAAAAGCGGTCAGTCATTCCTGCCGTGACACACGTCGACGGATCCGGACGGTTGCAGACTGTCACTCGCCGTTCTAATCCCCGTTACTACCAGCTCATCGCCGACTTCGAGCAGTTAACGAGTGTTCCGGTTGTGCTTAACACTTCTTTCAACGAAGATGAACCGATTGTATGCACTCCGGAGGAAGCTTTGAACTGCTTCCAAAGGACACGAATGGATGTCTTGTTCTTGGGCAATTACATGGTGCAGCGGTGAAAACAGAAGGAATGCCCACCCGATGAACGTGCTGATCCTAAACCAAGCTTTTCATCCGGATGTTGTCTCAACCGCGCAGCACGCGTGCGACCTGGCAAGAGGTCTGACGCAGGCGGGACACGAGGTCACCGTCGTTTGCAGTTCTCGAGGATACGACGACCCAAAGCTTCGCTTCCCCGACCAGGAAGTTTGGAACAGCATCAAAATCTTCCGCGTGCGATCGACCGGGTTGGGCAAGAGTTCCAAATGGCGCCGTGCCGCCGACTTTAGTACGTTCATGGTTAGTTGTGCGTTACGGTTGCAATTGTTGTCTCCGTTCGATGTCGTGGTTGCCATGACGTCGCCGCCCCTGATTTCTTTTGTTGCAGCTTTGGCCATTCCCCGCAAGGCTCGCAGGCTACTGTTCTGGTCGATGGATCTAAACCCAGATGAAGCAATTGCTGCCGGCTGGTTACGACAAACGTCTTTGATTGCCCGCCTGCTCTCCCGTATCCTCGTGAATAGTTTGCAGCGAGCGGATTGTATAGTCGCACTCGATCGATTCATGAAGAAGCGCATCGAGGCTAAAGGGATTGATGCTCGGAAAATTCTGGTTGTGCCACCTTGGGCGCATGATGATCACGTTAAGTTTGATCTCACAGGCAGGGAAGAGTTCCGTAGACATCACAAGCTTTCAAATAAGTTCGTCATAATGTATTCAGGAAACCATAGTCCCTGCCATCCATTAGACACGCTCCTAAAGGCAGCTGACCGGCTTGCGAACCGTAATGAGATTGCATTTTGTTTTATCGGCGGAGGCAGCGAGTTCCAAAAAGTGAAAAAGCTTGCTCTGGATCGCGGCTTGCGAAACGTGCTCTGCTTGCCATACCAACCGATCGAAAAACTATCTGGAACATTGTCTGCGGCCGACCTTCAAATTGTGGTGATGGGCGACAACTATCCAGGCATCGTCCACCCGTGCAAAATCTACAATGCTCTCGCCGCACAGAGAGTACTCCTTTACATTGGACCAGCGGAAAGTCACATCATTGACATAATCAACCGGGGTGGCATTGAGGCGTTTGTTTGCTCGCACGGTGATGTAGACGGCGTGGTGACAAATATCTTGCGGGCCGTAAGAGATCGTAAACTTGCGACATCGCAAGACATTGAACAGAGAAAGCGATTTTCGAAGGAATTGCTCCTTCCACGAATGATCAGCGCGATCGAGGACCTCGATCCCGCCTTAGAAGGGAACTTTGTATATGGCCGCGGTTCCCACTGTGGTTAGCAGGGCACCGACATTCATAGCAGTTTTCAAGCGGCTGCTGGGGACGTAGATTATGTCATCAGCCTGAACTGGAATGTCTGCCACCTTGGCGTGCAGGAGCTCCTTTAGAGGTACCCGAAGCTCTTGCAACCCATTAGGGGTCCGGCGGAGCATCTTAGTACCTCCGACAGAAGCGACGTGTGTCGGTCCTCCGGCCGCCGCGACGACACGCAATACCGTTACTCCGCCTGTGGAGTTGAGAACATATCCCCCCGGCTTACCCACTTCTCCCAAGACATAAACGATCCCGGCTTTTGCCACGTACACGGTATCGCCAGGGAGCAACTCGATATTGCTGGTTGCCATCCGAAGCGGTTCGGCAGAAAGCTCAACTGTGTTCGAATTTTCGTCGCCGCGGTGCGAGATCGTAGCTCTACTAGCGGCTCGTTCGGTTAGCCCGCCCGCCGAATGCAGAATATCGAACAGCCGGTGCGGCCCAACCGCGGAATAGACACCTGGCCTAGCTACCTCGCCAGCCACGGAAATTCCGCTGCTCGCATACTCCTTGACATATACGGAGACGTTGGGATCATTAATAACGTTGCCCTGACGCAGTTGATTTGCGATGGCCAATTCAGCTTCGCTGCTACTGAGACCTGCCAGTCGAACATAACCAATGAGCGGCATCGAGATGTTTCCGTTGCCGTTCACCCGACTGTGCTGCGAAAGATCAGGGGCGCCATAAACCGTAACCTCGATCTCATCACCGGGTCCAATCACGAGCGCCGAACGATCGTTTTGAGAAGTAGTCTTCTGTTCTGAGGCGCCGCTCAGCGGTGGAGTAACAATGCTTGATGGCTTGCTTGTTGAGGCGTCTTGATCTACGGAATCTCGGTGCGCGGCGGTGTCCTGAGCCAAAACGGGCTGGAGCGACCCGGCAATGCCCATCACAATCGCTAAGCTCAACAGATACAAGAGGGCGTTAGAAATGCGTTGCATGGATACCCAAGATTTTAAGCTGGGAGCTGCGCGTACACAACACGAATCTGTAACCTCATTTCGATCGCCTCTCAGTGGAAGAAAAGTGCGAGGAGATTTTAGGACTACTGATTTGATGAGTCCGCAACTTTGCAGCTCCCTCGTCCGAATGTGGACTGTAAGCTGGCTTGGCCCTTCAAGTTTCGCCGCGTGGATCAAGCGTCTCGTTGTAGCAGTCTTTGTGGTGCCGTTGTTTGCCCGTACACCTCAAGGCGCCGATATTTCGGCAGGCTTGCCATCGCTCAAGGAAGTTTTGCACAGAAGTTACACAGAAAGGCAATTGCCTGGGCACAGGTGAATTGTTATAGTCGGAACCCAATCCAGCCACCTAGGAATTTGAGTGCTGAAACCGGCTTGTAACGCCTTCGCACAGAGATGCGAATGCCGAGGGGTGGCGAGCGAGCCTAACTAGTACTTCGTTCTTCACCTCTGGCCGGAGGTCATTTTAGTTGGCATTTTTTTATCTGGGAATATTTGCGGGCTCGCTGTTCTTCTCATTTGTCCTGACCCGGGTCGTGCGCAGTCTCGCGGTGTCCCGCGGTTGGCTGGCAGCTCCGCTTTGCGATCGTAACCTCCATGAAATCCCGCTGCCGCGTTTGGGCGGTGTGGCTATATATCTTTCCTTCCTAATTAGTATTGCGATTGCGTTAGTGGTGAACAGGTATTTTCGAGAATTGCCTTCAGCGCCTTCCATACGCACGGTATTCACAATTCTTGTACCTGGGACTTTGATTTTCTTGCTCGGTATCTACGACGATATCCACCCCATCGGCCCGTATACGAAGTTCGCGGTTCAAGCTGTCGCCGCTAGCATGCTGTTCGCCGGCGGGCTCCGAATTCTTAACCTGCCGGTCCTGTTCGGTGCCCAACATTTCACCTGGACCGTCGGTCTTCCAATCACAATTGTGTGGGTCCTCGCGATTACGAACGCGTTCAATCTCATTGATGGTCTGGATGGTCTTGCTGCTGGCTCTGCATTGTTCTCGACTGTCGTTGTGTTTGTTGTGGCCGTGTTCAGCGGTTCATCTCTTGTCTCGTTGCTGACAATCTCCTTGGCTGGCGCTATTGTTGGATTCCTCCGATTCAACTTCAGCCCGGCAAGCATTTTTCTCGGCGATTGCGGAAGCCTGTTTATAGGGTTCATGTTGAGCGCTCTCGCGTTGGAGGGTGCTCAGAAATCCCCGACCATCGTCGCCGTCGCCATCCCTGTGGTCTCGTTCGGTCTGCCCATTCTGGAGACGACACTTTCGGTCCTTCGTAGATTGATCAGCGGCAAGCCAGTGTTCACCGCGGATCGCGAGCACATCCATCACAAGCTGCTCCAGCTCGGCATGTCGCACCGTAAGGTCGTAATTGTGCTGTACGCTGTCTCGGCGATATTCGCTCTGCTCAGCCTTTTCCTGCTCTGGCCCGCTGGACCCACGTTGGGTCTAGTGCTCGCCGTTCTCGGCACGGGGGTGTGGTTCGGTGTGCAGCATTTGGGTTACCTGGAATTTGGCGAACTGCGCCGGGTCGCCCACCGCACGATGGAGCAGCGGCAGATATTCATCAACAATCTGGCAATTCGTCGTGCAGTGGAAGCACTAAAAGTCAGTTCCAATTACGATGAGCTTTGCGGCATTCTAGAAGCCGCTTTTACAAGCAACGATTTTGACGCCTTCGAACTTCGATTGCATCGGTTGCCTGGTGAGCAGCACGAAACGTATGGTTTGCAGCTACTGTCAACCGGGGAAGCCTATTTTCGTTGGAAAAGGCCTGGGAGCCACTTCGCTCACGAAAAGGTAACCGCTTGGAGTTTGACGCTCGATCTGATGACTACCGCCAACCGACGCGCTGGCAACATGACCATATATCGGCTGTACACACAGCGTGACTTACAGCTAGACGTAAATCTACTAACGTCTGCATTTCCAATCGCCTTAGCAGATGCCCTTGATAGAGCCCTCGCCCAAGTCGTGGAAGTCCCGCCTGCGAACATCGAAGGTACCGGCGTCATGGCGGCCCAAGCCGGCTGACCCTTCCTTATCCTTTCCAGTCGGCGCTGGCAAAAGCTGGGATTTGCCTTTTAGTAGCAGCTGCCACCGTACAGGTGATTGTGGCAAGCAGAACACAACGTGACCAGGTTGTCCTCGGAATCGTCGCCGAACTGACTGCGAAACCTCTTATGATGAATTTGAAGATTCTTTAGACTGCCGCAGGATTGACATCTCCAGCCATCTCTTTGCAACACTTCGCGACAGAGCTGCTCGTAAGATTGGCGAGGAAGCCGCAAACGCGGATGTTTTGGTTCGATCGTTTTCATGCAGTTCGCTGGTTAGCTTGTGACAAGAATGCATGCTTCTGCTCACCTGGAAGGAACTTGAAGAATCTTGAGATGGATTGCAAGAGGAGCCGTGGGTTCCCGTTGTCTAAACTAGCACCCGCTAGAAAGTCCGCACAGATCATCTCGAGGCAGTAGCCTCGTGACTTGTCGCTTCCAAGCATCAGAGCTGCCGTCTCGATGGCCTGCTCAATTACAGGAATCTGGCTTTTGTACAATTTGAAGTAGATAATCTCCCACTGTTCGGTTTCTTTTCCACTTAGCTCTTTCTCGACCTCCCGCTTAAATTCCTCTTTCGGCATCTCCCGAGCTCTGTGCAACCAGGTTGCACAATCAAAGTGCTGTCCGGCCCTTCTGGCCACCTTCGCCAACTCCAGTCCTTTCGTCCAGCCCACTTCCTTTAGTTCCTTTCGTGCCTCTGCGGGCAAGTGCTCGTGGTTGGACATGAGGTAGTACGCCTTCCTTCTGGATTCTGGAAACCGTCTTTCCAGAAACTCGTCAAATGATTTCAACTTCTCCAACCGCCAGTATTGTCCCGCCCGAACTTCACACAAATGCCTGCCCAGCTCGACGAATCTTGTATCGCGCTCCGCTTCCTTCCGCCGTTCCCACGCCAGGATCTCGTCGATCTTAGTGAGGACAAATAGTGCTCGTTGGCGATTAAGCTTCGGGAGCATGGGCGGATTCCTAGTACGTAAGCTCGTCAAACACACCAAAATTGTCAGCTCCTGATCACCGAGGGGCGTATCTTCGCTGGATCTTCGATCCCTGTCGTCGCACAGGCCGGAGGCCATGTTCATCAAGTCTCCGAATGTCATTTTTCGCTTGTGCTGTTCCATGTGGGCAATGCTCAATACTGCGGAAAGAAAGATAGAGCCGGATCCTCTGCACTGATCTTTGAGCCTTGGTCGCGAGCGATGCCTACCAGCATCGACGCAAAAGCCTTGCTCGCTGACCGCGTATCGTCGAACGTGACCAACGTAATCATCCTCTAGTAGACTTTCTGTCCTAAAATTTAGCAGGTGAAAGCTATGTGTTTCGCTCGGTCCTGTCAGAAATGTGCTGCTCAGATTGCTGAGGATTCGCAGTTCTGCCGCAAATGCGGTCATGGATTCGGAATGGTTTCCGATGACCAAGCCCCTAAGCTCTCTGTCCGCATCTCCGCAATCCCACTTC
>Ga0137379_10005791_pt1 | contig 11672 bp, 1 predicted proteins | sample SagtaG_18_FD_104812 | JGI IMG/M metagenome (GOLD analysis project Ga0137379, IMG submission 104812) | Vadose zone soil microbial communities from Sagehorn Ranch, Mendocino, California, USA - Sage2_L_80_16 metaG | ecosystem: Environmental > Terrestrial > Soil > Vadose zone | place: USA...
AATGCGCAGGACGGCACGCAGGATCCTTACGAAAGCATCTCGTACTTGTACACCGGGGAGCGGATCGTTATCGTGAGGTCTTCCGGGGCGGGCCGTTTTCTGCACCTCTCGACCAGCCGCGGGTTGTTGAGCCTTAATACCGGCGGGGCAACCAAAGGGCACAGTGCCGCTGCGGCGGCCTTGGGCGTGGCTGCGGTCAACGCAGCGACCGCCTATCCCAACCCCTTCAGCGGTGGCGGCGCCAACCCAGTGGAAAGATTCAGTTCGGATGGGCCCAGACGCGTCTTTTTCCAGCCGGACGGCACACCGATTACTCCGGGGAACTTTTCATCCACGGGCGGGACTCTGCTGCAAAAGCCTGACCTCGCAGCGGCTGACGGCGTGATGACTTCACTCTACTATTTTACACCCTTCTTCGGCACGTCGGCCGCGGCCCCTCATGCCGCGGCCATCGCCGCGCTGCTCTGGTCTTACGACCATAATTTCAGCGCCAACCAAATTCGAACCGCGCTGACCAACTCGGCCCTTGATATAGAGGGCCCCGGGCTGGATTCCAATTCAGGCGCAGGGATCGTCGTGGCGTACCCAGGGCTGCTGGCGCTTCCCGCAGAACCGCATATCGTCGCAGGCACTGCAACTTTTTTGGCTGAGAACTGCCCCGATGGGGCGTTGGATCCAGGCGAAAGAGTGACGGTCGCGTTGTCTCTAACCAACACAGGCGTTGCGAATGCAACCAACCTGGTGGCCGTGTTGTTGGCTTCGGGTGGAGTCACTTCGCCCAGCAGCCCGCAAACCTACGGTTTCCTGGCGGCCAGCGGAGGGACCACCAACAGACCGTTTGCTTTCACCGCTAGCGGTCTCTGCGGAGACACCAATATCGCAACCCTCCAGCTCCAGGATGGCACCAATGTTCTGGGCACCGTCAGTTTCGCTTTTCGATTGGGAAAGCAGCGGTTAACCCTGTCCGAGAACTTCGACGGCGTGACGCCGCCCGCGCTTCCGGCCGGCTGGACCAGTTCCTCCAGTGGCGCGGGGGCGCCCTGGCGCACAGTCAACACCGCATACGATACTCCGCCTAATGCGGTCTTCGTACCCGATCCCAGCTCCTTCAGCGACAAGACCTTGATATCACCGGCGCTGCCTATCACCACCGCCTCGGCGCAATTGACGTTCCGGCACAGCTACTCAACCGAGCCCTGTTGTGATCGCGGGCTATTGGAGATTTCCATTGGCGGCGGTACATTCACGGAATTCCTAGCGGCGGGGGGCAGTTTCGTCCGAGGCGGCTACAATGGATCTGGTTGGGCTGGTTATTCGGGCGGCTTCATCACGACCGTAGCGAATCTGCCGCAAGCCGCAGCTGGACAAAACGTGAAGTTGCGCTGGCACTTCACCAGCGACTCCAGCGTAGGTTACGATGGCTGGTACATTGACAGTGTCTCCCTGCTCGACGGGTTTGATTGCTGCGCGTCGGCGCAGAACGACCTCGCAGTGGGCATGTCCGCTTCGCCCGCCGCCGTGGTCTTGGGAGGTAATGTTACTTACACCATTAACGTCGTCAACACGGGTCCCGCGCCCGCCACAGAAGTCACCATGGTGGATGTGCTGCCCCCCAGCGTGACCTTCCAGTCCGCCAGCGTCTCCCCAGGCGGCCTGCCCCCGGGCTACGGGACCTCCGGTGGCTCAATCAGCTTGGATCTCGGAACGCTTCCTGGAGGCGGCATCGCCACAATTACTATTGTTGGCGCCACTACTAGCCTCGGTCTAATCACCAACCGTGTCAGCGTCACTCGCTCTGAGCCGGATGCCAATCCTACGAATAACGTCGCCACGGCAGTGACCGCCGTCATTCTGCCTGGGCTGTCTATCGACGACACGAGCCTGTTGGAGGGCAACAGCGGACAGACAAACCATGCTGTCTTCAGCGTGACGTTGTGGCCGCCCCCTGGCCAAGCCGCGACCGTCAACTTCGCCACCAGCAACCTGACCGCCTTGGCTGGCACCGATTATGTGCCCACGACCGGCCTGCTGGTCTTTGGACCAGGCGTCACCAACCAATCGATCTCCGTCCCGATCATCGGTAACGATATCAATGAGGCTGATAAAACTTTCGCCGTCGTGCTTTCGACTCCCACCAACGCAGTTCTGGGCCGCAACCAGGGCCTGTGCACGATTATCAACGACGATCCGTTGCCGAAGCTTTCCGTGAGCGACGTGACCGTCGTGGAGAGTGATTCCGGGACAACCAATGCCGTCTTTACCGTCAACCTTTCGGCCCTCAGCGGCCGGACGGTTAGTGTAACTGCTTCCACCTACGATGGAACTGCCCTCGGGAGCAGCGATTATGTTCCCCTTTATAACACGCCGATGACGTTCAATCCGGGAGAGTCCAACCACACTGTCACCGTCGTGGTCAACAGCCACGTCACTCTCAAGCCAAGCCAAAATTTCTATCTTAATCTCTACGGGGCCTTCAACGCCAAAATTGGACGCGAGCTGGCCCAATGTACCATTCTTACGGCGTTGCCCGGCCAGATTGATCACCTGCTCTGGGGCACTGCCTCCTCGCCCCAGGCTGTCGGCGGACCCTTCGGCGTCAGCATCACCGCCCAGGATTTTTTCAACGGCCCAGCCACCAACTTCAGCGGCACTGTCGCTCTAAGCGGCACCGGTTCAGGCGGCATCAAGACCAACACCATTTTCGGCAATGTCTCTCACACCGATTTCTACAACTACGGTGCCTTTACCATTGCCAATGCGTTCACCCCCAACGCCGATATCCTGGTCACCCATGTCCGTCATTATTCCGGGACCAAGGTATCGATCTGGACTGACGCAGGTGTTCTGCTGGCCAGTCAGAATGTGACCAGTGTGCCCGGCACCTGGGTCGAGACGCCCTTGGCAACTCCACTTCAGCTCTCGGCCGGGCAGAAGTATCGCATCGGCTTTTACACCGCTGGGTTGAACTATTATGGCAGATTTGATCAGTCCTCGGCCTTTACCGACGGAATTGTGAATCAAACCTACTTCACAGTTGGAGATGGGTTCCCCAGTAATTTTGACAATTGGCGATGGATTTTCGTGGATATTAAATATACGGTGCGCACGGCTTTGCCGGTGTCCATCAGCCCGGCCAACACTAGCAGCTTTACCAACGGCGCTTGGAGCGGCGGACTGACCGTGCAGCAACCGGGCACCAACGTCATCCTGCGTGCCGATGACACACACGGCCACGGCGGGTCCAGTAATCCCTTCGACGTGGTTCCTGTTGTCGGCCAGGTCACTCATTTCACTTGGAGCGCAATTCCCTCACCTCAGTCATCTGCTGCGCCCTTTGCAGTCACGGTGACCGCGCAGGATTACTTCAACACCACCGCCACCAATTTCACCGGTGCTGTCGCGTTGAATGGACTGGCTGGCGGCGTGCGGACCAACACCATTTTCGGTAATGTTGGTAACCTCAGTTCCGGTAGCGGCGACTACACCGTGGGCTATGCGTTCACGCCGAAAACCAATATGCTGGTCACCCATTTCCGTCATTATGCCGGAACTAAAGTGTCCCTTTGGTCCGATGCAGGTCTGGTCATGGCCAGTCAAAATGTGGTCAGCACGCCCGGAATCTGGGTCGAAACGCCTTTGACCAAGCCGGTTCAGCTTTTGGCTGGGCAAAAATACCGCCTGGCGTTTTATTCCGGTGGCGGGACCTTTTATGGGCGAACCGACCAGGCCTCGAGCTTCGCGGAGGTCACGATAAATCAAGCCTATTACGCCTATGGGGATGCCTTCCCGAATAACTTCGACGGTTGGCGCTGGATTTTTGTGGATATCCGTTATACGGTTGGCGCACCAACCTCATCTGCGGTAAGCCCCGCCCTTTCCAGCAACTTCACCAACGGAGTGTGGAACGGCACCGTAGCAGTCCAGCGGCCGGCCACCAACATCATGCTACGCGCCGACGACGGCAACGGCCACGCGGGTTCCAGCAATCCGTTCAACGTGACGCCTTCCAGTGGGGTCATTGATCACTTTGCCTGGAACACTATTGCCTCGCCGCAGTCGGCCCTTGCGCCCTTCGCGGTCACCGTCACCGCGCAGGACTACTTCAACAGCACCGCCACCAATTTCACCGGCCCCGTGGGTTTGAGCGGCACAGGCATCACCGGTGCTCGGACCAACAACATTCTCGGCGATATCACTTATTCCCAGACCGGGAGCGGCAGTTTCACTGTAGGATATGCTTTCACACCGAACACGAATTTGTTGGTCACGCACTTCCGCCATTATGCGGGCACCAAGGTATCAATTTGGACCGATGCAGGAACACTCTTGGCCACCAGGGGTGTCACCAGTGTGCCGGGTACCTGGGTCGAGACGCCTTTGACCACGCCAGTTCAGCTTTTGGCTGGGCAAAGGTATCGCCTCGCCTTTTACACCGCTGGCTCGACGTTTTATGGAAGGTTTGATCTACCCTCGGCCTTTGCCGACGTTACGATAAACCAGGAGTATTACGCCTCTGGAGATGCATTTCCTGCTTTTAACGATAGCTGGCAATGGATGCTGGTGGATATTCGATATAAAGTCAGCTCGGTTGCCCCAGTGTCACTTGCCTCGACCAATACCGGCAATTTCACTAACGGCGTTTGGAGCGGTAATATCACCGTGTCAAGCCCGGCCAGCAACGTCGTGTTGCGAGCCGACGATGGCGTTGGCGACACCGGCGCCAGCGACCCCTTCGACGTGGCCCCGGCCAGGGGCCTGCTGGATCATTTCGGCTGGAGCGCCATTGCCTCGCCGCAAGCGGCTAGTTCCCCCTTCGCTGTCACGCTTGCTGCCCAAGACTACTACAACAACACCGCCAGCAATTTCACCGGTGCTCTGGCGTTGAACGCACTGGCCGGTGGCGCTCGGACCAACACCATTTTCGGTAATATTGGTTCCCTCAGTTCCGGTAGTGGCGACTACACCGTGGGCTATGCGTTTACGCCAACAACCAATATGCTGGTCACCCATTTCCGTCATTATGCAGGGACTAAAGTGTCCCTTTGGTCCGATGCAGGTCTGGTCATGGCCAGTCAAAATGTGGTCAGCACCCCTGGAACCTGGGTCGAAACGCCTTTGTCCACGCCGGTTCAGCTTTTGGCCGGGCAAAGATACCGCCTGGCGTTTTATTCCGGCGGCGGGACCTTTTATGGGCGAAGCGACCAGGGTTCAAGCTTCGTGGACGTCACCATAAATCAGGCCTATTACGCCAATGGGGATGCCTTCCCGAATAACTTCGACGGTTGGCGCTGGATTTTCGTCGATATTCGATACCGGGTCGGTTCGCTCACAGCGGTGGCATTGACCCCAACCAATACCGGCAATTTCACCAATGGCCTTTGGAGCGGCAATGTCACTGTGCAAAATCCTGTGAGCAACATCGTCATGCGCGCCGACGACGGCAATGGGCACACTGGCTTGAGCAATCCATTCGACGTGGCGCCGGCCAGAGGCCTGCTGGATCATTTCACCTGGAGCGCCATTGCTTCGCCTCAAGCGGCTGGTTCCCCGTTCGCCATCATGCTTGCTGCCCAAGACTACTACAACACCACGATCAGTAGTTTCGCCGGCGCCGTGGCCCTGAACGGCCTCGCTGGCCGCGCGCGGACCAACACCATTTTTGGCAATATCAGTTACACCAGTTCCGGTAGTGGCGACTACACCGAGGGCTATGCGTTCACGCCAACAACCAATATGCTGGTCACTCATTTCCGACATTATGCCGGGACTAAAGTATCCCTTTGGTCCGATGCAGGTCTGCTCCTGGCCAGTCAAAATGTGGTCAGCACGCCTGGAACCTGGGTCGAAACGCCTTTGACCACGCCGGTTCAACTTTCCGCTGGGCAGAGATATCGCTTGGCGTATTATTCGGGCGGCGGAAATTTTTATGGGCGATTCGACCAGGCCTCGAGCTTCGCGGACGTCACAATAAATCAATCCTATTACGCTAATGGGGATTTCTTCCCGAATAATTCTAGCGGTTGGCAATGGATTTTCGTCGATATTCGATACAGCGTCGGTTCGCTTACGGCGGTGTCATTGGCCCCGACCAATTCCGGCAATTTCACCAATGGCCTTTGGAGCGGCAATGTCACTGTGCAAAATCCTGTGAGCAACATCGTCATGCGCGCGGACGATGGCAATGGCCACACGGGTTTGAGCAACCCATTCGACGTGGCCCCGGCCAGGGGACTGCTGGATCATTTCACCTGGAGCGCCATTGCTTCGCCGCAAGCGGCTGGTTCCCCATTCGCGGTCACGCTTGCCGCCCTGGACTACTACAACAGCACCATCAGCAATTTCACCGGCGCCGTCTCACTTAGTGGTTCGATGGGAGGCGGCTTGGCTACCAACAACATCCTTGGATCCCCTGCCTTCGCCAACTCGAGCAGCGGGGCGTTCACCCTCGGCTACTCCTTTACACCCAGTACCAACCTGACAGTGACCCACGTGCGGCATTATTCGGGCACCAAAGTGTCCATTTGGGTCAGTGACGGCACGATGCTGGCCTCGCAAACCGTTAACAGTGTGCCGGGCACCTGGGTGGAAACGCCCTTGACTACACCGGTTCAGCTTTTAGCGGGCATTTCCTATCGGGTAGCCTTCTATTCAGCCAATCAAAACTATTATTGGAGAAACGACCTGCCTGGCGTCTTCCCATACGGGACAATTGACCAAAGTTACGAAACATCCGGCGATGCATTCCCAACGGCTACCGACGGGACCAGGTGGTGGTTTGTCGATCTCCTATATACAGTCGGTTCCTTTACGGCGGCGCAAATAAGCCCCACCAATTCCGGCAATTTCGTCAATGGCATCTGGAACGGCAGTATCACCGTCCAACAGCCTGGGACCAACCTCGTCCTGCGCGCCGACGACGGGAGCGGCCACGTGGGATCCAGCAATCCATTGGTGGTTGGGCCTGCCAGAGGGCAGACGGATCACTTTGTTTGGAGCACGATACCTTCGCCACAGCCGGCCCTGTCGCCAATCGCGGTCACCCTGGCTGCCCAAGACTTCTACAACAGCACAGCGACCAATTTCACCGGCTCCGTGGCTCTGGGTGGCACCGCCTCAGGCGGCGCCCGGACCAACACCATTTTCGGCAATATTGGTCACAGCAGTTCCGGCAGTGCCTTCTACACTTTGGGATATTCGTTCACGCCCAACACCAACATGTTGGTGACCCACTTCCGTCATTACGCCGGTGCCAAGGTATCCATTTGGACCGACGCAGGGACCCTCTTGGCCAGCCAGAACGTCACCAGTGTGGCGGGGAGTTGGGTCGAGACACCGTTGAGCACGCCGCTTCAGCTCTCAGCAGGGCAAAGGTATCGCCTGGCTTTTTACGCCGCTGGCGGAATCTATTATGGAAGGTTCGATCAGCCTTCGACCTTTGCCGATGTGACCATAAACCAGGAATACTATGCCTCTGGCGATGCATTCCCTGCTAATAATGATAGCTGGCAATGGATCCTGGTGGATATTCGATATAAAGTCGGCTCGGTTGCCCCCGTATCATTTACCCCGACCAATACCGGCAATTTCACCAATGGGGTTTGGAGCGGTAGCGTCACAGTGCAAAATCCTATGAGCAACATCGTCATGCGCGCGGATGATGGCAATGGCCACGCTGGTTTGAGCAACCCATTCGACGTGGCGCCCGCGAGGGGACTTCTCGATCATTTCACCTGGAGCGCCATTCCATCACCCCAACTCAGCGGTCGCCCATTTGCCGTCACCCTCGCGGCCCAGGATTACTACAACAGCGCCGTCACCAATTTCACCGGCGCCGTAGCACTCAGCGGCTCGGTCGGAGGCGGCCCGACCACCAACAACATCCTTGGATCACCCACCTTCGCCAACTCGAGCAGCGGCGCCTTCACACTCGGCTACTCATTCACGCCCAGGACCAACCTTACAGTGACCCATGTGCGCCATTATTCCGGCACCAAAGTGTCAATTTGGACCAGCGGCGGCACACTGGTGGCCTCGCAAACCGTCAACAGTGTGCCGGGGACCTGGGTGGAAACGCCCTTGGCCACACCGGTTCAGCTATTAGCGGGCAATGCCTATCGGGTAGCCTTCTATTCAGCCAATCAAAGCTATTATTGGAGATACGACTTGCCTGGAGTCTTTCCATACGGGACAATTGACCAAAGTTACGAAACATCCGGCGATGCTTTCCCGACGGCTAGCGACTCGGTCCGGTGGTGGTTTGTAGATCTCCGTTATACAGTCGGCTCCTTTACGGCGGCGCAAATAAGCCCCACCAATTCCGGCAACTTCGTCAATGGCATCTGGAACGGCAGTATCACCGTTCAACAGGCCGGAACCAACATCGTCCTGCGCGCCGACGACGGCAGCGGTCACACGGGGCGGAGCAACCCATTTGATGCCGGCGCTCTGAGCGACCTCCCCACTCTGTTAACCCAGCCGCAGGGCCGAACCGTCCTTTACGGGGGTAATGTCTCTTTTGCGCTGTCCTTCGCCGGCGCGGCTCCGCTCAGTTTTCAATGGCAGAAAAACGACGCTGATCTCACCGGCGCTAACGCCGCGAGCTTGATGCTCCCGGCTGTCACCCGCCTGAACGAAGGCAACTATCGGCTGACCATCACCAACCTCTTTGGCAGAGCCACGAGCAGCAATGCCTTCTTGCGCGTGCTGGTGCCACAGCAGATAAGCAGGATCACCCGGGAAGCCGGTGGCCTGGCGCAGCTCTGGTTTACAGACGCGTCCGGGAGCGGTCTGGCGGGCCCGTCTAACATCGAGGTGCAAGCCACGGCCCAACTGTTCAACACCAACACTGTCTGGATGCGGCTGACCAACGGCTCGGTCATCCTGACCAACGGCCTGCTGCGCTTTGAGGACCTTGACGCGACGAACTATCCACGACGCTTCTACCGGGTTATCGAGCAGCAGTGAGACGGCCGGCTCAATGGGTCAGCGCGTAAACGGCGATGTTGAGGGTAAGTTTCTGGCCGTCTTCGGGGCTGATGCCTTTGCCTTCGTTGCAGGTGTTGTTGGCGCTGAACGCGCAGCAAAGGCCGTCTTCGCACATGACGGCGACCAGGCTGCCCTGGTAAAACAGACCTTCGAGTTGAATGTCACGCGGCGCGTTTAGGCAGCGGACGTGCTCAATCTTGTAGAATGAACGGTAAATCAGGTGATCGTAAGGGATCGGCCTGGCATTTTCGCCGGGGAAAAGGCGGCTGAACTCGCGCCGCCAGGCCTTGGGAAAGTTGGGGTTGGTGCAACAGCCTGAGGCGAAAAAGAACCCGCCGTGGCTGAGGTATTTCCGCAAATCCTCCAGCTCTGCTTCGGTCAGCACAAAATCATTGTGCCCGTTCATGAACAGAAACGGGGTCTCAAATAGTTCCGGGTCCGTCAGCCGCACTTTGCGTTCTTCCTGGATTTTGAGGGTGGACGCCCGGGAGACCAGGCGCATCAGGTCCTGTCCGACGCCGCCGCAATCGTTGCCATCGTTGGAGCTGTAGCGCACGCGGCCCATGAAGAAGGTGGCTTGCTTGTCGTCGGTGGCTTGGGCGAAGGAGAAAGCACCGAGTGTGAGAATGACCGAGAGGCAAGGCAGCGTCAAACGTGAGGCATGAGGGATGAGGCGTGAAACGCAAAGGGGCGTGCAGGTTGCGTTTTGCGTGTGGTGTGTGGCTGGATTCATAGCGCCCGTGGCAGTTCTCTCTTTGAACCATTCAACCTGTTTAATTTTGTAAACCATGTAACTCATGGAACTGTTTAGCCGCTTGTTCACACCAACTCCCACCGCTTCCTCAATAACCACTCGCCTCCCAAACAACCCAACAACAGCGCCAGTGTCCAGCCGTTCAGGCCCAAGGGGCGGCGTAGTTGTTTGCCGTGGCGGATTTGCTCGATCTTGGCCTTGATTTGCGCGACCAAACCGCCTGCATCGCGGCAGTCCTCGACTTTCACGGCCAGGCCGTCGCTGACCGAAGCCCATTGCCGCAAAGTTTCCATGTCGCGGGCGGTGTTTTGGAATTCGACGTTCAGGTCGCGAATTTCGACCGGCCGCGTGGCGACCGTCACTTTTATCCGGTCGAGCACAGTAACGGTGTAAAGGTCGGCTTTCTCGGCGCGGAATTTCACCGCCACCGGACGTGAAGGTTCCAGTTCGACTACTTCGTCGTGCAGCAGGTTCTTTTGCCCATCCTCGACGCGGACGAAGAACTTACGGCTGGTATCGGTGGAGTTCTTGGGATTGGGCTGCTTTTCCAAAACCACCTGGACATCCATTGGTGGACGCAATTCCTGGTCGGCGAGATGAATGGAGACTTCCTGCCGGCCAACTTCGCTGAGAAAGCGAAAAAGTTGCCGCCAGAAGCGGTCGAATTGGAGTGGCTCGGACTCTTTGGCCAGCCGCCAGCGCCAGAAATTCTGGATGCATAACACCGCCGACAAGCCGGCCCCGTAAGGTTGCGACGCCAACAGGATGCGGCGGCCCTGCGGGCCGTCCTCCGACGGATGGGTCGCCCAGACCTGGGCGCCGGGTTTGGCGGCGTCAACCCGGCCATACTGGGTGAAGGTGGGCAACTGCGCCCACACTTCGCGCGCCGGGTGGTTATCAGCGATCTGGAAGACCGGATGTTGCAATGCCTCGTCGGTAAGCTGGATGTGGAAGGGCCGATCCAGTCCTTGCACGCCGAGATTGGCGCCAAAGACCACAGGCAGCAATTGTTCCAAGCGGCTGTTTTGCCAGGAAGCGTCAAATGTTGCCGGCTCGCCGATCATCAAGACGCCGCCCCCCAACTCGCCGCAAAACCGGGCCAGAATTTCCTGCTGCGCAGGCGTTAGGTCGGCCGGACGCAGATTGGAGAGCACTACCACTCGGAACGGCGCAAGTTCTTCCAGCGTATTGGGAAAACCATTCATTAACTCACCGGCGTTCTCAACGTTCTGGCGGAAGACCGATTGCTTTGACGTGCGCGTCAAGCCGGTGAGTTTCATGGTCTGGTCATTGCGCAGCGCCATGCTGATGAATTTATAGTCCCACGTCAGCGCCCCTTGAATGTAAAGCACGCGCAACTCCTTTTCGTCTGAGACGCGCACGTGGGTATTGGCAAGCGCGTTGACGCATTTCAAAGCCGGCGCATCCGGCGGGAGCATTTGCACGGAGTAGTCGTGAACGCCCTGGGTGTCTTCTGCGAGTTGAAAACTCTCCAGCCATAAACGCGAGCCTTTGCCGGGAACTACGGTTTTCTTCTGGTGGATTTGGCCGTCGCGAAAAAGAAGCAAATCGAACGCCGGCAACTCGTCGGCGTTCACCATTTCGAGTTGGGTTGCAATGCTGAACGCGGTCTTGGTTGTCACCGTGGACGGGGCATCCACCTGGCGCAAAGAAAGCGTGCTGACACCGCGGTCGCTGCCAAAGCCGACTCCAATGAAGGGCGTACCTGAATCAACCAATGCGCTTAACGCGCGATTGTTGTCGGCGCTTTCGTTGATGGCGCCGTCGGTCAGCGCAATGACCGCCAGCGGCGGCTGTGGGCCACTGGCCAGCGCCTGGGCGATGGCGCCGCCGAGGTTGGTGCGCCTGCCGTTTGGGGCCGCCGAATCGAGCCTGTCGCCATCGGCGGGCTCAGCGGCGTGGTCGAAGAGCA
>Ga0137379_10005801_pt1 | contig 11663 bp, 8 predicted proteins | sample SagtaG_18_FD_104812 | JGI IMG/M metagenome (GOLD analysis project Ga0137379, IMG submission 104812) | Vadose zone soil microbial communities from Sagehorn Ranch, Mendocino, California, USA - Sage2_L_80_16 metaG | ecosystem: Environmental > Terrestrial > Soil > Vadose zone | place: USA...
CGCGACAGAGCTTGCTCCGCGGCGGCTGCGACGTCGGCTACGGTGATCCGGGTCATGCAGCGGAAGTCGATCGGACATTCCCTGAGGAAACAAGGGCTGCAGGCGACAGGATGCTTGATGACTCGCGCCTCGGGGCTGAGCGGGCCGGTGGCAATTTCGCTGCTGGACCCGAAGATCGCAACCTGCGGAACATCGAGCGCGGCGGCGAGGTGCATGGGGCCGGAGTCGTTGGTGACGAGCAAGCTGCACTCCTTGATCAGACCCATGAGCGTTCCGAGACTGGTCCTGCCCGCCAGAATGATTGCAGGGTTTTTCATCTGTCTTGCCACTTCCTCGGCGATCTGCCGCTCGTTAGCCGCGCCGAAGATCACAATCTTTACGCCGTATTTCTCGGCGAGCCGGTCAGCCACGGCGGCGTATCGGTTCGAGAACCAGCGCTTGGCAGGGCCATAAAAGGCGCCCGGGTTGACAGCGGCGATTCTCTCCCCAGACTGGACTCCCGCCTCTCGCAGAAGCAGTCTTGCGGCGGCGCGGTCCTCTTCACGGACCCCTATCGATATGGATGGTTTGTACGAGCCATCTTGCCACAAGCGAGAGGGAAGCAAGCCCGCAGCGGAAAGGATCCCCAAGTAGTAGTAGACCTGATGGACCTTAAGGATCCCGGGATCGATCCTGCAAGGATGCGTGAGAAGCATCCTTCGGCCATCTCTCGCGTATCCCAGGCGCCGCGGAATTCCGGCCCACCACGGGATCAAAGCGGCCTCAAACGCGTTTTGCAACGGGATCGCCAGGTCGAAGTTCCGCCGGCGCACTTCATCCGCAAGCCGCCGGAGTCCGGCCCATCCCTTGTGGGCCCGTTGCTTGTCGTACTCGATGACTTCGTCGACGAATGCCGCCGCCGAGTAGACGTCTTTGACCCAGGGGCGCACGAGAAGCGCGATGTGCGCCCGCGGAAAAATGCGCCGCATTTCCTTTAATGCCGGGACCGACATGACTGCGTCGCCGACCCAATTGGTCCCGCGAACCAAGATGCGATGAATCGTGCCGGGATAGAGATCGTCCACCGGGCGTCCTCCATCAGCCCACTTGCGGGTAAGGGATCCACACGTCCATTTTTTCAGCACGTAGACACGGGAGCGCACAGAGACTCACAGAGCGGCCCTGCCGCAACCAAAAGATAAGAGCCCACGAATTCATTTGTCCCAGGTTTGGATCTCAGCCTTCAGGCCGCCCTGCGCCCGTAGCAGGCTAAAGCCTGAACTCCGAACCTCACTCCAGAGACGCTGAGAGCGCGGGGTTCGGTCCCTGGGAGGGCATCGCCCAAAGCCTTCCCTTTGCCCCTTGACCCCTTAGTTGTCGAGATCTTTCACCGCGGGTCCTCGATCAGGTCTCGCAGCATCCGAGCGAATGCACCGGCCTCGATCACGCGGGTGCGTTGCACCGAAACGAGGAGCGGAAATTGCGGCGGGCGCTCTATCTTGATGGCATCTTTTTCCGTCGTAATGAAAACCGCTGCTCCCGCCTTCCGCGCCTCTTGTTCGCATTGACGCCAGTCTCTTTCGGTAAGCTTGTAATGATCGCGGTAGAACCGCGCTCCGCGGACCGGGATTCCCAGCATCGCGATGTCGCGGCGGAATCGCTCCGGATTTCCAACCGCCGCGACGAGGAAGGCCGGGCCAATGTCAGGCGCGGCGGGTCCATCGCGCGCCGAATCCTTCCAGGAAGAAAACGGGACGAGTGCATCTATGTCCTGGACGCAGTGAAAGATCTGCGCCCGCGGATTCAACTTGCGAACGATGTCGAGAAAGGCATCAGGGTGGTTTCCCTGACAGGCGCCCTGGATCACGATGCCATGAGCGCGGGACAGACCTGTAACCGGCTCGCGCAGGGTCCCCAGGGGGAGTACGCGATTTTTCTCCAACGGCTGGGTCCGATCGAGTAAAACCAGGTCGAGGTCCCGATAGAGGCGCCGATGTTGAAAGCCGTCGTCAAGGACGAAGGCCGGAGCGCCGTTTCTCTGCAGTATTTTCAATCCCGCCGCATAGCGGTCCGCGGAGATTCCGATCCACAGATCGGGCACGTGGCGTCGTATAAGGACAGGCTCGTCACCGAGAGTCGGGGCCGCCTCCGCGATTTCCTCGCGTGGCCCGACCACCACGGGTTCCGCCGAGATCCTTCCATAGCCTCGGCTCAGAAGCGCCGGAACGGCGCCTAGCTTTAGCAGAAGCTCCGCCACGTGTATGACCAGCGGAGTCTTTCCCGTGCCGCCGAGAGTGAGGTTCCCGACGCTGCAGACGGGGCGCGGGAGGCGGTGCTGGAGCAAGAGCCTCTTCGAGTAGAGAGTGTTTCGTGTGCGCACCAGGCTCTCGTAGATGAGGCCGGGAACCGCGAGCAAGGGTGACAAGCCGGAGGAGAGAGACATTACGGTAACGCCGCAAGGATGCAATCGACGCTGCTTTGAGTGGCTCCCTGGTTTTGCCGCAGCGTGCTCAGGGCGCGGTGACCCAGCAGGTTTCGGGCCTCGGGATTCCGGAGCAATTCCAGGAGAGTGCGCGGAAGCGACTCGGCGTTTGTCTGGCGGGCAGCCTGCCCGCGAACAAAGAGCCGGGCCATTTCAGTGAAGTTTGACATCTCGGGCCCGAACACAATGGCCTTTCCAAAGGCCGCCGGCTCGAGCAGGTTGTGCCCCCCGTGCGGCAGGAAGCTACCGCCAATGACCGCCACTGTGGCAAGCGAATACACCGCGCGCAATTCGCCGATCGAATCCAGCAGCAGAACGCGCGCGCGGCCGCCGGGTGAATTATCGCAGAGCCCGGTTCTCCGCAGGAAGGAGATTGAAGAGCGCTTCAGGAGCTGCGCGACTTCGTCAAAGCGCTCGGGATGGCGCGGAGCCAGAATCAACTTCACATCAGGGATGGCTTCGCGCACCCGGCGGAAAGCCTCGATGAAAAGAGACTCCTCGCCTTTCATGCTGCTGCCGACAACGACGACGGGAGTATCCGCGGAAACGGCGAGGCTGGAGCGAATTTTTTCCAGCACATCGCTCTTTTCCTCCACGGAGTGGCACTGAAAGTCGAATTTCACATTGCCCGTTACGCGGACCTGATCTTCGCCGGCGCCAAGTTGCAGAAAACGTTTCCTGTCTTCGTGCGTCTGAGCTCCGATGACACGAAGCTGGCGCAGCATTCCGGCTGTAAAGCTCTTGATGCGGCGGTAGCGGTTGAAAGATTGTTCCGAGATCCGGCCGTTGACCAGGAAGACGGGTACGCCCCTCCGGAAACACGCGTCGAGGAAATTTGGCCACAGTTCCTTCTCCACCAGGAGAACTGCGCGCGGGTTGACGGACCTCAAGAATCGGGCGACGCAGAAATGCCAGTCGAATGGAAAATAAAAGACTGCGGCGGCGGCCGGGAATTCCTTTCGGGCGAGAGCCTGCCCGGCCGGCGTCACCGTGGAGAGCACCACGGGCAGTTCCGGACGCACCTGTTGGATAGCCGCAACCACCGGTCTGGCGGCCAAGACCTCGCCCACGGAAACAGCATGGACCCACACAGGCCTGGTTCCCAGGGGGAGCGCCGGCCCTTTCGATCCAAGTCGCTGGCGAAAGCTCTGGAGATATTTCTTCTCCCGGAGTCCCTTGAAGAGCCAATAAGGCGCTCCGAGTATCGCCGCGGCAGTGAGGAGAAAGGAATATAGAGCGTACATATCGTCGAGGAGGCTATTCTACCCGCAAACAGATAGAATGAAACCACAGATGAACACAGAGCAGCAAAGCCGCAACCCAAAAAATCTCACCACGAAGACACGAAGAAGTCCTTTGCGATTCTTCGCGTCTTCGTGTCTTCGTGTGAATAAGGTGCTTGAATGCTTCTCGATCTTGGCTTCCGGCAACGCGTCGGGGGTAGCGGGCCAAAGCGTGAACTACGAACCCGCGCGCGTTGTGTTATACTGCCGCTTTTTTGAGGATGAATCCAAATGAAACCATTGGTCAAGCGGCGCATGTTCACCCCGGGGCCAACACCTCTTCTGCCGGAAGCTGTATTGCAGGCGTTGGTAACGCCCATGCACCACAGGAAGGAAGATTTCAAGGCCCTCTTCCGGGAAGTGCAGGAGGGACTCCGGCAGATTTTCAAGACGCAAAACGACATCATTCTCCTCACCTCGTCCGGCAGCGGGGCGATGGAAGCCGCGGTCACAAACCTGCTCGAACCCGGCCAGAAGGCACTGGTCGGGGTGGCGGGCAAGTTCGGCGAGCGCTGGCTTGAACTGACGGAAAAATATTCGATTCAGACAAAGGCGGTCGAGGTCCCTTACGGCGAGTCCGTGGACCCCGCTCAGATTGAAACCGCCCTCGACTCCGACGAAAACATAGCAGCCGTCTTCGTGCAAGCTACGGAGACATCCACGGGGGCGCGCATGGACCTGGAGAGGATCGGCGCTCTGGTGAAGGACCGCGAAAAGACGGTTCTTGTCGTGGACGCCATCACCGGCCTTGGTACGATGCCGATTCAGACGGACGCCTGGGGATTAGACATCGTGATCGGCGGTTCGCAAAAGGCCTTCATGGCGCCGCCGGGGCTCGCGATGCTTTCGGTCAGCTCCAAAGCGTGGAGCCGGATCGAAAAATGCTCCAGGCCGCGTTACTACTTCGATCTCCTGCGCGAGAGAAAGGGCCAGAAAGAAGGGCAGGCAGCCTACACCCCGGCGATCTCCGTGGTTCAGGGCTTGAAGGCTGCCCTGGATTATGGGCTTCGGCAAGGGATCGACGCGCTGGTCTCCAATGCCGCGCTTCTGGCCGGGGCGACACGCGCCGCCGTGATCCGGTGGGGGATGAAGATTTTCCCGCGGGCGCCGGGTAATGCCATCACCTGTTTCGTGCCCCCGGAAGGCGTGGATCCCTCGCGGGTGATCGCGCTCATGCGGGAGCGTTTTGGCGTCCTGATCAGCGGAGGGCAGGGGAGCATGAAAGGCAAGATCCTCCGCGTGGGGCATCTCGGTTACTTCGATTTTCTGGAAACTCTCGGGATGATAGGCTGCCTCGAGCTCTGTTTCATTGAGGCCGGCGCAAATCTTGAGCCGGGCTCCGGAGCCAAAGCCGCCGCGGAGTTTTACCGGGCGGCCGTGAGAGCGTCATGACTCGCATTCTGGTGCTCGAGGAAGTATCACCCGCGGGCCTCGATCTATTGAGGGCGGAGCCCGGGTTCGAGGTGCAAGAGCTGTATGAAAACAGCCCCGACAAGATTCGGGCGGCCCTGGCCGAGGCCGAAGTGCTGGTCGTGCGCAGCAAGACGCGAGTGACGGCCGAAATGCTGGAATTGGCCTCGAAGCTGAAAGTCGTCGGACGCCCGGGAACGGGCGTGGACAACGTCGACGTCGCCGCCGCAACGCGACGGGGCATCGTTGTGATGAACACTCCGGAGGGAAACAGCATCAGCGCGGCGGAGCACGCACTGGGACTCATCCTGGCGCTCCTGCGGAAGATTCCTCAAGCCGACCTTTTTATGAAAAAGGGGAAATGGGAGCGCCAGCGTTTCATGGGAGTCGAGCTCAACGGAAAGGCCCTGGGCATCATCGGCTTCGGAAAGATCGGGACCGAGGTTGCAAAAAGGGCGAAGAGCTTCAAGCTGAATGTTCTCGTATACGATCCGTATGTCTCGGATGCAGTGGCTCGCGACCATAATGTGCGTCTGGTCTCGCTGGACGAGCTGCTGGCGCAATCGGACATCATCTCGCTTCACGCTCCGCTGACCGCCTCGACGAAAAACATCATGAATGCCGGCGCCATCGCGAAGATGAAAACCGGTTCCTACCTCATCAATGCAGCCAGGGGCGAGCTTGTCGACGAAAGCGCTTTGATCGAAGCCCTCAAGACCGGAAAGCTGGCGGGCGCCGGCCTCGACGTTTTCGGGACCGAGCCCAATCCCAATCCGGACCTCGTAGGTCTGCCTAACGTGATTGCGACGCCGCACATCGGGGCTTCGACAGTGGAAGCGCAGGAAAAGGTTGGTTACGACATCGCGATCCAGATTCGGGATTATTTCCGCGAAGGCATCGTGCGGAATGCGGTGAACTTCCCCAGCATTTCGATGAGCGAGTATCGAAAGATCGCCCCTTACCTCCAGCTCGGAGAGCGCCTGGGCAACTTTGCCAGCCAGATTTCGTCCGGGCGGATGCAAGAGGTTACCGTGCGCTATTACGGCGAGCTGACACAGATGGACACGCACCTTGTCTGCCGCTCTATAGTGGCCGGGGTCCTCAAGCCGATCCTCACCGAGCGTGTGACGCTGGTCAACGCGCTCGAGACGGCTCGCGAGCGGGGCCTCGACGTCCTGGAATCGATGAGCACGCGGGAACGGAGCTACACCAACCTCATTTCGGTAAAACTTTTCACGGACCAGGCCGAGGAGTGGGTGGAGGGGACCGTGCTGCACCAAAACCACCTGCACATCGTATCCTTGCACGGAATTAATGTGGACGCGCCGATAGGCGGCGGCATGTTGATCATCCGGAACGCGGACACGCCCGGAGTCATCGGACGGGTCGGAACAATCCTGGGGGACCACCAGATCAATATTGCGAATTTTGCTCTCGGCCGAAGCGAGACTTCTCGAGAAGCGGTGGGCGTGGTCAACGTGGATTCAGAAGTCCCTTCAGAAGTGCTGGAGGCCATCCGAGGTTTGCCGCCGGTACGACGCGCTCATCTCGTCCGTGTCTAGTTCCGTGAAAGACTTGCCACGAATTTTTTTGATCACAGACCCTGTGTGCCGTTCGTGAGCGTGATGCAAAGCTCCGCGGAACGGCATCCTGTTTTTCGTGTAATTCGTGAAATTCGTGGCAAGCTCTTTCTCGGTGGCTCTGTGGCGAATGCTTCAAGATCACCAGCCCAGGGCGCAGCCGTCCTTGCGCGGGTCGCTCCCGCCCATGAGAACGCCGGTTTTGGGATCTATCAGGATTCCCTGAAAGCCGCCGTATCCGTCCGTCATAGTCACCACCGTGTGACCGCGCAGATCGAGAATCCGGCGCACCTCTGGGCCGATACCGGATTCCAGGCCCAGCCGCCCTGCCGTGTGGCGGAAGCGCGGCGCTTCGCCCGCCTCCTGGACCGTCATTCCGAATTCCACGAGGTTCAGGAAAACCTGCACGTGCCCCTGCGGCTGGTTGTCTCCACCCATGACGCCGAAGGAAAAATAGGGTCTGTTGTCCTTCATCACCATAGCCGGGATGATCGTGTGGAGGGGTCTCTTGTGCGGTTCCACCTTGTTCCACGATTTGGGATCGAGGCTGAAGAGGGCGCCGCGATTCTGGAGGCAGATGCCCGCGTCGCCCGCGACGATGCCGGAACCCCACATGCTCGAAAGGCTGTTGATGAAGCTTACGACGTTGTGGTCCTTGTCCGCGACGGTGAGGTACACGGTGTCGCTTTGCTCCATCTCTCCGGGTTTGTATTCTTCGGCGGCCCTGTCGGGCTGAATGAGTTTCCTCCTCGCTGCCGCGTACGATTTGGAAAGCAATCGCTCCAGGGGAATCCTGGCAAAGCCGGGATCGGCGATGTAACGCCCGCGATCCGCAAACGCAAGCTTCTTGGCCTCCACCAGGTGGTGCAGGTAGTCCGCCGAGTTGTGTCCCCACGCCTTAAGATCCAATCCCTCGAGGATGTTGAGCATGATCAGGGCCGTCAGCCCCTGGCCATTGGGCGGCAGCTCGTAGACGTCGTACCCCTTGTAATTGACGCTGATGGGTTGCACCCATTCAGACTTGTACTCGGCCAGATCTCTGGCGGAAAGGACGCCGCCTTTCGCGCGCACCGCGCGCACGATCTTTTCGGCAATTTCCCCCTCATAAAAGGCCTTCCTTCCGGCGGCGGCGATCTTGCGGAACGTGCCGCCCAGGTTTTTGTTGGACACGATCTCTCCATGAGAAGGGGCCCGGCCGTTGACGAGATATGTTTTTGCGGCCCACTCGTCCTTGCGCAGAAGATCGATTTCCGAAGCCCATTGATTGGCGATGATCTCCGAGACGGGAAAGCCGTTCTCGGCGTACTCGATGGCAGGCGCCAGAACTTGTTCCATCTTGAGCCGGCCAAACCTTTCCACCAGCGCAACCCAGCCGTCGAGGGCGCCCGGCACGGTGACCGTGTCCGGACCATGCTCCGGGAATCTGTCATATCCCTTCTTTTTCATGTACTCGAGATCCATTGCGTAAGGGGCCCGGCCGCTCGCGTTGAGCCCGGCGAGCTCGCCCGTCTTGCTCCAGTACACCAGGGCGAAGACGTCGCCGCCTACCCCGGTCATCATCGGCTCCACCACGTTCAGCACGGCCGCCGCCGCCACGGCGGCGTCCACCGCGTTGCCGCCCTGCTGGAGAATACGAAGACCCGCGGCGGTAGCCAGAGGCTGGCTGGTACAGACCATCCCGTTGCGCGCCAGAACCGGAGAACGGGAGCCGGAGACGCTCCGCGCATTCCGGTCCTGGCCGCCCGAGAACAGCGCCGCCACCACAAAAAGGAGGATGAAAAGCACCCAACGTATCGTCATGTTGGTATGGCTCCTGTCCACTGAGTTCTTGAGAGCCCATTATATCCGTCTTTGAGCGTTCATACCTCGTCTTCACCACAGAGACACGGAGGACACGGAGGCTCACAGAGGCACCAGCGTCTCCGTATCACTAACGTGAAAATTCTTCGCGGCCTGGCAAGGATTTTCCGACCAATGACAAATGACCAATGACAAATGACCAATGACAAATAGAAGTCAGAAGTCCGGACAACGAACTGCCATTTGTCATTTCTCATTGGTCATTTGTCATTTATTTGCCAAATCTCTGCGTACTCCGCGTCTCCGCGGTGAGGTTTTTGGCTTGCGGCTGGGCTGCTCCGTGTATCTCCGTGTCCTCCGTGTCTCCGTGGTGAAGCGGAGTCCGAATCTCACAAATTTGGGGTTGTCAAATGCGGAGAGGCCTGTATAATTCAGCCGTTTGCATAATTATGATCGCCGATGCATGACTAGTAAAAATGCGCGCCGGACGAGAATACTGGAACTGGTGCGCCGCCATCAAGTGAGCAGCCAGGAAGAGCTTGCGGTCCTGCTGGAAAGGGCGGGAATTGCGGCGACCCAGTCCACGCTCTCGCGCGACATCCGGGAGCTGGGGCTGGTAAAAGCGCGCGGCCTCTATCGGGTCGCGGGGGAGATCGACGGAGTCCCTACGCGCGATTTGTTAAGCCGCACCTTCCAGCAGTTGGTGGTGGAACGGGGGATCTCGGGAAACATTCTGATGGTGAGAACGGCTCCGGGAAATGCGCACTCTCTGGGTGTCGTGCTGGACGCGGCGCGGTGGCCGGAGGTGCTGGGAACTGTGGCGGGCGATGACACGGTGTTTGTTTTGCTGCGCAATCCCCGGGCAGGGAAGAAGGTCCTGCGGCGCATCGAGGAGCTCATGGCATGAAAATCCGAGTGGCGGCAGTCGGAGTCACGGGATACTCCGGACTGGAGCTGATGAAGGTCATCCTGCGGCATCCGGCGATGGAATGCGCCGCCGTCATGGCCTCGGAAACGACGGGGGAAAGGCCGCTCGGCGAGATCCATCCGCAGCTGCGCGGGCTGTCCAATCTTGTCTGCACGCCGCAGGACCCCGAGCGCCTGGCCTCTCTCGATGTGGACACGGCATTCCTTTGCACGCCCAACGAGGTGTCGTATGAGCTGGCGCCGAAGCTCCTGGCGCACGGAATCCGCGTGGTGGACTTCAGCGGCTCCTTTCGTCTGCGTGACGCCATCAGCTACCCCTCCTGGTACGGGTTCAAGCATGACGAGCCCGATCTGCTGCGCCAGGCCGTATACGGCCTGGCGGAATGGAACGGCAAGGCGATCGCCGGCGCCAGGCTCGTCGCCAACCCGGGCTGTTATCCGACCTCTGTTTTGCTGCCCCTGCTCCCGTTGGTAAAGGCGGACCTGGTCGCGCCGGGATCCGATATTATCTGCGATTCGAAATCCGGTGTGACCGGCGCCGGGCGTGGCGCCAGGCTGGATGTGCTCTTCGCCGAGGTTTCGGAGAATTTCCGCCCCTACAATCCCGTCGCTCACCGGCACGCGCCGGAAATCTGCCAGGAGCTGGAGTGGGATTTGAGCAATTTCACGTTCGTGCCGCACCTGCTCCCGGTGAATCGGGGCATTCTCTCCACCATGTATCTGGCTTTTCAGCGCGCCGTCAGCTCCCAGGAGCTCCAGGGGGAATATGAGCGGCGCTACCGGTCTCGCCCCTTCGTGCGTGTTCTGGGAGCGACGCGCCTGCCCGAGCTTCGCGCGGTCAAGGATTCGAACTTTTGCGACATAGCCTGGCGGCTGACTCATAACGGCACGCGGGCCGTGATTTTCTCCGCGATTGACAACCTGGTCAAAGGCGCGGCCGGGCAGGCAGTACAGAACTTCAATCTGATGCACGGCCTTGACGAGAGCGTGGCATTGCTGGAGGGAGAGCCGGTTGCGATTCACGGTTAAGCTGGGCGGGAGCATTCTGGAAGCCGCGCCGATACGGCAGGGAATCTTGAGCCAGGTGGCGCAGCTCCGCGCCGAAGGCAACGAGGTCCTTGTGGTCCATGGCGGGGGCAAGAGCCTCAGCCGGCGGCTGGCTCAATTGAACATTCCTTCGCGTTTCGTGGAAGGGCTTCGTGTCACGGATGCCGCGACGCTCTCCGTCGCCCTGATGGTTCTGGCCGGGGAAGTCAACAAGAGTCTCGTCGCGGAACTCGAAAGGCCCGGCGCGAGCGCCCTGGGACTCTGCGGCGCCGATGCCGCGTCGGTGCGCTGCGTTCCGCTTTCGGAAGCTGCCGGCTCTGCCGACGGACTCGGTTTTGTAGGCCGCCCCGTGAGCGTGAACAAGAGCTTCTTCGACCTGCTCCTGAGTCAAGACATCATCCCGGTGGTGTCCAGCCTTGCCCTGGGACCCGACTTTCATTTTTACAACATCAATGCCGACCAGATGGCCTCTGCCTGCGCCTGGGGGACCGGCTGCCAGGCGCTGGTCTACCTCACGGACGTCGCGGGCGTCCTCGGCGGCAACGGAACCACCGTGAGGAGCGCAGGCCCGGCGGAGATCGAGGATCTCCGCAACAGGCATGTCATCACCGGAGGAATGCTGCCGAAGACGCTTTCTTGTCTGGAAGCGCTGGAGCGCGGCGTGCCTTCCGTCTACGTCCTGCCGGGCGCAAGTCCCGGAGTCCTGCGGCGTGTTGTCGACGGAACATTAAGCGAAGGAACCTGTATTCGCGGAGGAAGGAAGCCGCAACCAAGAAAATCTCACCGCAGAGACGCGGAGAGCGCAGAAAAAGAAAATGACCAATGACCAATGACCAATGAAAAATGACAAATGGCAGTTCGTTGTCCGGATTTCTAACTTCTATTTGTCATTTGTCATTGGTCATTTGTGAAATAGTACGGAAGGAGCAACTGAGGTGACAGATCGCTATCTTAGCATCACGACAGACCAGATTCGGTCTCTGGAGGAACAATACTTGTTTTCGACCTACAAGCGCTCCGACCTTGTTGTAACCCACGGCTCCGGCGCGCACGTTTACGACCTTGACGGACGGCGTTATTTGGACATGCTGGCCGGAATTGCCGTCAACTCGCTGGGCTACAACCATCGCAGGGTGGTCCGTGTTCTTATGGAGC
>Ga0137379_10005806_pt1 | contig 11659 bp, 9 predicted proteins | sample SagtaG_18_FD_104812 | JGI IMG/M metagenome (GOLD analysis project Ga0137379, IMG submission 104812) | Vadose zone soil microbial communities from Sagehorn Ranch, Mendocino, California, USA - Sage2_L_80_16 metaG | ecosystem: Environmental > Terrestrial > Soil > Vadose zone | place: USA...
GCCCTTCACTCGTCGCGGTGATCGTCGCCGCCCCCACCGCGACGCCCGTCACCAGGCCGCTCGCCGACACCGTGGCGATCGTGCCGCTGCCCGTCGTCCACGTCACCGTCCGGCCGCTGAGCAGGTTGCCGCTCGCGTCCTTGAGGGTGGCGGTGAGCTGCACCGTGCCGCCGACGTACAGGTTCGGCGCGGCCGGGCTGACCGTCACCGTCGCCACGGGCACATTCGCCACCGTGACGCTCGCCGTGCCGCTCTGCCCTTCACTCGTCGCCGTGATCGTCGCCGTCCCCACGGCCACGCCCGTCACCACCCCGCTCGCCGACACCGTGGCCAACGCGCTGCTGCTCGTCGTCCACGTCACCGTCCGGCCCGTGAGCACGTTCCCCGCCGCGTCCTTGACCACGGCGCTGAGCTGCTGCGTCGAACCCATGGACATCGTCAGCGACGCCGGGCTCACCGCCACCGACGCGACCGAGAGGTCGCTGACCGCGAGGATCGCCGTGCCTGCGATGCTGCTGGCCGTCCCGGTCACGACGTAGCCACCGGGAACTGAGCCGGCCGCGTACAGGCCGGAGGACGAGATCGTGCCACCCTGGGCGCCCCACGTCACATTCACCGCCACCGAGTCCCCATTATTCAGCAGCCCGTAGGCGACGAACTGTTGCGTGCCGCCCGTCGCCAAGACCGCGCTGCGGGGCGCGACGACGACTTGCGCCAACGGCGGGTTGGAGCGGACATGAACAACAGAGTGTCCAGGCACGCCCGAAGGTGCACTGGTGCCGGCCACGGCCGACGCCGACGTCTGGAAAAGAGTGGCCGTCACCTGATAGTCCCCTTGGAAGCGGGAAGCGGTATACAGGCCGCCCGAGGAAATGGCGCCGTCCGTGGCGCTCCAGGTCATGGTGATGCCGACGCTGTCGCCAGCTTCGGTCCGGCCATAGGCCTGGAACTGCAGCGGCTGCGTGGGTTGCAGTGTGACGATGTCGGGAACGGTGACGACCTGCACTACGGAGTTGCTCGGCAGGGTAGGATCAGTGATCCCTCGTCTATCCTGCAGCTGGCACGCGACAATGAGCGCGGCCGCCGCAGGGACGAGCGACGCCTTCATGAGGGCCAGACGCTTCGACAGCTTGAACGTGAACGGCATCGCTCCTACTCCTCGATACAAAAAGGGCCGCCAGCTTCGACCCGTGGTCGATTCGCTGGCGGCCCGGCGGACATGGCGACGAGGGTCGCGTTAGTCCCGTGGCTCTGCGTCACCGTCTTTCGGCGGCTTTGCTCTGAGCAGCGGCTACTTCGGTTTCAGGCGGGGCGCTCCGCCACTGCCCGGGAACGATGCGCGACCTCTACAGCCAAGGGGCCGCCCGGAACAGGTGTTGCAGAGTAACAACAGCTAAAAACCGGTGCAAGCCGGGGATTACCTGACAGGTGGTAACCACAGTCGCAGATGTGAGATAGGTGGTCTAACGGCGGGCAAATGCGAATCGCAGCGGCGAGCGGTGCGGCGAGCCCGATCAACTCGCATTCCGCAGCGCCCCCGGCATCACGGGCGCTGTTGCTGGAGCTCCGGCCTCGCGGCTGCTCGCGCCGTCCCGCGGGGCGTGCGCTGCAGGTTGAGGACTCCCGAGGCGACCAACGCGTCCGCCAGGCGACGGGCCATCCGGTCCGCTCCGCGATCGTTGAAATGGATCGGATCCCCGCGTGCGTACCACTCGAGGCCGGCGAGTCCAAAGGAGTCCGTCGGCACCCAGCTCGCCGAGAAGCGGCCGGCCGCCTCGTGCAGCACGGCGTTGTACCGGACGTAGCCCCGCAGCACGGTTTCAGGGCTGGCGAACGGGACCGTGTACGACCACTCGTGCCACAAGGTCGAGTCCCGCTCCGCCTCTGTCCCGACGCCGCTAACGTGGACCATCGCGGGAATCACGACTCGCACGCCCAGACTCCGCGCCGCCGTGAGAAAAAACGTCAGGTCTCGTTCGAACTGCCGAGCGCCCGACTCGATGATCTCCTCATCCGACGGCCCAGCGGCCTGCGCCCTCGTAAGCGCGTGGCGGCCGGCGGACACGTACCGAAGCACGATCAGCCGCTCGGCCAGCTTCCCGTAGAGCAGGGAATGGCGGCTCAGCCAGTGACCCCACGGCGTGACAACGGGCACCTCTCCGGGTGTATCTGTATCAGACATGTCTTGCCCGCGACCCCGGCGCAGAGCCGCGGATAGGTCGTTGTGACCCTCGTAGAGGATGATCACATCGGGCCGGTAGCGAAACAGGTCCGTCTCCAGCCGGATCAGGTCGTCCTCGACTCGGTAGCCTGGAACGCCGGCGTTGATCACTTCGATCGCCTGATCCGACGCCAGCTGGCGCAGCCAGAACTGCAGGCGCGCGGGCCAGGTCGCCTGGTCGCCACTGACCGTTGGATCGAATGTCGTGGACGACCCGATTGCCATGATGCGCAATGCGCCGGGTGGCTTTTCGACCGCCACCTCGGGGCCTCGAAACCCTTCGCGATTGATGTGGACCCAGCCGAAATAGTCGAAATTGCGCACGAGCGCGTGGCCAAGCCGGCCGTGCCGGTAGTACAGGAGCGGCATGGTGCCCGCCAGCGCCGTGCGGTGCCGCTCCCGATATCGGACTGCTGCCTCGCCGACCAGCGCCACGACCGTGAAGGCGAGGAGGGCTGCGGCTGTGGCCAGACCGACCTTCGCCCTCCAGCTCGTGTCCAGAGAGACTCGCCTCAGCGAGTCGTGAGCTGGCGCGCGCTCAGGTCCCGGGTGAGCACCGGCGGGCGTGAATGACCACGGGCGTGGTGCGCTGCCGCTGGACTTCACCGAAGCCCGCCTCGACGAGCAGCCGCTCGACGTCCGTGGTGCCGAGGGCCTGTGGGGCCTGCGGAGCGGCACCGTCGGATTCCAGCAGATACGCATCTCCATCGGGCCGCAGCACCCTCGCCATCTCGCGCAGCACGGCCAGAGGCTCCGGATAGCACCCGGCGGGGACGCAGGAGATCACGCGATCGAAGGACTCGCTGGCGACGGGGAATCGCTCGCCGTCCCACCGCTTGAACTCGACCCGGCCGGGAACGCTGCGCAACCGCACGGCGAGGTCGATCAACTGCGGGGAGGTGCTGAGCCCCCAGGCACAGCCCTTCCCCAAACGCCGCCACGCTTCCTCCACGAGCCAGCCGTCGCCGCACTCGACGAACAGCAGCCGGTCCCAGGCCGTGATCTTCACCTGCTCGAGGACGCGCAGGTCGAGGGCGCGCTGCCGTCCCAGGGCCTCGCCGGCCGGGGTGGGCGGGCGGGGCGGGGCGACAGTGAGTTGATGTGGGCTCACGATGGGTGACGCCGCAAGGCGTGTGCCCGGGACGTCGAGGCGCCTTGTAGCGCGGGCGCCACATCAGCCCTTGTCTCCATACGCCGCCGGCTCAGCCGCTCGCTGTGTGACCGGGCGACTGACGCGAGGCGGGGCCGGCGCGCGGCCCTGGGCCGCACCGCGCGTGAGGTCCACCACGATGTGGTGGGGGCCCGCCGCCCCCAGGGCACGCGCCGCCTCGTCGGAGGTGTTAGCGATCACCAGCACCTCGGCGTGCGCGACGAGGGTCTCCACGCTATCGCTGAGCAGCGAGGCGATGTGCGGGATCTCCTCTTCGATGTAGCGGCGATTCGCCCCTCTCAATCGCGCCACCGCGACGTTGGGATCGAAGATGCGCACGTCGCATCCCTTCCCGATGAGCGCCTCCACCAGCGTCACCATGGGGCTCTCTCGCAGGTCGTCTGTCTCGGGTTTGAAAGCCAGACCGACGACTCCGATGCGCCGTCTTCGCGTCTCGAGCACCGCTTCCACCGCCCGCCGAATCTGCCCCTCGTTCGAGGGGAGGATCGCGGAGAGCAGCGGCAAGGAGACATCGGCGGCGCGGGCGGCGTACACCAGCGCGCGGAGGTCCTTCGGCAGGCACGAGCCGCCGAACGCGAAGCCGGGGCGGAGGTACGCCTCCGAGACGTTGAGTTTCCGGTCCATCAGAAAGAGCCGCATCGCCTCCTGCGCGTCGGCACCGAGCGCCGCGCACACGTCCCCGATCTCGTTGGCGAAGCACACCTTGAGAGCGTGGAACGCGTTCGCGATGTATTTCACCATCTCCGCGGTCCGCACGGCGGTGTGGACGAAGGGAGCCTCCACCTCGGCGAACAGCGATTGGAGCACCGCGGCCGTCCCGGGATCGACGCACCCGACGACGGTCAACGGAGGACGCGCGAAGTCTCGCAGCGCCGACCCCTCGCGCATGAACTCCGGGTTCACGGCGATGCGGAGCGTGGACCCCAGGTCGCGTCCGGCGCCGGCGTGGACCGCGGGGACGAGCACCCGCTCCGTCGTCCCAGGGAGCACCGTGCTGCGCAGCACGAGGGTATACGGGTCATCGCGATCGGCCAGCGCCTCACCGATCTCCAGGGCGACGCGCTTGAGGGCATCGACTTGCAGCTGCCCGCTGGCGCGGCCGGGCGTGCCGACGCAGATGAGCCCGATCGCCGCGTTCCTCACGGCCTCGGGGGTCGACGTCGTCGCCCGCAACCGTCGCGCGGCCACGACCTCGGCGACCAGCGCTCCCAGCCCGGGCTCAACGACCGGCGAGGCGCCGGCATTGACCATGGCGACCTTGGCGTCGTCGATGTCGACACCGATCACCTCGTGTCCCGCCTTCGCGAGACAAGCGGCGGTCACGGACCCCACGTAGCCGAGCCCAAACACGTCAACGCGCATGAGAGACCACCTCCTCACATCTCGCTTCGAACTCTCGCACCACCTGGGACCACGAGTACCGCTCTTCCACCACGCGCCGTCCCGCGCGACCCAGCGCCGTGCGGCGGGCAGGATCGCGGAGCAGCGCGACGACGGCGTTCGCGAACTCCGCGGGATCGTCGGCCTGCACGAAGTGCGTCCCCGGAATGAGCGGCAGACCTTCCGCCCCCACGGTCGTCGACACCACCGCCTTTCCCATCGCCAGCGTCTCGAAGATCTTGAGTCGCGTCCCGCCGCCCACGCGGAGCGGCACCACGCACACGGCGGCCGCGGCGACGTAGGGCCGCACGTCCGTGACCGTCCCCGTGACGCGGACGCCCGGGATCGCCGCCAGTCGCTGCACCCGGGGGCCAGGATTCCGCCCCACGACCGTGAGCGACACGTCAGGGACCGCGTCGCGGATGCGGGGGAACACCGCCTCGGTGAAATGCACGATGCAGTCCTCGTTGGGAAACCAGTCCATGGACCCGGTGAAGACGAGCGCGTCGCGCGTCTCCTGCGAACCGTTGGGCGTGAAGTACGCCGTGTCCACGCCGGTGGGGACCGCGCACACCCTCGCCCGGGGAGCGTGGGCCGCAAGCACCGCACGATCTGACTCCGAAACGGCGATGGTGAGCCGGGCCCGAGCGCAGGCCTGAGCCTCGTACCGGCGCATCTTCCGCCACTCCAGCTCCAGGAGAGCGCGCCGCCACGGTCGGGTCTCGATCCGGCTCAGCCGCTGCCAGATCACGTGCTCCACGTTGTGAGCGAACAGCACCGTCGCGAGCGGCCCGTCCAGCGGCACGTTGGGTGTGGCGTGCAAGAAGTCGGCCACGCAGAGATCGAACTGCGCCGCGGTCATGAGCCGCGCGACCTCGTTCCGCACGGCGGGGATGCGCCACCTCCAGAGATCGACGGGAAGCGGCGAGAGCCACGACCCGAGCACAGCCCGGGCGAAGCGGGCGCTCCCCTGTTTCGGGACGGCGTACGGCAACGAAATCACCCGCTCGCAGCCCGCGAGCTGGGCTTCCAGTCCCGCGGGATCGTCGCGCGGGCCGTGCGTCGTCACCAGCGTCACCCGATGCCGACGGGTCAGCTCCGCGACGGTGTGAAACGTGCGCAGTCGCCCGCCACTGTCGAGCGGCCACAGCCCGCCGAGCTTCACCCACAGGATGCGCATCTGTCCTCCGTCGCACCCATGACCCCGGCCGGGTCCTCGGCGTCCACGAAGATCCGCTGCCAGATCTCCAGGTTCACGAGGAGCCAGAGGCGCAGACCGTGCTCCCAGGTCCCCGCGCGGTGTTCATCAGCGAAGCGCCTGAGGGCCGCCTCCTGGAACAGCCCTCGCTCGAGTGCGCGCGGCCCCAGGACGAATTCGCCCACCACCGGCCAGAACCGCTCGCGAAACCACCGATTCACGGGAACCGGAAAGCCCATCTTCCGTCGGGTCAGGATTTCGCGCGGCACGAGATCCCGCAGCGCGGCCCGCAGCGCGGCCTTGGTGTGCCAGCCATGCAGCTTGTTGCGGCCTGGGATCGCCGCGACGTGCTCGACGAACTTGTGGTCCAGGTAAGGCACCCGGCTCTCGATCGATGCGGCCATGCTCATTTGATCCTGCTTCATCAGGAGCTCGACCAGGTACGTTTGAACATCCGCGCAGCTCATCCGCTCGCGCGTACCGCCGGTCGCTTCCTCGTAGGCACGCAGGCCCTCGGCGTAGGGGTCGCGCGCCGTCAGGAGCTCTGGATCGGAGAGCAGCCCGGACTGGAGGGCCACCGGAAAAATGGCCCAGCTCTCGAAGAACAGCTCCCGGGGATCGGGCCGGAGCGCCAGGAACGTTCTGGCCGCGTAGCGACGTGCCGGCTTCGGGAGTCGGCGTACCAGTCCCCTCACCTCTTCCTGCAGGGCTCGCGGGGTCAGGGCCCAATAGAATCGCCCGAGCCGCTCGTTCCAGGCCGTCACCCAGTAGCGTTCGTAACCGAGGAAGAGCTCATCGGCCCCCTCGCCGGTGAGCACCACCTTGACGTGGTCGCGCGCCAGGCGCGAGACGAAGTAGAGCGGGACGCTTGACGGAAACCTGATCGGCTCGTCTTCGTGCCAAACGAGCCGGGGCAGCGCGCCGAAGAACTCGGAGGGGGTCACGACGATGTCGCGGTGCTCCGCCCCGATCGAGCGGGCGGCCAGCCTGGCATAGGCAAGCTCGTTTCCCTCGGGTTCGGAGAAGCCCACAGCAAAGGACCGGATCGGCTCCTTCACCATCGAGGCCATTAGAGCCGCCAGCCCGCTCGAATCCAGCCCACCCGACAGGAAGACGCCGAGCGGCACGTCGCTCATGAGGTGACTCCGGACAGCTTCGGCGAGCCGGGCACGCACCTCCCGTCCGCCAGCCTCGAGCGTCCTCGGTGCGCCGTCGTCGGTCGCGACGGGTAACCGCCAGTAGCGACGTTCCCGGGATCCATCGGTGCATGACCACGAGAGGGTGCGCCCCGGCAGGAGCTTGCGTACCCCGCGGAAAAACGTCTCCTCCCCGGCCACGTACCCGATCGCCAAGAACTCGGGAACAATCGCCTCGTTCAGCGCCGGGCGAACGGATCCTCCAGCCAGAATGGCCTTTATCTCCGATGCGAACACGAGCTCGTGGTCGGTCCACGCGTAGTACAGCGGCTTGATGCCGAGCCGGTCGCGCGCCAACAGCAGCCGTCCGCGCTTCCGATCCCACAGCGCGAACGCAAACATTCCCTGCAGGCGCTCGACGCAGCGCTCTCCTTCTTCCTCGTACAGGTGCAGAATGGTCTCGGTGTCGCTGCGAGTGCGGTAGCAGTGACCACGCTCTTCGAGCGCGGGCCGAAGGGCGGCGTGATTGTAGATTTCGCCGTTGTAGACGATCCAAACCGTCCCGTCCTCGTTGGCCATCGGCTGCCGGCCGCCGAGCACGTCCACGATCGCGAGCCGGCGCATCCCCAGGCCCACCGGTCCCTCGATCCAGAGGCCCTCGCCGTCCGGCCCGCGGTGGCGCAGCACGTCCCGCATCCGCGTGAGACGCGCCTCGTCCACGGTTTCCCGCTGGTTCAGTTTGACGATCCCCACGATTCCGCACATGCCCTTGTCCCCAACCTCGCGAGACACGACGAGGCCAACGGTGCAAGGGACGTGCCCCCGCCTGGACCGTTGCGCGATCGCGACAGCGCGCACGGTGAGCGCGCTGGCCTCGGGCTGGTCTCGCTCTTGCTTCCCGGCGTAGGCTGTGTGTGACACGTAGAGGGGGTTTTGACGTTGTCTACAGCGTGTCAGTTCTTGAGCACGTGCCGGCTCGCTCTGGTGCTCTGACGGAATGGCTCGGGTGCTGCGGCTCGGAGGTTTGTTCGTGGTGACGTTCGACGTCGGGCGAGACGATGGCGGAGCAATCCCCTTTGGTGAGACGCTGGAGCTGTGCGAGGAGATCACAGAAAAATGATCGTGAGCCACTACAGGCGGCGATCCAGGATTTGGAGTTGCTGCCTCGAAACGCGGAGACCCGTGCCAGCAGTCTATGGGCACGTCGAGCGGCGCCAGAGCTGTTGCCCCTCGCGGATGACAGGACGCCGCGGGCTAGGGGCGCTGCGTCATTTTGCGTCGTAAACCCGTGGTGATAGTGGGCTTCGGCACTCGTCCCGAGGCCATCAAGCTGGCGCCCGTGGTTCGGGAGCTGCGTCGGAGCGGCCGGTTCCGAGTAGTGACCGTCCATACAGGCCAGCATGACGAGCTTGCCGATCAAGTGTTGCGCATCTTTCGGCTTCCCGTACATCATGCCTTCAAGATCATGACGACGCACCAGTCTGTGGGGGAGGTCTTGGCGCGCACGATCCATCATGCCGACCAACTGTTTCGCCGTCGCAGACCTGACGCGGTACTTGTGCAAGGAGATACGGCGTCCGCGTTCGGGCTCGGGGTCGCTGCTTATCTCCATCGAGTGCTTGTTGGTCATGTGGAGGCTGGGCTACGGTCTTACGATCGCCAAGCCCCGTTCCCCGAGGAGGTCATGCGGATTCTTCTGAGCCAAGCAGCGGACCTTCATTTCGCCCCGTCTGAGCACGCCCGTGCGAACCTCCTGAGGGAAGGCGTGCCTCGCGAGCGAATCTTTGTCACGGGGAATACGGTCGTTGACGCTCTGAAGGATGTGACCCGCCGCATGCCGTTGCCAGATGTGCGCGCTCTCTGGCCGGTGGGCGCCGTGCGGATACTCCTGACCATGCATCGGCGCGAGTCGTTCGGTTCCCCGATGCTTGAAGCACTCCGAACCGTACGGCGCCTTGCGGAGGAGGACCCTCGCGTCGCCGTTGTGTTCCCCGTGCATCCAAACCCGGCCGTGCGCCGGGCGGTAGCGCGAACGCTGGAGAGCCATGATCGTATTCGGCTCTGTCCACCAGTCGATTATCTCACACTCATCGCTCTCCTTCGATCGGCGACCTTGGTGCTTAGCGATAGCGGTGGTATTCAAGAGGAGGCGCCGAGCTTCCGTGTACCGGTCCTAGTCTTGCGGAAGGTCACCGAGCGGCCGGAGGGACTCGCCCCGGACGGGAATGTCTTAGTCGGCACGTCAGGCCCGGCGATTCGGGCGGCCTTGCGGCGTCTCTTGGCAAAGCGTCCGAATCGCGCGCTCTCCTCCCCTCAACCCTCGGCCTTCGGTGACGGGCGCGCAGCGGCGCGCATAACCCGGATCCTCAGCGCCGCATTGTGCGGCACTCGCCTCGTGTCGTCTCGGTCGCAATTTCGATACCGCCGATGAGAGCAACGTGGCCGCTGAGCGGCGCTTTGGGCGCACGTCCTGAACTGGGACGGATGCTCGGGGGCATGTTGGAGAGCAGATTGGGCGAGGTCGAAGAGCTGCGGAGCAAGCCGGGCGAACAGGAGGACGTGCACCGCAGGCTCGCCGAGCTGGAAGAGTGGGTACACTTCACGGAAGGGCTGCTCGCCAAACAGCGCGATGGGGAGCGGCTAGCGCCGCCGCAGAGCTGAAGAGGCAAGCTCCCGAGGCAGGACTCGAACCTGCGACCCGCCCGTGGCCCCTCAGCCCGCCCGCTCACGTACGAACAGCCCTCTGTCCGCCAGCGCTACAGCGGCGTCATAGACGTCCGCCGCCCGCAGCACCATGAGACGCAACCGCCCCACTCGGCGCTCGCGCCACTGATGGCGTCGTTTCAGCTCGCGGTGCAGGGGGCTCAAGTCGTGGTTCAAGTGCGGGGAGAAGAGCCGCAGCTCGGAGACCCGTACGGTCCCATCCCGGTCCTTCCAGCGCATCGGATACCGCTCCCGGGTCAACACGGGAACGGGGAGACGCGGCTCGAGTTCCTCCGCGATGAAGTAACAGAAAGTCATGGTGCTGGCGGGGACTCCAGCCAAGAGAATCTTCCCGTCGCATTCGAGCAGCTTTCCCCAGGGCGTGAGGCGCCCACAGGGCGTGTCGGCCCGCTCATGCCCGGCGATGATCGCCTCAGCCCTGTTGCCCCACACGGCCACCGACTGCGTCGGATGGATGCTGCGCACGACGCCCGGGGAGCGGCGGAACACCTCGGTGAGGAGCCCCATGCGCGACACGGTGTGCTGCGCGTCGAACACGGGGTCGCCCCGGGCGTAGTCTATGTCGGTGCCCCGAAACGGCATGGTGGGCATCATCAGCGTGCCACGAGGACCGATCACCTCTTGCAGTGCCCGGATGACGTCCACCGGGCCGCCGCGAAAGCCGAGAAATCGGTCGAACGCGCTATGCACCATCAGGACGTCGCCCGGGACGACACCGAGGCGCGCCAGCGCGCCCTTCAAGTCCGCGGGCGTGAACGCCCAAAATCGCTGGTGGTAGGCCCGCAGCAGGCGCTTCAGGCCCCGCTTCACTCTGGGTGGCAGTACCGTTCGCAGACGCGCGCGGAGCACCTCGGCCACCTCAGCTCCCGGCGGCCATCGGCATGCCCGACGACACCGCCCGTGACCGTCCCCTCCACCCCCGCGCGATGGCGCTGGCAACGCGCTGTGCCGCCGCTCCGCACCCCGCGAGGAAGCGGTACAGCGGCCCGAAGGCGCGCAGCGACGTGAGTCCAACAGAGTAGAGCCCCGGGACGCTGCTCTCGAACCAATGAGTCAGGATCGGGATCGTCCGGTCCGTCTCGATCGCTGCCCGGAGCGAACGATGAATCATCGTGAGCCGATTCGTGGCGCGCCGTTGTTGGTCCCCGACCGGCAGCCGCCAGTAGCGGCGTTGCCGGGGTCCGCCAGCGCAGGACCACGACAGGGTCCGTCCCGGCAGCAGCTTCTGCACGCCGCGGAAGAACGTTTCTTCCCCGGCCACGTAGGCCAGCGCCAGAAACTCGGGGACGATCGACTGGTTCAGTGCGGGGCGAAGCGATCCTCCCGCGACAATCGCCTTGATCTCCGAGGCGAACACGCGCTCATGGTCGGTCCAGGCGAAGTAGAGCGGCTTGATGCCGAGTCGGTCGCGCGCCAGGAGCAAGCGCCGCTGCTTCCGGTCCCACAGCGCAAACGCGAACATCCCCTGCAGCCGCATCCCGAGCCCGACCGGTCCCTCGATCCACAACCCCTCGCCGTCGGGCCCGCGGTGGCGCAGGACGTCCCGCATCCGCTTGAGACGCGCCTCCTCGACGGTGTCCCGCCGGTTCAGTTTGACGATCCCCACGATCCCGCACATGACCTCGTCCCCAACCTCGCGAGACACACCTTGAGCGGCTCCAAAGGCGGCCCGAGTCCGACTGCGGTCCTCGCATCGGCGCGGGCTCCGAACCCATGGTGCAAGGGACGTGCCCCTGCCTGATTCGTTGCGCGATCGCGACACCCGCGCGCGGAGAGCGCGCTTGCCCTCGTTGGTCTCGCTCTTGCTTCCCGCCGTAGGCTGTGCGTGA
>Ga0137379_10005812_pt1 | contig 11655 bp, 4 predicted proteins | sample SagtaG_18_FD_104812 | JGI IMG/M metagenome (GOLD analysis project Ga0137379, IMG submission 104812) | Vadose zone soil microbial communities from Sagehorn Ranch, Mendocino, California, USA - Sage2_L_80_16 metaG | ecosystem: Environmental > Terrestrial > Soil > Vadose zone | place: USA...
GCCGTATACCCAACCGAGGCTTCGATAACACCTGGAACAGTGCTATAGAGAGCCGTTTCCTCCTGCGCCGACAGATGATCAGTGCTGTGGGAAATATGACCACTAAAGTCTGCCCCTGCCTCATAGGCAGAGATATCGGCTATACGTTGAGCTTGTGATGCGCTAAACACTAAGGTAAAAATGGCGAATGCAATAGCAAACGCAAGCAACAAGGTCTTTCGCACTGCGTAACGGGGAGAACGAGCCATCTGCGTAATGGCTAACATGGGGGCAGCACCGTGACTGCGCACGGTAAACCACGCCCCTAGCCGCAAGAGGAAAGGAAAGAAGCGTAGGAAAAGGATCATGATCCCGATGATTAAGAAGATCGAGGCCACTATGGTCAGGGGTGCCGAAAAAAGTGTTTTCGTGCCGAGGTCAAGTTGCTTTCCAAGATTGGTCAGGTAGGCGGAAATGCCATACGCCGTGAGAGCGATGACCGCAGCACCCCCATCGAGGCTAAGGTGATGCCAGAGGGTACTCCGGCTCGATCGCGCCGCTTCCTGACGGAGCGAGAGCACATTCATACTCGCCGCTCGCCTGAGCAACAAGCTCATGGCAATAATGATTATGAGCGCTGTTGCAACAGCGTACCAGCCGACATCTAGAGCCACCTGCACAGGATGGCCCGTGATCATGTTGATGGTATCTTGCTCCTTTGGACCCAGCAGGCGCAGGGAAATCATAGAAACGGCAATCGTGGCGAGTGGAGGGCCAGCAACGAGTGCTATAACGCCCAAACCCACACCCTGGGTAATCAAGAATGCAGCAACCTGGCCGCCGCTTGCACCACGACTGCGGAGAAGGGCGATAGCATCTGCTTGATGATCAACGAGGATACCTGCCATGAAGCTCATGAATATGAGGATAAGTCCGATGATCTGCAAGACGAGTATGGCAGCTGGAATACGAAAAACGTCGACGCGATTGAGATACTCTTCCAATATATTCAGAATGTCAAATGACCCAAATACCGGGTCGTATACGTTGGTGTGAAGCATGTAGGGATACCTGGAAGAGTTGACAACTTGTGAGACATTCTGTATGTTCCCGTAGTTTTTGTAGATATCTGCTTGTAGTACGGTAAGTTGGTTGGTAAGGTCGGCGAGCTGACTGTAGGTAATGCGGGAGGTATCCAGCTTATAGTCCCAAAGTAGCTCAGAGGAATTGGGCAAGAACACTGCATCCGTATGCGACGCAGCGGCGATGTGGTCGAGCTTTGCGAGGAAGGCGCCATAGGGTATGAGAAGTGTGTACAAGCTCGGCAGCCCATTGGAGCCAGGTTGAAAAGTGTTCCCGTGCCATAGATAATCATTTACGGATGTGACTTGAAAAAGCCCTACAACGCGCAGGTTCAGCGTTCCTAGCGGGAACACACGTCCATAAAGGCCCTGAGGCTTCGAGGCATATTCAAAGTGCAGTTGCATCGTGGAACCAACCGCTACCTGCAAGCTGGCGGCAGTCGAGGGTGTGAGCAATGTTTCAATCACACCACTCGCCGTTTGGGGAAGCCGTCCCTGCAGCAAGGTGAGGCGTGAAGCCACTTGCTCCATTGAAGTGGCAAAGAGATTCAATTGATAGGTTCTGCTGGGAGGAGCAGACGAAATGAAAGTAAAACCTGATGCCTGGATCGAGAGAGACGTCGGTCGCTTCAGATAGGTTCCAATATGCCTCTGGAAATATGGGTCGAGTTGCCGTTGTACACTCTGGACGACCCGCGTTGACAATCCCAAGGTAGAAGTGTCGAGGGTAATCTCCGGAGATCCATTCAAAGTATCACGTAAACCGACCGTCGTCGTGACTGCTGATAAGAGGGGTATAGCGCAGACCATCATGACTGCGGCAATCATACCTACGCTTGTCATCAGCAATAGCAACCACGACCGGCGCAACCGCCAGAGAGCGAGCGTCACAAAAGACCAGCCTGTGCGATGCGACGCTCTTTGTGCTGGCTCTGCACGAGCCATAACAGACCGGCCCAGAGGACGCGACGCTCTTTGCGCTGGTATTGCATGGGCGATAACTGCATCCTCTCTGAAAGAAGGAACAGATGGTCGAGCCTCGCTGAATCGGAGTATTGGGCGCATTGAAGGCCGTAAAGCAACATACGCCATCATACCTACGACCGCAGCACAGATAGCAACCAACGCGGCGAACGCAATACCCAGCGACGAAGGGAAGACAACTTGCGCTGGAATAACCTGCTGGATGCTATAAAACTCGTCGCTACTCAGGCCACCAAGGGCGCTGGCAGCAGGTGCATTTGAAAATACCAATGTTGGCACTTCAGTAATCGAGAGGAGCACTCCGAATCCGACACCAATGAATAGAGCCATGAGATACACAAGCCCTTGCTCCCACGTCAATACACCGGCGAGCTGGCGATGCGTCGCGCCTAGAGCGCGCAGCACAACGAATTGGGTCAAGCGCGTCCGCACGCTCAGCCAGGATGTAAGTAAGTTCCCCATCAATGCTAAAAGCAGGGCAGCCACCGCTCCTAGCACCAGGATGACGATGAGATTGAGATACAACGGGTCGGTTTGCATGGCATCGATGAGCGCACGCCGATCATTAAGATTATCGAGGTGCATATTCGATGTCTGGAGGACTCTACGTACATGCGCCACTGCCGCTGGATCATCAGACGTGCGTAACCATACATAATTCGCGGGAGTGTACAGGCCAAAGTATTTCTTCTGGGTAGCCGCAAGGGTTTGATAATCGACGATCGCGTTGCCCGACAGAAGATTAGTGCTAGCATCGCCTCCAGAAAAGCTGTTGCTGAGTGTTGGGATATGCTGCACCTCAGCAATGGCGATGTATTGTACGTTCTCATTGACTGTGCTGTTCTGCTGTACAAAGAAAGCTTCCCCAATGTGAAGCCTGAGCCTGCTCCACGTATAGGAGTCCACTATGGCGGGAATAACACCTTGACCGATAGCCGCTTTCCTCTGGACAACGAGTTGCTCCAGGAGCGAGGGAAGAGCTTGGGCTGAGTTCTGCGCGGGCCAGGTCGTGGCCTGCGCAAAGGTGTCTGGGTCAATAGCCCTGACCTGTAGAGGGAAGGGCGCATAGGTCGCTCCCGACATCTCTTCCCCTACATACCCAACCGTTGCAGAGAGAACGCCAGCGATGTTACGATAGAGCTTCGTCTCCCCCTTTAAAGGGAGGAGCTTAGCGGAGGGAGGTATGCTCCCGCTGAAGTCTGCTCCCGATTGATATGCCGAGATATCCACTGTGCGCTGCGCTTGCGAGGCAGCAAAAACCGGGGTAAAAATGGCAAAGGCAGTGGCAAGAGCAAGCAGCATGATCATACGTACGGCTTGTCGTGGGGAGCGGGCTAGGTGCGCCACAGCCAGCATGGGAACTGCACCCCGACCACGCACAACGAAACGCGACACAATGCGTAAGAGCAATGGCGAGAAGCGGAGAAAGAGCAGAACGGCGGCCAGCAATAGGAAGAGGGGTGCAATTAATGCTACTGGCGCGGAAACAAGCGCCTGGGTTCGCACATCGAGCAATCTCGCGATATCCGCCAGATAAAGAGCGATACCGTAACCGGTGAGCGCAATGACCGATGCAACCATATCAAGGTGGAGGCGTTGCCAGAGTGGGCGCCATGGCGAGCGGGCCCTCTGCTGGCGTCGAGCTAAAACATGCTTATGTGATGCACGATAAAGGGCGGAGATCATCACCACGATGGTTACACCCACAGTTACCAGCGCGTACCACTTGACGTTCAAAAGGGCTTCTATCGGAGCGTTTGGAAGAACATTGAGCGCATCTCGGTCTGTGGCAGGCAGCAATCCCTGGGCGATAAAATTTACTGTCATGTAGGCCAGGAATGGCCCCGTGACGAGCGCGAGGAGACTAAGGCCCATGCATTGCGTTACATGAGAACCGAAAATCTGGCTGTCGCTCGCACCGCGACTTCGCAGAAGAGCGATGGTATCTGCTTGACGATCAACAAGCAGTTCTGCCATTACGTATACAAAGAACAGTATAAGGCAGGTGATCTGTAGCGCAAGAATGGCGACCGGAATCCTCAGCACAGCGATGCGACTGCGAAACCTCTCCAACGAACCTGGAATTATATCCCTGCTCGAAACAGGAGCATTCAGATCCAACTGCTGCACGACTGATTGAGAAGCTCCCTCGATACTGCTATTCGCCTGTGCAACCGCCTCTTGTGTAGCAGCAAGCTGACCGATGAGATCATCGAGGCGATCTGGCGAGACCTGCGAGGGGTCCAGGTAGTAATACCAGTACAGGTAGGCATATTCCCCCGCTGGAAAGTATACCTGGTCAGCCGCATAATTTGCGGCAATGCGATTAAACGCTGCAAGTAAGGTTTGAGTGGAGGCGAGAGCTGTATAATACCGACGGGTACCTTTAAATACAGGCTGGAAATCTTTCTCATGCCAAAAAGGATCATTCGCCTTCACATTAAAAAGGCCAACGACATACAATTTGATGTGTTGAATGTATGATTGTTCTGGTGCGGGTGACGTATTGCCCGTAGCAGGGGCTATGTAAAAGGTAGATTCCAAAGTAATAACACTGCCAACTCGGATATGCAAGGCATTGGCAGTCGCAGGTGTAATGCCGACTTCAATGCCCTCACTTATGGTTCGCGGTAGTCGTCCTTGCACTAGTATCACATGAGGCGCTGCTTCCTGCATTGAGTCTGCATAAAGTTGCAATGGCGTAGAGAGCGTAGGGGATTCAGACGGGATGACATTGAACTCTGGGGTCTGGATTTCAAGTCGTGGTGGGTCCTTCAGATAGCCTTCGAGATGATCTTGAAAAGGAGGACGTGCCAATCGATTGGTTATCCCGAGGGTGGGCGTGGATAACGCCCCAACAGTCGCACGAAGAGTTAATTCAGAACTCGCGGGAGACGCGCTAAGGACGTTGCGTAGTCCAGCTGTTTGCATGACCGCCGTGATCAGAGGAATGGTACATACAACCATGACGGCGGCTACCATTCCCACACCCGTCACCAGGAGAAGAAACCAGTGCTGACGCCAGCGCCAGAGAGCAAGTGTCACTAACGAGGTCACACGATGTAGACCAGCCTGACGCTGCAAAGATTTCTTCGTTGAGCGACTCATCTTTACCTCTACCTCGAAGGAGTTCTTGACCGAGATCGTCCTATCTACCAGATAACTCTTCTATCTGATGCATGACTACGTGTCCGTGGTGTTCGCCGATCTGCTGCAACAAATTTGCCACCAAACCCGTCCAGCCTGTCTGATGACTGGCACCGATACCCGCACCATTGTCACCGTGGAAGTATTCATAGAAGAGCAGCAGGTCGCGCCAGTGGGGATCGTTTTGAAATTTCTCTGTGCCCCCGTGAACGGCTCTGCGTCCCGTCTCATCGCGTAGAAAAATGTGCGTCAAGCGACGAGAGATCTCATCTGCAATTTCGTCTAAGGTCAGGAACTCTCCTGAGTTGGTCGGGAACTCTACTTTGAACTCATCGCCATAGAAGTGATGGAACGTTTGGAGCGACTCAATAATCAGGTAGTTGAGTGGGAACCAGATGGGGCCGCGCCAGTTGGAATTTCCGCCAAACAGGCCAGAACCAGACTCCGCGGGTTCATAATTTACACGATGGTTCATTCCGCCTATCTCCAAGGTGAAGGGGTGTTCCAGGTGGTAACGCGAGAGGGCCCGTAATCCATAGCGCGAAAGGAATTCTGACTCGTCCAGCATGATCTTCAAGATGCGTGGCAATTTCTGGCGATTGACGATTGAGAGCAGTAGATGCTCATTGTGTCCTGGCTCGGCAGACCTCTCCAGGTGTTCACGAGTGTCCGTCCAGTTATTGATGAACCACTGCATACGCCGCTTGAAGCTGGGTAACTGGTCGATGAGGTCGGATTCCAGGATGGTAATAGCAAAGAGGGGGATCAATCCGACCATAGAGTGTACTTGCAGTGGGATATGCACCTCATTCTCGTGATGCAGTACATCATAATAGAAACCATCCTGCTCGTTCCACAACTGCACACCATCACCACCCATGTCATTCATCGCATGAGCGATATACACGAAATGCTCGAAGAATTTGCTGGCAATATCGCTATATGCGCGGTTCTGTTGGGCCAGCTCCAGCGCAATCGTCAGCATATTCAGGCAGTACATTCCCATCCAACTGGTGCCATCCGATTGCTCCAGGTGACCGCCGTTCGGCAGAGAGATGTTGCGGTCAAAGACGCCGATATTGTCTAACCCCAGGAAACCGCCCTGGAAGATGTTCTGACCTTCGTTATCCTTGCGATTCACCCACCATGTGAAGTTAAGGAGGAGCTTCTGGAAGACCTTCTCCAGAAAATCGCGGTCTCCCTTCCCGGTCATGTGCTCCTCAATCTTGTAGACGCGATGGGCGGCCCAGGCATGGACAGGTGGGTTGACATCGCCCAAGGCCCATTCATAGGCTGGGATTTGTCCATTCGGGTGCATGTACCATTCGCGTAGCAGCAAAATCATCTGCTCTTTGGCGAAGTCGGGGTCGATGAAGGCGAACGCAACGCAATGAAAGGCCAGGTCCCAGGCGGCGTACCAGGGATACTCCCACTTGTCGGGCATCGAGATCACATCCGCGTTGTAGAGGTGCGTCCACTCCTGATTGCGTCCCTTGCTTCGTTCTGGCGGTGGTGCCGGTTGCCCAGGGTCGCCGGCCAGCCAGGTCTTGATATCGTAGTAGTAGAACTGCTTACTCCACAACATGCCTGCAAAGGTTTGTCGCTGTACCCTGGCTGCATCCTCTGAGAGGCCCTCAGGGATGATCGAGCCATAAAATTCATCTGCCTCTTCTATACGTTGCGTGAAGGTTTCGGCAAACAATTGGCCGAATGGGAGCAGGTCCTCGGGTGCTTTGTCACTGAGGCGAAGTTGTACTGTTCGTATCTCACCTGGTGCAAGGGTGAGGTGGTAGTGTGCCGCCACCTTTGTGCCCACCTGTGCAGGGTTGATGACCTCTGATTTGCCATGCACGATGTAGTCGTTGATGCTGTCTTTGACATAAGGACTGGCGTTGGGGACGCCATAGAGCCGTGCTGTATTCGTCTCGTTCTCAGTAAAGAGTAGGGAAGGCGTCTCATCGCAGTAGAGGCAGCGTTGCCCATCGTAGGGACTGGCCTTATCGCCCGGCTCGACTTTGACAACGCTATATGTCAAAGATGAGAACGGGTGCTCATATCGGCTGAGTGATGGTCGCGTAGCATCTGGTTGCCACGACCATGTGTTGCGAAACCAGAATGTTGGCAGCAGGTCAAGGGTTGCGGCTTCAGGTCCGCGATTGATGATGGTGAAGCGCACAAGTATATCTTCGGTGCTGGCTTTGGCATATTCGACAAAGACATCGAAGTAGCGGTCATCGTCAAAAATACCCGTGTCGATCAATTCATATTCGGGGGCACTGCGTCCGCGACGTCGATTCTCCCCCACTAATTGAGCGTAGGGAAACTCGGCCTGGGGATATTTATACAGGTACTGCATATAGCTATGGGTGGGGGTGCTGTCGAGATAGTAGTAATATTCTTTAACATCTTCTCCGTGGTTGCCCTCTGAGCCAGTTAAGCCGAAAAGACGCTCTTTCAGAATGGGGTCGCGCCCATTCCAAAGTGCCAGGGAGAAACACATCTGCTGGTGACGATCGCAGATTCCTCCCAATCCGTCTTCTCCCCAGCGATATGCCTTGGAGCGTGCATGATCGTGAGGCAAGTAATCCCAGGCGGTACCATAGGGGCTGTAGTCTTCACGCACGGTCCCCCAGGCGCGCTCACTCAAGTAGGGCCCCCAGCGTTTCCAATGGACGCTACGTTCTCGCGATTGCCGAAGCCTCTCATGTTCAGGTGTCATAGACCGCTGCCTCCTATCGGTCCTCTTTCTCTCTGTGGTGTTCCCTGACCATATCGATGACAATCGCCAGCGCAATGATAAACGGTGCGTCTACACCTTGGACGACATCGACGGCATAGCTATCACGGAATAGAGAAAGCTGGCGACCAATTTGCGCGAGCAGGTTGCCGTTGGCATCGGTTACGCTGAAATTCCACTTCCATATGTCGCCGCGAACATGGAAGATCATGCCATTGCTGGCCTCAATTTTGAAGCCTTCGCCGAACAGCCGGAACTGTTCATGTATGCTGGCCCAATGCTGGCCATTACGGTAGATCTCGTAATGTGGCAAGAGTGAGAGTACACGTTGCTTGATGTGTACCAGTTCCTGCCCGGTGGCGCGATCAAACATAACCAGGTCATCGCCTATATGGAAGAATTTGCCACGTATCTCGAAGACTGGCTGGCCTGCATCATCACGAACGACGAACGCTTCCGTCAGACTCCAGGCTCTCTCTTTGATATGAAACCGCATGTTAAAAAGTCTCCTTGTCCAGGGTCCAGTATGAAGTTTAACTATTAAATGAGGTATACGAGGCCTGGCACCCACAAGGGGTGCCACTACACTTCACATACCCCACTACTTAAACTTCATAGGTATGACCCTACCTTACTCTTAAGAACTGTTCCGCGCTAAAGTTTCTCAGGTCAGCTATATGTGCTACGCTAATATCAGGTGTAAAGTTGGCAGGCATCTGTCCTGTGGCATACTTCCCTTGCTTGACGAGCACAGTTGTCAGGCGATCGCCTAGCATAGGCTTAGAGTCGGCGAGAATCTGTGGCTTATCGTCAATCATCACATAGTGATCGGCGGGATATTGCCGCAAAACCTCGTTGAGATGTTGCTGCTTGTGAGTATAGATCAACACACGGCCCTCTACTGCCTCGGCCAGGTCGCTCTCGAAGATCTTCTCTGCCTGAAAGAACATATCACCATCAGAGACGATCACCGTCAGCCCCAGTGTGCGGAGGTACTGGAGCGTTTCCAGCGTGTGTGGGTAGAGGGCATTGAAGAACGGGTAGTGGTCAAAGATCGAATGAACATGGAGGTAGGTCTGCTCGTCGAGTTCAGCGGGCGTCGTTTGCTTGCGGAGTCGGGCGAGGGCAAGTGGGATATTAACGACACCAGTTTCTGCGCGTACCTGTTCATAGATTTCCCAGAAGCGTGCTGCCAACGTTGGGCCTAGCTCTACCTTGATATGAGCATCCAGGTCGCTTTTTACAGCGTCGTTGGAAATCAGCGTGTTATCTACATCGATCAAAAAAACCAGTGTCGGCACAGGTTCCCTCCTTCTTATAGCCATATAATGAGCGTGGTATATTACGGTGGGTTGTTGAGAGGCAGGAGCACAAAGAAAGTGGAGCCGCTGCCCTCACTGCTCTCGGCCCAGACGCGACCGCCGTGGCGTGTCACCAATTCGTTGACCAGGTACAGCCCGATGCCTAATCCACTAATAGAACGATCAAAGTTGCTGGCGCGGAAAAAGCGCTCAAAGATGTGTGGAAGCTCATCGGCGGCAATGCCCACACCGTGATCTTTGACCCAGATGAGTGCCTCGTAAGGTCTATCCTGAGTATACCGCAGTCCAACCTCGATGTCACCGCCTGTAGGACTATACTTGATGGCATTGCTGAGCAGATTGTTCACCACCTGCACGATGCGATCTTCATCGAAGGTGCCAATGAGGGTGTCTGTCTCCTGAAGGCCTGCGAGGACGAGAGGAATGCGGTGATGTTTGCTGATGATGGCCTGGCTTTCGATGACTTGGCTAAGGGTGCCAAGCAGGTCATGGGGGGCAAGATTGAGCAGTAGGCGGGCATTTTCGATGCGCGAGATATCAAGCATCTCCTCGATCAAGCGGGTGAGGCGTTGGCTCTGCTCGCAAATGTCAGTGATGGCTCGCAAGCTGCGTGGAGTGTCCAGGCTCTGTCCATGTGCCAGATGCATTTGGAGAATTTCAGCCAGGCCCTGGATGGTGGTAATGGGGGTGCGCAGTTCGTGGCTGGCTATGGAGAGAAAAGCGTTTTTGTGTTGCTCAACGCTTTTGCGTTCAGTAATATCCTGGAAGACCGTGACGGCTCCGGTGATGGTGCCTCTCTCTGTGCGCAGAGGGGCAGCAGAAGAGAGTAACACAACCTGGCTGCCATCGAGCCTGGTGACGATCTCTTCCCGACCACTTATTGTTTCTCCACTCAGTGCGCGGGTTGTTGCGAAATTCTCTGGCGGTATTGGCTGACCGCTCAGGTCCGTTATTGGAAGACTCTGACTCGGTCGGCTGGGTCGAACACCGATTGAACTTGTCGGAGGGACACCTAAAATGTCTGTAGCGGCGGCGTTTGCATAACTGATGCGTCCATCAGAGGCCTCGGTCAAGAAAACGCCTTCTGGCAACTGATCGAGGACAGCCCACAGGCGGGCACGTTCATTCTCGACGGCAGCATGCAGGCGTGCGTGTGCCAGGGCTGCTGCAATATGCATACTACAGCCCACTAGCGTCTGTACCTCGGGGCCATCAGGGTGAATAGAACCTCTGAAGATAGCTGCCAGTGTACCCTCAAAATGATCTTTAAACCAGAGGGGAACGCAGATAAAACTCGGTATTTTAATAAGGGTAGCTAAAGGGTGATTACTTGCTATCATCCCTGATACAACTGCCGATTGCATGTCCTCTATGATGATTGGATCGCGGCCTTTGTGTGCCTGTGCCACAGGCAATGGGCTATCGTAAGGGACATATTTCAAGAATGCCAGTGTTTCCTCGCTACCCGAGATCGAGTGGATGTGAAGCAAGCGTAATGCCTGTTGTACAGGGTCAGCAACATGTATGTGTACAGCTATGGGATTGAAGCTGGTGCTGATGGCCTCGACTGCGGCTCTGCCAATGCTCTCAGTATCCAGAGAGTCACGTACACTGCGTGCTACGGTTTCGATGACCTCCAGCCGCTTGCGTTCTGCCTCCACTGCGCGGTTTGTCTGTCTGAGTGCTGCGTGGGCCTGCTCAGCCTTTTGACGTGCCAGGACTTGTCCCGTTACCGGGCTAACCACCTGTAGGAGTTGGGTAACGCGTCCGCTGCTATCGCGCACCGGGTCAAGAGTCCACTTCCAGTAAGTCGTGCCGCGCCCTGGGGAATCGAAGGTATACTCGTCTATGCAATATGTTGTGCCCGTCTCTGCTACTACACGACAGATTGCCACCAGGCCGGGTGCTATTGCCTCGGGTAGCCAGTCTGTCACCGGATGTCCGATGGTCCGTCCATTTCGCCAGGAGGGGTCGAGGTTAGCGTCGAGGAATGTCAGCATGAGAGCATTCGCGGTGAGCAGGCGCAAATCCTGGGCATCATACAATGCCACTCCTAGAGGCATATGCTCAAGCATGATGTCTACATAGTGCTGGGCTTGATCGGAAGTGTGGCTGTCCGTATACACTTCTTGCCTCCCTACCTGGACCATGGAAAATAACCTTATGTATCCAATCGTTGGTAATCATACTCTATAGGTCAAGGGAAATGTGCGAAATACTACTTAGAAGAATGCTTCTTCCTGCATATCAACTTTCAGTTCTGGGATAAATTACGGCCTTTTTAGGCTTACCCTCGCTCTGAGACATCTGTTTACCTCTCTGTCACATAGCTACTTAAAATGCACTGCATGAGTCTACAAAGAGGTATACGACGACTTAGGCGATATGGACTAATATTTCGCTA
>Ga0137379_10005817_pt1 | contig 11648 bp, 10 predicted proteins | sample SagtaG_18_FD_104812 | JGI IMG/M metagenome (GOLD analysis project Ga0137379, IMG submission 104812) | Vadose zone soil microbial communities from Sagehorn Ranch, Mendocino, California, USA - Sage2_L_80_16 metaG | ecosystem: Environmental > Terrestrial > Soil > Vadose zone | place: USA...
CGTGAGCAGCTGCGGGAGGCCGCCGAAGTAACGGTAAATGAGGACCTTGTCGATCCCCGCCTCGCGGGCCACCGCGTTCACGCCCAGATCGGCGAAACCACTGCTCGCGAGTAGCCGCCCGACGGCGCTCAGGATGCGTGCTTGCGTGCTGGCGCTGTCACGGGGTCGACTGCCGGCGTCGGGTGTCACCATTCGGTGACTATATGTCACCGCATGGTGACATGGCAAGAGCAGGGCCCCTCATCGACGCGCGCGACGAGATCGTCAGCATCGCGGGCAGGAGCTACCGAGCGCGCGGAGGCGAGGATGCCCGAGGCTGCGCCGCGGCCGGGCGAGCAGAGCGGCGTGGACTACCATTTCCGGACCCGAGAGCAGGTCGAGGCGCTGCGCCGCGAAGCTCGGTACGTCGTCCTCGACGTTCGCGGCGACCTCCAGGCGTTGGACTTCGACGATCTGTCCGCCGTGCTGCAGGGCGGCGACGCACTCTTCGAGGGAAACCCGTTCTTCGGCCGCCTCCTCCAGACGCACGCGGCCCTCGAGGGGGTGCGCCGGCTCGGCATCTTCATCTCGCCGCTTTCGAAGGAGGAGATCGCCTTCCTCCGCGGCGAGCCGCAGGTCTCACTCCCGGACTTGGTCCGCGACGTGATGCGGCGGAAGCTGCTGCGGAGGACGCGTCGCCAGAAGGGGGAGCCGTCGCTGAAGGATCTCGAGGACATCGAGCGCCGGGCGGGCAGCGCCTACGCGGAGCTTGCGGAGGCTCATCACTTCGATCACGTCATCGCCAACCACGACGGCGAGGACAGCGATGACTGGGACACCTTCTACTACCCGCTGGGCGACGCCCGCAGGACGTTGCTCGCGGTCGTCGGGCTCCTCCGCGGAGAGACGCCGGCAGGCGTCGAGTGGTGGGACACCGATTGCGTGCCCGGCGTGCGCGCACAGAGGTCGCCAGCGTCCGAAGCCGGGGGCTACTAACCATCCTTCGAAACCGGCACGCGGAGCGCGGCGACCGCGAGCGCCTCGAACAGCAGGTAGGCCGCGAGGAACGAGGTCACGTCCGCATGGTCGAAAGGCGGCGAGACCTCGACCACATCCGCGCCGACGAGGTGCACCCCCGCAAGCTCGCGGACGAGCTGCAGCGCCTCGCGCGAGGTGAGCCCGCCCGGAACGGGCGTCCCGGTGCCGGGCGCGAACGCTGGGTCCACGGCGTCCACGTCGAAGGAGAGGTAGGTCGGCCGATCCCCGATCGCGCGCCGCACCTCGGCCGCGACTCCCGCGATCCCGCGCGTGGCGATGTCCGCGGTGGTGTGAATTCGCGCGCCATGCGCCATCCCCAGCTCGACATCCGCGGCCGAACCCCACGGCCCGCGCATGCCGATCTGGTGGAGCTGGCCCTCCGCGACGAGCCCTTCCTCGAGCGCGTGACGGAACGGCGTCCCATGGTGGAAAGCCTCGCCCCACGTCTCCGGCCCGCTCGTGTCGAGGTGGGCGTCGATGTGCACGACCGCGAGCGGGCCGTGCCGGCGCGCCGCGGCCCGCAGCGCCGGAAGCGAGATGCCGTGGTCGCCGCCGACGAGGAACGGCGTCGCCCCAGCCGCGTGCACCGCGGCGGCCGCCGCCTCCACGGCCGCCCGCACCGCGCCTGCGTCGAAGGGCGGGAACACGACGTTTCCCCCGTCCACGGCGCGCAGTCGCTCGAACACCGCCAGGCCGTGCTCCGGGTGGAACCCCTGAACGAGCGCGCTCACGCGACGGATCTCGAACGGAGCGAGCCGCGCGCCGGGCCGGTACGTCGTGCCGCCGTCGTACGGCACGCCGACGAGGACTGCGCGCGTGCCGGGGGGTGGCGACCTGGCGACGATGGGCGCCACCGGGAGGCGGAAGAAGGGGATCTGTCCGTGAGCGAGGTACGCGGAGGCGCTCTGCTGCGTCATGCCCTCTCCCGGAGGAGCTCGAGGACGCGCTCGCGCGTCGCGGCGGCGAGGTCCGCGGCCGACGCGTGGGCGGCAGGCGCGAGCGGTTCGCCGATGCGGAGCACGGCGCGGGCACGGCGCCCTCCGGCCAGCTTCAGATAATGGGGCAGGAAGGGCGCGTCCCCTACCCACGCCAGGTCGGGCGGGTCGTAGGCGATCGCAGCCGGGAAGACCGGGACGTTCGCGGTGAGCGCGAGGCCGAAGAGGCCCTTGCGGAAGGACAGCACCGACGCGCCGACGGTGGTGGTTCCCTCCGGGAAGTTGAGCACGGGAAGGCCGTTCTCGAGCGCCGAGGCCGCCGCGCGGAGCACGCGCGCACCGCTCCCGGCGTCGCCTCGCGAGAAGAAGACGACGCCGAGCTCGCGCGCGAGGCTGCCGATGACCGGCCAGCCCGAGACATCGGCCTTGGAGATCGGCACGCAGGGCAGGACGCTCGCGACCACCAGCGGATCGAGCCAGCTGACGTGGTTCGCCGCCACGATCGCGGCGCCGAGAGGGAGCGGGCCCCGCGTGTCCAGCTCGATGTCATGGAGATCGAGCACCCGGCGCGCGGCCTCCCGGAGCACGAGCGCTCGCTCGCGCGCCCCATCACGGTCCACGGCACCGCGGAGCGAACGTAGGCTTCGGGCCGTGTCGAGCGCTGCGAGGCCGAGGCCCGCCACGCGCACGCCGCCGCGCACCACGCGCCTGGAGGCGGGCTCGGTCTCCTCACCGTGCACCCGGGCGAGCTCGAGCCCGGTCACGCTGCCCCCGCGTGCCGCCGTTCGCTTGCCACCTCGGCGCGCCGCCCCAGGAGGCCGAGACGCTGCAGTCGCGCCTCGATCCGCTCGAATGCGGCGCGCTCGATGCGCGACACGATGCGCTCGTCTCCGGGTCCGTAGAAGTCGTGCCGGACCTCGGCGTCGCGAGCACCGAGCGCCGCGTGCAGCGCACGAGCTGCGATGTTGTCCTTCTTCACGGTGAACCAGCAGGAGTCCACCCGTCCTACCATCGCCCCGATGAGCGCCTTCAGGAGCTGGAAGGCCACCCGCGACCCCTGGAGCTCCGGCGCCACGGCGAGGGTCGTGCAGTACGCCTCGCTCCCGCGGACGAAGCAGAGCACGTACCCGACGGCGCGCTCGCCCTCGACGGCGATGAAGCAGGTATCTGCGAAGAACTCGCAGCAGAGGCGGACGTAATACGGTCCGAGCACCGACTCGCCGCCGGCGCCGAACACCTCGTCCTCGAGGCGCATCAGCTCGGCGAAGTCTCCCTGGCGTAGCGTTCGGATCTGGCGATCGCTCATGCGGTGTCCTCCCTTGGTTGCAAGGGACCGTACTGGACGAGCGTGGGCGCGAGGTCACGCCACGGCGACGAACACGTGAAAGGGCCGCCGCCGGATTTTGCCGTATCGTCACCCACGCAGCACCGAGAGAACACCCGCGCGCGCTATGGCGTCCGACATGCCCTCCTCCTCCTCCGCGGTCGCAGCGCTGCTGCTCGGGCTGGCGCCGCTCACCCCGGCGACGCGAGCCGCCTGCCCCGATCTCCCGGCCTGGCCCGCCGATTGGTCAGTGGCACCCTGGGCGGCCACCCCTGACCGCGTGAGCGCCATCGATGCACTGGAGAGCTACGCCTTCCCGCCGCGCGCACCGGAGCGCGAAGGGATCCGTACCGACAGCGTGCTCGTCGTCCGCGGCGGCACCATCGCCTACGAGCGTTATGCCGATCGGTACGGGCCGGGGTCGCCGCACGCAGCCTGGTCCTGCGCGAAGAGCCTGACGAGCGCGCTGGCCGGCGTGGCACTCGCCCACGGCGCCCTCGGGCTCGACGATTCCATCTGCCGGCACCTCCCGGCGCCGGGGAACCACTGCGACGTGACCGTCCGCCACCTCCTCCAGCTCGCGTCCGGGCTCGACTGGACCGAGAGCTACGAGGGGATGCCCCTCCAGGGCTCCTCGGTGCTGGCGATGCTCTACGGCGTCGGTCGCGACGACATGGCCGGCTTCGTCCTCTCCCATGGCCGCCGCGCGCCACCGGGCGCCCGGTGGAACTACTCGTCGGGCGACAGCGTCCTCCTCGCCGCCGTGGTGCGGGCTGCGCTCGAGCCGCGGCTCGGCCCCGACTGGCCGCGCGTCGCCCTCCTCGACCCGCTCGGCATGCGGAGCGCCACCCTGGAGCGGGACGCGTCCGGAACGCCGGTAGGCTCCTCGCTCCTCCATGCAACGCCCCGCGATCTCGCGCGCCTCGGGCTTCTCTACCTCTCCGACGGCTGCTGGCACGGGGAGCGGATCCTCCCCGAGGGCTTCGTCGCTGCCTCGACAGCCGTATCGGGCCCGAGCCGGGCGCCCGCCGCGCGACGGGAAGCTGGCGACGTCTACGGCTTCGGCTGGTGGCTGAACCGTCCGGTACCCGACGTTGGGCAGCCCGTACCGTGGCCGGGAGTCCCGGAGGACGCCTTCGCGGCGCGGGGACACTGGGGCCAGCTCGTGGCCGTGATCCCCTCGCTAGGGCTCGTCATCGTGCGGACCGCCGACGACCGGGAGGAGAGGGCCTTTGACCTGGCCCGCTTCCTCGCCCTGGCTATCGCGGTCGGGAGGGAGCGATGACGCGCTGTCGCTGGGGATTGGCTGCGGCCGGGCTGACCGTCGCCGCAGCGCTCGGAGGGCTCGCGTACCTCGGCGTCTTCCCGGGCCTGCGAGGTCCGTATGCCAATGCCACTCCCGAGCTGGCGGCGGCTTACCGGGCCAAGGACGGCTGCACCTGCCTCTTCGTCCTGCGCCGGTCGCCAGCCGACTGCCGCTCCTGGACGGAAGCCAGCCCCGACGTCGCGAGCTTCGAGCCCGATGCCGTCGCTGGCACCGTGCGCTCGCGCGCGCTGCTCTTCTGGAGCGCCCGCGCACGCTACCTCGGCCCCCGTGAGGGCTGCCGGCTGGAGTGAGGGGGCCACCGATGCGCGCCGCCGTGTGACATTTACGGTGGAAGGATTGCCGGGGGAGACTTCCCTGCGTACTGATGATCGACCGCTCCTGACCACGCAACCCGGCGCGCTCTCCTCACGCCAATGCTCGCAAGCTCCTCGATCCACCATCCGATCGCCGCGGTCTCTGCCCGCTCCGCCACGTTCAGTCGGGCCGCCGAGTTCCTCGGCCTCTTTGTGCTGGTCCCGCTCCTCCTCCGATGGAGAGTGGTGGCCGCGCCGCGCCTGGTCGTTCTGGCGTTCGTCACCGCGGGGTGCGTCGGCGTCCTCTGGCGGGACCCCGCCTTCGACCGGTCGAGGCTCTTCTCCCTGGGCGACCTGCGTGGCTCGCTCCGCGCCATCGGACTGCGCGCGGCCCTCGCTGCCGCGGTCATCTCGGTGCTGGTGCTGCTGCTGCGCCCAGCGGCGCTCCTGACGCTGCCGAGCCACGAGCCGGCACTCTGGCTCGCCGGGCTCGCCCTCTATCCATTCGTGTCGGCGTGGCCACAGGAAATCATCTTCCGGGTGTTCTTCTTCCATCGCTACGCGCCCCTCTTCGCAAGCCCGGCCGGACTGATGATCGCCAACGCGGCGGCCTTCGGCTTTCTCCACACCATCTACCCGAACACCGTGGCACCGCTGCTCTCTGTGCCGGCCGGCCTCCTCCTTGCCCTGACCTACCGGCGCACCCGCGCCATGGGACCGGTCTGGCTCGAGCACGCGATCTACGGGCTCCTCCTCTTCACCCTCGGGCTCGGCGAGTTCTTCTACGACGGTCGGCCCTGAGATGTCACAAGTGTCCCTGATGCGAGAAGGCTTGTCCCGGACCAGCTGTCTTCCGTCGTCGAGGTGGTCATGTCCAAGCGGGAAGGTTTCTTCGAATGCGTCTTCGCGTCCGACGGGAACGAGTACCAGTTCCATCTGCGGGCGTGGAACGAGGCGGAGGCGGAGCTGCACCTCCGCGAGATGCTGTGCGGCTACGGTGTGAGCTTCCCCGGCACGCTGCTGATCCGGAACCTCAAAGGAAAGATCGTGAGGCGCGCGCACTACGCGCCCTCGGCCGCTGAAGAAGCTTCGCCGTGAGGCGCTGACGACCTGCCCACCGCGCCGGCGGCATGGATCGATTCACGGCAGTCCTGGCGGAAGCCTCCCGGTACCTCGAGCGAGTCCTGTCCCTGCAGGCTCGCTATCGCGCAGGGGAGATCCACGTCCACCTGCCGGCTGGCTTCTCGGACCCCGAGCGACCGCTCCCGGAGGTGATCGCGGCAGACCTGCCCGCCTCCCAGGCGGCACTGGACGCCGCCTCGAACGGCCTGTTCTACTCGCTGCCCGTCGCGTTCGATCCCGCCGAGAGCGTGGGGCCCTACCTGGCCACGGCAGACCGCGACGCGAGCGGCGAGCCCTACCGATTCATGGATCTCGGGGCGCTCATCGCATCGCAGCCGTTCGGCGAGAACGATCCTGACCTCGTAGCGTGCGTGCTGCGCGGGCTCCCATACGCGGTCGCGCGGTACGCCCACTCCGAGTATCAGACGGTCCTGTCGCTCCGGCTGAAGGCGACGCTCGACCGGATCGCTCCCGCGGGCACACCGCGGCACTTCGTGGTCAATACCGGCGCGGAGGCAGTCGAGAACGCCATCAAGGCCGTCCTCCTGAACCGAGTCAAGACGTACGCGCCGGAGCCCGGGCAAGTCTCGAGCGAAAGGCCGCCCGAACCGCGCGGCCTCTTCATCATCTCGTTCGAGGGCGCCTTTCACGGCCGCACGCTCGGGAGCCTGGCGGCGACTCATCGACGGCGGGCGCGCCTCGGGTTCCCGACCTTCGACTGGCCGCACGCCCACTTCCCGGTGGAGGACCCGAGGTCCCTGCCCCGCACGCGGCGTCGAGACGAGAAGAGCCTCGAGCAGGTGTGGGGGCTGCTCGTGACGGGCCGGATTCCCAGCGTCCCCAGGCCGGCGGCGCAGTTTCGACGGCAGCTCCAGGCGTGCGACGAGCTCCTGGCACGCCTCCCGCCCGAGCGAACCGTCTGGCCCGGCCTCGTCCGGGAGTTCGTCGGCGAGCAGCGGGCGCTCATCGACCCCGCTGCGCTCCAGCGCGCCCAGCGCGTGGCCGGTGTCCTCGTCGAGCCCATCCAGGGAGAAGGTGGCCTCCGCTTCGCCTCGGCCCACTTCTTCCGTCTCCTTCGCCTGCTGACACGGCTCTACGACGTCCCGCTGATGTTCGACGAAGTGCAGACGGGCTGGGGCGCCGCGGGCCGGCTCTGGGCGCACGAGCTCTTCGACCTGCCCTGTCCGCCTGACGTCGTGGTCTGGGCGAAGAAGGCTCAGAACGGCATCCTCTTCGTGAGCGAGGAGCTCGCCACGTTCTTCCAGGAGGAGAAGAAGTTCAACACCACCTGGGAAGGCGATTCGGTCGGAATGCTCCGGTTGCTCGAGTATCTCGGGAGGCTCGACCTCGAGCAGATCCGCCGAACGGGCGCGATGGCGCGCGAGGGGCTGGAGGAGCTGGGCCGGAATTACCGGGACCTCTTGCAGCATGTGCGCGGCTGCGGCTGCCTGCTGGCCTTCGACGTGGTCAGGCCAGACTGGCGCGAGTGGCTCCGCGACCGCGCCTTTCGCCACGGCCTCATCTTGCTTCCTGCCGGCGAGCGGACCCTCCGCTTCTACCCACGCTATGACATGGAGCCCTCCGCCCTCCGCGAGGCGCTGGCGTTGCTCCGGAGCGCGGTCGAGGACCTGGTGGGCTCGCCGGCGGCGACCCCGGTCGAGGTCGGCCCGGAACTCCGCATCGGCACGCTCGAGGTTCCGCCCGTCAGGCTTCAGACGGTCGATCTGATGGGGGAGGATACGGCGGAGCTCCTGCCGCAGATCCTGGCGGTGGAGGCCGAACGGTACGGTGGCTTGACGCACTATCCACCGGACGTGCTCAAGGCCGGGCGAAGGCCGCTCCTGCAGTACCCCTCGGACACCCTGGCGACGACCCTCCACCACCCACGCTCCTGCGGCGTAGCGCTCCGGGATCGCGTGTCTCGGCGTCTGGTCGCCTACGCGCTGGGAAGTCCCCTGGAGAACCACGACGACATGGGGGTACGCGACGATCCTCGGTACGGGGACAACGACACCTTCTACCTCCAGGCGATGGCGGTCTCGCCCCAGCTGCGGAACCAGCTCGAGATCGAGGCGATGGTCCTCGACGCGCTCCGGGCGCGCGTCGAGCGGCTCGGCTACGCGGCGATCTCGTCGCTGATAGAGGCCCGGCTGACGGAGACGGGACCCAGCTGGATCCGGACGGCGACCGTGCTCGAGTCAGTCGACAACTACCTCCAGAGCGGCATCCGCTTCGTCTACCTCCAGGCGCCGTGTGGGGGGGCGGCGCCCGATGGGTGAGGCCGGCGGTGAGCCCTCGTTAGCCTTCGTCTGGTCGGCGCACGACGAGGACCGGGCACCGTGCAGCACGTAGGACGCCTTCGGCAACCGAGCCGACCGCGGCGCGGCGACGACCGGTGCGACCGTCGAGGCCAGCGCGCGACGCTTCGGAAAAGTCGATGGCGCAACAGATCTTTCGCCATGCGGTCATGGGCGTCGTCGAGATCATAACCACGCACGCCGACGCAGCCTCGCCCCATCCGGCGTCGCTCGAACCTCATGTTGGCGGGAATGGTTCGCTTCGCGCCAGGCCCTGCGCGTCCGAGGCTCGGTGGTTCCTATTGATCCGCGGACGAGGCGGTGCGCGGCGGGCCGCCAGGCTTAGAATTAGGGCCTCCCCGAGCATCCATGGAGGAGGGGCCAGTCAGTCCATGCGGTGCGGCACGGTAGCTGCGGCGAGCAGCGCGGCCTGGCTGTCCACGGCGGCCTCTCCCTCGCGCGGCCGCACGCGGTCGTAGCCGCCGTCCGCGCGCATGCGCCGCGTACGGACGTTGTCCATCAGGTAGGTCTCGAGCACGTCCCGGCGCAGGTAGCGAAGCAGGTCCGGGTCGCGCACCGGGAAGATCACCTCCACGCGCCGGTCGAGGTTGCGCGGCATGAGATCGGCGCTCCCCAGGTACACCTCCTCGTCGCCTCCGTTGCGGAACCAGAAGATCCGGCTGTGCTCGAGGAATCGCCCCACCACGCTCGTGACCGTGATGCCGTCGGTCTGGCCGGGGATCCCCGGCCGCAGACAGCAGACGCCGCGCACGAGCAGATCCACCCGCACGCCGGCGCGCGCGGCGCGCACGAGCGCCAGGATCATCTCGGCATCGACGAGCGCGTTCATCTTGAAGACGAGATGGCCGCTGCGCCCGGCGCGCTGGTGCTCCTCCTCCCGCGCGATGAGCGCGATCAGGCGCCCGCGAAGGTTGATGGGCGCGACCAGCAGCTTGCGGAAGTCGCGTTCGCGCGCGTAGCCGGTGAGGTAGTTGAAGAGGCGCGTCGCGTCCTCCCCGATGTCCGGGTCGCGGGTGAAGAAGCCGAGGTCGGTGTAGAGGCCTGCCGTGACCGGGTTGTAGTTGCCGGTCGCGAGATGCACGTAGCGCGCGAGGTGCTCGCCCTCGCGCCTCACGACGAGCGCGATCTTCGAGTGCGTCTTGTAGCCGAGGAGCCCGTAGATCACGTGCACGCCCTCGGCTTCGAGCGCGCGCGCCCAACCGATGTTGCTCTCCTCGTCGAAGCGCGCCTTGAGCTCCACCAGCACCGCCACCTGCTTGCCGTTCTGCACCGCCTCGAGCAGCGCCTCGACGACGGGCGAGTCCTTGCCCACGCGGTACAGCGTCTGCTTGATGGCGAGCACGTCCGGGTCGCGCGCGGCGAGCCGGAGGAATTCCACCACCGGCGAGAACGCGTGATACGGATGGTGGAGCAGGATGTCGTGCGCGCGGATGGCCTCGAACAGATTGCTCTCGCCGTCCTTGCGCACCAGGCGGTCCGGAATGGCCGGCACGAACGAGGGGAACTTGAGGTCAGGGCGCCCGATCGAGGCGAGGCCCGACAGCGCCGACAACGCCAGCGGCGGCTCGAGCTCGACGAGGTCGGCGTGCGGCACCTCGAGGTTCTCGATGAGGATGTCGCGCAGCCGGCCGGGCAGTCTCGGGGTCACCTCGATCCGGACCACCGAGCCGAAGCGCCTCCGGCGCACGCCGTGCTCGATCGACTCGAGCAGGTCCCCGGCGTCGGCTTCCTGCAGGAGCACCTCCCCGTCGCGCGTCACATGGAAGGGGTGCACCTCCACGATCTTCACCCCGGGGAAGAGGCGCTCGGCGTTCGCCGCCACCAGCTGCTCGAGCCACACGAATGTCTGCTGGTGCAGGGGGGTGCCGTCCTTCTTGAGCCCGCCCGCGGTGCGGCCGAGCGGCACGAGGCGCGGGAGCGTGTTCGGCACCTTGATGCGGGCGAAGCGCTCGGTGCCGTCCTCGTCCTCGATGAGGACGGCCAGGTTGAGGCTCAGGTTCGAGATGTGCGGAAAGGGCCGCCCCGGGTCGAACGCCAGCGGCGTCAGCACCGGGAACACCAGCTCGTTGAAGTAGTTGACGGCCTGGGCGCGCTGCTTCTCGCTGAGCTGCGGCCAGTCGAGCACGTGGATGCCAGCGGTCGCGAGCTGAGGGAGGAGCTCGCTGTGAAGGCATTCGCCGATCGCGCGAGAGAGGGCGAGGGCCTCCCGCCGGGCCTGCGCCAGCTGATTCGCGGGGGTGAGGCCGTCCGGGGGAACCTCCGTGACGCCGGCCGCGATCTGCTGCTTCAGCCCGGCGACGCGGATCATGAAGAACTCGTCGAGGTTCGACGCGACGATGGCGAGGAACTTCACGCGCTCGAGGAGCGGGTTCGCCGGGTCCAGCGCCTCCTCGAAGACGCGGCGCTGGAACGCGAGCAGCGCGAGCTCCCGGTTCGCGAAGATCTGTGGCTGGGGCGCCGCCGGACGATCGGCCGCGCGCTGATCAGCCTTGGAGAGGTCGACCGCGAACGGCGGCTGCTCCCGGAGCTCTGGAACCGAGGACATCGCCTCGAGTGCTTTCGGTTCGGTCTGAGCCATGACGCCTCCTTTACGCGTCGGCGGGGACGTGGACCGCTGGCGCAGGCGGCGTCCCGCCAGACATCATATCGGGCGGGGCGCTCTCGCGAGAATCCCGAGCGGCTGCGGCGCGGCGTGAAGTCTCAGACTCCGGCTGCGGTCAGGCAGCCGCCTGGCTGCACCACTCGCTGGTCACACCTCCTCCCCCGCCTCGGAATACATCGCCGGATACATCAGCGCTGATTTTCGCACGGGAGCCAAGGGACGCCCGGGGAGAATCAGTCGCGGCGCTCGGCGCCGCGCAGCGCTGCCCGCATGAGCTTGAAGAAAACGTCCGTGTTGCGCTGCATGCCCACGAAGGCCTGCCAGACACGCGGGTCGCGGGCGTAGGCCGAGACGGGAACGTCGGTGGCGGTGTGGACCGCCTGGTCGCGTCCCACCGCCTGGCCGCGAATGAACATCCCGCTCCGGTCGGCGCCCTTCCCTTCGCTACCGCGATGGTAAGGGTCGGCTGCGTAGCCGGCCGCGGCGAGATCCTTCTTGAGGTTGCCCGGGACGAGGGTGTCGATGACCGGCAGCGGCCTTTCCAGCCAGGTCTCGTACCGGTCGCCGCCGGCTCCGTAGCCGACGAGGAGCCTGCCGTCGACGTCGTAGCTCGCGGGGTGACCGTCTGGCAGGATCTCGTACCTGGGGAAGCCCGCCGCGTCGGCGACACCAACCACCTTCTGGCGGGGAGGCTGCGCGGCCGGGTCGAG